>OIYH01001514.1_pt1 | contig 13301 bp, 13 predicted proteins | sample 1587911 | NCBI WGS metagenome assembly OIYH01 (sample SAMN03283252) | human gut metagenome | biome: human-associated habitat; material: feces | host: Homo sapiens | place: USA | collected 2013
TCATCAAGAGCTACCGTCTCATAATCCATGATATTTTTCTGTTCTTCGGTCAATCGAAAGACCCCCACTCTTTTATATCGTATTCTCCATGCTGCAGTCTCAGATACGGCTTTTAAGAAGCTTTTTGCTTCAAAGCCCCCTGCTGCGGAAATTTCGCCACAGCGGCTTTGATGGCCTTGAGATAATCTTTGCCGGTCTTCATCTCCGCGCGGTGCATGATGCAGTGCTTTGCCAGCGTGATGATGATGCGTTCCGCACGGGTGCGTTTCTCCGTATCGGCAATCGAGGTGATATCCTTGACATTCGCGATGCCGACCGTGCGGCGGATGAGCTCGATGCCCGTGACGCCCGCCGTATCCGCAAGGACCGTACCGAGATAATAATCGAGGAAGCCCGGTGTCTTGGCCATGGCATCGTGTACATTCTCCTCGTAGATTTTGCGGAACTTCACGCTGAATTTATCGACGATGTCCGCAATGGTCTGCAGGACCCAGCCGCAGAATTTCTGCCGCGCAGCCGCATCCGCAATCGTCGCGTCGCCGTTGCACCATGCAAAGAACATATTCGCAAGGACGTTGCCGACATCATAGCCCATCGGCCCATAGAAGGCAAATTCCGGATCAAAGACATACATGTGCTGCTGATTGATGAAGATGGACCCTGTATGCAAATCGCCGTGAATCAGCGACTGGGCATCGTTCATGAACTGGAATTTGAGCTTGGCTGCCTCAAGGTGCAGGGCTTCATCGTCATAAATCTCTTTCTTGACAAAGTCGGCATTCGGCGCAAAAACGTGGTTGCGGTGGGCATCATCGTTATACGGTTCGGTGTAAACGAGATGTTCCGTGAGGTCGCAGAGGTCCGGATTGATGAAGCTCTTGACGAGCTCCTTCTTTTCCTTGTGGTCCATGACCACATCGGTCGACAGCAACAGGGACCGTGCCATGAACGTGGAGATATCCTCGGCAAAGCGCGGGTAAATCGTATGCTGCAGGAGTCCTGTGCGCATCATCGTATGGCCGACCATGTCCTCCATCGTGATGGCACACATCGTGCCGTCGTAAAGATAAACGTGCGGCACAAGGCCCGGCGCGAACTTTTCCTGAATCGAGAGGATTTTGGCCTCGATGCGGCCGCGGTCGGTCGAAAGGTGCATGTCCTTGGAGATGCGCAGCTCTACGCCGGCCTGCTTGACAATGATGGTTTTGCCCGAGACCTCATCGCAGACGCGGAAAACATAGTTGAGATTGCCATCGCCGATTTCTTCCGAAGTCAGTTTGGCATCTTTTGCGAAGAAGTCAGGCAGTTTTGTCCGCACATAGTCTGGCACCTCTTCTGCTTTCATCAGGAAATACTTACTGTAATCTGACATGATGAATCCTTCCTCTCTATGTTGTTTGTTGTTCAATCATATCGATCATATCGAAAGACTGCTGGGATACTTCCAGTTTGCAAGCTCTTCAACGGGAACGACATCCGGCTCATGGCCGAGCACAGTCAAGGTCTTGTAGTAGATTTCCGCAAGTTCTTCAACGTAGCTGGCACGCAGCAGGGCTTCCTTGAGGTCCTTGGCCACGGCAATGACGCCATGGGCCTGCATCAAGGCGACATCCGAAATTTCCAGCGGCTTCAGCACCGACTGTGCCAGTTCCTTCGTTCCGGGACGGCCGTACGGCGCCACAGGGATATAGCCCTTCTTGCAGCCGAGCAGGAAAAGCTCGTAGACAATCGCAGGAATCGGCTTGTTCATGACGGCAAAGGCCGTGGCGTTCTTCGAATGCGTATGCACGATGGCCCCGACGTCAGGCCTTGCCTTATAAACGGCAATATGCATCATGCTCTCACTCGTCGGCTTCTTGCCGGTCAAGGCCTCGACAACACGGCCCTGCATGTCGATGACGACGACATCTTCCGGCAGCATCTCCGCGCGGTCCATGCCCGTCGGCGTGATGACGATATAGCCCGTTTCCTTATCGCGCACGCTGAAATTGCCCGAACGGTGTCTGCAAAGACCCTCGCGCTCCGCCTGCTGTGCGTAGCGGACGACCTGACGCTTGTATCCTTCCAGCATAAATATGCCCTCTTTCTTCCGTGAATGACTGCTCCCTGCTGTCGCGCTTCATAAATGAAACAATCATTCTATTTTTCCGACATCTCTATTGTACAATCATAAACAATATAAATCAAGTCATTTATCTGTCTTTTATCATCATCACAGGAAAATTGGATAAAACTTACATAATAAAATCCCTGAACCCAAGGACTTCCAAGGATTCAGGGATTTTTGCTGTTTGGTTTTCTGATGAAATCTTCTCCACCGCGCAGCTGTCGATTTCGCAGCGGCCAAACGTTCGTTTTTACCTGCTTTGTGCTTCCCCTGAGGGGATATCGCTGACAGGTACCAGCAGGTAGATGAGGCCGGCATTGGGCAGCTCAGGCAGATTGCGGAAGCGGGCCATGCGTTCCTCGACAGAAGCATAGGGATGAATGGCCATCTCAATCAGGCAGTTGATGAACTGGCCGTGCGAGAATATCATGATGTTCTCCTCGGGACGCGTTCTAACCCGGCGGAGAATGACCTCGGCCCGCTGCACAAAATCGCGGAAGGATTCTGCGCCGGCGCCGTCATGGTAGTCAGGGTCCTGACGCTGCCAGTATTCCCTGACCCACGGCAGGCGCTCCGTGCGGTTCGTGCCATGACAGCGCGCTGGTGAAAGATACGTAAATTCCGCCGTCTCCGGCCAGACTTCCACAGGGACATCCGGATATTTCTCCCGCAGCGGGGCAGCCGTCTGCTGTGCACGCAGGAAGGAAGACATGACGATGAGCCCCGGCTGCCGGTCGATGCGCGCCGCGAGCTTTTCTGCCTGCGCCTGCCCGAGTTCTGTCAGGGGAATATTTGCATGATTGTCCGTCGGCTCATCGATATTGCCACGGCTCTGCCCATGGCGCATCAGCCACAGGACTTTGAACTCAGTATGCATAATCGCCCTCCATCATCCAATTCAAAAGCTCCGAAGCCCTGCCAAATACAGGATCAGGCATGTTCAGTCCACATACGTAACGGGATTGCCCGCAATCGCCATAACATTGCGGCCCGGCAGTCCGTCAGGGGTTGCCGGCAGGCCGACACTCAGCGAAGCATAGACTGCCTCATCTTCCGTCATGCCGAGACTTCTGAGATAGTCGAGCAGCACCGGATTATCCTGCAGCCAGCGCAGCTGATTAATCCAGCACGAACCAAGGTCCAAGGCATTGGCCGCGAGCATCATGTTCTGCATCGCACACGAGACATCGGCAAAGTTGTTGCCGTAATTTTTCTTATTGGCTACGATAATCAGCACGGGCGCATTGTAGAGGAAACGGTAATTGCCCTTCTGCGAAGCGCGGATGGCCCCGCCGAAATTGTCATCGTTTTCGGGCGTGACTTCCATTTTGGCAAACTCCTGCTGCACAAGCTCAGCCAGCTTGTCAAGAACCTCTTTTTTGCGGACGACGAGGAAATGGCTTTGATTCTTATGCTTGCCCGCAGGGGCGCGGCGCCCAGCCTCGATGACTTTATCGAGAAGCGCCTGCGGCACGGGTTCTTCCTTGAATTTGCGCGTGCTGTGACGCGTCTCGATGCAGGTAAAGACATCCATCGTTTTATTCGCACTTATACTCATAAAGCAGACTTCCCTTCTATTATATATAACTCGTCGGTTCAGACTTCTGTTTCTTTGCCGATGCGGCGGAGTTTCTTGAGTTCGTCGGGCATTTTCCGTCCCTTGTGGTAAAACTCCCAGTCCTCGTCACCGAGTCTGCGCTGCACGCGGCACGGCACGCCAAAGGCCAGCACGTTCTCAGGAATATCCTTCGTCACGACACTGCCCGCACCGATGACGGAATTATCGCCAATCGTCACGCCCGGCACGATGATGACGCCTGAGCCAAGCCAGACGTTTTTGCCGATATGGATGGGCAGATTGTACTGATAGCCCTTCTCGCGCAGTTCCGGGGCCAGCGGGTGGTTGGCCGTGGCCAGTGTGACATTCGGGCCAATCATCGTGAAGTCGCCAATGTAGATATCGCAGTCGTCAACGGCCGTCAGATTGTAATTGGCGTAGACATTGCGGCCAAGGTACATATGGCGTCCGCCCCAGTTCGCGTGCAGCGGCGGCTCGATATAACAGTCCTCGCCGATTTCCGCAAACATCTCTTTCAGCATCTGCTGGCGTTTCTCCTGCTCATGTGGCCGCGTCATATTGTAATCGTAGAGCTTTTCCATGCAGTCGAACTGCTCGGCCATCAGGGAATCGTCGGTCGGCAGATAAATGTCCCCGCGAATCATCTTATCATGGGCTATGCGCATAAAATCGCCTTCCTTCATCTCATTTTACTGTCTTATACATTTCGACAAGTACTGTATATTTCCCTGCTGCGAAATTTTGCGCAAAAAAAGAAGGGGCGTTTCCCCCCTTCCGAGCCCTGCGGGCCCACCTTCCCCTAAAGGGGACGGCATTAATGATGACAGCAAAAAAGCACCAATCCTAAAAAACAAGATAGGTGCTCTTTATATTTCTTTGCTTTAAATCAGACGGTTTTTCTTCTGATGGATGCGTTCTGCAGTTTCAAGATAGATGACCCATTCCGCGATATTTACGGCATGGTCGCCGATGCGCTCGAGGAAACGCGCGATGAACAGCAGCTGCGTGGCACCTTTCTGACGGGCGCCCTCTTTTGTGACGAAGTCAGACAGTGCATAGAACGTGTGCTCAAATACCGTATCCATGTGCTTGTCCATCTTGCGGACTTCGTCGGCTTCCTGTACGTTGTTGTCGCGGTAGGCCTTGACTGCCATGCGCAGCATGTCGGCCGCACAGTCGCCGAGCTCTTTAATCCAGCGCCTGCACTCAGGATTCAGCTGTTCCTCAACGGCAAGAGCTGTCTTGGCAATGTCAAAAGCGTGGTCGCCGATGCGTTCGATATCCGTCGAAATCTTGAAGCCCGTCGCAATGACGCGCAGGTCGTGAGCAATCGGCTGCTGTTTGGCAATGAGCAGGATGCATTTATCCTCGACGTCGACAATCATGTCATCGATTTCATCGTCGGCTTTCATGACTTTTTTGGCAAGTTCAGCATCGTCATCAAGCAGTGCCGTCATGGCATTCTCGACATTTTTAAGGGCTTTGTCGCCCATTGAGGCAACGAGTTCCTGCACGACTTCGAGGTCGTGGATGTATTCCTGTCTAGTTTGGCGTTCCATATCAGCCGAACCTCCCTGTGATGTAGTCTTCCGTCTTCTTGTCGTGCGGTTTCGTGAAGATGACGTCCGTCGTGTCGTGCTCGATGAGCTTGCCGTTGAGGAAGAATGCCGTATAGTCGGAAACACGGGCGGCCTGCTGCATGTTATGCGTGACCATGACAATCGTGTATTCCTTCTTGATTTCCTGTACGAGTTCCTCAATCTTCATCGTTGAAATCGGGTCGAGGGCGGAGCACGGCTCATCCATCAGGACGACTTCCGGCTCGACGGCCATGACACGTGCAATGCAGAGACGCTGCTGCTGGCCGCCGGACATGCCCATGGCCGAAGCATCGAGGCGGTCCTTGACCTCATCCCAGAGGGCGGCGCCGCGCAGGCTCTTCTCGACGATTTCATCGAGACGCTTCTTGTCCGTGAGTCCATGAACGCGGCAGCCATAGGCTACGTTATCATAAATGGACATCGGGAACGGATTTGGACGCTGGAAAACCATGCCCACGCGTTTGCGCAGATTGACGAGGTCTACGTCCTTATCGTAGATATCACGGTCGTCGAGTGTGATTTTGCCGTCAATCTGTACCCCTTCAATCAAATCATTCATGCGGTTGAGTGTACGCAGGAATGTAGATTTGCCGCAGCCCGAAGGGCCGATAAGGGCGACGACTTTATTTTCCGGCACCTCCAGCGAAACGTCAAACAGAGCCTGATGCGTCCCGTAATACAGATTGAGGTGCTGTGCCTGCATTTTCATGCCGATTCCTCCCAAACAAAGACATCCCTGCCTAGAGGCATGCCTGATACTTCATTTCTGAACAATATCATTGTACTCTCTAAGCAGGGATGGTTTGTTGTGTGAAGGTTAACGTTTTGTAAAATCAGCGGTCCTGCACGAAATGGATGAATTCTTCCGTGGCTTCCTGCGACGGCAGCTTGACCGTGTACATCTGGTTGCCCATCTGCGGCACCATCATCTCCGGCATGCGTTCGCACATGACCATATTTTTGCCGTAGCGCGCCATGACTTCCTCATGGCTGTGCTGGTACTGGTAGCAGTCGCGGCGGCCCGCATAAACGCAGTAGCAGTGATGTCCGGAATCCGGCAGCAGACGCTTGTCGTACGTGACCATGTCTGCCCAGATTTTGTAGACATCCGTCGCATGCGCGTAGTTCATCATATCCGGCGTATAGCCGCCCGCCGGACGCATGTTGACCTCAAGGCCGACAAAGTCACCGGCCCGGCCAAGGCCTTCTTTATCCTCGGCAAGGCAGAAGAACTCAAGGTGCACAAAGCGGCTGCGCACGCAAAAGGCCTTGACCGTAGCGCGGCCGGCACGGCGCAGACTGTCGGGCATGCCAGCGGCCGTGTAGTAAGCAAGGTCGAGATTCTTGAGGACGATGTCCATGATGGACGGCGGCCAAGCTGTCATCGACTCAAAGAGAGGCTCCGAATGGGAGTCGAGGATGGCATCATACGAGAAAATCTGCCCTTTGACAAATTCTTCCATGACGTACGGGATGGGATGCTTTGTCGCATAGAAATACGCGAGCTCATCGTCATTGTGGAGCTTGTACGTATCTGAAGCACCGACGCCATTGTCCGGCTTGACAATGACCGGATAGCCGACCATATGGGCAAAATCGCGGCCGGCCTCAAAAGTCGTGACCTTGTGCAGGCGCGCCGTCGGCACCCCCGCTTTTTTATAGTAGGCTTTCATCGCCGACTTGTTCTTGATGCGGCCGATGTTCTCAATCTGCTCGCCCGTCGTCACATGGAAATCCGTGCGCAGGCGTGCGTCCTGCTCCAGCCAGTATTCGTTATTCGATTCAATCCAGTCAATCTTGCCGTATTTGAACGTGAAGAAGCCGACAGCGCGGACCATCTGGTCATAATCATCGAGATGCGGCAGATAATAGTATTCCGTCAGGGCATTCTTGAGTTCCTCCGAGAGTTCATCATAAGGGCTGTCGCCGATACCGAGCACATTGACGCCGTTTTTCTTCAGGCGGTCACAAAAGTTCCAATAATGTTTCGGGAAATGCGGCGAGATAAAGATGAAATTCATTCTAGCAAGATTCCTTTCTTCAGTCAAAATTTAGTTTTGCTCTCCGAGCACATACGGCAGGAAATAACGCAGCTGCTTCTTCCACCAGCACCAGTCATGGTCGACGTCGTAGCCCCAGAAGTCCACCCACGCATGGATGCCCTTGGCATTCATGATGTCGCGCATAATGGCCGTCGTGCGGCGTCCTTCATCTTCCCAACGGCCCTGACCGACGCAGAGCACGATTTTCTTCTGATTGTACAGGGAAATGTACGGATGGTCGCTGGGCATATTCGCGAGGAAATCGACCGGCGAATTCTGATAGAGCGTACCGTCTTCCCAGCCATCAAAGAAGAACTTCGCGTCGTAGACGCCCGACAGCGACATCATGCCGCCGAAGAGCTCCGGACGGCGGAAAAAGACAATCGCCGCATGCAGTCCGCCAAGGCTGCAGCCCACGGCGATGGGCAGACGCCCCGTGCCGTTTTCCTGACGGATGAACGGCAGGACCTCTTCAATGAGGTAATTATAGTAATTTTCCTGCTGCCAGGCGCGCCAGCCCTTGTCGCCCCAGACATTCGACCATGTCTCCTTGTCGACGGTATCGACGGCGAACAGCTGGATTTTGCCCGCTTCGATTTCCGACGCCACGGTGTCAATCATGCCGAAGTTCTCGAAGTTGTCGCACATCGAGTCCTGCGTCGGCAGGATTAAGAGCGGCGTGCCCGTATGGCCGTAAACACGGATATGCATTTCACGGTGCAGTCTGTCACTGTACCAGGAGCGGTATTCTTTCTTCATAAAAATCACGTCCTAAATTGCGTAGATGATATTTTTAAAGTTTAACAACATTACAGTGAAAAGTCAATAAGAAACACAACCGTCCTCTAAGGACGGTCTTTCTTCCTGTCAAGCAGCCTTTCTCCTGAAATCAGCGGCTGAAAAAGACCTTGAGCAGCGCCTCAAGAGCCGTTTGGTCGGCCGCGCCCATCGTCTCACGCGCCGAATGCATCGCGAGAATGGCCGCGCCGATATCCATGGCCCGCATCGGCATATTGGCCGTGAGCATGGAACCGAGCGTCGAGCCGCCGCGGATATCCGAGCGATTGAGGAACATCTGATACGGGATATCGTGAGTCTGGCATAAGGCCTTGGCTACGGCAATGGCCTCCGCGTCGCCGGCATAGGCCTGGCTGCAGGCGGCCTTGATGGTCACGCCGCCATTGAGCTTCGGGAAATTCGTGATGTCGTTCTTCTCCGGTGCATTCGGGTGCAGGGCATGAGCGACATCCAATGAAAACAGGAACCCCTTGGCAAGGTCCGCAAAATACGCATCCTGACCATAGCCAAGCGAATGGTAGATGCGCATGAGAATATTCGGCAAGGCAAAGGAGTCTGCGCCCTGCTTCGTGCAGCTGCCGACTTCTTCATTGTCAAACAGCGCGATGCACGAAATGCCCTGCTGACTCTGCCCCTGCAGCAGTCCGTTGAGGCAGGCCAGTGCCGAAGTCATGTTGTCGAGGCGCGGTGCGGAGATGAATTCGTTATGTGCGCCGAAATAACACGGGGCCTCCGTCGGGTAGACCGTGAGGTCATAAGCAAGAATGCGGCTGCGCTCGAGATGACATTCTTCCGCGAGAAAATCCAGAAAAGCATCGGCCTGCTTCGTTTCGTCTTGCTCGCCGGTCAGCATCGCAAACAGCGGCAGCATGTCCTTCTGCGGGTTGAGCTTCTCGCCGTCATTGACGCCGCGGTTCATATGGATGGCCAGATGCGGTATGATCAGCAGCGGCCGGTCGATATCGATAAAATGGGTTTCCGGTTCGTAGGGATTCTCACCGGCAAGCACGATTTTGCCCGCCAGCGACAATGGCCGGTCAAGCCACGAACTCCGGATCATGCCGCCGTAGACCTCGACATTGAGCCGGCCATAGCCCTGCGACTTCGCCAGAGCTGACGGCTTGACGCGCAGGCACGGAAAATCCGTATGCGCCGTCGCGATGTGCAGATGGTCACGCGGCGACTCGCCAATGCGAAAGGCCACGAGCGTCGAGTCAAAGACGCGCACAAAATAGGCCCTGCCCGTCTGCAGCCGCCACGGTTCATCGAGATGCAGCTCGAGAAAATCCACCCGGCGCAGCTCCTCTGCCCCCGTCTGCACGGCATGATACGGCGATACCGCCTTCGTCAAGAATGAAAACAACTCCAAAATTCATCACTCCTCCTAAATCTAGCTGTCTTCATTATACAACGTCCGTTCTCGCAAATGGGCAAAAAAAATCCTCAGCCATGAGACGGGGAGTCGTTTCATGACTGGGGCTGCTTGATTTCCTAGAAACAGCTATAGGGAAAACTGCTTCTAAGGGATTATGCATTTATTTATTTGATGAAACCGACCTGTTTGGCGATTTCTTCATAGACTTTATCCTTGCGCTCGTTGAAGATGACCTTGTTCTCTTCAAAGAGGTTGTGGCCGTGCGTATCAATCGAGACAATCAGAGGACCGAACTCTTTGACCTGGCAGGTCCAGAGCGTTTCCGGCATGCCGAGGTCTTTCCAGTTGGCCGAGAGAATTTTCTCGACGCAGGTGGCAGCGACGACAGCGCAGCCTGCAGGGAAAACGCAGTGCAGGGCCTTGTTGTCGCGGCAGCCGCGCATCGTGCCCTCGCCCATGCCGCCTTTGCCGATGATCAGGCGCACGCCCGTCTTCTTGATGAATTCTTCTTCGAATTTTTCCATGCGCATCGACGTCGTCGGACCGACCGTGACCATTTCGTATTTGTCTTCACCAAGCGGGCGGATAATTGGGCCGGCGTGCAGGATAGCACCGTCTTTGATGTCAACCGGCAACTCGCGGCCTTCTTCGATGACGCGGCGATGGGCGACATCGCGGCACGTCGTGAGTTTGCCCGTCAGATAAATGACGTCGCCAACATGGATATCCTCGAGATCTTCTGCGCTGATTGGCGTCGTAAGTACTTTCTTAGCCATCAGAAATCCACCTCCGAATGCGAATCGATTGTGTAATTGAGCTCTTTATCGAATACGATGTGACCGCGGCGATGCGACCAGCAGCCGACATTGACGGCTACGCCAATGACCGACGGATGGCGTGCACTGTTCTCGATGTTGACGCCGAGCACGGAATTCTTGCCGCGCAGGCCCTGAGGACCAAGGCCGATGGCGTTGATGCCGTCTTCGAGCAGCTGCTCCATCTTGGCGGCTTTCGGATTGGGATTATGCGAGCCGATACGGCGCAGCAGGGCTTTCTTCGACTGCAGGGCAGCGACTTCGACGGACGTACCGATGCCGACGCCGACCAGAAGCGGCGGGCAGGCATTGAGGCCATAGCTCGTCATGACATCGAGCACGAACTTCGTGACGCCTTCATAGCCTTCCCCCGGCATCAGGACCTTCGCATGGCCCGGCAGCGAGCAGCCGCCGCCTGCCATGTACGTGTAGATTTCGCAGTCGCTGCTGTCCGGCACGATATCCCAGAAGATGGATGGGATGCCCTTGGCGACATTCTTGCCCGTGTTGTATTCGTCAAACGTCTCAACGGCATTATGACGCAGCGGTGCATCCTTCGTGGCCTGAATGACGGCCTGACGCAGCAGGGCCGGCAGCTCTGCCATGTACGGGAACTCCGTGCCGCATTTGATGAAGAACTGCAGCGCACCCGTATCCTGACAGCTCGGGCGGTTGAGCTTCATCGCGAGCTCCTGATTGCGTTCCATCGTCTCATAAATGGATTTTGCGAGGGGCTCTTCTTCCTGTTTTGCGAGCTCCGCAATCTTCTCGCGCACATCGTCCGGCAGGCGTTTGCCCGTGAAAGCGACGAATTTTGCCATGACATCCGTCATGCGGTTTACGGCATCTTCCTTGCGCATTGTGATCTCTCCTATCCTGATATACTATACACATTTCCCTATAGATATCTAACAATCCATAAGTCTTCGCACAGCTCATGTGATTTTCATCACAACCTCTTGCTGTTCGTCTCTTCTTGATTCTTATTATAACGGAGAGCCTGATATAAGTCGAATATCAATATTTTTATAATCTATATAATGAAAACCCTATATTAACTGCGCAGCCATTGGAAGAGCAGCCAGGCAGCCACACCGACACCCACGGCAATGAGCAGGAACGGCAGGGCTACGAAAAAGAAAAAGCCCAGTACCACTGCGCCGCCGACGACGAGCGCGGCCTTCGTCAGCCAGCTCATGCCGTGTTGCGGCGGGAAGGTATGGATGTGAATTCGGCTGCCTGAGCCGAACGGACTCTGCTGCTCATACGGCGTTTCGTCTACTCTTTCGTCCTTGGGATTGTCGGGATTTTCCTCAATGGTCACGCCTTGATAATTTTCAGCTTCATTCTGCGACATGACGCGGACTTTTGGCTCTTCATCCCTGCGTTCGTTTTCGTTCATCCGCTGCACCTCTTTCTTTCACTGTGTAAAACTTTTCTTCCATTATATCGCCGCTGCGGGGAAACCCGCAAGTGACGCAATCACGTCCAGTAAGTCATGCAGGATAAAAAATCCCGCTGAAGACAAAAGCTTCAGCGGGATTTTGCACATCAGACAGATGGTCTGTGATTTTATGAGTTATTAGCCCTTGCGTGCATTCTTGGCGTTGCGGCCGCGGACCGTGCGGTCAAGGATGGCCTTGCGCAGACGGATGTGCTCCGGCGTGACTTCGACGAGCTCATCGCTGTTGATGTACTCGATAGCCTGCTCGAGCGAAAGGATGCGCGGCGGCGTCAGACGGATAGCTTCATCCGAAGAAGACGTACGCATGTTGGAAACGTTCTTCTTCTTGCACGGGTTGATATCGATATCGTTCTCGCGGGAGTTCTCGCCGACGATCATGCCTTCGTAGACCTGCTCGTTCGGTCCGATGAACATCGTGCCGCGGTCCTGCAGCGTGTAGATGCCGTAGCCCGTCGTCTCGCCCTGTTCAAAAGCGACGAGGGAACCGCGCGTACGCCCCGGGATGTCGCCCTTGTACGGTGCATAGCCATGGAACACATGGTTCATGATGCCGTTGCCCTTCGTGCTCGTGAGGAGCTCGGAACGGAAACCGATGAGGCCGCGGGCCGGAATCGTGAACTCGAGGCGCATGTAGCCAGCCGTCTCCGTCATGTTCGTGAGCTCAGCCTTGCGCGTGCCGAGGCCTTCCATGACAGCACCCATGTACTCCTGCGGAACTTCGACCGTCAGGTTCTCGATTGGCTCGCAGAGCTGGCCGTTAATCGTCTTGTAGACAACTTCCGGTTTGCCGACCTGCAGCTCGTAGCCCTCGCGGCGCATCTCCTCAATGAGGATGGACAGATGCAGCTCGCCGCGGCCCGAAACCTTGAAAACATCCGGCGAATCCGTCTCTTCAACCTTCATGGCGACGTTCGTCTCAACTTCCTTAAAGAGGCGGTCACGCAGGTGACGCGACGTGACGAACTGGCCTTCGCGGCCGGCGAACGGGCTCGTGTTGACACCGAACGTCATGGAGAGCGTCGGCTCGTCGATGCGGATAGCCGGCAGTGCCTCTGGCTTTTCAGCGTCAGCGACCGTGTAGCCGATGGAAACATCGCCGAGGCCCGTCAGTGCGACGATTTCGCCCATCGATGCTTCCGGCACCTCGATGCGCTGCATGCCCTGATAAACAAAGACCTTGCCGATTTTCGCACGGATTTCCTGGTCGCCGTTGATGAGAACGACGTTCTGGTTCGTGCGGGCCGTGCCGCGGCTGATACGGCCGACAGCGACGCGGCCGACATAGTCGTCAGCTTCAAGCGTCGTGACCATCATCTGCAGAGGACCCTCCGGGTCGCCGTGCGGAGCCGGAATCTCTTTGACAATCGTCTCCATCAGCGGCTCGAGGTTCGTGCTCTCGTCTTCCATATTATACTTAGCGATACCATCGCGGGCCGTCGCATAGATGACCGGGAAGTCCAGCTGATCATCATCAGCATCGAGTTCCATGAAGAGCTCGAGGACTTCGTCATAGACGTCG
>OIYH01001531.1_pt1 | contig 13196 bp, 8 predicted proteins | sample 1587911 | NCBI WGS metagenome assembly OIYH01 (sample SAMN03283252) | human gut metagenome | biome: human-associated habitat; material: feces | host: Homo sapiens | place: USA | collected 2013
AAGCACAAGGCACCAACCATTTGTCGGTACCACCTGCGTGGAGGTGGGTATGACAAATGGTTGGCGCCTTGTTTTATAATGTGATGCGCATGGTGACGCGCATGGCCTTTCGGCAGTAGTCTGTGCTACTCGTCTTTGAGTTTCAAAACCTCTTGCTCGTCAAGTCCCGTCATCTTGCATATAAGGCTGACGGCCATGCCTTCTTTTAGCATGTTTTGTGCGATCTGCTTCTTCTCCTTAGTTTGCCCCTCAGCACGTCCCTCAGCACGTCCCTTGTCGTGTCCCTCTTTTATGGCGAATTTGAAGGTGGCATAATTGTCGCGCAGTATTTTGATACTTTCGTCGTATTTCTCGTGTTCCTCTTTGCTCAGTGCTGTAATGTCGGAGATTTCGGCCAACTTGCGGAACACAGCATTCTTGGCCATGAAGGGCATTCTTTCAAATACATTCATATTCTTCAATACATATATCCAACGTTCAAAGTCGTTATTACACTCGTGCTCCTTTTTCGTAAATAATGGGAGCGTTAAATAAACAATGCGCAGGTGGTCGGTAACAGCCTGTCCTGTGTCGCGGTCAGCCAATACAAGGTCTGTACGGAACTTGCGCTCTTTTAGGTGCGCATCCTCAAAATTGAGGAAGCAGATGGTATAGACCGGCATCAGCTCGTAGTCCCATTCGCCCTTTTGCCCTTGTGTGATAATAGCACGTGAGGAGTAGTAGAGCGCGCGGTCGATGAAATGCTCCTGCATGCGGTTTTGCATTTCAATGATGAGGTGTCGTCCTTCATTGGTGGTGCAGTAGATGTCGAAAATAACTTTTCGTGCATCCTCGGTCAAGCCAATGTGCTCGTTGTTCTTAAATTCGAGCGAGGCTATGCAAAACTCACCTTCGAATAAGTCGTTAAGAAAGCTGATGAGCAAGTCCTTTGTTATTTCTTGTCCGAAAATGTGTTTGAAGCCCCAGTCTGTAAAAGGGTTAATATAGCGGGCCATAATGTGCGGTGTTAGGTTTGTTTCTGCAAATATACGTACAATTTTGCATATTGTGCAACTTGGCCTAGTCTTAAGTGCCCCCCTGTTAGTCCACCCCTTGGTAGTCTGTGGGCAAGTGTGTAGTGCAAAAAGAAAGCCTCCGCCCGTGGTGGGGCAGAGGCTGTATTATAAAGAGTCAGATTCCGCTGCTTGTGGGTAGGTGTTTTAGGCGTAAGGCGCCCGTGCACCACCTACAAGGACAATGTGTAGCGGAATGCTACTTGTTGCGTTTATGTGTAGACGTTCTTGTGGCGTTTTTAGCAGTCAGTTTAGTGTTGAGCACGCGGTAGTGTGCTTGCTGCTGTCGGCGTTCCTCGCCACGTGCCTTCCACTCCTTCATTGAGTAGTATCTGCCCGTAGCGGGGTCAAGATATTTCATTTCGGGCAGTCCGGCAGGTCTGTCGTCGGCGGCCTGTCCTTCAGCGCCGATGCGTTCAACCTTTACCGAGGCCACACCATGGCCCACCATGCCCAGTTCGCGTGCGGCGGCCATGGAGAGGTCCACCACGCGTCCGTGGCCGAAAGGTCCGCGGTCGGTAACCTTCACCACCACCTCTTTGCCATTGTTCTTGTTAGTCACTTTGAGCAGTGTGCCGAACGGCAGAGTGCGGTGTGCGCATGTGAGGCTGTCTTTATGGTAGCGCGAGCCGTCGCTGGTGCGGCGTCCGTGCAGTCTGTTGCTATAGTAAGATGCTTTGCCATGCTGCTGTGCAGCGGCGGTCGTGGGGAATGCGAATGTTACGAGAGTTGCTAAGATAAGAATTACTTGTTTGATAGTCATCTGATAAGTTTTGCCACGAGGATTGCCGCCGGCTCCAATAGTGGTCAGTTTAGCCATACTGCCTTTGAGCCTGTGATGCTTGCAGCGGAATCTGCAGATAAAAACGGCAAATGCACCAAGGGACTTTCGGCTTGCCCGGAGGGTTGCCAAATGTCCGCCTCGTGAGGTTTACGGGTGCAAAGGTACGAATTTTTGACGAGGTGCGCAAGTGTTCCGCCTTGATTATCACCACATTGCCGTTCTGTGAGGCCCATTTTTAAGACTTGCTAAAAGCGTCCCCCTTTGCGTGCTCCCAGCTTGCAGACCCCTTGTGTTTATGGGCAGAGTCGGCACTTGTCTGACAGTTAACAAGTGTTTAATGGTCCGCCGAAAGTAGTACCTCGCAACCCTGAATGTTAAATATTAAATTTACGGGCATTTCAGGCACCTGTAATGCTTCATTCTGACAGATTTAGGGGGTGCGCAGCTTACATATTGCACATAATTTATTACTTTTGCATTTCAAGACAAATCCTCTAATCAGATACAACCACTTATGCAGCGCTTCATATCATTATTGCTCACATTAGTGTGCGGCATCATAACCATAGCTGCGCAGAGCGATGACCTGCCCACCGCCAATCCCGTCATGACCTACACCGACGACGACGGGCAGGAGGTGAGCGAGACCCAATACGACGGTTCTGCCCCGTTCAAAGCCACATTCAAGGCTTGTCCCGAGCACACGGGCAACTACACCCCCCTTTACGAGTGGCGTTTCACGCGCAGCGGCGAAACAGCCCCATTCCTTGTGCGTTACGACCAAGACACCGAATATGAGTTCTTGCAGTCAGGCACATTCAGCGTCGAGCTGCGCGTCAGTTTTGTGCAGGGCACCGACACCATAGCCTACGAGATGGACGAGCCCTTCAGCATAGCCATATCCGAGTCAAAGCTCGAAGTGCCGAACGCCTTCACTCCCAATGGCGATGGTGTCAACGACGTGTTCCGCGTCAAGGAGGGGTACAAGAGCATCGTGTCGTTCAAGGCCATGGTGTTCGACCGTTGGGGCAAGAAACTCTATGAGTGGACCGACCCTGCCGGCGGTTGGGACGGCCGCAGCGCCGGCCATGCAGTGCCCGATGGCGGATACTACCTCAACATTCAGGCACGCGGTGCCGACGGCAAGCACTACAACATCAAAAAGGTGATAAACGTGTTGCGCGGTTACACCGAGAGCGGCACGACGACAGAATAAACCTAAATGCACTGATGTCAGAAACTAAATCAGACAATAACATCGAAATATATGGCGCACGCGTACACAACTTGAAAAATGTGGACGTGACACTGCCGCGCCACAGCCTGTGCGTCATAACCGGCCTGAGCGGTTCGGGCAAGAGTTCGCTCGCGTTTGACACACTCTACGCCGAGGGCCAGCGCCGTTATATCGAGACATTCTCGGCCTACGCGCGCAACTTCCTCGACAACCTTGAGCGCCCCGACGTCGACAAAATCACCGGTCTCAGCCCCGTCATAAGCATAGAGCAGAAAACCACCAGCAAAAATCCGCGTTCCACCGTAGGCACGGTAACCGAGATATACGATTTTCTGCGTCTGCTTTATGCCCGTGCGGCCGAGGCCTACTCCTACGTCACGGGCGAGAAGATGGTAAAATATACCGAGGAGCGCATTGTCGACATGATACTTACTGCCTACGAAGGGCACAAAGTATACCTGCTCGCCCCCCTTGTGCGCAGTCGCAAGGGGCATTACAAGGAGCTGTTTGAAACGGTGCGCCGCAAGGGCTTCCTCACCGTTCGCGTCGACGGTGAGCTGCGTGAGGCCACACCCGGCATGCGCCTCGACCGTTACAAAAACCACGACATCGAAGTGGTGGTAGACAAGCTCACGGTAAAGGCCAAGGACTCTGAACGACTGCACAAAAGTGTGGCCCAGACCTTGCAGCAGGGTGGGGGCGTGATGATGGTGCTCGACGCTGCCGACAACCAAACACGCTTCTTCTCCAAGCAGCTCATGGACCCCGCGTCGGGCATAGCCTATCGCGAGCCTGCCCCGCACAACTTTTCGTTCAACTCAGCCCAAGGCGCCTGCCCCAAGCGCAAGGGCCTGGGCTATGTGAGCGTGATGGACCACGACAAAGTCGTGCCCGACGACAAGTTGAGCATACGCGAGGGCGGCCTTGCCCCATTGGGCAAATACCGCAACGCACTCATATTTTGGGAGATACAGTCGGTGCTTGCCGACTACGACTGCGACCTTAAAACCCCCATATGCGACCTCCCGCCTGAGGCCCTCGACGAGGTGTTCAACGGCCGTGCCGACCGCCTGCGCATACCAGCACAGGTAGCCCACACCACCGACGACTACTACGTAGAGTTTGACGGCCTTGTCAAGTACATACAGCAAATGGCCGACTCCGACATGGGAGCCGCCTCGCAGCGTTGGGCCGAGCAGTTTTCAAAGACCACCGTCTGCCCCGAATGCCACGGTGCCCGCCTCAACAAGGAGGCCATGGCCTACCGCTTTGCCGGCAAAACCATAGCCGAACTCTCCAATATGGACATAGCCGAGCTATACGACTTCCTGTCCAACGTCGAGGTACAGTTAGACAGCAAACACCGGGCCATAGCACACGAAATACTCAAAGAGCTGATGTCGCGCCTCAAGTTCCTGCTCGACGTCGGACTCGACTACCTGTCGTTGTCGCGCTCCTCCATGACCCTCTCGGGTGGCGAGAGCCAGCGCATCAGGTTAGCCACACAGATAGGTTCGCAACTCGTCAACGTGCTTTACATACTCGACGAGCCCAGCATCGGCCTCCACCAGCGCGACAACGTGCGCCTTATCAACTCGCTCAAGGAGTTGCGCGACCTTGGCAACACCGTGGTGGTCGTTGAGCACGACAAGGACATGATGCTCGCCGCCGACTATGTGGTCGACATCGGGCCGCGCGCCGGCCGATTGGGCGGAGAAGTAGTGTTCGAAGGCACCCCCGCCCAAATGCTCCAGACGCAGACCCTCACCTCGCAGTACCTCAACGGCCGTCGCGCCATCGAGGTGCCAGCCGCTCGCCGCAAGGGCAACGGCCATGTGTTGCGCCTGGTGGGAGCGAGGGGCAACAACTTGAAGGGCGTCACCGTCAACTTTCCGCTCGGCACCCTCATCGGCGTGACCGGTGTGTCGGGGTCGGGCAAGAGCACCCTCATCAACGACACCCTGCTGCCCATACTCTCGCAGCACTTCTACCGCTCATTGCGCGAGCCGTTGGCCTACGACCGCATCGAAGGCCTTGAACACGTGGACAAGGTGGTAGCAGTCGACCAAAGTCCCCTCGGGCGCACCCCGCGCTCTAACCCCGCCACCTACACAGGCGTGTTCTCCGACATACGCTCGCTCTACGTCAACCTGCCCGAGGCCAAAATACGCGGCTACAAGCCAGGCCGTTTCAGTTTCAACGTGCGTGGCGGGCGTTGCGAGGTGTGCAAGGGCAATGGCTACAAAACCATCGAAATGAACTTCCTGCCCGACGTGTACGTGCCTTGCGAGGCATGCCACGGCAAGCGCTACAACCACGAAACACTCGAGGTGCGTTTCAAGGGCAAAAGCATAGCCGATGTGCTCGACATGACCATCAACCAGGCCGTAGAGTTCTTTGAGAACGTGCCAAACATCTTGCACAAAATCAAAGTGCTGCAAGACGTCGGCCTGGGTTACATCAAGCTTGGGCAAAGCTCAACCACCCTGTCGGGCGGCGAAAGCCAGCGCGTAAAGTTGGCCACCGAACTCTCAAAGCGCGACACCGGACAAACCATCTACATACTCGACGAACCCACCACCGGCCTCCATTTCGAAGACATACGCGTGCTCATGGACGTGCTGCAGCGCCTTGTCAACCGTGGCAACACGGTGATAGTCATTGAGCACAACCTCGACGTCATCAAGGTGGCCGACTACCTTATCGACATGGGGCCCGAGGGCGGACGCGGCGGTGGCCAACTGCTCTACGAGGGCACCCCCGAGGGCTTGGCCGAGAGCGGGGTGGGATACACAGGCAAATTCCTCAAAGCCGAACTCACACCGCCACACACTGCACAACAAACCGAAAATTCATAAATTCAAACAACAAATAATTATCCATCTATGTTCGAAGGACAACCCAAAGGGCTCTATGCCCTTGCCCTTGCCAACACTGGCGAGCGTTTTGGCTACTACACCATGTTAGCCGTGTTCGTGCTCTTCCTCAAGGCCAACTTCGGTTGGGAGGCAGGCACCGCCGGAGCTGTCTACTCCAGCTTCCTGGCCCTTGTATATCTGTTGCCATTGTTTGGCGGTATGCTGGCCGACAAAATCGGTTATAGCCGTTGCGTCACCACCGGCATCATCGTCATGTTCCTTGGCTACGCCATGCTCTCCATACCAGCCGGAGCAGGCACATTGGCCGCAGCCATCATGTTCGGCGCCCTCATCATGATCAGCGTCGGCACCAGCCTCTTCAAGGGCAACCTGCAAGTAATGGTCGGCGACCTCTACAACTCTCCCGAGATGCAAGGCAAGCGCGACTCCGCCTTCTCCATCTTCTACATGGCCATCAACATCGGCGCCCTCTTTGCACCTACCGCTGCAGTCAAAATTATGGAGTACGCCCAGCACAGCCTTGGCGTGAGCGAGGCCGACTCCTACCACTACGCCTTTGGCGTGGCCTGCATCTCGCTCATCGTGTCAATAGGCATCTACTACGGTTTCCAGAGCACCTTCAAGCAAGTCATTGCAGCACCGGCCCCCAAGACCGCTGCCAGCAAGGACGCCACTGCCGAGTCTGAGCCCGAGCTTAGCAAGCAGGACACCAAGGACCGCATCGTGGCCCTCTGCCTCGTGTTTGCCGTAGTTATCTTCTTCTGGATGGCCTTCCACCAGAACGGCCTCACCCTCACCCTCTTTGCCGAGGAGTACACCGCCACCCACAGCAGCGGCCTTGAGAGTATGGCTTTCGACGTTACCAACCTCCTGTTGTGCATCGTTATCATCTACGCCCTCTTCTCACTCTTCCAGAGCAAAACGGGCAAGGGCAAGGGCATTTCGGGCATCGTCATATTGGCATGCCTTGCAGCCTTAGGCTACAAGTACACCGCCCTCACCCCCGACGGCATCAGCATTCAGGCCCCCATTTTCCAGCAGTTCAACCCCTGCTTCGTAGTAGGTCTCACCCCCGTGAGCATGGCCATCTTCGGCTGGCTCGCCAGCAAGGGCAAGGAACCCTCGGCACCCCGCAAAATCGGGCTCGGCATGCTCGTGGCCGGCATTGGCTATGTAGTCATGATATTGGCCTCAATCGGTGTGGGCGAAGGCGACCGTGTGTCACCCAACTGGCTTATCCTCACCTACCTCATTCTCACCTTCGGCGAGCTGTTGCTCTCGCCCATGGGCATCTCGTTCGTGTCAAAGGTAGCCCCTCCCAAGCTCAAGGGCACCATGATGGGCGGTTGGTTCGTAGCCACTGCTGCCGGCAACATGCTCGTGTCAATCCCCGGTTTCCTTTGGGGCAAAGTACCCTTGGTAGTCGTGTGGGGCGTGTTGGTAGCCCTCTGCCTCATCTCGTTCATATTCATCTTCAGCGTAATGAAGAAACTCGAAAAGGTGTGCTGATGCGCGCCTTGACGTAGACACTGGCTAAGTTATAATGGCGGAAACAGAAAGCCTCGCCCCACATAGGGCAGCGCATTTGTTTCTGCCATTTATTTATGTACGTGCCGCCGGTTTGGGGGAGATTATAAGTTGCCTCAAACGCGCTATAAAAAACGCAAGCACTATATAATCCGCAAAACGAAACGTTTCGCCATTCCAAAACGAGTCGTCTAATTTCTTAAAACGAAATGTACCATGTAGCACATACCCACCTCCCAATATTTTCAACTGGGCTAAGATAGTATTCATATAATGCAAGAACAGAGTTCGACCCCCATCCGAACCCCGTTCTTTTCGTCTTACCTTTTCGTTCTCGCTTTACGCACCCTCGCTCAACGCCTCGAGTTTGCCACCGAATCCAAGATACAAGCCGACATCACATTCAAAACGTCGCACTCCCAATACACGTCTCTAAAATTACAAGTTTAACATTTTCCTAATTCTATTCAACAGGCACTTATCGGCAATGGTCATAATACAAGGAATACCATCTGAAGTTTCTGATATATATTCACCTACAGCACCTTCACGAACCTCATAGTATTTATTGTTAATTGCGTCATATAAGTACTTTCCGACCAAAGTATCGGTAGGACCATGCAACCAATAATTAAGGCGATATCGCACATACTTTGTCGCTTCGATGGGTGAGCCAAACCAAATACATTGTTTATCTGGCTGTCCTTCATCGTATCCAGCCGAAATATACACATAAAAAATAGCACCAGGGGTATAATCACGTTCTTCAGCATTTCGATAAATGTCAGCATCAACGTACGTATTTCCAACAGAATATTGCACCTCTATCACATTATTCTTGCCAACATACCCTGCCACGCCCTGTGCCTGTTGTCGAGTTGTTAGATCATCAAACGCATCTTGAAGTTGAGTCTTATCTTCCGAACTCATGAAACCATTACGTCTATTCGTAGCCAAAGGTCTGCACTGCTCCAAGTCATATATACGCTTAGCCTGTTCCGTAATGCTACTACCGAAGGACTCTATCGTACCATCAATCCCATCCAAGCGCGAGGTATTTGAATGAATATTCTGCATATTACTGGCAATATCTTCGCGATTAGCAACAATTTGCCTAGCATGCGTTGGCGTAAAGTCCATCAGTGCGTTCCACCCACCTACCTCAAGCTGTGCTGTACCTGCTTTCCATGCAATATCGCGATATTGGAGCGACGTGCCAAGCCTAAGCCACTGTCTATAAGAATCCCGACCTATACGCACCTGCATTACCACCCCCGACATCACCGTACCCACATCGTATACCATAAATGGGCAGGTAGCATAATTCCCCAACTCTTTAACTGCTGCCGACTCGCCTCCTGACGAAACTGAATACCAACCTAAATTCTTAACACCAATAAGTTCATCGAGCCGTTTCTTGTCGCCAGCCGTCATCACACCAGCCTTGGCAGTAGTAGCTTTCGTGAGCGTAAGCACTTTGTTCCCACTGTCATCAAAGCGCGTGTAGTTCACCTTTACCTCGTCCAACGTACTTAGCCCTTCTGTCAAAGTATGATTATTCAGTCGTGCAAACACGTAAGGGTTCATCAGCCCCCATTTATCATTCGACACACGTCCCGTCAGCATAACTTGGCTATAATCCTGTGCAACGGTATCATTATTAGCTCCCCACTTCTTAAACCGCAAAAACAAATTACCGTCTGTATGCACATAAGTCCACATTTTACTGCTCAGCACACAACGCGTCTCATCTGATGCCGATGAGTACACATAGTGCTTACTTGTTCCTTCCACGCCATCTTGGGCTATAGCGCCATATCTCCCCCAGCTATTCCATTTACCATTATTATAGTATCGCACAAATATAGCGTGTTGCCCAATGCTATTGATAGAAGCTACACCACTGCCATCTGATTTCATTGTCAGCGAACCATATATAGTCTGCATAAGCACATTATCGCCCACGTTGAGGTTGGCAAACGTGACCAAAAGCGGAATGCCCCAGCATTTCACACGGTGTAGCCCTTGTACCGTTTTAGCATCAAAAGCGTCAAGTTCTTGATTGAGCGCATCGATAGTTGTAACATTCTCGTGCGTGATAAGCCACGTACCAAGTTCCTTCGTAGTCTTATCAACCACCACCAAATCATCTTCTTTATCATTCCACACATAGAGACACGTACCACATACATACACTTTATCCTTACGTGGAGTTTTACGACCATCATCAAGGTACATTGAAGCAGCATTTACATCATTGCCTATAGCCCAATTATTATAGTACCGATCGCCGTTCTTGGCACAAAAACGCTTATTCGTTTTATCGTAATAAATGCCATCAACCGACGTTACTGACATAAGCTCTACCACAACACCTTCAACAAAACCATCAAAGCGAGCGGTAGCACCATTCATTGCCCGCTTCACACGATCTTCGTAGTCCGACATTATAGCCACTACCGAATAAGCCTTCTTTGCCGATGCATCAGCCTTCTTTGCCGATGCATCAGCCTTCTTTGCCGATGCGTCAGCCACTGCCGCCGAGTTCCTGGCCACAGCAGCCGCCTCCTCCGCAGGCTTTGACAGCAGTTTCAACGGAGCGCCTACCACCTTCTCACCCCTCATAGCTGGCAGGCTCACCACCCCCTCCAGCGTGTCCACCGTTTCCAGTTCGTCCACACTCTGGCTCTCAGTTTTTATCTGGTTCACCACATTCTGCACCAGTTCCTTTTTTTCTTCTTCTGTCAATGCCATAGGTCATTCTGTTTTGTTGTTATTATCTATTTGTTCGTTCAATCCATCAATAAAGCCAGGCACACACAGTTGTTCTGCAACCATACGCACCAACCGCACCTCCTCATCAGTATATTCCGACTCCCCACAACTGTTGTATATCCTCAATGCAAGAGCATGCGCCTTGATTCCATTCACATTGTTGTACAACATGTCCGCAAAAGACTCGCGTACATCCATCAGCCGTACCGACTTATGATTTACCGTCATGTAAACTTTGAAATGCTTAAAATCTATCTTCATATTATGATACATTAGTTATTATTCCATTCTGCACTGTCACAGTCTTATCCTTGAACTCTCCCGACCACCCATTCTGCGGCAGTATTCTGTCCGCCTGAATAGACCCATTCTTCACAAGTATATTCGCAGCGTTCACAATTACGTTCCCGTCAAAATACCCAGCACACTTTACATCCAGGTCAGGAAAAGTTGGAGTAGCCCTGCAACTGCCATAAATACCGCTGCCCCCCATGGGGGCAAGTCCCGCAATCGCATTGCTGAACATATTCGCCTTTATATACACACACGATTCGCCATGCGAGGTATCATATCCAAGCCTAATCTCCGCTTGGCCGTCACCCCATTTCAGACAACCATTCTCAATTTCAAAGCCCCCCACTTTACCACCATTATCAACGTACACCTTACCATATATTGTCGCATTCTTCGTAACAATACTGCCGTCCTCCAATATCATAAAGTTCTTGTTAGCAGTCACAAGCCCCTCCAGCTGTATGTTTGATGCCTTTATCTTCACACCGTCCTGACCGGCACCGACAAAGGATTTCAAATTACCATCACCATCAATAGCATACATACCAGTCAACTTCGAGGTCGTGACAAGCCCCGTCTCCTCAAGCATATTCTCATCCTTGTCATACACAGCTGCCGATATTTTCACCAACCGCTCACTCTGCTCGAACAGCGTTTTGTACTTATACGTCAAAGCATCAACCTTGTCCGTGCTCAGCACAAGCATATACAGATAGATGTCGCCGTCAAACGACAACTTAAAGTCCCCGGTGCCATTCCACAGTCCGCTGCACGTATATTGCACATAACCATCAGTCACGCCAAGTGCCTCCCTCACCTCCATACTGGCAAAGTCCGCGAACCCCACCTTCTCCACACCTTCAAAGCCCACCTTCAGCGTACCAGCCTTTGCGCAGCGATAAAAAAAGCTCAGATACACAGGCAAGGCTTCCTTCTTTCCGTCGTTGTTTGTCGGAAAGGTCGGCACAAAGCGTAGATTCTCATGCTTCTGGCGGATATACTTGTTGCGTATCCGCACCACCTTGCGTCCCATGTCAGTCACCATGCTTGCCCCGTCACCCTTCTTGCTCAGTGCCCCACCGTTAGCCCACACCCATTTGTTGCCAACGAGAAAGAATACCGTCTCATCCACCGAGTCCCACTTCGCCAGCCCCGATGCAAACGTCGGGTTATTAAGGTAGCTCTTATCACTCACAATATCGTTCCTCACACCGTCAATGGCACTCTGCACCTTGCCCTCCGTTATCTCAAACCGAGTCTTCACGTCCTCGCCAGTCTCCAGCACGAAAGTTCCCTTCAAAAAGGCATTGTCCGCATATAATCCGTTTCCCTTTGGTTGGCGGTCTGCCGGAAACTTGTCGTCCTTGATGCCGTCCAGGTTACCGAACCTTGCACGCAGAGCACCCTCAAAGGTCTTGCCACTCACGCCGTCCATCACATCCACCCTCGGCTGGCCGTCCTCGGTGGCCGATATGAGCACCATATTTTGGCGGTCCGTGTTTGCCGTGTTACCCATCAGCACGCACTCGTCGCCCTCCTTCGGTTCCACGCCCTCAAACTCCTCCTTCGCCACCACGATACCGGCCTCCGTCACATCGGCCACTTCCACCCAGTAGCTCCGCATATCCTTGCCCGTGAACGTCTGGCAGCGCACCAGGTCGTGCTGTACAAACATATTCTCCTGCTCGAAGGTGATAAGATAGCGCTCGCCCGATTTCTCCACGGTCTTGATGCGTCCGTTAGCCGCGCTCACGCATATCAGGCCACCCACACTCCTTACCTTCTCAATGAGCAGTTCCATCACGGCCATAGTCTGCCTCACCGTCAGTTTGTCCACCGTCAGGTAGGTGCGTCCGTCCTCACCTTTCCACAACTGGAAACCAGCACCCAGCATTCCGTCCACGAACTGCCCAGCGCTCCTTATGTTGTCCGAGGTCACAGAGTCAAAGGTTACTCCATCAGTCTTTCTCACCGGCTGATTTAGATAGTCGTCAAACTCACGATAATCCCACTTGTCTGCATTGTCTGCTTCCTTGGCATGGTCAGCCTCCAGTGCATGTTTCGCTTCATCTGCGTTCACAGCATGATCGCTGTCCGTGGCATGGACTGCCTCCTTCGCCACCTCTGCCAGGTCTGCCTTGGCCGCGTGCGCAGCCTCCTTCACAGCCATGCCGCCATAAGCAGTGCCACCCGTCCGCAGGGCCGACGTGCTGCCCTCGTTTTTTGGCTTCTTTATTACCTTGATGTCTATCATTGCTCAATTTCCTTAAGTGTCATTTCTGCATATCCTTCCTCAAGATTGCGACTGATGCCCTGCACGAAGAAGGTCTTATCCATCATGGGGTGGCGATAGTGAGCGAACAAACTCACAATGCCACCATCTGTATCCGTCAATTTCTGCGTCATAACCACCCTTGGCGCATGCCACTCTTTGTAGTAGTAGTCCACATACAGCTGCTCAGGCTTAGCGCTCATACCCCTCGCATAGTCATACACCGCCAACAGCCCCTCGCCAGTCAACGTGTTCAATGGGGTGCTCATCTTCACGCTGTCCGTCACGTCCAGCGCCTGGCACTCCGCAGCTGTCAGCCCCGAGTTTATCTTCATTTCGATGTCATCCTTCACGTTCACAAAACTCTCCTTTGTGT
>OIYH01001533.1_pt1 | contig 13192 bp, 13 predicted proteins | sample 1587911 | NCBI WGS metagenome assembly OIYH01 (sample SAMN03283252) | human gut metagenome | biome: human-associated habitat; material: feces | host: Homo sapiens | place: USA | collected 2013
GCGTTGCTGCCGCTGCTGCTGCCGCAGCAGCTTCCTTGCGGGACTGCTCTGCGATCTGGTCACTTACGGTGTCCATCTCGCTGGTGATGCGCTCGTACTCGGCCTTCTGCTCCTTCTGGTACGCCTGCAGGCTCTTCTGCAGTGCCTTCTGCTGCTCCTCGCTGGATTTCAGCTCCTCAGCCTTATACTTCAGGTTTTCCTGATACTGTACCTGCTCGTCCTGGGTAGCCTGCAGGTCATCGCGCTTCTGCTGAATATCCTCCTTGGCAGCGGTGTACTCCGCTACGATCTTCTTATTATCGTCCATGATCGCGGAAACAATCTCCAGACGGCTGAGAAGATCAGAGAAGTTGGACGCGTTCAGCAGAACCTCCAGATAGCTGGTCTCGCCCTGCTCATACGTCGTGCGGACAGTCTCAGAAAAACGCTCCTTCTTGCTGTCCAGCGCCTTGATCGCAGCATCCAGCTCGGTCGTCTTGACGTCAATCTGGTCCTGCAGGCGGTCGATATACGCGGTTACCGTCGTAATTTCTTCCTTGGTGAGCTTGATCTCTTTCTGCAGGGCGGCACGGGTCTTTGCAACCTCATCCACCTTGCCTGCCAGACTATCCAGCTCCGCCTTGACCGATGTCTTCTGATCCTCCAGATCGGACAGCTTGCCTTTCAGTTCCTTACTGCTCACCGCACCGGCATAAACCAGACCGGAGGCGATCATCGAGAACACCATCGCTGCAACCAGGATGCCCGCAATAATGCAGGAGATCAGGCGCACGGTTTTCTTTTTCATCATATTGAAACATTCGCTCCTTTATGCAGTCGTTATACATCCATAAACTTGCGGATACTCGTTACCGAGCCGCCGATGCCGAACAACGCGCCTGCACCGCAGTACACGCCGAGCACCCACCAGCGCAGCACATCGAACGAGAGCAGATGGAACGAAGACAGCGAAACCGTACCTGCCACGTTGTACAGCTCGGTGTACAGACCCCATTCCGCGAGGAAGGCCAGTCCGCCGGCAACCAGACCGAGCACCATGCCTTCGATGACAAACGGCCAGCGGATAAACCAGTTGGTCGCACCGACCATCTTCTGGATGGAGATCTCCTCACGGCGGGCAAACATGGCCAGCTTTACCGTATTGGAGATGATGAAGATCGAGATAACAGCCAGACCAACGATCATAGCTGCCGCGATCATGTTGAACACGCGCTGAATCTGAACCAGCTTGCGGATAACATCCTCATCCGCACGCACGCTTGCAACGCCGTCAACCGCTTCGATTTCCTTGATCGTTGCGTCCGCCTGCATGGAATCACTCAGGGTGAACACATAGCTGTTGCGCAGCGGATTGTTGTCCGCGTTGTAATCCTCGAGGATGTCTGCGTCGTCGCCCAGCTCCTTGCGGTACTGCTCCAGCGCGACATCGCGGTCCTCGAAGGCGATCGACGCAATGTTGTCAATCTTCTCGAACTGCGTCTGCAGCGTTTTCGCCTCACGCGTGGTAAGCGAATCGTCGATCCAGACTACGATCTGGTTGGACTGCTGCAGTCTCGTAATGTTATTCGTAATGTTGTAGGCCACCAGCGTAACCGTACCTGTCAGCAGCAGGCTTACGACCATGATCACCACGGCCGCCACGGACATGAAGCCGTGCTTGAAAATGTTGCGCAGGCCTTCCTTCCAATAGTAAGCGATTGATCTCATATCTGATAATACCCACCTGTCTGATCACTGATGACTTCACCGTTGTCGATCACAACAACGCGCTTTTCAAATTCGTCTACCAGACCCTTTTCGTGCGTTACGATCAGCACGGTCGTGCCAAGCTCGTTGATCTTTTCAAACAGGGTCATCAGCTCCAGCGAACGCGCAGGATCGAGGTTGCCGGTCGGCTCGTCCGCGATGATGAGGCGCGGGTTGTTGACCAGCGCACGCGCGATTGCGACACGCTGCTGCTCACCGCCGGAAAGATTCATCGGCTTCTCGTGCGCCTTGTCGGCCAGACCGACCAGATCGAGCACATACGGCACGCGCTGCTTGATGGCCTTGCCCTTGGCGCCGATGGCGCGCATGGCAAATGCGACGTTCTCGTAAACGGTTTTGGTGTTGATCAGGCGGAAATCCTGATAGACAACGCCCAATGTACGGCGCAGATACGGAATCTGCCGCTTTTTCATTCTGCCGATATCGTAGTTGTTGACGATAACGCGGCCTTCGCTCGGCCGAACCTCACCGGTCAGCAGCTTGATAATCGTGGTTTTACCCGAGCCGGACGCGCCGACCAGAAAGACAAATTCTCCCTCGTCTACACGCAGACTCGCCTTGTTCACCGCCCGGGTTCCGTTTTCGTAAACCACGGTGGCTTCACTCATTCGTATCACAGGCAATCCTCCTCGGTGCCAACGCAGAAGGCGTGCGAATGCCCCGGATTGGGCATTTTCGCCTTCCAGCAAACAAAAAAGACAAAGGTGTAAACATATACACCTTTGTCTATTATAACAGATATCATGTTTATGCGCAAGCCGACAAACTGTGGCATTATTGCACAATTTACGTTTTTTCTGTGTAGATTTTATGAACAGACAGCGATTATCTGGTACCTTCTTCGCGGCTTGCAAGGTATTTTCGAACCATAAGCGCTACCTTAAATACGATCGCGTGATCGAACTCACGCAGGTCCAGACCGGTCAGCTTTTTGATCTTCTCAAGGCGATACACCAGCGTATTGCGGTGTACGAACAGCTTACGCGAGGTCTCGGATACGTTCAGGTTGTTCTCGAAGAACTTCTGAATCGTGAACAGCGTCTCCTGATCGAGCGAGTCGATCGAACCCTTGCGGAATACCTCGGACAGGAACATCTCGCACAGCGTGATCGGCAGCTGATAAATCAGACGGCCAATGCCCAGATTCTCGAAGCTGATGATGTTCTTCTCGGTGTCAAATACCGCACCGACCTCGATTGCGGTCGTAGCCTCCTTAAAGGACTTTGCGATATCCTTCATCTGGGAGGATACCGAGCCGATGCCGATCAGGCACTTGACCGACAGCTCGCTGAGCAGCGTCTCCTCGATAGAGTCTGCCAGCTTGATCAGATCCTTGATCTCACTGCCTGCCTTGACCTCCTTGACTACAACGATGTCCGTCTCGGAGATATGCAGCACGAAATCCTTCTGCTTGTCCGGGAACATACCGTTTACCACATCGATCGCAGCAACATCGGCCGGCGCCTGCTGGCGCACGAGGAATACCACGCGCGGCACATCGTTGCCGAAGTGCAGCTCGCGGGACTTGATATAAATATCGCCCGGCAGGATGTTATCCAGAATAATATTCTTTACGAAGGTAGCCTTGTCGTGCTTTTCGTCATACAGCGTCTTGATATTGTTGATCGAAACCGCAACCAGCGAGCAGATGCTGCGCGCCAGCTCGTCCTCGCCCTGTACGAATACGGCGTATTCCAGACGCGACGCACGGTCACCCGTTGTATGATAAGTATAACCGCCGAAACGAACGATCTCGCCGGCGAAGCCCAGCTCAGTGATTGCTTCCTCCCGCATTTCACCGATACGAGGCAGATCGGTACATGCTACAACCGCACCGCTTGCGTCAACAATGCCGATCGTACGATCCACCGTATCCTTCATCTGCAAAACAATCGACTGGAACAATCTCGAAGCCATTTCCATCACCTTTCCCGTCTTTTTCACGCGCCCCGGCGCTTTACTCCGCATCCGTCCGCCGAAACGCTTACTCCTTATGGTGTTCTCACCGCTAATGGTGATTCTGCCTATGACATTCTTCACAAGAACGCCAAAAGTTCCCTATACATTTTAAGTCATTATATCACATGTCCGCGCATTTTTGTACAAAAAATTCAAAAAAATTTGTAGATTTTTTAAGTTTTTCAGGTTTGCGAGGTAAGTTTTTCCAATTCTTCCTGTGTCAGTTCCCTAAATTCACCGGACGCGAGTGTTTTATCCAGCCAGAGACCACCCAGCCGCAGGCGTTTTAGCGCCGTTACCGTGCCGCCGACTGCCGCGATCATGCGCTTGACCTGATGATATTTGCCCTCTTTAAGCGTCACACGCACGCGCAGCTCCGGTTCGGTCTCGAGGATTTCCAGCTTCGCCGGCTTGCATTCCGTGCCGTCCCGCAGGGTCATGCCCTGTTCAAAACGCAAGACTGCATCCGCTGCCAGCACGCCGTCCACGACCGCCTCGTACTCCTTTTCGACATGGCGGTTCGGACTCATCAGCGCATGGCTGAGTGCGCCGTCGTCCGTGATGAGCAGCAGTCCCTCGGTGTCCTTGTCCAGCCTTCCCACCGCAAACAGACCGCGCCGCAGCTCGGCCGGAAACAGCTCGAGCACGGTATCGTGACGCTCATCGCGGCTTGCCGTGATAACGCCCATCGGCTTGTTGAGCATGTAGTACCGCTGTGCGCGGTAGCGCTGCACGGTGCCATCCACCGCCGTCTGCGACCGATCAGGATCGACCTTGAACGCCGGACCCTTTTGCACAGTGCCGTCCACCGAGACGCGTCCCGCACGAATGAGCGCCTGCACTTCCTTGCGGCTGCCGCAGTTCAGGTGGGACAGCAATTTGTCCAATCGCATCTGTGGCATTTTGTCCCCTCCGCCAATACATTTCTTTTATAAGGATAACACTTTTTCGCAAATTGCACAATAGCTAAATGCAAAAAAAGTGCAATCCCCCGAAAGTTACCAATAGATACCATAAACCTATGATAACTTTTTCGTTGAATTGCACAGTTATGCAGTTTCCGAAAGTCATTGCCCGCCGCTGTCAGGTCTGCGGCATATCCAGCAGGCCATGCACAAATCCATCCGTCTGTGCGGATGTGATATCCGCTGCGATCAGGCGGTTTCTGCGTACCAAAAGGTTGGCGGTCACGCCCTGCTCTCCGGTAGGATAGGCGGTCAGCGCGTAGGTGTACAGCATAGCGCGCTTGCCCTGATACGGCGTGAGATCCAGTCCCTGCGCCTGCTGGATAGCGTTGTACTGCTCATATACCTCGTCGAAGGTGTCGGGTATCTGCACCTCCTGTGTGCCGACCGGTTCACTCTCCACCGACCATCCGCATGCGGTCAGCAGCGCTACTCTGTCCTCGTTGGTTTTCAGCTTTGCACTAAGCGCTGCACCTTCAGCGCTGACCGCAGTATCCGCCTCTGCCGTTTTCGGCAGCAGCGCTGCCGCGCCGACCACCGCCAGCACGCCCACTACGATTTTCCTCACCGATACCTTTGCCGCAAAAACGATCATGGCATTGTCCCTCCTGCTTTTGCTTCATTCTATGCGTACAGAAGGCAAAAAAGAACGCCTCCGAGTATTTCTCGGAAGCGCAGCTTGTATCAGTCCAGGTTTTTCTTCTTCAGCATCCACCATGCAAAGAAGCAGCCGACCACTGTAATGGCCAGCGGCATCCACCAGACCCAGTCGCCCGGTATCCGTCCTTCACCGATATTCATACCGAAGAAGCCGAACACAATATTCGGAATCGTCATGATGATAGTCAGGATGGTCAAAACCTTCATGATGATATTCAGATTGTTGGAAACGACAGAAGCATAAGCATCCATCGTGCCCGCCATAATGTTGGAATAGATATTCGCCATCTCGATGGCCTGACGGACCTCGATCAGCGCGTCCTCCAGAATGTCGCGGTCGTCTTCGTACAGCTTGAGCACGCGGCCGCGCAGCACCTTTTCCATCGTAACCTCGTTGCCCTTGAGGGACGAGGAGAAGTAAACCAGCGATTTACTCAGTCCGAGCAGCTGGATGAGCTCCTCATTTTTGAGGGAGTCGTACAGACGCTTCTCGATGCGGGTAAAGTCACGCTCGATCATACGCAGGTTTTTCAGGAACCGGCCCGCGATGCGGAGCAGAATCTGGAACACAAAGCGCGTCTTGAGTGAGGTATGCACGCCCTTTACCGCGCCTTCCGCGATGGAGCGCAGGATGATGCTGTCCTCCAGACAAACCGTGATGACCGCATTCTGCGCCACAACAATGCCCATAGGAATGGTGGTGAACATCTGTCCGCCGTCCTCAACCGAACTTTTCTCCACCATCGGGATATCGACGATCATGAGAAGCTGCTCGTCCTCGGTATCGACACGCGAGCTTTCCTCCGGGTCGAGCGCCGCACGAACAAACTCTTCCTCAACCTGAGCCGCCTGCGCGATCTGCTCCAGCTCGTCCGAGCTGGGATGCACCATGTTGACCCAGCAGCCCTCGGTAAACTCGCTCACTTCTGTGATGCGGCCGTCCACCGTTTTGAAAAATTCAACCATATTATACCGCCTTTCAGCAGCGGCACTCCTCGAAAATGCCACCGCGAGTAATATTCATCTGTCTACTTCCAGGGTCCGTACTCACGGTGATCACTCTCCTTTAATATGGATTTCATCTAAAATTAACCTTCCCATACCTGACAAAACAGCCCTGTTACGGGCTGTTTTGAATAGCTATCAGTTAGATTATCGGTTGTCCTTATCGAAGATGCGCATAAGAACATCAAATGCAGCATCGTCAGAGCCAACATCGGACGACGGCTTGGAAGCGGCTGCGCGAGCCGGCTTCTTGTCAGCCGCTGCGGTAGCAGCCTCGGTGAACAGGCCGGTAGAGCCGGAATCCTTGTCCTTATTGCCGTCCATGCTCATCTTTGCGGAGTTCGGAACATTGTCGAAACCGGTTGCGATTACAACAACGCGGATCTCATCGTCCATGTTCTCGTCGATGAATGCACCGAAGATGATGTGTGCATCCGGATGAGCCGCCTGCTGAACCATGGTAGCTGCGGTCTCTACTTCATCGAGGCCGATATCGTCAGAGCCGATAACGGAAACGATAACGCCGTGAGCCATGTCGATGGAGGTCTCGAGCAGCGGGCTGGAAATTGCCTCGCGTGCAGCCTCTGCAGCCTTGTCCTTGCCTGCAGCGGAGCCGGTGCCGATGTGAGCGAAGCCTGCGTCCTTCATGACGGAGGTAACGTCCGCGAAGTCCAGGTTGATGAAGCCCGGAACAGTGATCAGCTCGGAAATGTTCTTAACTGCCTGACGCAGAACGCCGTCAGCGATCTCGAATGCGTTCTTGAAGGTGATCTTCTGCTCGGATACATACTTCAGACGCTCGTTCGGGATGATAACGAGGGAGTCTACGTTCTTGTTCAGCTCTTCGATGCCGCTCAGCGCCTGCTCGAGACGCTTCTTGCCCTCGAATGCGAACGGACGGGTAACAACGCCGACCGTCAGGATGCCCAGCTCACGAGCGATCTGTGCAACAACCGGAGCTGCGCCGGTGCCGGTGCCGCCGCCCATGCCGGCGGTGATGAATACCATGTTGGTGCCTGCGAGAGCGGCAGCGATCTGCTCCTTGCTCTCCTCGGCTGCCTTGCGGCCGATCTCCGGGTTCGCGCCTGCGCCCTGACCCTTGGTGAGCTTCTCACCGATCTGGATCTTGGTGCCGGCCTGAGAGAAGTTCAGCGCCTGCATATCCGTATTTACCGAAATAAATTCAACGCCCTGAACGCCGCTCTCGACCATGCGGTTGACCGCATTGCCGCCGCCGCCGCCGACGCCGATGACTTTGATATTAACTACATTATCCAAGCCCTGTTCAAACTCAAAACCCATTGTCGTTGTCCTCCGTTTTATGATAAAGAATCGTTCTTTGATTATCAATTACCGCGTTTGAGGGCACTTCGCCCCTATTGTTTTAATTTTACCTCGATTTATTCTATTTTGCAACAGGAATTAGCGAATTCCTCAAAAAAAACTTAATCTTTTCCGTGTCTTTCCCGCAAACCGGCGGGCGATACGGAAAAAGGCTGTATTTTTTCGCGTTTTTCCCTGTGTTTTCGGTTATTTTCGCCAGTAGAAGCAGAAAAAACTCAGCCTTCGCCATCGTAGCTGTCGTCATCATAGCTGTCATCGTAATACGATTCGTCGTACGAATCATCGTCGCTGCTGTCATCGTAGGATTCGTCATAGGACGAATCGTCCGAGTAATCCGAATCATCCGAACTGTCCGAGCTGTCACTGCTCGAATCGGTCGAGTCATCGCCGTTCGTATTGTCGGTCGTACCGACTTCGCCGTCCGGATTGGTGTACGCCGGCGAGGTCGCCGGATTGTCACCTGCCTGATCGGTACCGGAGCGTGCTACATCCTCCGCCGTCTCCGGCACAAAGTGCAGACGGTTCTGTGCATCCCAGTACAGCCGCCCGATATCCGATGCCGAAAGGCGATTGCTGATAACGGTCTGTGCAAACCGAAGACGGTACGTCAGATCGTCCAGTGAGCCTGCGCGGATGTCGAACCGCTTGTCATAGCCGATGCGCACATCGGTCAGGTCGTTCAGATTGAGGAAGCTCATCTTTTCGAGCAGCCCGGCGGCATCCATGTTCTCCAGCACGTTCAGCATAGCGTCAACGTGTGCATCCGTGCCGGTAGCAAGGAAATCCCCAATCTGCGCATTCAGCGTAACGCCGAGCACGGTCGGCAGACCGCCGTCCGCGGCGTTGTTCTCGAGCACCTTGCCGCCCGCACTGATATAAGTGAACGTGTTATCCTCATTCCTCACGGCAGCCGCCGCTGTGCACTCGGTGACAGTCAGCACCAGTCCATCCGGCAGCTTGCGGCGCAGCTGTGCGCTTTCCAGATACGGGAAGCTGTGCATCAGATCGGACAATACGCGGTTTTTGTTCCACAGATAGAGATTATCGCCCTTTTGAACATCCATACCGGCGATCAGCTCCTCCGAGCCGTACTGCTCGGAGCCTTCCACCGAAATGGTCTTAACCCTGAAGAACACGGTCATCGCCACCACGGCAGCCGCCAGCACAATGCCGGTCAGCAGCACGCGTCCCAGCACACGAAAGATTTTCCTGCCGCGGCGCTGCTGCTCCATCTGGTCGGGCGTGTGCTTTTTTCGCCTTCTGCGTCTCATCACAGCATCCCTTCTTTGTTACTTCTTGCCATGGTTTTCGATCGCCCAGAGGATCTCCTGATAGATCTTCTCGCTTGCATCGTGCGCTGCCAGCTTTGTCGCGTCATGCCCCATCCGGTGCAGACGGTCGCGGTCGCTCAGCAGATCCTGAATCTCGTCGTACAGCACCTGCGGATTGGCGTCCTTCTCGAGCAGAACACGGCAGCCGCCCTCCTTTTCGAGGGCGCGCGCGTTCTTCTCCTGGTGATTCTCCGCCACATACGGAGACGGCACCAGCAGTGCCGGACGGCCGAGCATGCACAGCTCACCGAGAGTAGCCGCACCTGCGCGGCACACGATCAGGTCAGCCGCCGCCATGCGGTCTGCCATGTCGTAGATGTACTCAGTCACTTCGATGTTCGGGTGCGCGTCAAAATCGGCGCCCTGCTCCTTCGCCATCCTGGGCAGCCACTCACGGGCCGCCGCACCGGTTGCGTGAACATGGTGATAGGGCACGCCGTTTTTGCACTCGAGCGCCAGCTCACCGGCCATGTGCTCGTTCATGTACTTTGCACCCATCGAGCCCCAGAAGGATACGACCAGCTGGTCATCATCGGTCAGGCCGAACTTCTCGCGTGCCTTTGCGCGGTCCGCCGCCAGAATCTCACCGCGCACCGGCGCACCGGTCAGAATGATCTTATCTCCGCCGCCGAGCAGCTCCTTTGCCTGTTCAAAGCAAACGAGTACGCGGTCCGCGTCCTTCGCGAGCATCTGCGTTACCTTGCCGGGCAGCGCGTTGACCTCGAGCAGCACGGTCGGAATGCCGAGCTGCTGTGCCGCGCGTACCACCGCGAACGACGCATAGCCGCCGCAGCCGATCACGCAGTCCGGCTTGGCCTGCTTCAGCAGCTTTTTCGCCTTGCTGACTGCCGAGACAGCCAGCTTTGCTGCCTTCAGATTGTGCAGAATGCCCTTCGGGCTCATCGAGCGCGACATGCCGATGATCTCGATGGTATCCAGCGGGTATCCCTCGCGCGGGACCAGCTTATTTTCAATGCCGCGTGCCGAACCGGCAAAACGCACCGTCGTCTGCGGCTGCTTTTTTTCAAAATAACGTGCAATGGCAAGACCCGGTGTAACGTGACCGCCCGTGCCGCCTCCCGTAATGTACAGTTTCAAAACTGAGTTCCCCTCTCCTGTTTGTTACTTTTCAAATGCAAGGTAGGATCACATGATCCGGCAAATCCTGTTTACCGGATCATGTGGTACTGCCAGACAGTACCGTGAGCCGCAAACAAGGCTGTTTGTATGCTGCAAACAGCCCTGATTTGCATAACTTAATCCTGATTTCTTCCGTCAATCCGCATATACCGCGATATATTGAGCAGGATGCCCATCTCGCCGAGCTGCAGCAACAGCGCTGTGCCGCCATAGCTGAAAAACGGCAGCGCCGCGCCGGTTACCGGCATGATGCCGGTGACAACGAACAGGTTCATCAGCGTCTGGATAGCCAGCTTGGCAGTGATGCCGGTCGCCAGAAGACTGCCGAATTTATCCGGTGCATAGCGCGCCACGCGGAACCCGCGGTAAATGAGGTACGCGAACAGCAGAATGACCAGCAGAGCGCCGATCAGACCCATTTCCTCGCACCAGGTGGCAAAGATGAAGTCGTTATGCGGCTCCGGCAGGTACAGCTGCTTCTGCAGGCCGTTGCCGAGTCCGCGGCCGAGCAGACCGCCCGAGCCGATGGCGATCTGGCTCATCGAGCCTTGCAGACCTTTGTCCGCCATATCCGAAAACGGATTGAGCCAGACTTCAAAACGTGTTCGTACATGCGGAAACGCAATGTAGAACGCTGCAACCGCGCCTGCACCCAGTCCCAGAATCGGCGCAAAGTACCACAGGCGCATGCCGCCTGCCAGCAGGATGATAACGCCGATACCGCAGATGATTACCATCGCCGAGGTATGCGGCTCCAGATACAGCAGACCGATGTACATCGCCAGCAGCAGACCGTACGGCTGCACCATGGTCTTGACGCTGCGCACGCTCTTCGGGTCACGCGCCACCCAGTAGGAAAAGCAGATGATGACCGTCAGCTTTGCGATCTCGGACGGCTGAAAGCCGAACAGCCAGCGGCGTGCATTATTGATCGATGTGCCGATGCCCGGTATCGCAACCAGAATCAGCAGCGCGACCGATATCCACATGATGATGTTGTGAATGCCCGCGTACATGCGGTACGGAAACTTGGAAAGTGCGATCATAGCCGCAAGACCGATCGCGGCGAAAATGCCCTGACGCATGATAAAGTATGTCGCACTGCCCTTGTAGAACATCGCGTTGGTATAGCTTGCCGAGAACAGCGCGATCAGACCGGTGATCAGCAGCAGCAGCACCGAGAAGAACACACCGGTATCCCAGATGTGCGCCTTCATGCTGCGCATGCGTCTGCGCTTCGGCTTTGCGGTGCCGGTACGGTAACGCTCCTGCGGCACCGGCTCCCGCGAAGGACGCGCCGGTTTGCCGCTCGGCGCATTCCGCGGCATGGGACGGCGCGACGCCGGCCGGTACTGCGGATTCGTCTTTCCAGTTGTCGAAGCCATAGGGTTACCTCCGAATTACGAATTAAAACAGCGGTGCGAGTGCCACATGGTAGGCCAGCAGGCACAGCACAACCGTGATGCCGGTGAATACCAGCACGATTTTCTTCTCGCCCCAGCCGCACATTTCAAAGTGGTGGTGGATCGGCGCCATCTTGAACAGGCGCTTGCCGTGGGTCGCCTTGAAGTAGGTGACCTGCAGGATAACGGACAGCGTTTCGATGATGTAAATCAGGCCGACCAGCAGCAGGATGAGCGGCATTTCACACGCAAATGCCAGACCGGCAACCGCACCGCCGAGGAACAGCGAGCCGGTATCGCCCATGAACACCTTAGCCGGGTTGAAGTTATAGCGCAGGAAGCCCAGCAGCGCACCCGCGAGTGCCGCCGAAAAGATCACAACGCCCATGTCTCCGCGGCGGAAGCCGACGAACACGAAGAAGATGGCAACCGGCAGCGTAACGCTTGCCGCCAGACCGTCGATGCCGTCGGTCAGATTGACGGCGTTGTCCGCGCCGACGATAACAAAGGCCGCGAACACGATGTACAGCGGCCACGGCCAGCTGAACGAAATGCCTGTGAACGGAATCCACAGCTGCGGCAGACCGCTCGACCCCAGGAACAGTACGAGGATGAACACGCCGGCAACCAGAATCTGGAGCACCAGCTTCTGCTTCGGGGTCAGACCTGCGTTTTCCTTTTTCTTGATCTTAGCGTAGTCATCGACCAGACCGACCGCACCGTAGGCCACGGCAAGGCCGAGCACCGCAAGCGACGAGACCGAAATCTCACCCATCACGATATTGCCGATAATGACTGCCGCCGCGATACCGATAATGAACATAAAGCCGCCCATTGTCGGGATATTCTGTTTGTTCATGTGCCATTTCGGTCCGATTTCGAGAATCTTCTGACCGAATTTCATTTTTCGCAGATAATTGATGACCGCCGGACCGATAGCCAGCGTAATCACCAGTGCGATCGCGAAAACAAGCACAGCCTGTTTCATGCTTCAACTTCCTCCCCTAAAAACATTGCAAGTGCGCGTTCCATGCGCATGCCGCGGCTGCCCTTGAACAGCAGCGCGTCTCCTTTTTTCGCGTCCTCGCGCAGTGCCGCGACAAGCGCGGTCTGGTCGTCGAACGCATACGCATGCTCCATGCCCTTCTCCCTGGCACCGGCTACCATGGCCGCTGCATCCGGACCGTAGGCGTACAGGGCGTCCGCGTACTGCGCCGCCGCACGACCGGCACGGCGATGACCTTCCTCGGCGTAATCGCCAAGCTCAAGCATCGAGCCGAGAACCGCAAACCGGCGGCCGCCCCCGGCCATGCCGCCAAGCACGGACAGCGTAGCTTCCATCGCATCCGGACTTGCGTTGTAGCAGTCCGCATAGATTTGGTAGCCATCCTGCTCATAGATGTTCTGGCGCATGCCGCTTGCCTGATAGCTGACGAGTCCCTGCGCGATCAGCTCGGGTGTTTCACCGAGCAGCAGACCGACGGCTGCCGCCGCCAGTGCATTGAGCACGTTATGCTTGCCCGGAATACTCAGCTTCGCGGTGAATTTCTCTCCGACCGGCAGGTGCGCCGCAGCAAGACCGTTATTTACTATATCAAATGTACCGTCGCTGTGCAAG
>OIYH01001537.1_pt1 | contig 13166 bp, 10 predicted proteins | sample 1587911 | NCBI WGS metagenome assembly OIYH01 (sample SAMN03283252) | human gut metagenome | biome: human-associated habitat; material: feces | host: Homo sapiens | place: USA | collected 2013
CAAGTTCCCTCCATATTACCCATACCTGCCGCAAAGGCATTGCCTGCATTCTTAATGTTCCCTTCGTCCATGCCAGTGAGGTCGTGGTATGTGCAGAGTACAGCTTGTGTGCAATTATGTGAACCACAACGTTTCTTTTCTGCTGCGATTTCTTTTCTTGTTTCCATAATGTTTTGTCCTTTTATTTATTGCTTTTCGGGTACAAAAGTAACGATTTTATAATAGATAAACCAAAAGATGTTGGCTATCTATCAATAGATAAAACCTATTATTGTTATACTCGGAAGTCTTACCATATACTTGAAAAAGAAATTGGACGGTAGACTATGTTCCTCCAAAATGATCTCTTTTTCGTAGCATGAGGATATAAACATACTTGTTGGTAGTCTTAAGAGTGTGTAATTTCGCATCATGAACTGTTGGACTTGATAGTGTGAACTAAGATTCATATGAAAGTTTGTTCAATGGTAAGTGTAGGCGGCAGTGTATAAAGCCTTATGCCTCATCATCAGAATGTAAACATAGCGTATCTACAATGGCATGCCAGATTGCAAAAAGCACCGCGTTGTATTAATATTTTGAATAAGTTAGCTGCATATTCTTGAGGGAGTTAACCTAAATTCGTATTTTTGTATATGGTAAGTGGGTGTAAAAAATTATTCAATATGAACTTGTGCAACAAACAATGCGCCAGTATATATATAACTAATATTGAACATGATGATATAAACTATATTCGAAGACCTACTTAACGATTAAATCATATAGCCATGAGCGTTTGCGTAACAATAAGAACGGAGAAGAAACTTCGGCCAAATGTCTATCTGAAACATTTGGCCGAGAATGGAGAACATATTGTGGTGACTTCTGATGAATACCCGTCAGTCAAGTTTGGAACTCACCAAAAGGTCATTAGGGGCATAGAAGTGAATAAGGAAGATTATGGGCTTGAAGTGCGTGTTTGCTCATTCTCTTCAACGGCAGATTATCAACTGTTTGCCAAGACTGTCGATGCCTTGATGATACTGACTGGTGACAAGGCTTATCTTGAAGATGACGACGAAATGGAAATCACAGAGCCATTAGCGAAGTTTAACGATGAATGGATAGAGAAGCAGCATGAATCAAGTTTTAGAGTGACTTGTGCTTTGATCAATCGCAGCGGGCAGTATATTGTGATGTATGGCTTGTTCTGCCACTTCTGCCTGGGGCCGAAGCTCTATTCAGGCTTTGACATTTCCTTAACTGGCGATTATGAAAGGGATAATGCGAATAGACTGCTGGAAAACCTTTGCGAGATGCAATGGCTTTGTGCCAATCTGGAAGATACCCATACTCGCATGGTTATTCCCTCACCCATAGGAGGTGTAGAAGAAGGATTATCCGTATCTATGATTTGTGTGAAAGATGGCGAGGTTGGTAAGTTTGACTATATTTCGGAAGCGAACTTGTTGGGCATTATGGATATGGACGATGAAGAAGTTGCGCCCGTCTTCATTCCGTTCAGAGAGGTGTGGAAGATACTTCCCAAAGATGTGTTTACTCCTTTGGATGAGTTGCAGTACCTAAGAAAAGGTGAGGTTACCTTGGACATGGTCCACGAAATGATGGAAAGAGCTCGCCACCTGCAACCTAATGACTTGCACTATAAACCGACCTATCCTGGAGCAGGATTTGACGAAGCGCAACATACATTCATCCTAATGTGGAATCCGAACATATCGAGCTTGTCGCTTGGTGACCATATTTGGAATATTGCAAATATGTACGCCGAATACTTCAACTGGAGTGTTTGGGAACACGAAAAGGCTAAATGCGGTGACAGATTTTTCCTTGTTTGTGTTGGAAAGGGAGACACAGGTATTGTGATGAGTGGTGTTTTTGATTCTCATCCTTATGAGGCCAAAGACTGGAGCGGCAAGGGGTTCTACATGGACATGCTTCCTAATGTCATCCTTGAACCCGGCTTCGCTCCCATGGTGACAACGGAAGAGTTACAGAAGGCTATTCCTTCTTTTGACTGGACTGGTGGTTATTCCGGCCGTCTGCTGTCACAGGAAGATGCCCAGAAGTTGGAAATACTATGGTCATGCTTCTTGAAAAAGAACGAAGACCGCATTGACGGTGAGACATTTAATGTCAATAGACATGTGACTTTTAATAACTGATCGAGCAAATATTTTATATGAAACCAACAAAGAATCGGGCGTTTTGCATAGGTTGTCAAAAACAGAAGATGTTATTTGACAACCAAAGTAAAGCAGACAATTTTCTTAAATATAACGCAAAGGACATCCTTGAAAAAAACGAGAAAGCTCCTGTGCGAAGCTATTATTGTACGTTTTGCTGTGGTTGGCATGTTACGAGCAATCCCTCAGCGGTACAGGGAGAAAGGCTGGATGAAAGAGACAAGGCGTTTGTCCAAAGAATAAAATTGCAGAAGAAAAGTAATGAAGATCTGCAAGCTATTTCTAAACGAGTTACAGAAAAAATCCGATGTTTTGATACAGAGCTTAATCTTTGTGACTTTGATGAAGCGCAAGACATTTTAGACCTTCTCGAATTTGAAACGGATGAATTAAGAAATTCTTTCTTCAATCTTGGAGAAGTAAATAATATCTTGGGGAAGATATATAGTGCAAAAGAGAGGTTAAGCAAGAAGAAAAAGCTATTCTCTTTGTCGGAAGAAGAAAAGAAAACGTGGCTTGATTTGAAAAGTCCAACAAGGGAAGAATTAAAGGTTATTGGTTTTATAAAGAGAATTAACGCGATGAAAATCCTTCGTTCAGTTTTTGATAATCGAGAGAATCTTATTTCATGCGAAGATTCAGAGATCGTTATGGAAATCATCAGTAATTGCAGAAATTATGTTCAAGCATCAACAGTAGGGAATGGAGCAAGACAGGCAAGGGCACGACTTAATAAAGAACTTGATGAAATACTTAAAGAACGAAGTGCAATACAAGCGAATTTTAATTCAATAGTTGATAGTTCTGCAGAGTCTAAGGTATATGTTGAACCCAGAATAGAAATCGACGAAGCAGGTTATAAGGCCAATATTCTTACCATCATATCGAAGATTGAGGATATATCTTGTCTTTATGAAGCAGAAAAATATTTGGAATGCGAAGATCATATAGATGTTTGCTATTACATTTTGGGTGAAATTGGAATAGAAGACGACAATACGAAACTGTTAAGACAGATATTGGATAATTGGAGATCAAAATTGGAATAATAATACTCATTAGTCAATATTTACATATAGTATCTGCCAGTGGATAATGTTTTTCAAGGAGTGTAGAGTCGCATGGGGTGTGCAAATATTCTTTGCTACATATATGGGATTCGTTTACCAATGGCGGTGGTTGATGTAGGCATTGCAGATATGTTACGGTCGTCACGTTCAAGTTCCTTTAGTACGGTGTTCTTGGGATATTTGTCTTTGTCGCCAAATGTTCAGTATGGGCCAATGTCGTAGGCTAAGGTGGCAAGGCGTAGGGAAATTCTGGCTGTATTGGCGAAACATACTGCAAAGTTCTCATAGCACCATCGATACCATTCGTGAAGTGCAGACGGCTTATTTTTGGAAAACAAGTACGATATACAGATATGAACGTGTGTGCAGGGTTTAACGTGAATAGGTTCTCATATTCTTGAAGAAAGTAGTGATGACCGCTATTATCGACATAGTGGACGCCACTATTGCTGTTGATGAATCTGCACGGGTCACATAGAGGGCGACTTACAAACAACGTGTGATAGAGTTTTAGGTCGGTATGTCTTTTGCCTTGGGTGTCCTTATCGTTCGAGAAATCCACACGGCAATGCTGTGGGCAATGAAAGTTCTGCCTGTCCTTGCGCGATTTGAAACGTGGAAAACCAACGGTTTTCGTGTTGCGGAAAAAGTTGGCATAGAAGATATATTGAAAACCAAGGGTTGCTATGGCTACCACGCATTTGAAAGCCCCTAAGCTAAAGACTTAGGGGCTTTCAAATGCACTATCTATAAAATGATGTAGAGAAGCCAATGCGCTATTATGCCATGTCGTTGCATTGTTCTGCTAACGTGTGACCAAGCTGGCGAGCACTCTGCAAATCGTTTCCTGTAACGCCCTGTTTCCATTCAACGGGTGAGGCTACCAAGTGCATCTTTATCTTCTCGTTGTATGCCTCCATTGCCTTGACGGCCTGGCTGCTCCATGTAAAGCCGCCAAATAATGCCAATTCGTGCTGACCGACGTTGCGACCAGCAAGGCGGCGCATGAGGTCGTCGACAACGGGAAACAGTCCGCCGTTGTAAGTAGGACTGCCAATGGCTAAAGCCTTGTAGCGGAAAATGTCGGCAAGCACCTGCGAAATGTCAGATACACTTAAGCTGTGTACTACAATCTTCTTCATTCCAGCCTCGGCCGCACCCTCACAGACTGCTTCCGCCATGCGTGCTGTGTTGCCATACATCGAGCCGTAGCACACCACCAGTCCTTTCTCAGTCTGTCCGGTAGCAAGTCGTTGATAGGTGGCAATGGCCTGCGGTATTAGTTCTGTCCACACGGGGCCGTGTGTTGAACATATCATTTTAACAGGCACGTTGGCCAGTTTTTTGAGCCCAGCTTGCACAGGTGCACCGAATTTGCCTAAGATACACGCATAATAGCGTTCCATTTCGGACCAATATGGCGCTACCTCCATTTGTGTGTCAATCACGTGTCCATTCAACGCGCCAAAGCAACCAAAGGCGTCGCCTGAGAAAAGTGTGCCGTTTGTTGTGTCGAAAGTCATCATTGTTTCAGGCCAATGCAGCATGGGAGTCAGATAGAATTTGAGTTCATGATGCCCCAAGGTGAGTGTGTCGCCATCGGCCACACAAACATCGCCATCGGCGGTAGCATCATAAAAGCCCTGCACCATTTGCATGGTTTTTTTGTTCCCCACCAGCTTTATGCCAGGGTAGTACTTGCGTATCAGCGCTATTGACCCCGAGTGGTCGGGCTCCATGTGGTTGATAATCAAATAGTCGATAGGCCGGTCTGCGATAACAGTCTTGATCTTTTCGATGTATTCGCCGAAAAATGCAACGTCAACTGTATCAACCAAAGCTACTGCATCATGGTCAACTATAAGATAGGAGTTGTATGAAACTCCATAGGGTAATGGCCATAGGCCCTCAAACCGATGTTTGGTGCGATCGTTTACACCAACGTAGTATACATTGTCGTTTATGCGCATAGTAAATATATAAGTAGGTGTTCAATTTTATTTTATGGTATGTAGACGCTATTTTCACATAGCAGACACATTTTCGGGTGCATCTGTTATAGTGCAAACCGAGAGCAGAGAGCCAAGCTTGCTTGAACTTTATGCCGAGGTGTAGCCTGTCTTATGCAAAGATACAAAACGACTTTTACATTTTGTGCATCAAGCGTTGGCTATGTCGTTGCAAATGCCGAAATTAGCAAACGAAAAGAGTTATTATTTACATTTTAGTAACGTTAATCCCTGGCTGAACTTTGTTGGCAGAAGACGCAGACGGCCCGAAGTGCAAGGTGATATATGAATATGGAAACAGATAAAAAGCATATTGAGGTTGTGGCGGCTGTAATAGTAAGCGGTCGCAAGGTCTTTGCCACTCAGCGAGGTTATGGCGAATGGAAAGATTGGTGGGAATTTCCTGGTGGCAAGGTCAAAGTAGGCGAGGCCTTGTCCGATGCTTTGCAACGCGAGATAAACGAGGAACTTGCTACCGAGGTCAATGTAGGTGCCGAGTTAGCCTGTGTGCAATACGACTATCCGCGTTTTAGGTTGACCATGCACTGCTTTGTTTGTACATTTGCGGGGAATTCCCCTATATTGTTAGAGCACGAGTCAGCCTGTTGGCTCAGTGCAGATAATCTGCACGATTTGAAGTGGTTGCCTGCTGATGCTGCGATACTGAACAAGGTGGCGCACTTGTTGCAACAAATTGAAGAATAGAAGCATATCCTACGAAACAATAACAATACAAGTAAGTATATATGTGGTATAGAGACATTCAATACAAGTTGTTGAATATCACTTGTTCGTTTCAATACAACAAACTTAAATCTACAAAATGAAACTTCACGAGGGTGTATACGAAAATCTAATAACCGGTCAATTACAAGCATCTATGAACCAAGCCACCGATGAGGGGCTTGTGTGTATGAAAGCAGATATTGACACGGCAGAAACGCCTACCATGTTGGCAGATCACATTCGCAACATGGTTGCAAACCGATTGTCAGATGAGAACTTGACAGTTGAGGAACGTGTGCATTTTGCGAACAGATTGATAGAATACATAGGCGAAGCTGATGATTTCAGTGTGGTAAATGAACGCCAGATGTTGTCGTCAGTTGTGTCAAAGCAAGAGGAGGCCGAACTTCGTGCTACGGGCAAGGATCTTGTGCGCCCGTTAACAGGCTTTCGTACAAGCAGCCTTTTTACCGGTGGACAAGGCAGTGTGCCGTTGAATGCCGAAATAGAACGCGACATTGAGAGTGCTGACAACATTTATCTGATTGTTTCGTTCTTGAAAATGTCTGGGCTTAATCTTATATACGACAAACTCAAGCGTTTCTGTCAGTGCCGTGGTCACAAATTACGCGTAATTACCACAACTTATTGCGGTGTGACAGAGGCTAAGGCTGTAGAAAGATTGGCAGAATTGCCCAATACCGAAATCAGGATATCGTATAATGCCCGTATTGAACGTTTGCACGCCAAATCATATATATTCGAGCGAGACTCGGGTTTCAGTACAGCCTATATAGGCTCCTCCAATTTGTCGAAGTCGGCCCAAACTGATGGTTTGGAGTGGAATGTAAGGGTGACCAATGTTGAAAATCCGCATATAATAAAGGCTGCACTTGCTACTTTTAATTTGTATTGGAACAGTCATAACTTTGAAGATTACAGGTTGGGTGGTGCCGAAAAATTGTACAGCGAGCTTGACAAGGAAAGGCATGGCAACAACCAATGTGGGCAGTCGTTGGCCAAGTATGAGTTGCTTCCGCATCAAAAACAAATATTGGAAAGGCTTGCTGCCTTACGTGTGAACGGTGTATCGCGCAATTTGGTGGTGGCTGCAACGGGAACAGGCAAAACTGTGATATCAGCTTTTGACTACAAGTTGTTTAGTGAGGGCAAAGTCGGTCATCACGCAAAACTGCTGTTTATAGCCCATAGGCAAGAAATACTACAACAGGCGCGGAATACGTATCGCAGTGTGATGAACGATGCCAATTTTGGTGAGCTTTGGACGGGCCAGTTCTCCCCACGAGGAGGAATCGGTCATTTGTTCGTATCTGTGCAGACGTTTAACTCCAAGTATGATGAGGTGTTCAGTGCACTTGATGCTACGTATTATGATTATATAGTAATAGATGAGGCTCATCACCTTGTAGCGGAGAGTTACCGGAAGGTAATAGAGCACTTCACCCCCCAGATATTGCTCGGTCTGACCGCGACTCCAGAAAGAATGGACGGTGTCAGCCTTAAGCCTGATTTTGAAAACCAGATAAGTGCAGAAATACGTTTGCCTAAGGCTCTTGACGAGGGATTGTTAACTCCATTCCAATATCTATGTATTAGTGATAATACGGACTTGACAGATGACGAGTTGATGCAAGGAAACAAGTATGTGGCAACTAAAATCACTGCGAGACTGTGTAATAATGAGCGCGTATCGCTCATTATAGACAGATTGCGCTACTATCTGCCTGACGAAAATCGATGCAAGGCTCTGGCATTTTGTGCCACGAAGGAGCATGCACGTTATATGGCTGAAAGGTTCAGAGCGTGTGGGTTAAAGGCTGATTACCTTACGGCAGATAGGGATAGCGAGCGCGATACGCTTAAAAAGCAACTTTCGAGTGGACACATCAACTATCTGTTTGTTGTGGATATGTTTAACGAAGGTATCGACATTCCGGCTGTCGACACAGTGTTGTTTCTTCGTCCAACGGAGTCACCAGTCATTTTCATGCAGCAGTTAGGGCGCGGTCTGCGTTTATATCCGGGCAAGCAGCTACTTACAGTGTTTGACTTTGTAGCGCAACTAAATCAGAAGTATGATTATGCCAGCCGTTTCCGCAACTTGCTAACTCATACAGAAAGCAGCATTATTGAGCAGGTAAAAAATGGTTTCACGTTTTTACCCCATGGCTGTACCATTCACATGGAGGAGAAAGCGCAGCAATATGTGCTTGATAACATTAAGCGGGCGCTATATGACAAGCGGCGCTTGGTGCGCGAGCTAAGTGGTTATGACCATGTGCCAACACTTGGTGAGTTTGTGGAGAGTAATGGGCAAGATGTGCGTGTGATATATAGAGCGAATATGTGTTGGACGCAACTCAAGCGTGAGGCGGGCTTGTGTGATTATCAAGACGATGCTTGGTCGAGAAGAATAGGAAAGGGTATAGGTAATTTGCTCCATGTTAATAGCCTCGCATATTTGTCTTTTGTGCATAGAATTGTACTGTCAGTTGACCCCATAGAGGTGACTGATGACTGTGAGGAAGCTTATGTGCTAATGCTTTACTATGCTTTATTTCAAGAAAGTGTAGATAAACTTGGCTTTAAGAATGTTGCAGAGGCTTTGCAGCAGGTCAGAAAATATCCGCTTCTTGTAAAAGAATTAGTTGAACTGACTGATTACCTTATGAGCAACATAGACGTGCGTACATTTAGTGTGGGTGAGGGATTGCCGCCGGCCTTAGAACAATATGCACGTTATACCCGTGAGGAAGTGTTTATTATATTTGGACGACAAACGGCCGATAAAAAGATGAGAGGGTGTGTGTCGGGTGTTTTTGCCATTAAGGAGTTGAATACAGAGTTGTTGTTCGTAACATTAAACAAATCGGACAAGGATTTTTCGCCTTCTACTATGTATGATGACTATGTGGTGAGTGAAACACAATTTCATTGGAAATCGCAAAATACCGACACACATGAAGGGCGCGGCAAGCGTTTTGTGGAACAGTCTGTAAACAAGAAGAAATTTGTGCTGTTCGTACGCGAGAGCAAGCGTGATGCTTGGGGCAATACAAGTCCGTTTTATTGTTTTGGGCTGGTAGATTATATCTGCTCGCGTGACGACAGACCTATGAGCATCGATTGGCGTATGCACCAACCCATACTTCCACAATTTGTAAGTGCGGTATAGAATTAAATGGCTTGAAATCATAAAAATCAATATTATTATGTATACAGATAACCTTTCAGTTGCTAAACGAACAATAGTTGGTGTGCAATTTTTGTTCGTGGCATTTGGTGCAACAGTGCTTGTACCGCTGCTTATTGGCATCAATCCTGCTACGGCTTTATTCACAGCAGGCTTGGGCACGTTTTTATTCCATATAATAACAAAGGGCAAAGTACCGATATTTCTCGGTAGCTCGTTTGCATTTATAGCGCCTATTATGGCTGCAACAAAGCAATGGGGTTTGCCTGGCACTTTGGCCGGTTTGACATCAGTGTCGTTAGTTTACTTTGCGATGAGTGCGTTGGTAAAATGGCAAGGAAGAAAATTGCTTGACCGTATATTTCCGCCAGTGGTGGTTGGTCCTGTCATAATATTGATAGGTCTTTGTCTGGCAGCGCTGTGAATATGGCAAAGGATTGTTGGGTATTGGCTTTTGCGTCTCTGTTAACAGCAGTAGGTGTATTGACATTTTGTAAAGGCATGATGAGGTTGGTGCCGATTATAAGCGGTGTAATCGTAGGCTATATCGTTGCGGTTTGCATGGGCAAAGTGGATTTTAGCGGTGTGGCCTCGGCTTCATGGATAGCCTGTCCTGTGACTTTTGACACACTGAAGCATTTTGAATGGAGTCCTTTCCTGTACATGATACCTGTAGCAATAGCACCTGTAATTGAACATATAGGCGATGTTTATGCTGTTGGTGCTGTTGCGCAGAAGGATTTTGTAAAGGAACCAGGTTTACATCGCACAATGTTGGGAGATGGCGTGGCTTGTCTGACCTCTGCTGTATTGGGCGGCCCGCCCGAAACAACATATTCAGAGGTAACGGGAGCAATGTCTATTACTAAAATTACGAGTCCTGCTGTGATAAGAGTTTCAGCTGCAACAGCAATCTGCTTTTCGATTGTCGGAAAGTTGAGCGCCTTATTACAAAGCATACCGCAGGCCGTTTTGGGCGGAATAATGTTGTTACTTTTTGGAACGATAGCCAGTGTCGGTGTGCAAAATCTTATTCAGCGTAAGGTAAATATGAGTGATACGCGTAACGTTATCATTGTATCAATTATGCTGACAATGGGATTAGGTGGTGCCGTGCTATCCTCTGGCAGTTTTGCAGTGTCTGGTATTGGCCTTTCTGCGATAATTGGTGTCATACTTAATTTGATCCTGCCCAAAGAAAAAAGCGAAGAACATGATGAAGCTACGAAATGATTAGTCCCTTTAAGAAATAAGACGAACATGTAATATTATAAAGTAACTCAAACGCAAATGAAACTATTAAATGCTTTACTTGCAACAGCAGTGCTATTGAGCGCTTGCCAAGCAGAACAAGACGGCGAACTGCAAATAAGCGGCAGCAAGTCAGACTTCAGTCAAACGACAGTTAGCAACAGTACGAATGGTGTGGCTTTTCCCGAGCCTGATGCTTCGGTGGCATTTGGTTCAAACACAGCGCAAGCCGTGTGGCAAATATTGCAAAAGGTAGATCCGAAGCAAGCCACGGTAATGGGCGAGACACAGATCAGCGATGCGCAATATGCTGAGATCAAGGCCTTTGTAGATGCTAATTTGAAGGACGAAACAGATTATAAGACGTATCTCAACATCTTTCAGTGGATTGTAAAGAATGTAACATACGCTAGCAATGGTGATGCGTATTTAGACCCTTATGATGTGTTCAAGTACAAGCGTTGTATTTGCCAGGGATATGCTAATTTGCTCAAAACGATGTGTCTCACTCAGGGCATACCCTGTTTTGTAGCAAATGGTTGGCTCAGCACAATAGGCGGCCATGCGTGGAATTATGTCTACGCAGGTGGTGATTGGTATGTTAGTGACCCTACAAATAACCATGATTACAAGGCTGCTAACGTTGATGCTTATAAGAACGAACTAATACCGCTACGTATGGATTTTTCGCTTTTTGAAGATGACGCATGTGTTTATAATTTCCTGAATGGTGCGCTGAATGTTTCAGAAGTCAAGAATACCGATGCTTCCGTTGTAACGATCCCCTATAGTATAAACGGATTGCGAGTGACTTCATTCCAACCAAATGTAAAACTACCGGAGAACGTTTCAACGCTTATAATAGGTGCAAACATCTCCACATTTGGTGATAGTCCGTCAAGTTTGAATTGGGCTTGTGGCAATTTGGAAGAAGTTGTGGTCGATCCGCGCAATAATGATTTTGACTCATACAAGGGTGTGGTATACCTGCGAGCTAATGACGCGTACCCTTATTTTATTCCGGCTGGTATCCGACGGATAGAGTTGCGTCCGATGAAGGTAATGGATAAAAACGTGATAACCATGCTTGACAAACTTGAAGAGATTGTGATAGCCGATGGTACAGAACGCATAGAAGACTATGCTGTGGAGAATTGTCCGAATTTGAAACGTGTGTATGTGCCAAGTTCGGTAACTTATATCTCGTCTGATGCGTTCTCAAAGTGTGGAAACTATGAAATCATTCGTACGACGACTGGCATACACAATGTGAGATTATAAGTAGGTATTCAAATTTAGTTGACATGAATTGGCTAATACTGAGCATGATTATGTAAACTAATATTGAAGACTTGCTTAATAGTGTGCAGCGTATTAAAAAAGCAGTTGGTAGAAGGCTGTCATCTGACAGACAGCCTTTTACCAACTGCTTTTTATAGTTCCCATTTAACTCCTATGGCGAGCGAAAGCGTTTCACGCCATGGAAAATCCTTGTTAGTGGCTTTTGACACAATGTACAGGTCGCATGATGATATTTCGTAATATACTAACACTGCTTGATGAAACAGACGCTTTCGTTTGGGAATGTTGTAACGCAATCTCTGTCCTAAGAATACATTGGAACGTATCTTTGTCGAAAATCCGTAATAGTGCTTCGGGTAGCGTGAGGGCAGATGTTTCCAAAAATCTTCACCTGAAATGGTGTTAAAGAATATGCCGGTTGTTAGTGGTTCAATATCCCATCTGGAGCTGATTTTGCAATGCCATGGAATATAACGCTCCTTTATGGTGAATGTCATGTGTGCTGTTTCGGAATGATATTTCGGCAAAAAACCTAATAGCAAATCGGTTTCCCAATGATGGTTTCTGCCATAGCGCCAACCCGCTCCCGCACTGAACATGCCAATGCTGCCAGCGTATTGAACGGTAGCTTGATTTGGAATAAGTCTGTTCCACCTTTTTATATATCTTTCATGGCGTAATTCGTACAGTGAGGGTGATTGTGCCTTTATGGTGTCATTACTTTGTGCGTAGGTGGTGGCACACATTAAAATACTGCATGCGAACATGAGTATGATTATGTGCAAGAGATGTTTAATATCGAACGACTTCGTAATCATAGTTTCCGCCTTTTATTGTGAAAATCAAATATTCGCGTGTTTTTGCAGAGCCGCATTCAAAATAATTCATACCATCGCCAAAGATGTCGTTAACGGTGCGATGGTGACCGTGTCCGCATAAGCAGAATAAAAGTTGAGGGTATTTTGATATCTCATATTCAAACGCGTCGGCTACATTGTTGTTGAATTGGTCGGAATGTGGCATAGCATGCATGGCCACGATGGTATTTGTTATATGAGGTGAAATGCAGCTTTGGTCATCGCGTATAAAGGTAAAATCAGGAATGGCAGTTGAGTAGTCGTATTCGAAAGCATTCGTGTTGAGGCATACGAAATGCGTTTTTCCTGCATCGAAAGTGAAATTAGGATTGCCAAAGATATAACGGAAAGTGTCGCCTCCTGTTCCTAAGCAGTCGTGGTTGCCCAGGATGACGACATATGGTATACGTAATTTTTGTAGAATGTCACGTTGTAGGGTAAATTCTTTGGTTACGCCAAAATCAGAGATGTCGCCACAGTGTATGACAAAGTCGATGTCCGTTCTGTTATTTATGCTTGATACAGCATCTTTGGTCTCGTCATACCAT
>OIYH01001550.1_pt1 | contig 13081 bp, 9 predicted proteins | sample 1587911 | NCBI WGS metagenome assembly OIYH01 (sample SAMN03283252) | human gut metagenome | biome: human-associated habitat; material: feces | host: Homo sapiens | place: USA | collected 2013
TGTTCAACTGATTCTTTTTCATTTATTTAACTACATCATTTTATTTGGCGCTTACCTTTTTTCTATAGTAGGTACAACATTTAAATATAAGAAAAAAGTCCTGCCATAAAAGCAGAACTCAAATTTTCAAGCCGAACATTTATTAGATGCTTTCGGTGAGCATACAATATTTTCGAGCCGGACATTTATTAGTTGCTTCCGGTAAGCAACAATATTTTCGATAACAGGAAACCTGTTTCTTTAATTATGATACGGTTTAAACTGAAATATGTCAATAATATACAAAACTGAATGGTTGGCAGAATTAAATTAAATTTGATGATAAGATAAGAAAATGGCAATGGAAGCAGGTATGATTGGGCATATTTCTAAGCCAATTGATGTGATTGTATTGGAAAAGCAGATCATAAATATATTCAAAAAAGTGTCTTAATGGACACTTTTTTCTATACAAGGTATAATTGTGTGGTTTATAATGTGGGTAGTTCGATGCAAAGGAGTGGTAATATATATGAGATTTTTTGATTACATTGATACTATCGAAAAGCCTACAATTGAGAATATTCGAGTTATATATAAGGCTATAAATGAGAAGTATGATGATCTCATAGACATGGCACTAGAGCCGAATAGTAAAAATTATAAAAAGTGGGTTCAGAATATGGAATGTTTAAAAAAATCTGAAAACATTTTGATTGATTGTATTGGCAATAACCAGATTACAGATACTGAGTGGTTAGAGCTTATGTATAATATTTATCGTTATCAAGTTAAATATGGTGGTTTAAAATACCTTACAATTGAATTATAGGAAAGAACAGGATTCGTAATGAGTCCTGTTTTTCTTTTGTACATTTTAACAATTCTGTTGCACTTTTTAATCGAGTTTATTTCGGGGGGGGGACACATATATAACCAAAAAGTAAAAAACAACTGTTAAAAACATATGTGAAGCTATATATAACTATAAATAAATATAACCATGGTTATTTTAGCGTTTGAAAAAATGTTTTAAGGAGCGTAATATGTGGGTTGCCAAAAGTTAGTGAATCTTAAAATGCTTGATAGGTAAGGGATATTTGATGTATTTATGAATACATTATTGATAATTTGTGCAATATTTTTTTACTAAAGTGGTTTACAAGTTTACAAGGTAGACTTTTTTTTACTAACTTGAAGTAAGCGCTACCAATAAATATAGGGGTTAGATATGGAGAAGAAAGATTTAAAGCATTTGAGTCGTAGTGAGTTGGTGGATGTCATTTGCGAGATGAAAAAGGATACTACAAATTCAAATGATTTAACAATGGAAGAAATAGAATCGGAGCAGAAGCGATTAAAGGATAGGGCTGTATATCGTAAAACTTTAAAGGGGACGATTGGTATATTGGTTGTAGTAGCTGCCATTTCTGTTTTAGTAGCTACTTTATGGATGCCCGTATTATCTATTTATGGCTATAGTATGTCTCCTACTTTAGAACAGGGTCAGTATGTTGTTTCTGTAAAGAATACGGATTTAAAGTCGGGAGATATTGTAGCTTTTTGGCAGGGAAATAAGTTGTTGGTAAAACGTGTTATTGCCAGTCCTGGTCAATGGGTAGATATTGATGTGAATGGCAATGTGAGTGTGGATGGCAAAGTATTGGATGAAAAGTATCTTAATGAAAAAGCTTTAGGAAATTGTGATATTGATCTTCCACACCAGGTGTCTGAATCGCATTGGTTTTTAATGGGTGATAACAGAGATACTTCTATAGATTCTAGAAGTAGAGCAATTGGAGATATTTCGAAAGAACAAATAGAGGGGCAGATTATTTTTAGAATTTGGCCTTTTGATCAAATAGGAAGTGTAAAGTAGGTGAGAGAGCATGGTTTCGGAATATATAAAAAAACTACTTAAGGATAAAGCACGGTTAAAGAAATGGAAAAGGATTACTTTAGCCCTTTCTTGCGTGGTTGTTTTTTGCGTGGTTTATGCACTAACTCTTCCGGCCATTACTTTAGAGGGTAAGACCATTTGTGGAATGGAAGAACATACTCATACAGAGGAATGTTTTCAAGATGACAAGTTAATTTGTGATAAAGAAGAACATCAACATACTGAAGATTGTTACGAAAAGGAAGAAGAACAGCCTGTAGAAGAAGAGAATACGCAACCAGATACAACAGAACCTAGTGATGAAGTAGAAACAGTAGAGAATCAAGATGATGGAACATCTAGTAAAGAGCTAGATACTGGCAATGGAGAAGAAACAACTACAAAGACGCCGTTTGTATTAAATAGTACAGACCGAATTGATTCCGTTACAGTAACTGATAATAAAAATAATCCAGGTATTTCAAATGGAACACTTACACCAGATTCGAGATATTTAAAAATTACCGTGAATTTCAAAAATATTAATGCGAGTGAGTTGAAAAATACATATGGTGGTTCTTTTAGTTATAAGCTACCTGATTTTTTTCGCATGATAGATACTACTGATAGACCAATCACAGATAGTAGCAATAATCAAATTGGAACAATCCATGTTGAAAATGGGAAAGCAATTGTCACCTACACTGATGAATTTTTTAATAGTTTAGTTGAGAATGCGACACTTGATGGAAGTTTTTTTGTGGAGGGTGAAATTAATTTAAACGAATTAAATAAAGATAATGGTGCCATAAAATATACCAAGCCAGACGGAGATATTACTTTAAATTATGGTCTAGACTATCTAGAGAAATTTGGGGATGTTAAAGTTGAAAAACACTGTTCGAAAGACGATAAAAATAGTGATTATGTAAAATACACAATTACTTTACAAGCAGGTCAAGACGGAAGTAAAAATGTATATGTAGTCGATCAATTCACAAACAATGGTCAACTCGTTTCTTATATGGGTAATATTTCAAATAAGCCAATGGCACTTGAAGCTTCTTCTAATGGTCAAAATCCATATGAAACAAAAACAACAACTGTAGTAGGAAAGGTTTATTTAACTAATCAGCCAACATCAGAGAATGAGATTCCTGCAGAAGTTGAAAATATTTCAAGTATTAAACAACCAGGAAGCTTAGTATGGTCAATTTATACATTAGCTCCTAATGAAACTCGTACATTAACATATTTTGTGAAATTAAAAGATACAGATGGTGCAATTAATAAAAGTAATAATCAGACAATTACAAATGAAGCGAATGTATTCACAAAGAGTAATAATAGTGTGTATAAGAAGGATACATCTAGTTCAGAATTCAAACCCTACATGGATTTTGGAATGAATAAAGAAATTGTACAGACAAATAACAAGAACTATACAAAGGATCAAGATGGAAATTATATTGTTCAATATAAATTGAATTTTACTCTTAAAGATCCTAGTAATTATCCTTTAAAGAACTTTGTGTTCTGGGATTATTTAGATTATAACGATAATATACGTACAGATGAAAAAATGCTTCCATATATTTCTTATAACAGAAAATCTGTCGAGGTATATGGTAAGAAAGCAGGAGAAAAAGATTATTCAAAGTTAAATAGTAATCAATATGTATTAAAATGGGGAAATAATACAATTAATTATACTGAAAAATGGACAGATAATAGTGAACCTACTCATTTTAATGTGATGGTTACAGGTACTACAGACAATCCAATAACAATTAATCCTGGAGATTCTTATTATGTAACCTATAAGTTAAATGTAGAACCGGAAGTATATGCAGCAATGCAGTCAAATAAGGTTGAAATTAAAAATCGATATTTGGCCTCTTCACAAAATGCGAGTGACGGAACAAGTTCAGGTATTATAGATAAAGTTTATTGGCAATTGAATTTAGAAGAATACAATTGGGTTCAAAAGACATTAGATGATAATGTAACAGACAAGAATCAAACAATTAACATGGATAGCTCAGAAATCTATGTGAAAAAGAATGATAGTTACGAGAAGGATTCTTCGGTTGATTCATTTGAAGTACCAGCGGGAAGCTATAAGTATACTGTCAATGTGAATCAAACGATGAATCAATTTAATGTAACGGATGCTACATTAAAGGATGTGCTGAATTCAAACATTATGCATTATGTTGGCTATGTGAAAATAACGCCTTTAAAATACAATGAAAATACAAATGTGTATGAAGACCAAGAATCGAAATGGGTGAAAATTGATAATCAACAAGAATTTGAATTAAAGCTATCGAAGATTGGATGGAGTAAAAATAAGGATGGATATCGATTTGAGTATTATGCCAAGACAGATGATTTAAGTCAGGTTGGAAATGTTACGGTAAAAAATACATTTACAATAAACGGAAATGTTGTTGGAGATGACGGGACATTTACATTTAATGATGTTAGTTCTTCACAAACCATTCAAGTAAATGGTCATTATTCTTTGAGTGTGAATAAGAGTGCTTGGTATTATGAAAAACCACAGGAGAATGCTACTTCGTGGAAGAATGGAAAGCTTTATTGGGTTATTCAAGTAAAAGGATCAGCAATTCGAGAAGGTACAAAGATTCAGGATGCAATTTCAAAAGATACGAATTTAATAGATTCTTACTTACATAATGATTCAATTGCAGGGATTTATCAGGGCAAACCAGATCAAGATGTAAATTCCTATGCGAGTTTTAAGGATTTCTTTGATGCAAATAAGGGATTAAAAGATAGATCGGATTTATTTGATAAAAAATTTGGCAATAGTAAAAATTTTAGTGGGACAGACAATAATAGTGAATTGACTTTAACGGCAAAAGAAACAATTTCATTAGGAACAGATGGAGATCTCTACATTGTGATAAGGACAGAACCTCAAAGTTTGCCAGTAGCATATCGAGCAACATTCACTTATAAAAATCAGGTCTTAATGAAAGATTCTAAGGACCAAGAATTTAAAGAATGTAATAGTGCAAGTCAAGCGCTTTATGGTGGTTCCAATATCCTTAAAGAGTTAGGTCAAACATTTACGTATGATGGCAACACTGTATCTACTATTACAGTAGGTGCAGATAAGACTAATTCAGGTGAAGCAGATCCAAGTAAGATTTGTAAAGATCTATTAGATAAAACTGAAAGTAAAGGTGCTTATATAGCATGGGCGTTTAAAGTAAATTATGCTGGTGATTTAAAAGGAGATTACCGTGTTTTAGAAGATATTCCAAATGGTATGGAACTAGCGTATATCCGAATTAAATGGCATGGAGATCATGCAGGAGCAGTTCAATCAAAAACTATTGAAGGTCTGAGTGGTGATTGGAAGCCACAGAGTAATACAACAACGAATGATAATGGAGATTCAAATCAAGAAACAATTTACTATTACAATGAAAATAAAAAACAAGCCCTAATTAATCTAGGTGAATTTGTGGCAGGAAAAGAGCGTGATACATATTCAGTGGATGTACAGGTTGTTTGTCGAGTGACGGATAAGGAAGTCTTACTTGGTGGAGAAGAAAAAGATTTCACTAATAAAGTTACACTTCTAAGTGAAAACGGTTCAACTGAAATAGATACGGCTAGTAATACGGCGACAATAAAAAATAATTGTTTGGACAAGACTCATCCTGAAACATTAAATAAACAAACGATTGAGTATACAATTACTGCAAATACCTTAGGACAAAAGCTTCCATTGAATGATGGAGATAAGCTAACTTTAGTCGATGAATTAGGCAATAACTTAGAATTGGATGCTACAACCATAAAAGCTACTGATGAAAATGGAAATGAAGTATCGATTGAAAAACCATATAATCCTAATACTAAAGTTTTAGAAATTTCTATTCCAAATGGAAAGAAAGTGATTATTAAATATACTGTAACAGTAAAAGAAGCACCTGAAACGGAAGTCATGATATCTAATAAAGTTTATTGGAAGTCTTATGCCGATAAAGGTGGAAAGAATGATATAATCTCAAATTTTAAATATAGTTTGAATGCGGGTGGAAGTACAGGCAGTACCGCAAATCCTCAATTAACAATTAAAAAAATAGATCAAGATAATTCAAAAGTTATGAATGGTGTGAATTTTGAAGTCTATGAATGTGAATTAAATGGAAATACGATACAGAGAGTTACACCGGAAAAGAAAACGAGCGGTGTAACGGTTGATGGAATTTACAAAGTAGCCTCTTCATACATTACAAATTACAATAAAATTTATGAAGTAAAAGAAACTAAAACACCAGAAGGATATATTGAGAATGAAAATCCTTATTACATAATTTGTGTTAAAAAATCTGGTAATGAATATTCAGAGGATGTACAAAAATATATAAATTATTTTAAAAAGCAAGATAAGAATAGATACAAAATAGCATATTCATCTGCGGATTTTAATTTGGTAGTCTATAACTCACAAAAGGGAATAGTTGTAAAAAAAGCATTTATTAATGATGCAGCAGGTAATTCGCATAAGCCAGTGAGTGGTACATATACATTTGGATTATATGAGAATCCAGAAGGTTCTGGAGATCCAATACAAACGAAAACGATTACTTATAAAGCGGGCGAAATGGAAGAAAAATCAGTGAAGTTTATTAATTTAGATTTGAGTAAAACTTATTATGTTTTTGAAATAGGTGATGATAATAAACCGATTGTTGATACTTCAAAAGAAGTAACAATTAATAAATTGCAGTATACAGTAGAGTATAAAAATGAAAAAGGTGAATCTACAAATGCTGCGACAAACGGGCAAACGGTAACTGTTACAAACAGAAGCCGTACAAAAAAACTACCTTCCACAGGTGGGTATGGATCCCTGCTTTACAGAATATCAGGCGCAATGTTGGTTTTAGCAAGCTTGATAGTTCTGAGAAATATAAATAAAAAGAATCATTTGAATGAAAAATCAAAGAATAGGAGAAAGCAATGAAACTAATTAAGAAAATTGCTGCCATTATGTTTGCGTTCATGATGGTAGTATCAATGAGTTGTAATGTAAAAGCTGATGATACAACTACAACAACAGAAAAAGGAAAAATTACAATCAATAACGCAATACCTAAACAGACTTATACTATTTATAAAATTTTAGATTTAGAAAGTTATGAATCAAAGAAAAATGAACAGGGGGAAGAAATAGGTAATTATTCATATAAACCAAATAAGGATTGGGATAGTTTTATCAGTACAGCAGTAGATTCTGCAGGAACTAAATATTTTGAAGTTGATGAAAATGGATATGCACGTTGGAATGTTGATGAAACAAAAACATCAGAATTTGCACAAAAAGCGTTAGCTTATGCAACTACAAATAACATTGGTAACAAGGGTACAGCAACAGCTTCTAATAACACAGTAACTTTTGATGATTTAGATTTAGGTTATTACTTGGTAGATTCTAGTGTGGGAGCACTTTGTGGTTTAAATACTACAAATCCAACTGCGACAATTGAAGAAAAGAATGGTGTACCTTCAGTTGAAAAAAAGATTGTTCAAAATAATACAGATGTGGAGAGTAATTTTGCAAATATCGGAGAAACTATTAATTTTAAGACTACTATTACTGCACAAAAAGGTGCGCAATCTTATGTTTTACACGATACAATGGAAAAAGGTTTTACTTTCAATAAGGATGTTAAAGTAAAGGTAAGTGGTCAAACTAATTATTTAAATTCAACAACAGATTATGAAGTAGTCGAAAATGCGGAAGATAAATGTACGTTTGATATTAAATTTAAAGAAGAATTCTTAAAGACAATTAATGACACTACTAAGATTGAAGTTACATATTCAGCTACTTTAAATGGTGATGCAGAAATTCATGACAACAATGACAATACTACCCATTTAACTTATGGTAAAAAAAATAATACGACAACTAGTACAACGCATACAATAACTTATGGAATTAATGTTTTAAAATACACAGGTGATACAACTAATACTTTAGCAAACGCAAAATTCAGTCTTTACGATGCAGAAACAAATGGAAATATATATAAATTAGTACAGAAAACAGATACTACAAATTATCGGTTGGCTATGACTGGTGAAGATGGAATTACAGAAATTACAACAACTGATACAGGAAAATTTAGTATTCAAGGTCTTAAACCAGGTACTTATTGGTTAGAAGAGACAGCTGCACCAAAAGGGTACAATAAATTGGCTAAGAGAATTAAAGTTGAAATTAAAGATGATGGAACTTTCGTTGTTGATGGTAAAGATAAAAATGATAAAGGACATCCAATTAGCCAAGTAAATGTAGAAAACAAAACAGGAACAGTACTACCAAGTACAGGTGGTGCTGGTACTACAATGATCTACTTGATTGGTGGAGCATTAGTATTGGGTTCTGGTGTTGTATTGGCTACTAAAAGAAGAGTGAAGAATAAATAGTAATTGATTAGATGATAGGGAGAGGGTTGTAAAATGAAGAAACATATTTCAACTATAATTGCGATACTTGTTTTTATTACGGGCCTTTCCTTATTGTTGTATCCAACGGTGAGTAATTATTGGAATTCGAAACATCAAACGGCTGTTGTTGCGGATTATTCTGAAAAGATAGAGAAGATGGATGACAAGGATAGGCAGAATGCGATAGATTCGGCTATTTCCTATAATTCAGGGTTGGTTTCTAATAGTGGTCGTTTTACTCCTAGTGATTCAGAACTTAGCTTATATAAAAGTCTATTAAATGCGGATGGTACGGGTATGATGGGATATATCACAATACCTGAGATTCGTTGTAAGCTAGCTATTTATCATAGTGTGGATGATTCTGTTTTACAGGTGGGTGTTGGTCATTTAGAGGGGTCTTCACTTCCTGTTGGTGGTAGTAGTACGCATTGTGTTATTTCTGGTCATAGAGGGCTTCCGAGTGCTCGTTTGTTTACGGATATTGATCGTCTTGAAAAGGGGGATTTATTTTATCTGCATGTGTATGGCAAGGTTTTGGCGTATGAGGTGGATAAGATTTCGGTTGTAGAGCCTGAGGATTATGGTCCTTTAGAGATTGAAGAAGGTAAGGATCTTTGTACGTTGCTTACGTGTACGCCGTATGGTATTAATACGCAGCGTTTGATGGTTCGTGGTCATCGTGTGGTGGATCGTTTGTATGATGAAGCGAATATTACTTCGGATGCAGCTCGGGTGGATACTTTAGTGGTGGCTTCTTGTGTTGGTGTTGTATTCTTGTTGGTTGGTTTTATTGTTTCGAAGATATGGAGGTTAAGAGGACATGAAAAAAATAATTCGTAGTGTATTGTGTATATTTCTTTTTGTTCTTGTATGTACTCCTGTTTTCGCAAGTGATTATTCGAGTTTAACAGTGACTTGTCCATCTTCAGATATAGATGTTCGCTTATATCGTGTGGCGGATGCGGATTATAATTTGGTAGGTGCTTTTAAATCCTATTCGGTTTCAAAGGATTGGAATATTCTTGGTGATTATATTGATCGTGACAATATTGAATGGGATGATGAAGTTAAGTCAGATTCAGATGGTAAGGCTTTATTTTCTCATTTAACTAAAGGCGTTTATTTAGTGAAGGCTTTAGATAATGTGGATTATACAATGTCGGTTTCTGTTGTTTATGTGGATAAAGATTGTGATGTTGAATTAAAGTATGAGCCTAGAGTTGAAACGACTTCTTTGCGTGTTCAAAAAGTATGGAAGGATGACGACAAGAAGAATCGTCCTAGTTCTATTGGTGTCGATTTACTTGGGGATGGCAAAGTCATAGATCATCAGGTATTAAGTGAAGAAAATCATTGGACATATGCTTGGAATGATTTGTCGGGTGATATGAGGTGGAGTTGTGTAGAGACAAGTGTTCCTTCTGGATATAGTGTAAGTTCTTATCGAGAAGGGGATCATATTGTGTTAAAGAATAGTTTGAATAAGGTTGTGGATTCTAAAAAATCAGAATCAAATCTTCCTTTGACGGGTCAATTGTGGTGGCCTGTACCTGTATTATTGTTTGTGGGACTTGGATGTATATGCGTAAGCAAGTTCTAAAGTATATTGGCTGTATCTGCATTGTACTTGCCTTGGGACTCACTTTGTTTAATGTGTATGATACATTTCGGGCTAGAAAGAGTGAAGAAGATATATTGGCTGCCTATAATTTGAAGAATGATTTGGATCCAGATATATGGATTGATCCAGATATGGATATGCCTGAAGTAGAACTGGATGGTTTATCTTGTATTGGAACGATTGAGATTCCTTCTTTGGATATTAAGCTTCCGGTTACGAGTGAGTTTACGTATGATTTGATGAAATTGGCGCCTTGTCGATATTCGGGTAGTGTATATAAGGGGAATATGGTGATTGCGGCACATAATTCTTGGTTTCATTTTGGAAGGATTCACAGTTTAGATCCGGGTAGTAAGGTCGTATTTACGGATGCATTTGGAAATCAGTTTGTGTATCATGTTGCAGTGGTTGAGTCTTTAACGCCAGATAGTGTTGAGGATATGACTTCTTCTGAGTATCCTTTAACTTTATTTACGTGTACTTTGGATGCGAAAAATAGAGTGACAGTTCGTTGTAAATAAAAAAGAGAAATCGATTTTGATTTCTCTTTTAATTTAATTTATCTTGTACGATTTTTTTTACCATTGGATAGGCAATAAGTGAAATCACAATACCTGCAACTCCTTGTACTACGTTGGCTGGAATTTCACTTGCGGCTACGATCCAGCTTCCTTTTAATATGTATTTGGCAATGAAGTATCCAAATACCATAATGACAGATCCCAATACGTAGCTTGAGATTTGTTTCGGTTTAGAGTAGTTTTTCATAAGTAGGGATACGACGATAGCTTCTAGTCCTTTGATGATTAGGGTAAAGAAGAAGTAGTGTCCGTATCCTCCGGCTACATCGGCTAGTGCGCTTCCTAAGCCTCCAATCAAGAAGCTTTCAAATGGATTTAAAAAGCTTGCGAATAATAGGATGAATCCGTCTCCTAGATTGAAGTATCCGTCTAATGCGTTTGGTACTTTGATGAACATGGTTGCGACAAATACGAGTGCCATACCTAGTCCGGTTAGTACGATTTCGTATGTTTGTTTGTTTTTCATAATCTTTCCTTCTTTCTGTAACTTAGTGACTATTATACTTGTTTCTGTATATAAAAAAATATACAATTATAAAAAATAAATAGGGGACAGTTGATGAAAAAGTATCAGGTAATTTATGATTTGTATAAGGAGTCGATTCTTTCTGGGATCTTAAAGTATGGGGATCGTGTGGATTCGATTCGTGAATGTGTAAAGAAGATGAATGTGTCTAAGACCACGGTGGAAAATGCTTATAATAAGTTGGTTTTGGATGGGTTTATTTCAAGTCAAGAAAAAGTGGGGTATGTGGTGAGTATGAATCCGGAGCGTATCTTACTGCATCAGGAAATTTTGGATTATTCTTCGAGTCATAAAGAAAAATCGTATGATTATGATTTTCGGATTCAGTCGGTTTCTTTTGATTCGTTTGAAACGACGATTTGGAAACGATATATGAAGTCGGTGTTGAATGATAAGCGTTTGATGTCAAGTTATGGTCTAGCACAGGGTGAGTATGGATTAAGGCAGGCTCTATGTAAGTATGTGTATCAGAATCGGAATATTTTGTGTTTTCCTGAACAGATGGTGATTGGTTCAAACTATCAGTCTTTGTTGTATATATTTTGTGGAATGTTGGATAAGTCAAAGGTAATTGGTTTAAGTACTTTAGTGGATGATCAGGCTAAGCAGGTGTTTTTGTCGTATGGTTTTCATGTGGAATATTTAAATCCAAATTCTTTTGTGAAGGATATTCAAAGGTTGCATGTGGATGTTGTCTATGTGAATACAACTTGTTTTACGTCGGATAGACAGTCTATGAGTGAAAGAATTCGTGAGGAATTGGTTTCTTTAGAGAATGTTTTGATTCTTGAGGATGATTATAATGGGGAGCTTGTGTATGCTTCTAAAATCAAGACTTCGTTGTGTTCAAAAAGTAAGAATGTGATTTATTTTTCTTCGTTTTCAAGACTATTGTTACCGAGTCTTCGTATTGGGTATATGATTTTAAATGAGGAGTATATGCATAAGTATAGTGCTTCTTATTTTGGTCCGACGACGAGTAAAATTGAGCAGGTGGCTTTTACACAGTATATTGTGGATGGGTATTTGCAGAAGCATTTAAGAAAGCTTGTTCGTGAGTATAAGGAGAAGCATTTGTATTTAAAGCAATTGATTGATACGTATATGGGTTGTTCGTATATTTTGGATGAGACATATATGGCGTATTGGTTAAATTTAGATGTGGATGTATCACGCTTTCGAGATTTGTGTGAATCGCATAGTGTCGCAATTAGTATTTCAAGTGGGCGTGTGGGATTGTCTTTTGCGAGTATGAGTAAAGAATTAATGTTAGATGGTGTGATTCGTCTTGCAGAAATATGGAAAGAGTGTTAAAATTTTATCGATTCGACAGTGAAGAAGATAAGTAGGATTAAAAGTTCTTGTATATAGAGAGAGGGCGTTTGGTGAAAGCTCTTCGAGTCTTTTAGTTTGAAGCTACTTTGGAGTTGAAACGTAGTCGGCGTTAACGAGTGAATTGAGGGCATTTTTCGATTTTGGAAAATGAACTAGGATGGTACCGCGTAATTATACGTTCCTAGAAATGGGAGCGTTTTTTTATTGGAGGAAAGAAAAGATGAAACAATTAACTGGTAATCAGATTCGTCAGATGTTCTTGGATTATTTTAAATCTAAAGGGCATATGATTGAGCCGGGCGCAAGTTTGATTCCGCACAATGACCCAACTTTATTATGGATCAATGCGGGTGTTGCGGCTTTGAAAAAATATTTTGATGGTAGTGAAAAACCGGCTTCAAATCGTATTGCGAATGCGCAGAAATCAATTCGTACAAATGATATTGAAAATGTAGGGCGTACGGCTCGTCACCACACTTTCTTTGAAATGTTAGGAAACTTCTCAATTGGAGATTATTTCAAGGATGAAGCGATTCAGTTTGCGTGGGAATTTTTAACAAGTGAAGAATGGATGGGTATTGATAAGGACAGATTGTATGTGTCTGTATATACAGATGATGCGCGTGCTTATGAAGTATGGACTACAATTTGTGGTG
>OIYH01001562.1_pt1 | contig 12998 bp, 6 predicted proteins | sample 1587911 | NCBI WGS metagenome assembly OIYH01 (sample SAMN03283252) | human gut metagenome | biome: human-associated habitat; material: feces | host: Homo sapiens | place: USA | collected 2013
CTGTACAGCTGCTGGAACAGGGTGCCCAGCACCAGCGGCAGCGCAAACCGCAAAATCTGGAACAGCGGCTTGCCCACCGTAAGGTCCGTGGTGCCGGACTTGCGTTTTGAGGTCGTTTCCATAAAAAGAGACTCCTTATCTTAAAATGATTTGAGGATATTGTACCATGGAGATCCGGTGCAGCCAAACAGGTTTTTGTGATGGAAACCATGTTTTTTGTGATGCAGGCTTTACTTCCAACTTCTAGAGATTTGTGGTAATATAATCAATAAGAATAGAAAAGAGGGACGCGGATGCTCAGACAAAAGCCGGAACTGAATATCATCTACATCTCGGAGCGGATGCGGCACAGCCTGCAGCCCGTTGCCCGCAGCAGCCTGACGGCGGTGGTGGCTCCCATGGGCTACGGCAAGACCACCGCCATCAACTGGTACCTGAACGAGCGCGGCCGGGAGGGAGCCGCCGTGCTGCGGGTGAGCATCTACTCCGCCAACCGGGCCATCTTCTGGAAAAGCCTGCAAAAGGCGTTTGCGCAGGCCGGGCTGACCGTGCTGGAGGGGTACGAGTGCCCCACGGACGCCAGCGGCGCGGCCCTGCTGCTGGACGACCTCTGCACCGCGCTGGCCGGGGAGCGGGAGATCAATCTCTTTCTGGATGACTTCCACCTGCTCCGGGACGAGCAGGCCGCCGCGTTCCTCTGTGCGCTGGCCAACCGCCTGCCGGGCAATGCCCATCTCGTGGTGGCCAGCCGGAACGATTTCCTGCCCCAGGGCGAGATCCTCCGCCTGGGGCAGCGGCTCCACCGGGTGGGGGCCGACCAGCTGCGGCTGAACGAGAAAGAGTTATCCGCCTACGTCCGCCGCTGCGGCATGGAACTGACGGAGCCCCAGCGGGAAACCTTGCTCCACTCCTGCGAGGGCTGGTTCTCTGCCATCTACCTCAATCTCCACGCGCTGGCGGAGCGGGGCACCCTGCTGCCCACCAGCTCGGACATCTACGCCATGTTCACCGCGGCCATGATCGAGTCCCTGCCTCCGCAGCGGCAGGAGTTTTTGGCCGTGATGGGCCTGGCCGATGAGTTTACGGTGGAGATGGCTTCTGCCGTGACCCGGATGCCGGACGCCGAGCAGGTGCTGCTGGCCCTGACGCGGCAGAACGCCTTTGTCACCCGCCTGCCGGACGGCGAGAGCTTCCGGTTCCACCACATGATGAAAGAATGCGCCGAGCGGCTGTTTGCCCAGCTGCCCGCCCCGCGGCAGGCGGCCGTCTGGGAACGGTATGGCCGCTGGTACGAGGCCCGGCGGCAGTATCTGCCCGCCCTGCGTGCCTACGAAAAATGCGGGGATTATGACGCCGCCCTCCATGTCATTGAGGAGGACGCCGGCATCCTGCTGGCATCCCTCGGCCCGGCGGAGCTGCTGGAACGGCTGGGCCGCTGCCCGGTGGACGCCCTTAAGCGGCACCCGCTGGCCATTCTGGTGCTGATGCGCCGGATGTTCACCTGCCAGCAGATCCCCAAAATGATGGAGCTCAAGGCCCTGCTGGAAGCCGCCGTGCGGGAGCACCCGGAGCTTCCGGCCCAGGAGCGGGGCAACCTGCTGGGCGAGTGCGACCTCATTCTGAGCTTTCTGATGTACAACGATATCACCCGGATGAGCCGCCTCCACCGCAGTGCCAGCCGCCAGATGACCCGCCCTGCCGTTACCCTGCGCAACAGCGGCAGCTGGACGTTCGGTTCCCCCTCGGTGCTGATGATGTACTACCGTGCTCCCGGGGAGCTGGGCAAGGAGCTGGCCGAGATGTACGAGTGTATTATGCCCCATTATTATAAGATCACCCAGGGCCACGGGCAGGGGGCCGAGCTGGTGATGGATGCCGAGGCAGCGTTCATGCAGGGACATTTTGAGCGGGCGGTCCTGCTGCTGGAACGGGCCCGGGTGCGGGCGGCTTCCTGCGGGCAGGAGAACATGGCCCTCTGCTGTGATTTCCTCGCCCTGCGGCTTTCCCTCTGCGGGCAGGCAGGGGAGCCGTTTGATTTCGAGGCCCGCCGTGCCGCCCTCCTCCAGCGGCACGATGCCGTTCTGCTCCACCTGCTGGAGAGCATCGAGGCCTATTACTACGCCCTGCTTGGCCGCACCGATGCCGTGCCCGAGGTCTTCCGGGAGCATCGTCTTGCCTCCGTGAGCTACTTTGCCCTCTGCCGCCCCATGATGGAAATGATCGAGCTGCAGGTCTGGCTGGCACAGGGGCAGGCAGTCAAGGTGCTGGCCCGCTGTGAGGAGCTGCTGACCGCCTGCCAGCGGTTCCACTATGGGCTGGTGGCCCTCCATGTCCGGGTGCAGATGGCGGCAGCGTACGGACTGTATGGCCAGCCTGCCGAGGCCCGGGCTGCTCTGGAGCAGGCGCTGGCAGAGGCCGCGCCGGATGGCTTCTGGATGCCGCTGACCGAAAATTACCGCTATCTGGCCCCGCTGCTGGCGCAGGGCGGCTGGGGCAGTGCCCAGCCGCTGGTGGAGCGGGCCATCGCTCTGGGGCAGCGGTACGAGGCCCGGCGCGCCCAGCTCAACGGCTCGGCAGACCGCCCGGCCATTGCCGCCGCACTGACCGAGAAAGAGCTGGCCCTTGCCCGGCTGGTGGCCCAGCGCCGCACCAACAAGGAGATCGCCGAAACACTCCACCTCTCGGAGGGGACCGTCAAGCAGTACATCAACCAGCTGTACGCCAAGCTGGACATCGGCGGGGCCGTGCGAAACAAGCGCGCCCAGCTGGCTGCCCTTTTTGGCACAAAATACTAACCAAAGGTTAATAGGAATTTTGCAGGCTCTGTGGTAGAGTAAAATCAAACCACAGGGCTTTTTTCTTTGGATTTTCCTGCACCAGAAGGAGGCGTGTAAAATGAAAGAACAAACCACCCGAACCCCGCCCAAACTGCGCGTCCTGAGCGCGTTTCTGGCGGTGGCCATGCTGTTGACCCTGCTGCCCGCAGCGGCGTTTGCGGCACCGGCTCCGGAGAGCGATTTTGAATATAGTGTGGATAACGGCACGGCAGCCATCACGAAATACAAAGGCGCTGGCGGAGCGGTAGAGATCCCCGCCACGCTGGGTGGATATCCAGTGAAAGCCATGGGGATGCATGCATTTGTAGAATGCACCAGCCTGAAAAGTGTTTCTATGCCGGAAAGCGTGACATCGATCGGCAACAGTGCATTTATAGGCTGTACCGGTTTGGAAAGTGTGAAGCTTCCAGCAGGGCTGAAATCCATTGGAGAGAAGGCATTCTATTCCTGTACCAGCCTGACCAGTGTGGTGATCCCGGATAAAGTGACGAGCATAGCAGATTTGGCTTTTTATGGATGCCTGAATCTTGAAAGCATCACGGTTCCTGCCGGTATCACAACTCTGGATTCGAGCTTTGTATATGGGTGCACAAATCTGAAAAAGATCGAGTTTAAGGGGACGCAGGCACAGTGGAATGCGTTGTCGATCGATCCCAATTTCCTGCCGGTTGGTGTGGGCATCGTCTGCGCGGACGGTACCATTGGCGGCGGAAGCGACCCCAATGTGAAAAATTATTCTCTTACGGTCTGCGGCAAGGCCGTTACCAGCGCGAATTGCGAGAACATTCTGGAAGACCCGGCGGGGACAACGCCCCGGGCAGTGTATGACCCGGACAGTAAGACCCTGACCCTGAACGGTATCATCAAGGCTGCGGCGGCGGATACCCAAAAGACCGGTGCCATCATCAAAACGGAGGATGCACTGACCATCACGGGCAATGCGGCTCTGGAATGGGACGGCGGGGATTCCGATGATGCTCCTATAGGAATTTTGGCAGCTGGTGTTACCGCAGAGACCGGAAAGCTGACCCTTTCGGGCGCGGTGCTGGAGATCACAGCGGGTGCGGGCGGCATTGATCTGCTCGTGGGCTCTCTGACGATCGAGAACCAGACGAGGCTGACTGTTAAAAGCGGAGGAATCTGTGTTTGTGTTGATGAAGCTGGAACGCTGGAAATTTCCAACTCTCAACTGGATCTGGACACCGCGGACGACGCAATTTGGGTCGACGGCATCGTCCGCATCGAGAACTCCACCCTTACGATCACCGGCCTGGACGAGTGCAACGACGAGGGTGGTGGGCATGCATTGTTCACAAATGGCGGCGATCTGATTGTGAAAAACAGCACGATCACGGCGATGGACACCGGAGATGATGGCTATTATTACCAATATGGTCTCCGGCTGGGCGGCCTGGGCGGCAAACTGGAAGTATCGGACAGTGTCCTGACGCTGGGAGCACAGAACTGGGCGATGAAAGCGGACAGCATGGAAGCCTGGGGCCATACAAGTAAGATCACAGCCGCTGTGGACAATGAAAATCACGTTCCCATTAACGTAGACAGTACCGCGGTCATCCTGCACGATGATTTGGAAGTGACGGAGGGCGCGCTCAATACGGAATGCCCCAAAGTGGTCATTGAACACGCATCTCCTCACAAAGTCGAGGGCGATTACACCTACGAGATCACCGCGGACGGCAATGTCCGTATCCTTGCTTACGAGGGCAGAGAGACTGACGTGGTCGTGCCCGCAACGCTGGGCGGTCGGGACGTCACGGAGATCGGCAACTCTGCAAGACCTGTTTTTGATGCAAACGCGGCCATCCGCAGCATCACGTTCCCGGATACTCTCAAAGAGATGAGCGGCCTCCCGCTGTTCTATGGATGCGAAAACCTTGAGACCATTACCATCCCGGCCAGTGTGACCGGAATGAATTTCCACTCGGTGGCGGATTGCTTTATTTTCAACTGCCCCAACCTGAAGACCATCATTTTCAAAGGGACCCGCGCCCAGTGGGAAGCCATTGAAAAAGAGGATGTGAATCTGGACGGCATCACGGTGCGGTGCAGCGATGACAACGTTGATCCTGTGCAGCCTGACCCGGGCGACCCCGACGACAAAGACGTCTTCCTCCAGTTTGAGGACTGCTCTGTGGACGTCGAGAAACCGGACGGCACCACCCTGCACTTTGATGCTCTTACCGGTGTCATACAAAGTCAGCGGCTGCCAAAGGGCGCAAAGGTGACGATCACGCTGGATGAAAAGGCCATCCCGGAGGGGATGAAGTTCTCCTGCTGGGTGTTTGATGATCCCCGCCCGGAAGACCTGATGGAGGACGGCACCACTGCCACCTTTACCATGCAGGAGGACATTGGCGTTCTGGCCAAGTTCTCCACGCTGGAAGAGGATGATTCCAGTGCCGACTTCGGCACCATCGCGGCTGCAACCGCTGTCGTGGGCGTCGTGGGTGCCACGGCCTACTTCGTGGGCACCGAGGTGGCCCTGAACCAGCTGCTGCCGGCAGGCACCTCCGTGCCGCAGGACCGCGCCCAGCTGGCCCTCCTGCTCTGGAACACTGCAGGCCGCCCGGAGCCTGCCGCACTGCCCGCCTTTGCGGACGTGACAGACCCCGACACGGCCAAAGCGGCCCAGTGGTGCATGGAAGCAGGTTTCTTCCAGCCTCGTGAGGACGGCAATTTCAAGCCCGGCAAGCACGTTTCCCGCTGGAAAGTGTTCCGCACCTATCAGCGAATCGTAAAATAACCTCTCAGGCACCGAGCGCAAGCGAGGATGACGGACAGGTTGAAGAAAGGCAGAGCCCCTGTGCACCACGCGCGGGGGCTTTGCCTTTTTCATGTGAAACAAACTTTTGCCTGAAAAACAAGCTTGAATACAACAAACTGCCCTGCAAGCAGCCCTGAATTGACAGCTGAATAGTGATTTTTTGCTTCAACCGACCGGTTTGATGCAGTTTTTAATTGCCGATGGGAAAAGCACGGAAAATTTGCTTGACAAGAAATAAACTTTTGTAATAAAATAAGAATGAAATTCTATTTGAAAAGGAACCGGAGGCAGTTCACGCAATGGGAGCTGTGCCGGGTCTTCTTTTTTCTGGGATAAAAACCCCAACAACAGGAAAAAGGCGGAAACTATGGCAGAAAATTTGCAGGAATATTATAAGCGGATGGCGGAGGCCATTGACACCCAGCTGGAGCAGAAAGGGAAAGCCGCGCTGTTCTATCCCGTTGGAAGCGGCAGCGGGCGGATCGTCTGGGCGTGGATCAACGCTCACCCGGACGCGGCCGTGATCTGGGTGGTGCCCGGGGAGACCCGGCGCGGGATGCGGCTGGAAGAAGCCAAACGGATCGGCCAGGAGATCCCGCCGCGGGTGCAGCTGATCCACTGTGAGGACAATACACCGCAGCGCTGTCTGGAGCTGGCCAAGATCCGCCCGGCCTGCATCATCCTGGATGGCTCGCGGGAGTTTACGGCGTTTCCGTGTGGAGAGCGTGTCCGCTGGCTGCAGCGGTTCAACCCGCAGGCGAAGCTGCTGGGCCTCATCGACACCGACCAGCCTGTCAGCTGCTGCCTGGCGGAAGCCATGTTTCAGGGGGCGGGCACGTTCTCCATTTCGCTGGCGGAAGCGCTGGCCCGGGGCCTTGTCACGCCGCCTGCCGCGGATACCGTGCTCCTCTGGCCCGCCGAGACGGCGCTGGAAGAATTCCGCATCCAGATGAAGCAGTGGAACGCCGCGGGCGTCCCGGGCGTGGGCGAAAAAGTTTTCACCAATCTTCGCCGCGCGGTGGAAAAATGCGGCCCGGCGCTGCCCCGGCTGCGGGAGGCTCTGCCCAAGGGCAAGCAGCTGGTCCTGTGTGAGGACGCCGCTGCCATGCGGCGGGTGACGGAAAATCTGGAAGCCCTCTTCGGCCCGGACACAGAAGCCACCATCCTGAAAGACGGCTGGGATCAGGAGATGGCCGTGCGGTTTGCGGCTTCCCCGGCGCGGGGCGCGCAGGTGCTGGTCACCGTCAGCACCCCCGGCGGGCTGGCGCGGCTGGCCGGAATGGCGGGTGCCGTGCTGGTCCGCTCCACCGGGCTGGAACAGAACCACCGCCGGATGCTGGCCCGGGCACTGGCGCTCTGCGGGGACTCCGCCCCGCTGGTGGAGCTCAACGTCTCGTTTGCGGGTCTGCGCAATGCAGAGGACCTGGTGCAGGGGACGGAACAGGCCGGCGGCACCGGGTTCCCGCTGGAAGAACCGTACCAGGCCTGCATCCGTCCGGCCCGCCAACTGCAGCGCCAACTGGACGCTCAGTGGGAGCAGGCCTTTGCAGCCGCCAAAGAGGCCGCCGCAAAAGGGGATATCCATGAGCTGCCCCGCGGCTTTACCACGGAAGCCGGCTTTGGGCTGGGCCGCTGGCTGGAGCTGCAGCGACAGATCCAGGCCGGGGAAAAGCCCGGCCGCCTGACCGCTGAGCAGGCCGCCCGGCTGGAAAAGCTGGGCATCGCCTGGAAACAGCGGATGGAGCAGGCCTGGGAGCGGGGCTATGCCGCAGCCCGGGAGTACCGCGGAGAATACGGGAACCTGATGGTGCCGGTCCGCTACCGGGATAAAAACGGCTTTGCCCTGGGCGAGTGGATCGTTTACAACCGTCAGCGGTTCCTCGGCAACAACCTGTCCACCGACCGTGTCGAGCGGCTGGAAGCACTGGGCATGGTGTGGGACACCGTGCAGGACATCTGGGAGCAGAGCTACTGCGCGGCTGTCCAGTATTGGCTCGACCACGGTACGCTGGAAGTGCCGGTCAAGTACACCACCCCGGAGGGCGTGGCTCTGGGCGTCTGGCTGGGCAGCCAGCGGGCCGCCTACAAGGCGGGCACCATCAAGCCGGTGCAGAAAGCCTGGCTGGAGGCGCTGGACGTGGACTGGACCAACCGCAACGACCGCAAGTGGCAGGCCTCTTATGATGCCGCCGCGCGGTATTATCAGGCCCATGGCGACCTGAACGTCCCCTCGGAGTACATCGACCCGGACGGCGTGCTGCTGGGCAAGTGGGTCAGCCGCCAGCGTTACGCCTGGCAGAACCCGGACCGCAGCAGCGCGCGCCTTACCCCGGAGCGCAAGGCCCTGCTGGACCAGCTGGGCATGGTGTGGCAGAAGCCGGATTCCTGGCAGCACCGCTATGAGCTGGCCGCTGCCTACAAGGCCGCCCACGGCAGCCTGGAGCTCCCGGCCCAGTACCGCACGGAAGAAGGGATCTGGCTGGGCAGCTGGCTCAGCCGCCAGAAGCAGCTGCTCCAGAAAGGGGATAAGAGCCTGAGCGGTGAGCGGGTCAAAGCCCTGAAAGAGCTCTTCCGGGGCGAGCCGGAGCGCCGGGGCGGGGCTGTCCGCACCCGTGCCCGCTGCAGCGTGCGGGAGCGGAACTGGCTCAACAACTACCGCCATGCCAAGGCCTACGCCAAGCGCCGGGGAGATCTGCTGGTCCCTGCCAGCTATGTGGATGAAACGGGGTTCCGCCTTGGCGTCTGGATCTCCAACCTGCGGGCCGCCCGCAAGACGCGGCCTGACTCGTTCCAGGTCACGCCGGAGCATATCGCGATGCTGGACGAGATCGGGATGCAGTGGGACGCCCGGGAGGCCAAGTGGCAGTGCGCCCTCCGCCGGGCCGGGGAGTACCGCGCCGCCCACGGGGATCTGGCCGTACCCGTCAATTATAAAACGGAGGATGGCTTCTGCCTGGGCGACTGGATCCGCCGGATGCGGGAGAGCTATGCAGCCCATGACGCCCGGTTGACCCCGGAGCGGGTGGAAAACCTCAGCGCCCTGGGCATGGTCTGGGCACCGGCAGAGGGCTGAAAACCAATTGCATTTTTGGCGGGCTTGTGCTATACTAACCCCGTCTGAATAGAAAACAGCAGGTGCCTTTTGCCGCTTTCGGGCGGCGGAAAGGGTAAAAGAGAAGCGGGTGGGATTCCCGCACGATCTCGTCACTGTGATAAGGGAGCTTTGCGGCGTTGGCGCGTTTTGCGCCGGTCACTGGGGGAACCTCCGGGAAGGCAGCCGCGGGCGCGGGCAGTTCTGCCCGTCCCTTTCAGCCAGGAAACCTGCCTGCTGTTGGTACGGGAGCAGATGCTCCAGATCACGAGGAATTGGTTGTACCGAAAAGCCCAGAAATAACAGGGGTCTTTTTGTTGTGCACTCCGCGCGGCAAAAGGGCCCTTTTTGTGTCCGGGCGTACCGCCTGTACCCTTTCTGTCAGAAGATCCGCACACAAGCAAAAACAGGAAAGGAACAAACAAGAACCATGCGTAAACTCAATTGGAAAAAGACCGTGGCAGTCTCCGCCGCTCTGGCGCTCTGCGTCGGCACCCTGGCAGGCTGCGGCAGCAGCGCTTCCAGCAGCACCGCCGCTTCCAGCGAGGCAGCATCCAGCACTGCTGCCAGCGAGGTGAGCAGCGAGGAGGCTGACGAAGTGGCCGCAAAGAACGTGGCAGACCTGATCGACGCCATCTATGTGCAGGAGCGCAACGAGAACACCGATGAGCAGTGCAAGGCTGCCAAGGACGCCTGGGACGCTCTGACCGACGCCCAGAAAGAGCTGGTCGAGGGGGAAGAGGCTGATCCCGATTACTTTGGCCGCGACACCGGCGATGCTTCCAAGGATGACCCCCGCAATGAGGACAACATCGGCGACAACGAGCTGCTGGTGGTCAGCTTCGGCACCTCGTTCAACGACAGCCGCGCGAAAGACATCAAGGGCGTCGAGGATGCTCTGCAGGCCGCTTACCCCGATTGGTCTGTCCGCCGTGCATTCACCGCTCAGATCATCATCAACCATGTCCAGGCTCGTGACGGCGAGAAGATCGACAACATGCAGCAGGCCATGGACCGTGCCGTTGCCAACGGCGTCAAGAATCTGGTCGTCCAGCCCACTCACCTGATGCACGGCGCTGAGTACGACGAGATGATGGAGATGATCGACGACTACCGCGACAAGTTCGAGTCCGTCGCTGTGGCTGAGCCCCTGCTGGGTGAGGTCGGCGCTGACGCTACCGTGATCAACGAGGATAAGGAAGCGGTTGCCAAGGCTGTCACTGCCGAGGCTGTTGCCACTGCTGGTTACGACAGCGTAGAGGCTGCTGCCAAGGATGGCACTGCATTCGTCTTCATGGGCCACGGCACTTCTCACACCGCTAAAATCAGCTACAGCCAGATGCAGACCGTCATGCAGACCCTGGGCTATGACAATGTCTTCATCGGCACTGTTGAGGGCGAGCCTGAGTCCACCTCCTGCGAGAATGTCATCGAGGCTGTCAAGGCTGCCGGTTACACCAAGGTCGTGCTCCGCCCGCTGATGGTCGTTGCCGGCGACCACGCCAACAACGATATGGCCGGTGCGGACGAGGACTCCTGGCTGAGCCAGTTTGAGGCTTCCGGTGCATTCGACTCTGTCGATTGCCAGATCGCAGGCCTGGGCGGGGTTGCTGACGTCGAGCAGCTCTACATTGCCCACACCAAGGCTGCCATTGACTCCCTGAACGGCTAAAATAGACCCGCGTTGCCCGGAAAGGGAGACCTTTTCGGGCAATTTTGTTTGTGTCCCCCTTTTCTGTTCCCCCAGTTGCGTGCTATACTATTCCAGTAATCTTGTTTTTGAGGTGTAATGCAATGAAAGATACGCGTTTTGTTTCTCTGCTGGCAGTGTCCGCCCTGCTGGCTGCTTCTCTGGCTGGCTGCGGCAGCTCTGCTTCCAGCGTGGCTTCTTCCGCTTCCTCGGAGGCGGTGTCTTCCGTGGCGGAATCCGCTGTCTCCGAGGCCGCTTCCGAGAGTGCCGCTGCTTCTTCTGCACGGGCGCTGGAAGACGGCACCTATACGGCGGAGTTTGATACCGACAGCAGCATGTTCCATGTCAATGAGGCCAGCGACGGCAAGGGCACGCTGACCGTGGAAGACGGCCAGATGACCCTGCACATCAGCCTGCAGTCCAAGAAGATTGTCAACCTCTATGTCGGTATGGCGGCGGATGCCCCGGACCATGAGGCCGACTGGCTCCAGCCCACCACCGACACCGTGACCTACTCCGACGGAACCTCCGAGGAAGTCTACGGCTTTGACGTCCCGGTGGAAGCACTGGACACCGATTTCCAGCTGGCCATCCTGGGCACCAAGGGCAAGTGGTATGACCACACTGTCAGCGTCCGCAATGTCGAGGCACAGGCCGCGGAGGCTGTGGAGACTCCCGCGGACGGCAGCTACACCTGCGAGGTGACGCTGGAGGGCGGCTCCGGCCGTGCCACCGTGGACAGCCCCGCTGCCCTGACTGTGGCCGACGGCAAAATGACCGCCACCATCGTCTGGTCCAGCCCCAACTATGACTATATGATCGTGGACGGCGAGAAGTACCTGCCCACCAACACCGAGGGCAATTCCACGTTTGAGATCCCGGTCTCTGCCCTTGGTGTTCCGCTCTCTGTCGTGGCGGATACCGTCGCCATGAGCACTCCCCATGAGATCGAGTACACCCTGACGTTCAGCGCCCCGAGCGAGAACTGATGCCATGAAGATCAACCGACGTCAATTCCTCAAAGCCCTCCCGGCGGCTGCCCTGGCCCTGACGGCCTGCGGCAGCGGGCAGCAGGAGGCCCCTGCCACCACGGATGCCCTTGTGCTGGACCACGCTTACCCGCTGGATTATGCCCGGCAATTCACGGCGGATGTTTATACCGACGGCTCCGTTCTGCTCACGATCGCGGAATCTGGGGACAAGTTCCTTGTCCGGCCCGAGGGAGCGGCGGAGCTTTCCGTCCTCCCGGAGGGAACCGTGGAGCTGCGCCAGCCGCTGGAAAATATTTACCTCGTGTCCAGCTCCATGATGGATTACTTCATCCACCTGGACGCGCTGGATTCCATCGCTCTTTCCGGCACCCGGGCCGATGGCTGGTATCTCGACGAGGCCAAAGCCGCCATGGAGGCGGGCAAGATCACCTATGCGGGCAAGTACAGTGCGCCGGACTACGAGTGCATCCTGGCTGCCCACTGCAGCCTTGCCATTGAAAACACCATGATCTACCACACCCCGGAGGTCAAGGAGCAGCTGGAACACTTCGGGGTGCCGGTGCTGGTGGAGCGCTCCAGTTATGAGAGCGGCCCCCTTGCCCGGATGGAGTGGATCAAGTTCATTGGGCTGCTGCTGGGCAGAGCCGAAGAGGCCGAGCGCGTTTTCAGCGAGAAGATCACGCGGATCGAGCCCGTTTTGCAGCAGGAGCCCACGGGCAAGACGGTGGCGTTCTTCTCCGTCACGGGAAATAACCTCATCACCGTCCGCAAGGGCGGGGATTATGTGGCCCAGATGATCGGGATGGCCGGCGGCAGCTATGTCTTTGCCGACCTCACGGACAATGGCAACAGCCTTTCCACCATGAATCTCCTGCAGGAAACATTCTACGCCCAGGCCAGAGACGCCGATGTGCTCATTTACAACAGCACCATCGAGGGCGTGGTGGATACCCGGGAGCAGCTGGTGAAAAAATGCGCCATGCTGGCCGATTTCAAAGCCGTCCAGTCCGGTGACTGCTGGTGCACTTCCAAGAGCTTTTTCCAGCAGAGCATGGCCCTGCCGGACCTCATTTTGGATATGAACCGTGTCTTCACCGAGGGCGACCCCGCCCCGGAGGAGCTGACCCTCTTACAGAAAATTTCCTGACGGTATGTTAAAAGGAGTACCCCATGACCACCCCCAAACGCCTCACGCTGACCTACCTCGCCCTCACGGCGGGGCTTTTGGTGCTGTTTGGCATGAATCTGCTGTGGGGCAGCGTTTCGCTGACCCCGCAGGCCGTGCTGGCGGCCCTGCTGGGCAAAGGGCAGGACGCGCTCTCCATGGGCATCATCCTGCAGCTGCGGCTCCCCCGGGCGGTCATGGTGATCCTGCTGGGGGCGGCGCTCTCGGTAGCAGGCTATCTGCTCCAGACCTTTTTTGCCAACCCCATTGCGGGCCCGTTTGTCATGGGCATTTCCAGCGGTGCCAAGCTGGCCGTGGCCCTCACCATGGTGATGTTCCTCAATCAGGGGCGCTTCACCAGCTCGGCGGCGCTCATCATAGCCGCCTTTGCGGGTGCCATGGCGGCCATGGCCTTTGTGCTGGCGGTGGCCCGGCGGG
>OIYH01001566.1_pt1 | contig 12987 bp, 9 predicted proteins | sample 1587911 | NCBI WGS metagenome assembly OIYH01 (sample SAMN03283252) | human gut metagenome | biome: human-associated habitat; material: feces | host: Homo sapiens | place: USA | collected 2013
GGGTCTATCTGCAGAAAGGTGTGGAAACACAGGTACTTCATAACGGATTGTTCGAAGTGAGACATGGCGCCTACCGTCACCTTTGGGGAGGCGGCTCTTTCAATCGTGCCGCCAATTCGGAATACCAGACCCGTCTGCTGTTGAATGACTATGTGATGCAGCTGATGGAACAGGGCTGCAAGCTGGCTGATAATTGCATACGTACCTGGTTCTTTGTACAGAACGTGGATGTGAATTATGCCGGAGTGGTGAAGGCACGTAATGAGGTGTTTGTTACCCAGGACTTGACGGAGAAGACTCATTATATTTCCAGTACCGGTATCGGTGGCCGTCATGCCGACCCAAAAGTGACGGTTCAGATGGATACTTATGCTGTAGATGGTTTGAAATCTGAACAAATTCACTACCTTTACGCACCGACACATCTGAATCCCACATACGAATACGGTGTGAGTTTCGAGCGAGGTACGTATGTGGATTATGGCGACCGTCGCCAGGTGTTTATTTCGGGTACTGCGAGCATCAATAATAAAGGTGAGGTGGTATATCCCGGGGACATTCGCAAGCAGACGGAACGTATGTGGGAGAATGTGGAGGCTTTGTTGAAAGAGGCTGGCTGTACGTTTGATGATTTAGGACAGATGATTGTTTATCTGCGGGATGTTGCTGACTATACCGTGGTCAAAGGAATGTATGACGAGCGTTTTCCGGATACTCCGAGAGTGTTTGTATATGCTCCCGTATGTCGTCCGGGTTGGCTGATAGAGATGGAATGTATGGGAGTCAAGTCTTTAGAAAACAAGGAGTTTGCTCCATATTGATTTTTTACTTTTAATTGATAGCTCTTAATTGAAAAAGTTTCTCATAGCTGTTTATGGTTGTTTGCTGCTCTTACTTGCTGCAACTACGTTTGTAGAGCAGACATACAGTACGGATTTTGTAGAAAAGCATGTTTATCATACGATTTGGTTCTGTTGTTTGTGGGGAGCCCTTGCTGCGATGACTGTTGTTGTGCTTGTAAGACAGCGGTTGTGGCGGCGTCTCCCGACGTTGTTGTTGCATGGCTCCTTCCTCGTGATTTTGGCGGGAGCCATGACTACGTTTCTTTGTGGCCGAAAAGGATATGTGCATCTTACTGTCGGCAGTGAGGTGAACTGCTTTTTGGAACAAGACGGCAGGCAGGTTGTAGAGTTACCGTTCACCTTACGTCTGGACAGTTTCCGGATTGAGTACTATCCGGGTACGGATGCTCCTGCAGATTATATCAGCTATATTCACGGTGAGACGCCCGTCTCCATGAACCGTATTCTTTCACGGCAGGGGTTCCGCTTTTATCAGTCTTCCTTTGATGAGGATATGCAGGGGAGCTGGCTGACAGTGAATTATGACCCGTGGGGGATAGGGATTACCTATAGTGGATACCTCTTGTTAGGTGTCTCCATGCTCTGGATGCTGGTCAGCCGGGGCGGAGAGTTCCGCAGGCTGCTGAGGCATCCGTTGTTGAAGAAGGGAGGAATGTTTGTTCTATTGTTGCTGTGTCTGGGAAGTGGGGTACATGCGCAGAAGAGAAGCCTTCCGGCACTGGCACGCAAGCAGGCGGATAGTCTTGCCCGTAAGCAGGTGATTTATAATGACCGTGTGGTTCCTTTCAATACCCTTGCGCGCGATTTTGTACTGAAACTGACGGGAAAACCGTCTTATGGAGGCATGACGCCGGAGCAGGTGATTGGCGGATGGCTTCTGCGTCCGGAGGTTTGGCAGAATGAGCCGATGATTTATATCAAAAACGAGGCACTCCGTCGCCTGCTTCATTTGGAGACACCCTATGCATGTCTGGCTGATTTGTTCGACGGTGAGAAGTATCGCTTGCAGAAGTTCTGGAAGGGGAAGCAAGACCATCATCAGAAAATGACTTCTCTGGAAAAGGCCATTGTAGAGGCGGATGAAAAGGTGGGACTGATTTTGATGCTCCAAAATGGTACATTGATTCGTCCTTTGCCGGAAGACGGGAGTGTGGAGCCTGTTTCCGATACTAAAATACAAGCCGAATTGCTGTATAACCGTATTCCTTTCAGCAAATTGCTGTTCATGTTCAACCTTACGGTGGGGATGCTGGCTTTCTTCCGTCTGCTGTATCGCGGCCTGCGCCGTTCGTCGGCATTGTCAGACTCTTCCGGTAGGATTGTAGCGCTCTCTTTCTCTTCGCGTTTGGCAGATACTTTTTTCCCGTTTTCTCTTTATGCGGCGTTTCTCTTTCAGCTCTTCGGGTATGGTCTGAGGTGGTACATCGGCGGGCGTATCCCGTTGGGTAATGGATACGAAACGATGCAGTTCATGGCATTGTGTGCGCTGTTCCTGGCTTGTCTGTTTCGGCGGCGCTTCCCGTTTATGGTGCCTTTCGGTTTTTTGCTGTCCGGTTTTGCCTTACTGGTGTCCTATTTGGGACAGATGAATCCCCAAATCACTCCCTTGATGCCCGTGCTTGTTTCTCCATGGCTCAGTACGCATGTGTCGTTGATAATGATGTCTTATGCTTTGTTTGCCTTTATGATGCTGAACGGCATACTGGCATTGTGTCTTCGCCGTTCAGCCCGGATGTTGATGCTGCTCAGCCGATTGCTGCTTTATCCCGCCGTTTTCTTTTTGGGAGCCGGCATTTTTCTGGGTGCGGTTTGGGCCAATGCTTCTTGGGGGCGTTATTGGGCTTGGGACCCGAAGGAAGTATGGGCGCTGATTACCTTTATGGTTTATGGAGCGGCGTTCCATGCGCGCAGCCTGCGCATTTTCCGCAGTCCGTTATTCTTCCATATCTATATGATTGTTGCCTTTCTGACAGTCCTGATGACCTATTTCGGGGTGAACTACATCCTTGGAGGAATGCACAGCTATGCCAATGCCTGATTTGTGGGTGGTTCTACCTATTTATGATGACTGACTTGTTTTATTATACCTAATTTAAGTGATTGCGTACTGTCTGCCGATGCCTTATCTTTGCAACATCAGATTTGAATGAATTAGTTAGTCATAATTACGTAACCACTTTTATGAAGATAAAAGGATCCCCGCTTCCCGATGTGATATCGTGAAGCGGGGATTTGTGTATGGCGTGACGGATACTGTGGGTAAGGTTGGATAAGGATACTTGTGGGGCATAAAGAGTCATAGGATGGGGAGGGATGACATAGGGGATGAGCTTTGTCTTCAAGCACAAGATAAACCTTAATCAATAGGCAGAGGGCTTTTCCCGTATGGAGGAGCATACTTTTGCAAGGGATTCATCCGGTTTTTCCCTATAGGCCGCAGCGGGTAGGGAAACGGTTGCCGGAAGAATCTTATAGAGAGTCCTTGATGTCGCTCAATTCTACCAGCTTGTTGACAATAGCGTAGATGGTGAGCCCTGCCGGAGAATGTATCTGCAGTTTGCGTGCAATGTTACGGCGATGGGTAATGACAGTATGAATGGAGAGGTAGAGTTTGTCGGCGATGGCTTTGTTGGTCATGCCCTTCACAACGCAGGTGATGATTTCTTTTTCGCGCTGGCTCAGGGTTTCTTGTTCGCCGTCTTTTTCCTCTTCCTCCTCGGTGTGCAGCAAGTGGTTGATTTTGGAGGCGATGACATCTACGTCATCGCACATGGCGAAGTTCTCGTCATATTCCTTCAATATGTTGTTGTCGATGACGGAGCATACCATAGCAATGTACTTGATACCGGATTTTCCGTGTTCTGCCTTGAAGGCGGGCAGGTCGAACCAGCCACCGAAAGTGGGGTTGATGATGATAATGTCTGCCGGATGCATGTGAATGTAGTTCTGCAGCGATTCCGGAGAAGAAACCTCAATAGGGTGTGCATTCAAGTTGGGAATACGCTTCAAAACAGCCGTCAGGCCACTCCGGATGATGACCGAAGTTTCTGCAATGACAATCTTCAAAGAAGTATTATTGTTCATTTTTCAGTTTCCTTTCTATTTGCGCTACGGCGGGAACAAACATATAATCTTCTACCTGGCAGTGGGTGGCAAGGTCTTGTTCGCAGTTGAATATATCGAACAAGACCGCATTCAGGAGATTGTTGTTCTCCTTTTCCGGGTAGTATTTGATGATGATGTTCTTCAGCTCTTTCAGTTTGGTATCTATCTGATTATGTTTGCTGGCAAAAGTGGCAATGTTGTATTCATCCGATAGGTTGCCTTGGAGTAATTGCTCTACATAGGTGAATACGGCCTGGTTTTCATATTCCATGTGGCGGCGTACCTCCTTGGCATATTCATCGAAGAACTTCAGGATGAGGTAGGCTACATCGTTTGTACTGGAACAATCGATGGCTTCGATGAGTTTGCGGCGGATGGCCGGCAGGTTGAAGTCGAGGAAATATGTGTGGGCACGCTTCAGATAATCCATAAGGGCGGGAATGGAAAAATCACTTTCATTGCCGCTGTAAGAGTATTGTTCTTCGCTGATAAAGTTGGCTACGGCGAGGAATGTAGGGCAATCGACGCCTTGTGCTTCGCAGACGTCCTTCACGCTCTTGTCTCCGAATCCTAATGACAGTCCGAAGCGGCTCATCACCATTAATAAGGAGTAATTGTCACAGATGAGGTCGCTCATCTTGTCCGTGGAGCGGTACTTATGTTGCTCATTCATTGTATGTTATTGTTTTTAATTCTCTGATTCGTGCGCAAAGTAACGGCTTTTATCCGAGAACTGCAATCACTATTAGTAGGTATTTTGCTTGTCGGGAGACGGTTGGAGACTGGTGTTTGCCGAATAAACTAAAAGCTTTAGTTTTATTTAACGAGAGAAATTAGTTTTTGAACTAAATAATTTAGTTATTTGCGGAAAACAAAGAATGTTATGAAAGGATTGACTGCAAAAGAAGAAGAAATCATGGGCTTTTTCTGGGAAAAGGGACCCTTGTTTGTGAAGGAAATGCTGGCATTCTATGAAGAGCCGAAACCACATTTCAATACTTTGTCCACCATTGTGAGAGGATTGGAGGATAAGGGATTCCTGAGCCATCATACGTACGGCAACACGTATCAGTATTATGCGGTGGTCAGCGAGGAGGATTTCCGCAAGCGGACACTGAAGAACGTTATCAGCAAATATTTCAATAATTCCTATCTCAGCGCAGTGTCGTCTCTGGTGAAGGAAGAGGATATATCCCTGGAAGAACTGAAGCAGTTGATACAAGACGTGGAAAAGGGAAGGGACTGAGATTGTTGAGGCTCTAATAACTCTGGCTTATGAAAAACATCGGATTGGTTTGTTTGCTGCTGGTAAGTATTTGCTGCGGATTGCAGGCAAAGAAAATCGTAAAGGTACCCTATTTCATGGCATGCAATACGCGTAGCATTGAAGTGGAGCAAGTGACGCTTGGAAAAGATACGACCTGGCTGGCGGTGAGGCTTTATGGCATGCAGGGCGATAGGGTCAGGATTGATTCGACAGCTGTGTTGCGGGCATCCGGAAAGGATTACGGATATTTGGGAAATACCGGTTTTGCCAGGGATGAATGGACGCATATTCCCGCTTCCGGTGAAATGACTGCTGTTTTGAAGTTTAGTCCGCTTCCGATGGATACTGAGAGCTTTGATTTTGTAGAGACACCGGACAGTGATGAAGGATGGGTAATTTATGGTATACAGCTCAACGGAGAGAAACCTCGGGTGGATATTCCCGAACGTTTGCGGAATAAGAAACCGGATGAGGTTTTGCCATTGCCCGGACCGGAATTGAATATGGGAAAGACTGTCATAAAGGGGCAGATATTGGGGTATAAACCGGAGTATGGAGTGACGTTACGCTACTATGACTCGCCTTGGTTCTTCATGTATTTCACCGGTAAGGACTTGAAGATAGCGGAGGATGGCACGTTCCGTTATGAGACAGAGGTGCTGTTGCCGAGCGGTGCTACGCTGTGGATATCCCGTTCGAAAATAGAATTGTTTCTCGTTCCGGGTGGAGAACTGGATGTCACAATCAATCTGCCTGAAATATTCTATTCGCAAAGCCGTCTTTTAAGCCGGAAAAGGGATGGTGTAACGGACAACTGTGTTTGGTTTGAAGGAGACTATGCCGGTCTGAATACCGAGTTGCTGCGGTTCGGTGAAATGAAAAGCTTATCGGGAGCTGATGATTTTTATGCAGATATTTGTGGGATGACTCCGCAGGCATATAAAAAGTATCTGTTCAGGCATTATGAAGATATGCAAAAGAAACTTGTAAAAAACAAGGATATGAGCCAGGCTTGCCGTACTTATATCCGGGCAAATCTGGATATGAATCTGTTCAGCCTTATCTATAATTACAAGAGTAACCTTAGTTATGCCCCGATGCTTTCGGGCAGGAAGGGGGTGAAAAGGGCGGACATGACGGTGGACAGTACCTCATACTTCAAGGAAATACTGCAACTGGATATTCTGCATACCCCCGAACAGAAATATTACAATTATTATACGGACTTTGTGAAGACCGCTACCGGAAATTTCCGGGATAAGTTTGTGCAAGACCCTCTTTGGCCGGACATGCTTCTTGCCGGGCGTGCTTCCCGTAATCTGAGCAAGTACATGCCTTTGACTGAGGAAGAGCGTCGGACGGTGGACAGCATCGCTTCTCCCGACCTCAGGCAATTGTTCCTGATGAGAAACGGGAGGATTGAAGCCGAACTGAAATCAGAGTTGGAAGCTACTAAGGGAAAGACCGGATATAAGATTGTTGAGGTGGAAAAGGAGGTAGCGGCAGACAGTTTGTTGCAGGTCATTACTCGTCCTTATCGTGGCAAGATGGTACTGGTGGATATGTGGAACACCTGGTGTGGTCCTTGTATGCGGGCCATGAAAAGCCTGAAACCGTTGAAAGAGGAGCTGAAAGAGGTGGTTTATCTATATATTGTCGACGAAACATCTCCTGAAGGAAAATGGAAAGTAATGATACCGGATATACCCGGTATTCACTGTCGCATTAGCAATGAGCAAAGTACGGCATTGGCAAAGCTGTACGAATATCCGGGTATCCCGACCTATTTCGTCGTGAACCGTGAAGGAGATATTTCCTACAAAGCAACCGGATTTCCCGGAGTGGAGATGCTACGGAATGAACTGACCAAGTAACTGTAAATAGTAAATAGTAAATCGTAAATCCCTAAATAGTAAATAATTCCATGGGTCTGTTTTTTGTTTATATACTCAAATCTTCTGTTTGCCTGGCGATATTCTATTTGTTTTATCGCTTGTTGCTGGCACGCGAGACGTTTCATCGTTTCAACCGTTTTTCATTGTTGGGCATTTTGCTGTTGTCCTGCCTATTGCCTTTGGTAGAGGTAAGTGTGAAGCAGGAGACGGAAGTGCACCAGACGATGCTGACATTGGAGCAGTTGCTGATGATGGCAGATGCAGTGAATGCCACTGAGGCCGGAGCAAGGGCTGAAACGGCAACAGTCATCTGGATACAAGTGGCGCTGCTTGTCTATCTGGCAGGAATCGTTTTCTTTGCCTTCCGCAACGTATATTCGTTGGTACGGTTACTGATGTTGCTGAAATCGGGTAAAAAAGAGGATATTGGCAGCTACTTACCGGGCAGGAAAGAGCGCGTTACTTTGATTGTACACAACTGTGACATCGCTCCGTTCAGTTGGATGGGATATATTGTCATTTCACGGAAAGACTTGGAGGAGAACGGACGGGAAATCCTTATCCACGAGCTTGCCCATATCCATAACCGCCATTCCTGGGACTTGCTGGTGGCTGATGTCTGCATTTTCTTTCAGTGGTTCAATCCGGCATCATGGCTCCTGAAGCAGGAATTGCAGAATATCCATGAGTTTGAAGCGGATGAAACGGTGATAAAGGAGGGTGTGGATGCAAAACAGTATCAACTATTATTAATAAAAAAAGCTGTCGGCACAAGGCTCTACTCTATGGCCAACAGCTTTAATCACAGTAAACTTAAAAAACGTATCACTATGATGTTAAAAGAAAAATCAAGCCCGTGGGCACGTTTGAAGTATCTTTATGTACTTCCGGTAGCTGCCATTGCAGTGACAGCTTTTGCCCGTCCCGAAGTCTCCGATAAAGTGGAGAAGATTTCAAGCGTCAAAGTTAACGATTTGGCTGCAATTGTAGAAACAAAAGTGGCGGAAAGTGCAGGTGACACTACGAAGCCTGCCGATGTGAAGTATGTACCGGCGGAAGTCCGCAAGCGGTTGAAGGGAACTCTGGTCTTCGAGGTGGCAGAGGAGATGCCGGAATTTCCCGGCGGCGGAATGAGTGCTTTCATGGATTATATCAAGACGAATATGCGTTATCCGGCATCTGCCAAAGAGAACGGTACGCAGGGACGGGTCACTGTCCAGTTTGTGGTGGATGAAGATGGAAGCATCAAGGACTCCAAGGTGCTCCGTTCTGTGGATAAGGATATGGATGCCGAGGCGCTGCGATTGATAAACACTATGCCGAAGTGGAAGCCGGGGAGACAGAAGGGGCAGCCGGTGGCTGTGAAATTTACGGTGCCGGTCAGGCTGGACGACGACAAACTTGAAAAAACTTCTTCTGCCAATGGTATTACAGTTGAAGGATATGCAGGTAATGGGAAAGAGCCATTGTATATTGTGGATGGAAAAGAGGTGACGCCATCTGTCATGAGTGCATTGAATCCTGATAAGATAGAACGTGTAACGGTTTTGAAAGATAAATCTGCCACGGAATTATATGGAGAAAAGGGAAAGAATGGTGTTCTTTTGATAACCCTGAAACAAGGAACTCCAGGTATAGTTATCCGTCGGGATAATGAGGTGACAGAGAACGCTAAAGTACAGCATAACGGTAGTCTTGATTTAATAAAGACTGTCTATATTGATGGAGAAAAGGTTGACTTGGGTACTAAAACTATCGATGATTTAATACCTGCCGAGAATATTGAGGGTATTGAGGTGAAGAAAGAGGCAGGTGGAAAAGGTGAGATTTACATCACTACTAAAAAAACTAAAGCTGTAGAAAAGACCATTGCCAAAGGCAATATGAAAGTGGAAGGCAAAGTGGTGGATGAGCAGGGTGAGCCTGTTATCGGTGCGGCTGTTCTGATAGAAGGTACCACTACGGGAAGCGTTACCGATGTCAATGGCAATTTTGTCCTTTCTGTACCTTCTAAGGATGCTGTATTGGTTGTTTCGTATATAGGTATGGCTACCGGCAAAGTGAAGGTGCAGCCCAAGCTTACGATTACGCTGAAAAGTGAATAGTCTCTAACAATTATGATAAGGAAAATTCTCTCTTTGTTTCTGATTCTGGTAGCTGTGGGGGCAGGGCTTTGCTCTGCCCAGACAGCCGGTAAGAAATATTATTTGGTGGGCGGGCTTTTCTTCGAAGGCATGCCGCCTGGTGTGGGTTCGGACAACGTGGCGGCTTTCATAATACATGAGGACGGCGCGAGACACGAGGTTACGGAACTCCGCTTGCGCAAGGGCATTGTGCTGTCTGAGGAGGTGAGAGAATATGCTACTCCTGCCGACGAGGTGCCTGGTGCGGAAGCTTTCTTGATGAGTTACCGTGGAGGAACGGGGAAGAAGTTGCCGATAGGCGGTGCCGTACAGACTTTGAAGAAGGAAGAATGGATAGGAAAGGCTTTTCCGGAATTCAAAGTGAAAGACATAGAAGGACAGGAGTGGAGCAAGGCCGATGTGACGGGACGTCCTATGGTCTTGAACTTCTGGTATACCGGCTGTGGTCCTTGTATCCGTGAAATGCCGGAGCTGAACAAATGGATAGAAGTCTATCCTGATGTAACCTATCTTGCTACGACTTTTGACAGTGCTGCACAAATAAAGAAAATTGTAGAGAGCCGTCCTTTCCTCTTTACCCAGATAGCCGATGACTTGTTTTTCTTCGAGACCTTTCATGTGAGTGGTATGCCGGTCACTATACTGGTGGATAAGAAAGGCATTATCCGTCATATAGAACAAGGTACTGGAACTGCGAAACTTCGGTATATGCAGGATAAGTTGCAGAAACTTGTCAGCGAATAATTCTTTCCTGATGAATAGGGGATAAGGATTTCAGAGGATTTCTTTTGCCCTTTCACAGATTATCATACCTTTGCGAATATAAATCTAAGGAAGGCAAGGTTATGATAAAACATCTTTTTTTAATATGGGGACTGCTTGCGGCACTCACTGCTGAGCCGGTTCTGGCTTGTACATCTGCCGTCGTTTCTGGAAAGGTTACTCCTGACGGCCGTCCGTTGCTATGGAAAAACCGTGATACGGACTATCTGCGAAATCATGTTGCTTATATAAAAGGGGAGAAGTATAACTTCATTGCCGATGTGAATAGTGCTAACTTTCCTGCCTTGAAAGAGGCATGGATGGGTACAAACTCCGTTGGTTTTGCCTTGATGAACACCCAATCCTACAATCTGGTGGAAGTGAAAGATGGGGAAGAACGGGGGGCAGCCAACGGGAGGATTATCTACCGTGCCTTGGAGGTTTGTGCCACGGTGGAGGATTTCTGCCATTTCCTCGATACCATTTCCAAGCCCAGCTTGATAGAGGCCAATTTTGGCGTAATCGACGCTCAAGGCGCTGCCGCCATGTTTGAGGTGGATTATTATAAATATACGATGTATGATGCCAATAATCCCAAAGATGCTCCTTACGGCTACATTGCCCGTACCAACTTCTCTTTTGCCGGTGAAGCAAATCGGGGGGCAGGTTATGTACGCTATATGGAGGCAGACAGGGTACTGATGAGGGCTTCTGCAACGGGAGGGATCACACCGCAGGGTATATTCAATGATCTTTCACGTTCGTTTCGCAATGGCATGCTTGATATTGATTTGAAGAACGGGAAATTTAATCGCCCGCAAGGTTCCGGTTGGTTTGTCGACCAGGATTTTATTCCCCGTAACAGTACTTCTTGTTCCATTGTGGTGCAGGGCGTAAAACCGGGTGAGAAGGTGGAACTTACTACGATGTGGACAATGCTGGGATATCCTCCTACGGGTATTGCCGTGCCGCTTTGGGTGAAGGATGCGGATAGACTTCTGCCTCCGATGGTATGTTGGGACAAGGCGTGTGCCGCCGCTCCGCTCAGTGATTGGTCACTCCGGCTTTCCAACAATGTCTTTTGTTATAATCAGGGGATGGGAACCAATCGTTATCTGAATTGGGAAAAACTGTACAATATGGAGAATAATGGCTATATGCAGCAGCTTGTTACGGTAGAGGCAGAGGTGTTTCGCCGTACATGCCTATTGTTGGACAGCTGGAGACAGCAAGGAAGCATTGATTCTCAAGAAATGCAGAAGCTTTATCAAGATGTGGAAGCACTTGTCCGAAAGGCTTATACGCCTTTGATGGAACAATGACAGTATTCCAGTATTTCCCCTTCCTGCTCCGGGTGGAACCAGTGGATTTCCTCGTCTCGTTTGAACCAGGTCATTTGCTTACGGGAATAGATGCGTGAGTTCTGCTTTATCTTTTCGATGGCAAAGGGTAATGTCCATTCACCATCCAGGTACTTGAATATTTCTTTGTAGCCTACTGTATTTAGGGAATTTAGACTTTTATGCGGGTAGACCATGCGCGCTTCTTCCACTAAACCCTCTTCCACCATTTGGTCCACCCGGCAGTTGATGCGTTCATAAAGCTCTTCCCGGTTACGTGTTAATCCTATTTTGATGATACGGAAGGGGCGTTCTTTCTTTTGTTGAGTGCGGAAGGAAGTGTAGGCCTTTCCCGTCATGTAGCAGATTTCCAAAGCATGGACTACGCGTTTGGGATTCTTCAAATCTACTATTTTGTAATATTCCGGATCCAACAGCTTAAGTTCCGCACAAAGTCTTTCCAGACCTTCTGTTTCGTATTTGTGCAGCATGAGCTGGCGTGTATCGGCATCTACGGTCGGAATGTCGTCAATTCCTTTACAGACTGCATCTACATACATCATTGAGCCTCCGGTCAGCAGTACGGTGTTATGCTTTGTAAACAGGTCTTCCAGCAGCTTCATCACTTCCGCTTCGTATTGGGCGGCACTGTAATAGTCTGTCAGCTTCAGGGTACCGACGAAGTGATGCTGTACCCGTTGCAGTTGCTCCGGTGTAGGGGCAGCCGTGCCTATCTTTAAATCTGCATAGAGTTGTCTCGAATCGGCCGAGACGATACAAGTATGGAAATGTTCTGCCAATCGGAGGCTGAGCTCTGTTTTGCCTACTCCGGTGGGACCGATAAGTACGATTAGGGTGTGCATGCGGGTAAAAAAATAGGCACGGATTACGCGGATTACACGGAATATTCAATAACAACCGTGTGTTTCCGTGTAATCCGTGCCTAAAAGAAATCTGTATGGTATGTCTGTTTAATATTTCTCTTCTTCAAAGGAGTTTCCGGCTTCGTCCAAACCGCCGAAACCCTCTTTGTCGAAATCTTCCATATCGAAGTCCTGGTCGCCGTAAAAGTTTTCGTCCAAATCAAGGGAACCGCCAGCAGCTGCCATCTCTTCAAAATCAATGGTCTGCTTGGGAGCTTCACCTGCTTTCTTGGTGCATTTGGCTCCTTTCATTTCCTTTCCGGTAATGATTTCAGAAAGCTCGATGAAGAAGCAGCGCTCAGTCATATAATCGAATACATAGAGAAGTTTCTGCTTCTCGTCTTCAACCAGTTCGCTCAGCTGGGTCTCTTTCATCACCCAACTGTCCATTTCCGGATTGTCATCCATTTCTTCCAGCGTAATTTCTTTCTCTTTCTCCCAGTCATCATCGCAAATGAAGAAAGACGTCATTTGGTCGTTAGTGTAGCCTGCCGACTTTAGAATCGCTTCATGGAAGTCATAAAAGGTAGCTTCCGGGTCTATCTGTATTTCTCTGACAAAATCGTCCACCTCATCAGAGATGATTGTAAATCTGTAGATCATGATGATTTATAATTTATGATTTCTGACTTTGTGTAAATCATACGTTTTTCATTTTCCTGCGGGGATAATGCCGCGGGCTGATTCA
>OIYH01001572.1_pt1 | contig 12939 bp, 4 predicted proteins | sample 1587911 | NCBI WGS metagenome assembly OIYH01 (sample SAMN03283252) | human gut metagenome | biome: human-associated habitat; material: feces | host: Homo sapiens | place: USA | collected 2013
GTCGATACGATATCTCGATTTGACTCTGTAGAGATATAGGCTCCACCATTGATCTGGATCTCATAGAAATCAACCCATCTGTAACTGTATGTCTTAAGCGGTACAACTCTTAAGTAACGTCCGCTTACATTCAGCCCTGTCTGCTCTGCATACATATTTCCAGGATTCTCACTGTCATGTGTCAGAGCTGCATAATCTTTTGCTGTATCTGTATTGGCTGTATTCTCGAAAGAATTATTTCCTACAGTCAGCACTGTTGTCCAGTTTGCTGCATCAGGATCATTTGCTACTTCAAATTTTGCATAACGCAGGAAATCAAGGCTTGTCTCTTTTACATAGTAACGGATGGACTTGAAGTCGATCGTCTGTCCAAGGTCAAACACGATCTTCTTTCCGCTATCCTGCACACCTGTGATCGTTCCATATGTTGTAAGGTCTCCGTCAAAAACATTATTGACGTTTCCACTTCCACGCATATCACGGCTTGCATCGTTCTGTGCAAAATCACTGGTTACTGTCTTTTCACCAATAAATTCATACGTTACTGTGAAAGCATCCCAGCTTACATCCACTGCTGCATCTGTATCATTATAAAGTCTGATATAACGTGCATCGGCTGCCTGGGACGGATCTGTTACCTTTGTCCACTCTACCCCATTCATAGAAGTCTGTAACTTCAGTGAAGTTCCTGTCGGACTGGTAATTCCTGTCACCGCCTTGATATGTCCAAGATCGATTCCGATATACTTTTCGGCTCCTACGCTTAAGGATGCTGCATTCAGTGATACAGTTCCTTCTGCTGCTGTTCCAAGGACCTCACAGTTCTCGATATTTGTAAATACGTTATCTTTTGTTCCTGTATTATTTACTCTTTCTGTTACCGTAAATTCTGAGAATCTCGCCCAAGTCTGTCGATATTCCAGATTGCGGATACGGATATACTGTGCAGAAAGTCCGTTTAATTCAATATCCAGTACATCAGTTCCTGAAGTTGTTCCTGTATGGGATTCATATCCCGGAACGGCTGTCCAGCTCGTTCCATTTACAGATGTCTCAACTGTATATTTTACAAACTTATCACCATTGGACGGTGATCCTACTGCGATATGTACACTTTCCAATGTTGCAACCTTTCCAAGATTGTATCCAAGGAAATCATCTACATTTACAGCATCACCAGTACCTGTATTAAACCAGATAAATGTACTGTCATTTCCGTCACGAAGGAGTGATTCTGATCCCTGGTAAACACTCCAGCGATTCGGCTTCATTAATGTATAACTGAGTTCGCTGTCGTCTCCGTCATCTGTATTCTCATCTTTGTTGATCGTGATCTCATTAACCTGCAGCCATGCATCTGCTGCATTGTCTGCTGTTGCGATCAGGCGGATACCCATTGCTTCAAAATCTTCCGGAAGATTTTCTTTTGCAACACTTACTTCCTGGTTCTGGTTTCTGACACCTGCAAAACTATTGTTCATGCCTGTAAGCTCCAGATCTTTCCAGGTCTTTCCATCGGTTGTGTACTGCAGCTTTGCCTGATCCATATGATCTTTTCCTGCTCCAAGAAGGAACCGGATATCATTGATCTTGATTGCCTTACTGTAACTTACTCCGATATAGGTACCTGTTGTAATCTTATTCGGTGTCTTATAAATCGCACTTGTGCTGTCATCTCCGTCAAATAAGTTATCCGCAGAGCCTGTCGGTGTGTCTGTACGGCTTGTGATGTATTTACGGATCACTTTGTCCGGATTCAGGGCAAGTTCTGCTTTGCCTGATACATATTCAGCCAGTTTTTTAATAAACGGAACAATATGCTGTACTCCGACTTCTGCGACTTCCTGATAATTTACATACAGGAAATCATGCGTCTTGGACTGTGCGAATGCCGTTTCTCCTTCTGTATTGTATTCCACAACTGCGGATACATCTCCGTTCAGAGAACTCTTTACTCCATTCAGGTATGCAATCGCTGCATCTGTTGTATCTTTCCAACAATCCAGCCAGTAAACAATCTGATTTCTGATTGCCTCATTACCTGATTCTTTATACAATGCTGCTGCATCCTGAAGTGTCTGGAATTCCTGGATCAGATCATCCACATCTGCTTCTGTGACCGTTTCCGTTTCCAGTTTATCTTTAAATGCGTTGAGTTTTTCCTTCAGTTCTACTGACTCCTGAAGCTCAGTTACACGGCTGTCCATATTCTGATTGATCATATGCTTGGACAACTCTCTGAGTGCATCACTTGCTTCTGTCTCTACTGCCGAATTATGATCTACAAATGAAAATGCGTCTTCCCATGTCTGATCTGCATCGGCATCTGTATCCCAGATATTCCATGCATAGGATGCATTTGCAAAAATAGCTACTTTACTTGGCTCTGACTGCTGCATCGGGTTCAGCATGATTCCCTGAATCTTAGACGCATCAACACCACCATGAAGGAATGTGCTGTTACCACCCATGATCAGATGCTTATGTGAGTTATCTGAACAAGGCCAGTTGATCCACATGAAAGGACCTCTTCCTACATTATTTGTAAATGTAGTAGTAAAATTATTTGTAACCTCACCCCAGACACGTCCACCGGTCATAACGATCTGTACATTTTCCGGTACACTCTTCAGGGTCTGAAGTTCACTGGAACTTCCATTTCCCATATAATCATACGGAACGAACGGAAGTGTCATCTTCATATCAGGGTATTCCTGCTTCACCTCTGCCAGCCAGGTACTCATATCGTTCAGAAGTCTTACTTCATTTGCTGCTCCCGGATTTACAAAGTCATCCGCAAGAATCGCAATCTGACGTACTCCTGCATCAATTACCTGCTTAAACTTTGCTTTCAATTTTGCAAGATCTTCATTATAGTGTGCATCTGTATCAAAGCGGAAGTTATTTCCACTCGGAAATGGATGCAGGGCATACACAAATCTGCACTTGGAAGCATTTCCAGCTTCTGCAAGTGGTCTGATCTTACTCTCTAACTCTTCATCTGTATAGAGTTCATCCCAGTTTGCTCTGTGTTTCGGATCATCCTTTGGTGCATAGAAATAAGCATTTAACTTATAGTATCCCCCCCATGTCATCAGATTCACACGATCCTCTGTAGACCATGGATTTCCATAATATCCTTCAATAAATCCACGGCTTACAACATCTGCATAATCTTCAATCGTAAAATTTCTGATCGACAGGCTCTCTGTCTGTGCAAGTACATGATACAGTGTCGTCAGTCCATAAAAACTTGCATCTGTATCTTTTCCCAATACAGCAATCGTATTGTTGTCACTTTTCAGGAAATAGGAATCGGTATGATCAAATAATGAAGTATCTACAGCATATTCATCTACGATCTGATCATCTACTGTTCCGTCCGATCCGTAAACTCCTACATAAATGTTCGTTGCACCACTCTTTTCTGCATCTGATTCTGTCACATTCAGACCTTTCAGTTCTGCAGTCTCTTCAAGTCGTGCTTTTGTTGCATCGTCAATATCCTCATCATAAATGACATTGACATTCTTTTTCAGGATGTAGCTTCCATCCTGATACGTCATTTCCTGAGGATTCGGATAAAGCTTATATGTAACTTCTTCCGCTTCCTCAGCCTTTGCCGGTATTGCAGTCATCGGCAGAACCATTGCCACCGCCAGCACTGCTGCAAGTACCTTTTGGACTCTTCTTCCTTTCATGCTTTTTCCTCCCTTGCAAAATTTAATTTTATTTAACTATCAAATAAAATCACGCAAGTATACAAATCTATTATAACATTACAAGATTTTTTTTCCTTGTCATTACCGTTACTATTCTTCCTTATTTTTGTCTAATATGGAACTAAAAATCACCGGATTTTCAGATACTTCTCTTTAAAATCCGGTGGTTTTCTCCATCTTGAAACTATTCTTTTAATATTCAAATACAGCAACGCCATAAGCAGGGAGCGGATATGCAAAAGAATATTTCTGACCGTCGCACTCTTTCTTCACCGGCTTATAGATCTCGGTTCTCTTTTCTCCAGAACCTCCATACTCTTTCTCGTCGCTGTTCAGTACCAGCTTACACTGCCTCTTCGTCGGCACTCCAACCCGGTAATCTTCTCTTGCTACCGGAGTAAAGTTGCACACAAATAAAAGATTCTTTTTCTTTCCCTTTGAATGTCTGACAAAACTGAAGATACTTCTGAAAATATCATCTTTATTGATCCATTCAAATCCGGCCGGATCATTATCCAGCTCATACAGTGCAGGATGCTTCTTATATAAATGCAGAAGATCTCTGTACCAGTTCTGGATCTGCTGATGTGGTTCTTCTGAAAGAAGGAACCAGTCCAGTTCTCTCTCCTCGCTCCACTCACGCAGTTGTGCAAACTCCTGTCCCATAAAAAGAAGCTTCTTTCCCGGATGTCCTGTCATAAATGCATATGCTGCCTTGAGATTGGCATATTTGTCAAAGCCTTCTCCCGGCATCTTATTCAGCATGGAGCATTTCAGATGAACGACTTCATCATGCGAAAGAACAAGGATATAGTTCTCCGAATATGCATACTCCATGGAAAATGTCATCATATGATGTGCATTTTTCCTGAAATACGGATCCAGCTTCATATACTCTGTAAAATCATGCATCCATCCCATATTCCACTTCAGGCTGAATCCCAGTCCGTCATCCTCCGGGTTTCCTGTAACCTTTGGCCATGCAGTGGATTCTTCTGCGATCATCATCGTCCCCGGATTTCTTCCAAGTACAACAGAATTAAGATGCTTGAAAAACTCAATCGCCTCAAGATTCTGATTTCCACCATACTTGTTTGGAACCCACTGTCCGTCCTGCTTTCCATAATCAAGATAAAGCATGGATGCCACTGCATCGACACGCAGTCCGTCCACATGGAAATGCTCGATCCAGAACAATGCATTTGCAATCAGGAAATTCCGTACCTGCGGCTTTTCATAATCAAAGATCTTCGTTCCCCAGTCAGGATGCTCTCCCTTTCTCGGATCTGCATACTCAAAAGTCGGTGTTCCGTCAAAATCAGCCAGTCCGTGAGCATCCTTCGGGAAATGTGCCGGAACCCAGTCAAGAATCACACCAATCCCATTCCGGTGCAGATAATTGATCATATAAGCGAAATCTTCCGGTGTTCCATATCTGGAAGTCGGTGCAAAATAACCAGTTACCTGATATCCCCATGAGCCATCAAATGGATGCTCCGCGATTCCCATCAGTTCTACATGCGTATACCCCATCTTTTTTACATATTTTGTAATCGCTTCTGCAAATTCACGATAAGTATAAAATCCCTCATCTTCCCTTCCCGGATGCCTCATCCAGGAACCCATATGCACTTCATAGATGGATAACGGATTTTCTTTATTATCCCATTTTTTTCTGCTTTCCATCCAACGGTCATCCGTCCATTTTAAATGAGAAATGTCCGTAATCCTGGAAGCAGTTCCCGGCCGAAGTTCTGCATAATTGGCAAATGGATCTGCCTTATAGATCAGCTCTCCGCTCTGTGTCTCAATACAGTATTTGTACATCTGTCCGTCTTTCGCTTCCGGTACAAAAACTGTATAGATTCCTAATGGCTCCTGCCGCTCCATCCTGTCCGCTGCAGCATCCCATCCATTAAACTCTCCGATCACTGAAACACTCTTTGCATGTGGAGCCCATACTGCGAAATAAACACCCTTTTTGCCTGCTGTCACTTCATGTGCACCAAGCTTCTTATAAATCTCATAATGATTCCCCTGCCCGAAAAGGTAGTGATCCAGTTCTCCTATCTCATAAGGCTGCAGTTTTTTCACTGCCTTCTTCTTTGTAACCATAAATCCACCTCACTGCTCGAATTCTTTCATTGCTTGGGATTTTGCTCCCAACATCATAGCATCATTATACTTGATGTACCTGAAAAAAGAAAGAGAAAACATATTTTTGCACAAAAATAGACAGCCTTTCCCAAGACTGTCTATTAATTCTGACTAAATTTTGTCGTTAAATGTTGAAATCTCGTTCGGAAAGAATAATTCTGTCCGACGAATCTGTATTTCTTCCGAATACTCTCTTCACCAGCTTCTTGGCTGAAGCTTTCTGTGAATGTGCGATTGCCTTATCCATTACTTCTTTTACTTCCGCAACAGTTACTGAATGATCTTCTCTCTGAAGAGAATCAATGCAACTGTAAAGAGCAAGAATACCCATTTCATCAATCTTGTAACCATTCTCCTGGGCATAAGTCTGACCAAATGTTACAAGCTCATCATTAATGAAGATCGGCACTTCCAGACGGGAAGTAAACTTTCTCCTGAACTCACGGTTGGAGGAAAGCAGACGATCTAACGGCTTTCTCTGTTCCTCAAGCACGATCAGAAGTTCTCCTGTATCACGCTCCATTGCCCTGTTCAGCTTGGCGACTGTCTTTTCATTCATCTTTCCTGCTTTTTCAATGATCAAAGCACCACCGTATAATTTATCGAAAATATCTCCGATCTTTTTCTTATTCAGGGACTCTCCTGTCACGATTGCTACCTTACCCTGACGGATCTCTCTCTGCTTCTGGATTGCTTTAACTACATCTACTGCAAGAACAGTCTTGCCATTTCCTTTATCTCCAATAATCAGGAGATTTCCTGTCTTCGACGTTCCCTTCCGGTTTGTACAGTTCTTATCCTGCTCCAGAACATCTACTAACTGTTCGCTCATGCCACGCACAGGAACAAAATAAGAGAATAATTTCTTCTGTTCTTCTGTCAGGCCGGCTCTTGTACCGATTCCGCTCTGAGTTTCCAGATCATATCTTCCATGTACTACAAATCCTGTATCCATGGATAATGCATCTGAAATTTCATCCAGTGGCAACGGAGAAGTCTTACCTGTAGCGATCAGCTTTGCAGTTTCCTTTCTGCTCAACGGTGTCGTAGCCGACATGATATCAATTCCATCATCTTCGTCCGGAATCTCCCGATCATCCGGCTCTTCACTGTGCTTCGGATCTACCTTGAATTCATCTTCAAAATCAGGTGCATCTTCCTCGTCCGGTTCTTCGTCCGGTTCTTCTTCGTCTTCATAGTAGAATTCCTCATCATCTGCTAACTCATCATCATCCGATTCTTCATAATAAGCTTCATCGTCATCTTCATATTCGTCATCATAGATTTCATCTTCATACTCATCTTCATCATAGGATGTATATTCATCTTCTGAATCGTCGTCTTCGTAAGATTCATACTCATCTTCTTCTGAATCGTCGTCTTCGTAAGATTCATACTCATCTTCTTCTGAATCGTCATCTTCGTAAGATTCATACTCATCCTCTTCTGAATCGTCATCTTCGTAAGATTCATACTCATCTTCTTCTGAATCGTCGTCTTCATAGGACTCGTACTCATCCTCTTCATCCTCTGACTCTAAGAAGTCTTCATCTTCAAATAAATCTTCGTCTTCCTCCGGCAGATCATCTAAACGGAGAGATTCTGTCACTTCTCCCATATTTTCATGCGGTTCTTCCGGTGCTTTTTCTATCTCTTTTTCTTCTGGCAAAGACTCCTCTGCCGGAACTGCACCTTCAATTTCATCAATCAGCCGCTGAATATCAGGAGACAGGATTGGAGTATCTTCCGTAACCTCGTCTTCCGGCTCTTCTTCGTATATTTCCTCAGCATCCGCCTCAACGACATCTTCTGCTGATTCTTCAATCGGCTCTTCCTCGGCACCTTCTAATATATCTTCTGCTTCGTCTTCGTCCGGTTCTTCATTCGGCTCTTCGTCCGGTTCTTCCTCGTACGTCTCTTCTACCGACTCATCATATACTTCTTCCTCGGCATCCTCAAGCAACGCCTCTGCTTCTTCCGAATCCCAGTCAGATAAAATCTCTTCAAAACTCAGCTCCTCTGCATCCGCTTCTTCAAAGGATTCTGTATCATCTTCCCAATCCTCAGCAGGTGAATCCTCCAGGAAGTCTTCCGCTTCTTCCATATCGAAGATCTCTTCTTCCGGTTCAGCCGGTTCTGCATCAGCAATTTTTTGCAGTTCTTCTTCTATTGTCCCTGTCTGTGTTTCTTCAATCGGCTCTGCCTCTTCGACTTCTTCCGCCTCTTCTTCAACCGGTTCTGCCTCTTCGACTTCTTCCGCCTCTTCTTCAACCGGCTCTGCCTCTTTGACTTCTTCCGCCTCTTCTTCAACCGGTTCTGCCTCTTCGACTTCTTCCGCCTCTTCTTCAACCGGCTCTGCCTCTTCGACTTCTTCCGGCAGCTCTTCTGCCACCAGATCTTCAAGATTCAGCTCTTCTGCGTCATCTTCCGTAATATCTGTTGTGATTTCTACAGGGATCCGCTCTTTCTTATCTGCCGCTTCTTCTGATACTTCTCCAGGAATAAGTTCCTTCATTCCGATTGGCACATCACCTGTATGCTTTTCCTGTGAAATCTGATTTACCATATCAAGATCCACGACCGACTCAATATCACCGATCGCACTCTCAAGATCAGAAATATCCGGCTCTTCATCCTCTGCCGCAGATACTTCCGGCTTGCGATGCAGTAACTGCTCCAATGCCTCATCCAGCCGCATTGTATCACCGATCTTTTTCTTTTCCGGCTTACGGACTGGTTTCTCTGAACTTTCTTCTTTTCCTGTATCCTGCTGTCCAATACTCTCAGGAATATCCTCAACCGGCTCTTCTGAAACAGCCTCTGAATGCTCCGTTGCTGCTTCATCCAAATGATCTTCCGGCTCTTCATTTTCTGCAACATACGTCTCAAGATCCGGAATCTCTTCCGTCTCACCGCCATTTTTTTCAAATCTGCGATTATACTTTTCCTGCTGCGAAGGTGTCAGTGGCTTATACTGCATCTTCAATTCCATTGCTTTATATACATATTTGCCTTCACTGAACCACAGGATCAGATCATCACATTCTTCCAGACATTCTGCCGTCATACCTGCTTCCTGATAAAGCTTTGCAAGTTCAAACGCCCATTCTTCAATATATTCTGCCTTCTTAAACTCTTCCAGTGCTTCAATCTGCTGCTCTAACGGAGCCCGCTGTGCCCGTAAGATCTGGTATCTCAGAATATGTCTGTTCGGATCTTTTGGTGCTAACTGCACAAACTCATCATAAAAATCTATTGCTTCATCTACATTCCCCGTCTTCAGTGCAAGAGAACTCAGACGATACAATACCTTCCGGCTTCCTTCTGCCCGATGATAAGCAATCTGCAAAATATCATAGCTTTTCTGATATTCACCGGTCTTTTCATAAATATCACTTACATTCGCAAGCATCATGGCATTGCGAACCCTTCTCCAGTCAATGGAGTCAGCAATCTCCTTTGCTTCCCCGTATTCTTCATTTTGCATAAGCTCTATCATTCGCTCTGACAGTTGCTTATATTCATATTTGTCCACCGCATTCACCTCATTATATTAATGTTTATTCGGTAACTCAAGATCTCTTCATGTCAATTTAACATAAGGCGATACTCTTTCATTAGTGTACCATACCATCTTCCCAATGTCAAAAAAATGCACCTCCAACTACCCTTGAAGATGCATTTTTTATAATATTTAATTTTCTCATTATTTTTATTTTATATTCTGGATCGAAGGTAAATCCTGATACGATTCCTGTAAGACCATTTTTCTTTTACAGCTACTGTTCCATGTTCCTTTACACATCGTTCAGTTCTGTATGTGGTAACTTTATTCAATATATCTGCAACTGCTTTATCTTTTTATTATGAATCTGGTCTTGTATTCTCTCCGTTCCATTTATTTTCATTCTTAATTTTTACCAGATCTGCGAATTAACTTTTGCTCAGGTCTCTTTCTTCACAGGAACCTGCAATCGCCGTACCACTGACATATTGATGAAATTCTGAAACTATACTGTCCATTGGTCCAACCTCCTGTTATCCGTTATTTTTAATCTAATCAGGCATCCGCTTCTTGTACCTTCTTAGTTAAATATCTTTTTTTGATGGTTTTATCTTAACACCCGGGCTTCTATTTGTCAATATATTTATCCGTTTTTTTCGTATTTTTTATTTATTTTTGTTTTTATATATAATTGTTTGAATTTTTAGTTAATTCGTTCTTGCATATCTACGCCTTAATCCTCTGCTGTCAGCTTTTCTTTTACTTTCAAAATTCTTCTGACCGATTCATCAATTCTTTCTTCTGTTAAAGTTCCATTCTGAACAGCCTCTAAAATTCCCTGATATGCCTCCTGAAAATTTTCCGGCATCAAAAGCATATCCCCACCAGCCTCTATAACTCTAACCGAGACCTCTGCCGAAGAATAATGCTGTGAAATTGCCCCCATATTCAATGCATCCGTAATTACAATTCCATCAAATCCCATTTTTTCTCTTAATACATCCGTAATCATAATTTTAGACAGGGAAGAAGGCGTATTGTCTCCTGTCACATTCGGTACTGAAATATGCCCTGCCATAATAATGGCAATATGATTTTCAATGGCATTCTGAAAAGGAACCAGTTCCTGCTGCTCCAGTTCTTCCAACGACTTGTCTGTATAAGCATATCCCTCATGTGTATCTCCGGCTGTTGCCCCATGCCCCGGGAAATGCTTGATTACTCCATACACATTTCCCTCATGCAGCCCATCCAGTACTTTTTGCGACAACGCAGCAACTTTTGCACTGTCATTTCCGAATGATCTTTTTTTAACAACTGTATTTTCCGGGTTAGTAAGAACATCCCCTACCGGTGCATAATCCAGATTGAAACCTAATTCTGCCAGATAATTGCCAATCGTCTGTCCTATTTCGTAAGCTCTTTCCTCATCTGTAACTTCGCACATATCTTCAACAACAGAAACATTCGAGATTCCGCTGCCTGCAACTCTTGCTACAGTTCCACCTTCTTCATCTACACTCAGAAAAATCGGGATTCCACTCTGCTCTGTACTGTACGACTGCGTAGTGTGAAGCATATCTGATAATTGTTGTCTGTCCTCGATATTCCCTGCAAAATAAATCATGCCACCAACCGGATACTGTTCCAGGCATCTTTTTGTCGTGTCTCCCGCTGCCGTTACCTTTCCCATTCCGGTCAATGCTTCCGGCGTAATGATAAATAACTGAGCCACTTTTTCTTCCAATGTCATCCCGGAAATTTTTTCTTCTACCCAGTCAGGCTTCTTCTGTTCCTTTTTATCGGTTGTAGTCTGCTCCACTTTTTCCGTCTTCCCAGCGTATTTTCCGGTTGGGGAAGATTCTTTCATATTCACAAATTTAATACACAATATTAATAGAAAGGCTGCAGCCAGCAGAAAACTTCCGCCGACCACAGCAATAATTTTTTTACTCTTCATATTTAATTCCTGAAATTAACAAATTTCCGCACCTGCAGGCATCTCTTTCTCCGGTGTCATCAGTGCAAAATTTCCATCTGCATCTTCAGCACAGAGCAACATTCCCTCTGAAAGAACTCCGGCAAGCTTCGCAGGTTTCAGGTTGACGAGAACCATAACCTTCTTTCCTACCATCTCTTCCGGCGTATAATATGCCTTAATTCCTGATACGATCTGCTTTACCTGACTTCCGATCTTTACCTGGGAGCATAAAAGTTTTTTCGACTTTTTGACTGCTTCGCAGGCGATGATCTCTCCTACCTGGAACTGCATTGCACCAAACTGCTCGAATGTGATCTCTTCTTTTGGCTCAAGATCAATGACTGCTTCTTCTTTCTTTTCTTCTTTTTTCGGATGAAGTTCCTCTACTTTTTTCAGAACTTCTTCCAGATCCATTCTCTGGAACAGAATTTCCGGTTTTTCTGTCACATGACCATTTCCAAGCTGCTCAAGGATCTTTTTGCTTGTAGATGGCATATATGGCTCAAGAAGTCTTGCACCCTCTGAAATACCCTGGATCAGATTCCATAATACAGTAGACAGACGATCTTTCTTTGACTCATCTTTTCCAAGTACCCATGGTGTAGTCTCATCAATATATTTGTTGCAGCGTTTAAACAGATTGAAGATTTCTGTGATCGCATCTGCCACACGCAGATCTTTCATCTTTTCATCTACTGCCTTTGCAGTATTCTCTACGACTGCCTTCAGGTCAGCATCCACTTCTTCTGCCACGCCTGTATCTGTCACTGTTCCGCCAAAATACTTATTTGTCATGGAAATCGTACGGTTTACAAGGTTTCCAAGCGTATTGGCAAGATCTGAGTTCAGACGCTCTACCATCAGCTCCCAGGAAATCACTCCATCGTTCTCAAACGGCATCTCATGGAGTACAAAGTAACGAACCGCATCCACTCCAAAGAAATCAACCAGCTCATCCGCATAAAGCACATTTCCTTTAGACTTGCTCATCTTTCCGTCTCCCTGAAGCAGCCACGGATGTCCAAATACCTGCTTTGGAAGTGGAAGATCCAGTGCCATCAGGAAGATCGGCCAGTAGATCGTATGGAAACGGATGATATCTTTTCCGATCAGGTGAAGGTCTGCAGGCCAGAGTTTGTTAAACTGCTCAGTACTATTTCCCTCTGCATCATATCCGATTCCTGTAATATAGTTTGTCAGAGCATCCAGCCATACATACACAACATGCTTTGGATCAAAATCAACCGGGATTCCCCACTTAAATGATGTTCTTGATACACACAGATCCTGCAGTCCCGGGAGAAGGAAGTTATTCATCATCTCATTCTTACGGGATACCGGCTGGATAAACTCCGGATGCGTATTGATATGCTCGATCAGACGATCCGCATATTTGCTCATTTTAAAGAAATACGCCTCTTCCTTTGCCGGCTGCACCGGACGTCCACAATCCGGACATTTTCCGTCTACGAGCTGGGACTCTGTAAAGAATGACTCACATGGAGTACAATACATTCCCTCATAGTGTCCTTTATAAATATCTCCTTTATCATAAAGTTTCTTAAAGATCTTCT
>OIYH01001573.1_pt1 | contig 12937 bp, 8 predicted proteins | sample 1587911 | NCBI WGS metagenome assembly OIYH01 (sample SAMN03283252) | human gut metagenome | biome: human-associated habitat; material: feces | host: Homo sapiens | place: USA | collected 2013
CGTCTTCTCTCATCAAACTGTACTCGCCCATTACCTGGCTCATGGCTCCTCCATAGATTCCGCCCGACATCAGGAAGATGAAGGCGAAGAGGAGATAAATCCAAGGCTGTAACCGGCGAGGAATATATCCATTGAACGATGGAACCCGGAAGGGTCCCTGAAGCATTGGAGGTCCTGGCATTTTCTATAATTTATAGTTTATAATTTATAGTTTATAGAACATTCTATTTAATGTGAACCTTGGTCTCTACGTTCAGTCCGGCACGGAGCAGGGCAATCTGTTTCGGGTCATTGTCCTTGGTAAGGGCGATGCGAACAGGCACACGCTGCTCTACCTTTACGAAGTTGCCGGTGGCATTATCCACAGGAATCATGGAATAGGCATTGCCGGCTGCGGCAGAAAGGGCTTCTACCTTGCCATGGAATACTACACCCGGGATGGCATCGGCGGTGAAATCTACAGTCTTGCCCACGGTGATGCCGTCCATCTGAGTCTCACGATAATTGGCTACCACCCATACATCGTTATCATCCACGATGCGAGCCAGCAACTGACCAGGCTGTACCAACTGGCCTTCGTGAATATCCTTTCTTCCCATCACGCCATCGCAGGTTGCCACGATTACAGTATAGGAAAGATTCAGGCGAGCCAGATTGAGCTGTGCCTCAGCCACGTTCTCTCCGGCACGGGAACCGCCGAGCTGCTGGGTCTGCACATTGCGAACTGATGCGGCGCTAGCCTTGCGGCTGCTAGCCTGCTCATAACGTGCCTTGGCTCCCTGATAGCGGGCATAGGCGTTGTCGTATTGCTGACGGGTTACCGCATCCTTCTTCATCAGGGCTGCAAAGCGGTCGAAGTCCTGCTTGGCATTCATCATATCCACACGAGCCTCCTCGATGCCGGCAGCTGCTGTCTGCACATTGGTATTGGTGGTGCCCATGCTGGCGGTAACTACCGAAGAACTTGACTTGGATCCACGCAAGCCTGCCTCTGCCTGAGCTACATGCAGGCGGAACTCAGCATCCTCGATGATAACAAGAGTATCGCCCTTCTTTACGTGCTGATAGTCGTTGAAACGAATCTCCTTGATGAATCCCGGCACACGGGTATTGATAGGGGTGATATGGCGGTTTACCTGTGCATCATCTGTGTAAGCCACATCGCTGCCATGATAGAAATGGCTGAAGCACCAGCCGATAGCTCCCAGAAAAAGGAGGATAATCACTACATTATATATTCTCTTGATAATCTTCTTGCTCATTGCTTTATTTGTTTTATTGTTTCTAAATTTCTCCTGCCACGTACTTCATGCGATAGTAGGCATAGACGATGTTGATGCGGGCATCCACCTCATTAAGCTCGGCATTGAGCTTGAGGTTGGAGGCATCCACCATATCCGTAACCAGAGCGAGCTGGCTGAGATAGCGGGCATTCATCACATCGTAGTTCTGTTGTGCCAACTCTACGCTCTTTCGCTGCGTTTCCAGTTCTACATAGGTTTGCTGATACTGCACGTAGGCAGCCTGCACATTATTGTTGAGCTGCTCAGCCTGAACGGCATGTGCCTCTTTAGCCTGTCGGGTCTCCACGGCTGCCTGCTTGATGCGCTTGTTGCTCTTGAAGAGAGAGCTGAGACTATATTTCACGCCTACACCCACATACCAGACGTTGAGGTTCTTATCAACAGGTGGCAATTCGAAGAGGATAGGTCCGTCGAAGTTATCTGCGGCAACGAAAGCCACTTTTGGCAGAAGATCGCTCTTGGCAATCTTCTCTTTCTGTTCGGCGATGCGGATGGCGTTGCTGCTCTGCTCCAGGAGTGGAGAGTTCAGGGTGCCTGCAGTCTGCCAGTAAGCTTCGCCCTCCTTGCCGTAGGTCTTGTCGGCGATAGTGGCATCGGGGATAATCTGAATCTCCTGGCTTGTCTGGTTCATCTGGCTTCCTTCTTCCTTCAGGTTTCCCTGGTTCATTCCTAGGGTATTGCAAAGCTGATGGTTCAGGATGCTCCGGTTATTCCTAAGCGCCGTAAGACCGAGTTTGAGGCTTTCCATCTGGAGTTCGTATCGGGTGATGTCGTTCTTCAGCGCCATGCCTTGTGTCTGTTTCTCCTTGATGTCGTCGATGAGCTGGCGGGTCAACTCGATATTCTTTTCATACACCTTGATGCGGTTGTCTATCTTATAAAGGTCGAGATATTGACCGAGTGCGATGAAGCGAATCTGCTGTCGGGTGAGTTTCACGCCTACTTCTGCCTGCTGCTTTCCGAGTTCGGCGAGCTTGATGCCTGCATTGATGGCTCCACCGGCATAAACCACCTGCTGTGCCTGGAAGGCGAAATTGTTGCCGAAATGTGGGGATTTCAGACCATGAACGTTGCTGAAGTCGCGGTCGGTAATCAGCGCATTGCCGATGTAGCTGAATGAGAGGGAAGCATCAAGGTCGGGCAGTTTCTTGCTTTTGGCCGATTCGATGCCGAGGTGGGCTGCTTCTACTCCTGATAATGAAGTACGAAGACTTTTGCTGTTATCCTCTACCTTCTGGAAGAGTTGGCTGATGGTCATGTTTTCTTTCTTGCTGACAGGCAAGGAAGCTGCCGCTCCTACGGTGGTTTGTGATTGAGCCGAAGCCCAATGGGTTCCTCCTGCAAGCAGAAGGCTTACAAATAAGATGTTCTTAATCATTGATCATTACTTTTTGAATTTCGGGTGCAAAGGTACGGAGTTTTGAGCGAACAATCGCTTTAAATATTTCGCAGCGGATGGACGATTTGGGAATAATAGTTCTTTTATATCACATATTTTGTGTAATTTTGCAACCGAAATAGGAATAAAGAGACATAATAACTCTATATATAATAAGGTGTAGATGGAATTATCAGAATTAAGCAGTCAGCAGGAAGCAAGTCTTTTCCTCTCTGGTTTGGAGGAATGGCAGGAGGGTCCGCAAGTTTTGACTTACGGAGCGATATTGATTTGCCGAAAAGGAAAGGCGAGGCTGAATGTGAATTATAAGGATTGGGAACTTTATGAGGGAGCGGTGATTACGCTCTTTCCGAATGATGTAGTGGAATTGAAGGTTGACGGGGATTGCAAATCCCCTCAAACTGAAAATGGGGATTGCAAATCCCCTCAAACAGCGAACAGTTTCCAGGCCGAAATCCTGAAATATAATCCTTCCTTGCTTCGTGAAGCAAGCTTGCAGCTGGAGCAGACGGTGTATTCTTCCTTGCGGGAAGACCGCTGCCGGCAGGATACCCCCGTAGTAACAAACATCATCAATGGGATGTTTGGTTTATTGAAGGTATATTTCGACCAGTCGGAATGTACCTGCATCTCGCAGTTGGTTTTGTGCCAGTTGAAGGCGTTCTTCATCGGTTTTCATGAGTATCTTCAGCGCAATCCGCAATACCGACCAGATGAAGTAAAATCGTATCGTGTAAGAGAACTGTTCAATCGGTTTATGATGCTGCTGGAGAGTGATTACAAGATATCAAGGGATGTGAACTATTATGCCGAACAGATGAATATCTCCTCGAAATATCTGACCAACATCGTGAATCAGGTGACGGGGCATACCCCCAAGACCATCATCGACCAATACGTGATTCTGCAACTCAAGATGCATCTTAAGCGGACCACGCAAAGCATCAAGGAGATGGCCTGGGAGTTTCATTTCGCCGACGTCAGTTTCTTCTGCCGATATTTCAAGAAGCATACAGGTCTGACACCGCAGCAGATAAGGTCGTAATCACAACCTTCAGTTTTTCTCTGATCTCGGCTTCTTCTATCTCGCCGATGTATTCAGGTGACAGCGCCTTGAGTTCTTCGAGGCATCCCATCTGCATCATGGTGGCGATAGGGAGGAGCTTATGTGCTGCCTTTCCTATGCGGTCGGTAGATAAGGCTTCCTCTTCTATGGCTTCTTTCAGATTCGTGAGATGAGCGGCAAGTTCCTGCTTCACGGTATCAAGAATCTCCTTCGCCGCTTCTTCATCGCCTCCGGCAAAAGCAAGAAGAGCATCCAGCTGAGGATTGGATTTCTGCTGGGATGATAAAACTGGCTGGAGTGATGAATCAGGCTGGGATGGAGTTCCAGACTGGGCATCCAGTAGAGGCTGGGACTCTATTCCCAGGATATCAGACAGTTTCTCCATACTGAATGGCTTGAACAGGCAATCGTCGAAGCCGGCTTTCTGGAGCTGTTCCAGGATGCTTGTGTCGTGAGCCGTCATCGCCACCACCATCATATGGGTATGGTTGATGTGGGCAATCATATCCATGCCGTTCATCTCCGGCATTTCGATATCCATCAGCATCAGGGCAGGCTGCTCGTTATGCAGCGTGGTGAGGGCATCCATCACATGGTTGCAGGCGAATACCTGCCAGGTGTCGCCTACGATGCGGCGCAACATCTCCTGGAGAAGCTGGAGCTGCAGCTTGTCATCATCCAGAATCAGAATCTTGTGGTTGGCAAATTCCGGCTTCTTCTTTATATCAGTAACCTGATGGCTGCCGGAATTCTGTCCTTCCTTATCTTGAACAGAATCGGGAGAAGGATTATGCTTAACTTCTGATGGAGCCATTTCCTGAGACTCCTCCACTGGTGCTGGATCGATAGGGATGGTGACGATGAAGGTAGAACCTTTGCCCAGGGTAGAGTGGAGGATGATTTCTCCACCAAGCAGCGAAACCAGTTCCTGGGTGATGGACAATCCCAAACCGGTTCCCTCGATGCCCTGGGCGCTCTTCAATCTCGTAAACGCCTGGAACACTTTCTGTTTCTCCTCATCAGTCATACCTTTTCCCGTATCCTTTACGCTCAGGGTAAGCGTAGGCTTGCCCAGAATTTCTGAAACCTGTGCCTGGATGGTAACGCTGCCCCGGTCGGTATATTTGATGGCGTTGCTTACCAGATTATCCAATATCTGGCGAATGCGGAAGGCATCAGCACGGAAGAATTTCTTCTTCATTGGAGAATCCGAAGTTTCCGAAGAATCCGAAGTTCCCATCCCCTTCATCTTGCATTCGAATGAAATCTCCAATCCTTTCTCTTCTGCCCGCAATTTCATTCCCTCTACCGATTCTGCTACCAGTTGTGCCGGTGAGAAAGAGGTAGGCTGAACCTTCATCAGTCCGTTCTCCAACTGATGATAATCGAGCAGCGAGGCAACGAGATGTGAAAGATGAGCAGCAGAGTTCTTGATGTTCTGGAGGCATTCGAGGCCCTGAGGATTGCTGACGTAATCTTTCATCAGATCGATGAAGCCCGAGATAGAGGCAGCTGGCGCCTTGATATCGTGGGTGATGGTGAGGAGCAGGCGCTCACGCTGGTTCATGATACGCTGGATTTCCTCATTGGCAGCCTCCAGGTTTTCCCTGTAGATACGCTCCTTTCTGGCATCTCGCCAGATAAACCAGATCATGATGACGATGGCAAAGAAGGCTACGATGGCGAGCAGTTCCATCTGCCACAACAGATGCTTTCTTGCTTCCATCGCCTTCTTGATGGCTTCCTGCATGTTGTCTTTTTCACGCTGGTGTACATCGCTCAGATGTTTGGCGGAGCGCAGGGCGAGTTTGGCACTCACCATCTTCAGCTCTTCCATCTCCCTATTGATGCTCTGCTTGTGGTCTTGCGTTTCCACTTTCTCCTTCTTGTCTATCTGTTCTAGGATGTTTGCCACGTTTTCTGCCACGTTTACTGGGGTGGTAACAGAATCGATGACAGCCCGGTTGCTGTCCTGTTTTACGCTCAAGGTTTCGGCGTGCTCCTTCTTGAAGGCATCGGCGAGTCGGCGGAAGAATCCCCTTCGGGTCTTCAATACCTCTACCGTAGTCTTCTTCGCCTCGTGGGTTTGAGGTGCCTTGGAGTGAACCAGTATGGAATCCTTTCCCGTATTCAGATTCTTCACCTTATTCTGCAGATAGTTTTGGGTAGGTCTTCCTGCCATGACATCAGACAGTTGCTTCAGGTTTCTCTGCTCCTCTTTGAGCAGGGAAGAGATGGTACTATCGGCGGCACCCCTTTTCTGGATATACTCGCGCGAAGCTTCATTGATGGCATTGATGCTCTTGGTGTTGCTATACACCAGACTGATTGCCAGAATCATGATAATGGCAATGGCGCTATATCCGAGGGCTACCTTGAGAGGAATATTGTTCTTGTGCATGAGAAATCGTTTAAAATGATGAGCAGACTGATATCTTGCTCAATAGATATTTGTTTGCAAAGTTAATGCAAAAAAATGATATTAGAAAACAAAAGGGCTAAAAACAAGTCAGGAGACCAATGAATTCTATCATTAGTCTCCTGCCTGATTGAAAGCGACGCGTAATTACTAGTGTTATTCTATCTTTTCCTCTGTTAATTACTATTTTTTAAAGGTGATATTACTCTGCTACAGTAGAATCTGTTGCTGTAGAGTCTGCTGGAGTCTCTGCTGGAGTTTCAGCTGGTGTCTCTGCAGGAGTCTCTTTCTCTACTGTTGTGTCTGCTGGAGCAGCTGGTTCTGCTGGAGCTACTGTGTCAACTGGAGCTACTGATGATACACTTGCCATCTTGTTGCTGGCGAATACATTGCTCACTGAAACCATAACCATGGCAGCGATAGCTGCGAAAACTAACTTCTTCATAATCTTTTGTTTTTTTATTGTGAATATTATATTTATTACTTTCTTTGTGAACAGCCTTGCTTGCGTTACCGCTCATTGGCGTGTTCACTTTCTAATATCACAATCTGCGTGCCAAAAAACGAAAGAATTATCTAATTGCTTGATTATCAGTTGTAATTGCTCTTTGTGCCAGAATTCTACATTGTGGAAACTGTGGAATTAGTGTGGAATTATTCCCCAAAAAGTTGGGGAATGGTCATCAGATTCCCCATTTTCCCATATCATCAAAAGCCGTATTTCTTTCTATCAGATACCGTATTTCTTCATCTTATTGTAGAGCGTCTTTCTATCTACGGCGAGCAATTGTGCAGCCTTACTCTTGTTGCCGCCTGCTGCTTTCAGCGCAGCTTCTATTCTCTGCAGTTCCGTTTCCTCATCGTGCAGGGTGGTTGGGGCTTGTGGCTGGATATGTGCCATACTCTGTTCCAGTTCGGTTACTCCGATGTATCTTCCGGTGGCGAGCAGGGTAGCTCGCTTCATCACATTGTTCAATTCTCGCAGGTTGCCCGGCCAGTTGTAGGCGGCAATTCGCTCCTTGGCTTTGCCGTCGAGTCCTTCCACATTTCTGTTCAGCTCCTTGTTGGCGTGCTTGATAAAGAGGTCGGCAAAGAGGAAGAGGTCGGCACCACGGTCTTTCAGCTCCGGCATGTAGATGGTAAACTCATTGATGCGGTGGTAGAGGTCTTCACGGAAGTTGCCTTCAGCCACACGCTGAGCCAGATTCTCATTGGTAGCGCATACCAGTCGGATATCGATATCTATTTCCTTGTTACTTCCCACCGGACGGATTTTTCTTTCCTGGAGGGCACGCAGCAGCTGCACCTGTACTTCATAGTTCAGGTTTCCCATCTCATCGAGGAAGAGAGTTCCTCCGTTGGCAATCTCGAAAGCGCCCTTCTTGTCCTGGTCAGCTCCCGTAAACGATCCCTTCACATGACCGAAGAATTCTGATGCCGCCACCTCTTTAGGAATGGCACCGCAGTCGAGTGCGAAGAAAGGTTTATTGGCTCTTGTGCTGAGTTCATGGATTCTTCTAGCCACATATTCCTTACCTGTACCGCTGGCACCCAGGATGAGTACCGACATAGGGGTAGGGGCCACCAGCGAAACGAAACTGTAGAGCTTGCGTGAAGCCTCGCTTTCACCTTCCAGGTATTTGGGTACATTCCCATTGGCAGATGAAGCCTGATTTCCTGCCTGCTTGCCAGGTGCTGCGTTTGTAGGAGTAGAATTTGAGTCTGTGGAACGCAGACTATCTGCTGAGTTTGCATGCGAATCCTGTTTTTTCGGAGTCTTGATAGCTTCCTTGATCTTATCCAGAAGAATTTCCGGATGGAAAGGCTTTGCCACATAATCGGTAGCACCCGATTTCATGGCGAGCACCACATTCTGAATTTCTGCATAGCTGGTCATCACGATGAAAGGCACCTGCACGCCATGCTTTCTCATCCATTGCAGCAGGAAGATGCCGTCGTGGTCGGGAAGGCGGAGGTCTGATAATACCAGATCGAATCCTCTTTCTGCTTCCTCGCAAACCTGTATGGCAGCCTTGACCGAAGTGGTTTTCTCCACTTCAAATCCCTTCTTCCTGAGCCATGTCTGAATCATGGTTCCAAATGCGATATCGTCTTCAACTATTAGAATCTTTTCCATATTATTGCGATCTTACTGTCTTGTTGTATCTTTTTTATTGTATCTTTGTCTTCTAAAAAGATAGAGTCGTTTCTGAGTGCAAAGTTAGCACTAATATTTGGAATCAGCAAGGAAAAAGTGCTTTATTGTTTGAATGATTCGAAAAAATTAGGAAGTAATCACATAAAAATGAAAACAATCTGAGTTTTTTAACACTTCATCAGTCTCAGTATTCAGGAAAAATATGTATTTTTGCATTTAAAAAACGAATCTATACAATATTAACGTAATAACAATAGCAGTTATGAAGAAACAAATACTTACATTGGCCATGCTGTCCGCTCTGGCGCTCTCAGCTCACGCCCAACAGCCAGCCAATCAGCTGTTGCCTTATCAGAACCCTAACCTTTCTGCCGAGGCAAGAGCCAATGACTTGCTTTCACGCCTGACCCTGGAGGAGAAGACGAAACTGATGATGGATGCTTCGCCTGCCATCTCCCGACTGGGTATCCCTCAGTTTCAATGGTGGAACGAGGCGCTGCATGGTGTGGCACGCAACGGATATGCCACGGTTTTCCCTATCACCATGCACATGGCTTCTTCCTGGGATGATGCCTTGCTCTATCTGGTGTTTACTGCCGTAAGCGATGAGGCGAGAGCCAAGGCGCAGGTGGCGAAGAAGTCGGGTAATGTAAAGAGATATCAGAGTCTGAGCTTCTGGACTCCGAATGTCAATATCTTCCGTGATCCTAGATGGGGACGCGGACAGGAGACTTATGGCGAAGATCCTTATCTCACCACACGTATGGGACTTGCCGTGGTGAATGGTCTGCAGGGACAGTCGTTCGACGGCAAGCCGCTGGCGGCTCCTGGTGTTCTGGCTTCTGATCAGTCTAAGGCTCCCCAGTATGTCAAGACGCTGGCTTGTGCCAAGCATTTCGCCGTGCATAGCGGTCCGGAGTGGAATCGCCACGTCTTCAATCTGGAGAATTTGCCAGCCCGGGATTTGTGGGAGACTTATCTCCCTGCCTTCAAGTCGCTGGTACAGGATGGACATGTGGCTGAGGTGATGTGTGCCTATCAGCGTATAGATGGTGCTCCTTGCTGTTCCAACGCCAAGTTTGAGCGCCAGATCCTCAGAGAAGAATGGGGATTCAAGGGATTGATTACTTCCGATTGTGGAGCAGTCAACGATTTCTATATGCCGGGCTATCATGGTACGGCAAAGACCGCTACCGAGGCAACTGCCCAGGCTGTGAATGCCGGTACCGACCTGGAATGCGGCAGTGCCTATCGTACTATTCCGAAAGCTGTGAAGGCGGGAATGATCAATGAAGATAAGGTAAACCAGAGCCTGAAGCGCCTGCTGGTGGCTCGTTTCAAGCTCGGCGATTTCGATAAGGATGAAACCGTGTCATGGACTCAGATTCCTGAGAACGTCATCGCCTGCAAGGCTCATAAGGATCTGGCTGAGAAGATAGCTGAAGAAGGCATCGTACTTCTTCAGAACAGAAACCAGCTGCTGCCATTGAACCGCAATCAGAAGATTGTGGTGATGGGACCTAATGCCAATGACTCCATCATGCTGCGAGGCAACTATTCGGGTTATCCTACCAGTTCTACCACCATCCTCCAGGGCATCCGCAACTATATGAAGGGGACAGAGGTGAAGTATGTTCCGGCTTGTACCTTGACAAGAAACGAGGTGCAGGAAAGCCGTTTCAACCTCTTCCGTGAGGGAATGAAGGCCACCTACTGGAACAATCAGGAACAGAAGGGCGAGCCGGTGGCTACGGATGTGATGAAGACTGCCATCAATCTGAGCAATGGTGGTAACACCGTGTTTGCACCGGGTGTGAATCTTACTCATTTCTCTGCCCGCTATGAGGGAGTATTGACTCCTGACAGGGATGAGGATCTTACCATCAATATGGGTATTGATGACGGTTGCCGCCTGATAGTGGATGGCGATACCATCGTAAACATGAGGGAGTGTTGGGGCCGTGTGGCGCCTATCATCAAACCGCTCTCTCTGAAAGCAGGTAAGCCGGTTAAGATTCAGATAGATTATACCCAGAGGGAAGATGTGGCTGTGATGCAGTTTGATATCCTGAAGACTTCGAAGCCTACCAGCGAGCAGATTCTGGCAGAGGTGGGCGATGCGGATGCCGTGGTATTCGTAGGCGGTATCTCTCCAAATCTGGAGGGCGAGCAGCTTGAGATAGAGGAACCGGGATTCAAGGGCGGCGACAGAACCGACCTGGAGTTGCCGAAGGCTCAGCGTCAGGTCATCGCCATGCTGCATCAGGCAGGCAAGCGTGTTGTCTTTGTCAACTGTTCGGGATGTGCCATCGCCATGGTTCCTGAGACAGAGAATGCCGAGGCGATTCTTCAGACATGGTATCCTGGTGAACGGGGTGGTGAGGCTGTAGCCAAGGTTCTCTTTGGCGAGGTGAACCCATCGGGCAAGCTTCCGGTTACCTTCTATAAGAGTGTGAACGATCTTCCTGATTTCCTCGATTATACGATGAAGAATCGTACCTATCGTTATTTCAAGGGCGAGCCTTTGTTCCCATTCGGTTACGGTTTGAGTTATACCACTTTCGAGTATGGCAAACCTACGCTGATGCAGGTGAAGAGCAGAAAGCGTGGCAGCAAGGATGCTGATTACAAGCTGATGTTCTCCTTGCAGAATACGGGCAAGCGAGAGGGTACCGAAGTTGCGCAGGTTTATATCAAGCGCATAGATGATGTGGATGGTCCTATCAAGAGTCTCAAGGCATTCAAGCGTGTGTCTTTGAAGGCTGGCGAGCGCCAGATGGTGAGCATCGATCTTCCTCGCAAGAGTTTCGAGGGTTGGGATGCCCAGACCAACACCATCCGTGTGGTGCCGGGCAAGTATCTCGTGTTTGTTGGCGGCTCCAGTGTCGATGCTGCCAAGGCGCAGGTGGAGGTGAAAATCAAGTAGCTCCCCCGATGTAAGGAATCGAGTGAATAAACGCCGATTTTAATGATGTGAATAAACGCCGATTCCTCTAAAAAGTGGCGATAGGTGTGCTAAATCTCATAAAAAAACATAGATTTAGCACACCTATCGCCATATTTTTCGTTTTTTTTATGTAAATTTGCAGAAAAATTGCGTTATGGAATACAATCAGAACATCATAGGAAGAAAACGTGAACAAGACATTCTGCATGTTTGTTTGGAATCGCCAAGAGCTGAGTTCGTGGCAGTCTATGGTAGGAGAAGAATTGGAAAAACTTATTTGGTTAAGCAATTCTTTAACGATACCTTTGATTTTTACACCACGGGCATCTATCAGGTCTCAAAGCAAGAGCAGCTTAAAAATTGGCAGATGCAACTGCAAAAGTATAGTGGGAAAAAACGTTCTCGCCCCCAAGACTGGTTTGAGGCGTTTAATCAATTGGAAGAATATCTGGAAACCAAGAAAGATCAACATAAGAGGGTTGTTTTTATCGATGAGCTTCCTTGGCTAGATACTCCAAAATCAAACTTTATTCGCGCTTTGGAAATGTTTTGGAACAGTTGGGCATCTACGCAAAAAGGATTGAAACTTGTTGTATGTGGAAGTGCAACCACGTGGATGACCAACAAACTTTTGGGTGATAAGGGCGGTTTGCACAACAGGGTGACCCGTCCCATTCGATTGGCTCCTTTTTGTTTGGCTGAGACAGAAGAATATTTGCAAAGCATCGATATTGAATGGGAGCGCCAAGAGATATTAGACGCTTATATGATATTAGGTGGCACACCTTTTTATCTGTCCCTGTTGAATCCTATGCTTAGCTTGCGACAAAACATCGATGAGCTTTTCTTTGGGCAAGACCCAATACTGGCTTCAGAGTATGACTTCCTGTTCAAGTCACTGTTTAACGACGCTGCTTTATACAAGAAGATAGTTGAAACGCTTGCTGGCAAACTGAAAGGGTTGACTCGTGAAGAATTGGTTCTCGCATTGGGTACGAATAATAATGGCAAGCTCTCGGAGGTCTTGGATAATTTGAAAAAGTGTGACTTTTTGCGTAGTTACCAAGCGTTTGGAAAAAAGGGAAAGGGAATGTTGTTTCAACTGTCCGACATGTACACGTTGTTTTACCTTCGTTTCGTCAAGAACTACGAGGGATTGGACAACCATGCTTGGAGCAATATGTCGGATGGCAAGCGAAATTCTTGGGCAGGCTATGCCTTTGAGCAAGTCTGCATCTTGCATATCAATCAAATCAAGCGAGCTCTAGGCATCAGCGGCATTGCCACGGAGGTATGCTCTTGGAGAAATAAGGGAGAAGGTCAGGGAGCGCAAATAGATTTGGTGATAGATAGGAACGACAAGTCGATAGACCTTTGTGAAATGAAGTATAGTGTAGGGCAATATGAGTTGAAGAAGGATTATGTGGAGTGGATGCGTGAGCGACGCAATCTTTTTCGTGATGTTACTGGCACAAAGAAAACCCTTCGTCTGACAATGGTTTCGTCGGGTGGTATCAAGCCTGGTAAGTATTCTTCTAGCATTCAAGGAATGGTCAACCTTTCTGACTTGTTTCATGAATGAAAATATCAAAAAGTGGCGATAGGTGTGCTAAATCTCATAAAAAAACATAGATTTAGCACACC
>OIYH01001577.1_pt1 | contig 12913 bp, 10 predicted proteins | sample 1587911 | NCBI WGS metagenome assembly OIYH01 (sample SAMN03283252) | human gut metagenome | biome: human-associated habitat; material: feces | host: Homo sapiens | place: USA | collected 2013
ACCTCCAGCTCTGCCGGATCTACACCCTGTTTTTTCAGCTTCAAATACACAATTTCCCGGAACAATGCATATGCCACCGACACAATCGGTATAAATATCAGCATTCCAACTACTCCCATAAGGCTGCCTCCGATGCTGACCGCTGCCAGCACCCAGATGGACGGCAACCCTACAGAATTACCTACCACATGCGGATAAATCAGGTTCCCTTCTATCTGCTGAAGCACAAGAAACAACACGATGAACATAAGTGCCTTCATCGGATCGACCATGAAGATTAAAAATGCTCCCTCCGCACAGCCAAGAAATGCTCCAAAGATCGGTATCAGTGCGGTAAATGCGATAAAGATTCCCACTAGCAGTGCATACGGCAGCCGGAAGATTGTCATGGCCAATACGAACATGCTTCCGAGAATCACAGCCTCCAGGCACTGTCCGGTCAGGAAGCTTGAAAATGTGCTGTAAGTAAGGGAAGAGACTTCCACCACAGCCTCCGCACGACCTCTTCGTATGAATGCAAACAGTACCTTTTTCGCCTGTATCCCAAGCTTTTTCTTCTGCAGCAAAATATAAATTGCAAATAAAAAAGCTATGACAAATGTTGAAACTCCGCTGATAATGCTTTTTGCAGCGGTGAGTGTCGAACTCAGCATATTTCCAGCACCATTATTCAGGAAATCAATCAGTGTCTCCACAATCTTGTCCCAGTCAAACTGTACACTGTTGATCAGTTCGACAACCTCCTTGTTTCCATGAAAGACCTCTTTTCCCCCACGCCTGTGCATGTGGGATGAACTGGGTAATACTCTGCCCCAGATTTCCAAATGTATTTACAAGCTGAGGTACAACACCAAAGATTACTACCGTCAACACGCCAACTACGATACAAAGTACACTCAACAGACTCACCGGTCTTGCAAGCTTATCTAACACTTTATTTTTTCTTACTTTTTCCATAAACAAGTGCCGCTCGATAAAGTTCATCGGTACATTCAATACAAACGCAATGGCTCCTCCAAGCAGAAACGGAAAGATCAGATGTCCCACATATCCCAGTACCTCCAACACCTCTTCATATTTCCACAGCACCACGATCAGCAGTGCTGTGAACAAAATCAGCTTCCGGATTTTCCGCATATTTTCCTTATTCAGTTCCTTCCTTTATTCAATATCCTGTCAAATCCTCTATTTCTTTCGTGTTCTAATCCATTTCAGCAGCTGAATAACCGGCAGATTCAAAAGTGCCAGTCCATATACAGTCATCAACTGTGCCACCGTCAGTGTCTGCACTTTGAACATTTCCTGAAGTGCTGGGATCATCAGTACTCCTGTAATCAAAAGCCAGCCAAGTACAAATGCTCCGATCAGATAAGTGTTATTCCAAAATCGTTTCGTAAAAATGATCGGTTTGTTTGCCTTACAGTTAAATCCGTGAACCAGACGGCTACTGCAAAGTGTTCCAAATGCCATCGTACTTGCCAGCACTGCATTTCCATCGCGATATCCGATCATAAATGCTGTCATGGTCATGATTCCGATACACAGACCTTCCACTCCGATGCTTGTAAGAAATGATTTTGTCAAAATGGACTCTCCCATGGCACGCGGTTTTTCTTTCATCACTTCCGGATTGTGCGGCTCCAGTCCAAGTGCGATCGCCGGCAGGCTGTCTGTCAGAAGGTTGATGAACAGCAGATGTACCGGTGCAAATGGAACCGGCAGACTTGCAAGTGATGCGTACAAAACTGCAAGAATCGCTGCAAAATTTCCAGAAAGCAAGAACTGAATCGCATTTTTAATATTCTGATAAATGTTTCGTCCATTTTCCACTGCCTTGACAATCGTTGCAAAGTTATCATCCGTCAGCACCATAGCTGCCGCATCTTTCGCCACTTCACTTCCCGTAATTCCCATGGCAACTCCGATATCTGACTGCTTCAGTGCCGGAGCGTCATTCACTCCGTCTCCCGTCATTGCCACGATATTTCCACGCTCCTGCCATGCCCGCACAATACGGATCTTGTGCTCCGGTGAAACCCTCGCATAGACGGATATCTGTGGTACGAAATCCTGAAGTTCTTCATCAGTCATATCCTCAATAACCGCACCTTCACAGGCTTCCGACATATTTTCCAGAATTCCGATTCGTTTGGCAATAGCCGCTGCTGTTACTTTATGGTCTCCTGTAATCATGATCGGTTTGATTCCAGCCTTGATGCATTCTGCGACTGCATCTTTAGACTCCACTCTCGGCGGATCCATCATGGAAATCAGTCCCAGGAATGTCAGGTCATTTTCATCATTTAATGTAAGCCCTTGCTCCTGTTCCATCGTCTTAAATGCAAATGCAAGAACTCGCAGTCCGTTTTCTGAAAAATGTTTATTCTGCACTTCAATTCTGACGCGGTCTTCTTCTGTAATCTTTCTTAGAGTATCTCCATCCTGAATGTGACTCATGCGATCAAGCAGCACATCGACCGCACCTTTTACGACCATAACGTACCGTCCGTCTATAAAATGTTCCGTGGACATAAGTTTTCTGTCACTGTCGAACGGTACCTCGGAAAGCCTTGGGTGTTCATCACGTACTTGTGCATAATCTTCTCCCAAAAGGCTGCCAAGATTAATAAGAGCTGTCTCCGTCGGATCCCCAATCTCCTGACCATCGTGATTTGTAGAATCGTTGCAAAGCATACTGAACATCAGTAACTCTCGCTGTGCCGGATCCTTCAGATCAATCTCTTCGGAACAGACACTCTCTCCATTTACATAATAATTTTCCACAGTCATTTTATTCTGCGTCAAAGTTCCCGTCTTATCAGAGCAGATGATTGACACACTGCCAAGTCCTTCAACCGCCTGAAGCTTACGGATGATTGCATGCTCCTTCGCCATCTTCTGTGTACCAAAGGAAAGCACGATGGTCACGATAGAACTAAGCGCCTCTGGGATAGCTGCCACCGCCAGCGCTACCGCAAATAGAAATGCATTTACAATCGATTCTCCGCGAATCACGCTGATGGCAAATAAAATTCCGCAAAATACAAGGATTGTAATAGACAACTTCTTACCAAAATCATCCAGATTCTTTTGAAGCGGTGTCTGCTTCTCTGATGCATTTTTCAGAAGTCCGGCAATCTTACCGACCTCCGTACTCATTCCGACTTCCGTTACTTCAAAAGATGCTCGCCCATAAGTCACGAAGCTTCCGGAAAATACACGATTTGTCTGATCTCCGAGTGCTGCGCCCTCCGGCACTTCATCTAAAGACTTCTCCACCGGAAGACTCTCACCTGTCAGTGCACTTTCGTCCACTTTAAGGCTTGCAACTGTAAGTAACTTTCCATCTGCCGGAATTAAATCTCCTGCCTCCACAATCACTTCATCACCGACGGTCACTTCTTTCGCCGGCACCTGCATCAACTGCCCGTCACGCACAACTTTCGCATCCGGTGCCGACAGCTGCTTCAAACTATTCAGCGACTGCTCTGCCTTCACCGTCTGCACCGTTCCAAGAATCGCATTCATCGTAATAACTACAAAAATTACAATCGCACTCTCCACATCTCCAAGAAATCCTGAGATCACCGCGGAGATGATCAGAATAATTACAAGAAAATCCTTGAACTGTTCTAAAAATATTTGAAAGACGCTTTTTTTCTTTCCCTCTTCCAGTTCATTCGGTCCGTATTTCTTTAGATTTTCCTTCGCCTGCTCATTTGTCAACATAATTTGTACCTCCTTTTTCCTATTATGGCTCATCTGGTGTACAAAAATAGAGACCTTTATTGCACACCAAAAATATGCAATAAAAGTCTCACCATTTCATTACGATACGGATGATCACTCATCGTACTGACGACATCGCAAACGCCTGATTTTCTACTTTGCAAGACTTACAGGCGCCAGTTACTCCCTTTTATTAAAGTTAATATAGTCGATTCTTTCGAATCTGTCAACGGGTTTTTTACCTTTCCATCAAATAATCTATTATATTCTGATGTATGATTCCTTCTCTTGAAAAATCAAATCTGTCCATGGAAAGTACATATTTCGGATAATGATCTTGAATATCCTTATATGCCCCAAATTCTCTTTCTATGACATCTTCCGTTGCTAGCAAATATGCGACCTGGTAATACTCTTTCCGTCTTTCACTGCTACAAAATCAATCTCACCCTTTGTCGTTTTTCCCACATATACTTCATATCCCCGAACTAAAAACTCATTATATACAACATTTTCTATAAGACCACCTATTTCTGTCTTGAATCTGTATTTTTGATTTTTCCAAACCCTACATCTGTCAGATAATATTTATCAAACCTGGTCAATACCCTTTTTCCTCGGATAGCATAGCGCATTGCTTTATTCATGACCATCGCTGCAACTATCTTTTCCATATAATTATTATAGTATCCGGTGCTACTTTTCGATTTACACTTTCAAAATACTTGGCAATCGATGTTGGAGAAAATGTCTGCGAAGAGTTCAATACAATGTATTCCAACAGTCTGTTCAGTGCATCTACATCCCTCACCTGACCTCGCCAGAAAATATCCTTCAACACAATAGAATCATACAAATCTGTCATAAACACTTTAGTTTCTTCTTCGGTTTTAAAATAAAAGCGCTGTGGCATTACGCCCCATGTAATATAGTCCATAAATTCTTTTTCAGACGCTTCTTCTTTCTTTACTCCCAACATCTCACACATTTCCTGAAAACGAAACGGCATCACCCGAAAACTCACGTATCTTCCGGATAACAATGTTGCTAATTCTCCCGACAACAGCCAGCTATTGGAACCCGTGATAAAAATACTTACATTTTTTGTTGCGTGAAAAGAATTTATAGCCCGTTCAAATTCTTCAACCATCTGAATCTCATCTAAGAAAATGTAATACTTTTCTTCATCAACGATAAGTTTCTCCACATACCCATACAAATCCATCGCATTCTTTATAAATGCGTATTTCATATCTTCCAGGTTCATATATATAATATGATCATCGGTAACACCTTGATCCTCTTTCATTTCATCCATAATCTGCTTAAGCAAAATAGATTTCCCACAACGTCTTATACCCGTTACTAAAAGTGCTTTATTAGAATTTTCAAGCCATTCTCTAATAGAAATCGAACTTTTTCTATGCATAAAGCAACACCTCCATCTATACAATACACCAATTGTCCTGTTTTTTAATTTTAAATACAACAAATTGCCCGTTTTGTAATTTTTGCTATAAATTTGTCAAAAATTATCAAATTTTCTTTATTAATTTGATCTTTTATTTTTGGTACAAAATAAAAAGCTTTGGACAATATCCAAAACTTTATCTAATAACTTTTTGAATCATTCGATTCATTGTATATACAATGATAATACCTACAGGTATCATCACACATGATTTTAAAATTCTTACAAATTGTGATGCAAAGAATGGTATTCCATACATTGTTTGTAACCAATATGGTGTTAAAAACATCGTTACTGTTAGTTCAATAGCCACAACTGATAGAATACTTAAATGAAATAAGCATAAATCTTTTTCTTTGAGTTTATTTTTATAATATCTTATAAAAATAAAGAGAATAGTAAGCATTGCTGCAATGATGACAAAGATTGTAAATTTAATTGGTAATGTTACTTGATATGAAGATCCTGAAATATTAACTTCATTGATTTTAAAAACATAAAGACATCCTAGTAACGAAATAATGACCATTACTATTTTTACAATTCTTTCTAATAATCTTTCATTTTTTTCATTTAAATAAATCTTTAATAGACATGGTATTTCAGTTTGTAAAACCGCATTTAAAGTAAATCCTAAAAATGGAAATCCTCCAGCATTTGCTAGAACAAGACCTAGAAAATCTGTGGCAATAGAAACTATAAAACAATACCCTGGTTGTAATGTTAAACCAGCAACGATTAAAGGTAATACCTCTAATGTAATTTTTAAACTTGGAAAGCCAAGAAAAGGTACCATCACAGCTAACCTTTTTAAAATAATAGCTAGAATGACAAATAAAGCCCCCAATGTCACTTGTCGCACATCGCTTTTCATTGGATATTTATAAAAAACAAATATCCCAATCGAAACAATAATAACCCCTAAAATAATTTGAATCATCGTTTGATTGCTACTTAAAAAAACCAATTGTTCCTGCTTCGTCCTCTTATAAGTCCACAGGCGTTAATTCCGGTAAGAAACCGTACATATGTTTTTTCCCACTTCGTCCTCTTTCTAGTCCATGGGCGTTAATTCCGATATAAAACCGTACATATGCTTTCCCGCTTCGTCCTCTTGCTAGTCCACGGGCGTTAATTCCGATATAAAACCGTACACAATTGCTACTAAAAGTAGACTCCTCCTTCTTTATTATTTGCTATGAATCTTTTGTAATAAGTATTTCCTTACTTCAGAAATAAAATACAATGATCCCGTAATCAAAAATGTTCCTTCTTGTAAATAAATATCGTCTAAAGCTTTTCTAAAATCCGGTTCAATTTTTACCGGATAGTCCCCTGCTAATAATTTTGCACTTTGACTACGTGGATGTTTAAATTCACAGACGGTTATATCATACGTCAAATCTAATAATCTTTCAATCATATAGTCCGTATCTTTATCTCTTAATGCTGAAAAGATGATTTTTAAATTATGTAATTTACGTGCAGAACGATAGAGTTCATCAACACCTTCTCGATTATGAGCCCCATCTAAAATAATCAGTGGTTTTTCACTTATGATTTCAAAACGTCCTGCCCACTTAGCTTCAAATAAACCTTCAACAATTGAAGATTCATCTAATTCAATAAAATGATGTTCCTTTAAATATAATAAGGTTTCTAATGCTAAAGCACTATTTTCAATTTGATAAAGAGCTGGCGTATTTAAAACAATATTATAATCCTTATATGTATATTTTACATTTTCACCATCTTGTAAATCATGTATACGATCTAAACGTATCAAATGACTATGATGCTTTTCACAAGTATCTCTAAAAATATCAACACATTCTTGTTTATGTTCTCCTGTAATAAAATCAACATGCTCTTTAATAATTCCCGCTTTCGCTCTAGCAATACTTTCATAGCTATCACCTAAATAATCCATATGATCTAAACCAATATTCGTATTAACACAAACCATTGGTAAAATAATATTCGTTGCATCTAACTCTCCACCTAATCCAACCTCATAAATGGCATAGTCAACACCTTGATAAATAAAGTAAAGAATTGAAATAAAGACTTCTATTTCAAATAAAGAAATCTCATACTTTAACCAATTATCCACATATCTATTAGCAACATCAACAATAAATTGTTCCTTGATCCATTCATCATTGATACGTACGACATCTAACCTAGAAATAAGTGCTGGTGAAGTAAAAGTTCCTACAGTATATCCCTGTTTTTTTAAAACTTCTTTCATGTAATTAACAGTCGAACCTTTCCCATTTGTTCCACAAACATGGATACATTTTAAAGCATGTTGGATATTGTAAAATTCTTGCATATATTTTTTAAAGTTATCTAAACTATAGACACGATCTTTTTGTTGATGAATAAAGTCATAGACTTCTTCATAGTGTTTAAATTGTTTTTTTGTTTTTATTTGTATGATTTTATTTTGATAAATGATATCTTTTAGAGCTATTTTTTTAATGACTGCTATTAATTGTTGTTTAATTTCATCAGTTCCTAAACAAAGTTCTATTTCATTTTTGATAACATCAAAAATAATAACCCCATTGATATTTTGATTTTCATTGACATAAATAATCTTTTGATTTTGTTTTAAATATTCTTTTGTTATTTCTTCTTGATGGATAAATTGTATTAATTCATCCATTCTTTTTTCATTTAATAATTTGATAGACATAATTTCACCCACAAACATTATAAAGGATTAAAAAAAAAGGACAATGTCCTTTTTCTAAAATTTTTCAAATTGTTCAATATCTAATACAAAAACTGTTGCTCCACCAACAAGTACATCTACCATGATTGGAGTAAAAAATTCTCCCATTTCAGTAGGTGGAACAGTAGGTTCTTTTTCTACACGTTTTTTAGAATTTTCTTTAATAATACCTACAGCATGTTCAACTTTATCATCATTTGTTCCAATAAAGAATGTTGTATTTCCTTTCTTTAAGAATCCACCTGTTGTTGATAATTTTGTAACGAAGTATCCTTCTTCTGTAAGTGCGGCTTGTACTGATGAACTATCATCAGAATTTACGATAGCAATAATTAATTTCATAAGCCATCCCTCCTGTATATTTATATTTTACACCAAATAAAATAATTATTAAAGTTTTTCGCCATGAAGAATTGGTAAAAATTTTCTTTCATAATCATTTAAAACATAAGTATCTGTCATCATTGATAAATAATCAGAGACAATCAATGGATTGGGCGTCTTTTGATAATTTTCTACCATCTTATTTTTAAACTTAACAATATTTGAATCTTGATCATTATTTTCTAATTCTTCTAAATAAACATCAAAGAGTTCTTTGACCATTCTTGAAAGTTTAGCATTTTCTTTTTCAAGAACTGGATGATGATGGACCTTTTCCCCTAAAAAAGAAAGTAAAGTAGATAATGCTTCAAAGACTTCATGAGAAAAACGTAAATATGGTTTTTGATAACTATGAATCATCAAATCACCAATTAATTTATTCATAATTGATTTATTATTATCTCCTAATACTTTTACTACATTTTCAGGAAGATCTTTCTTTTGTAAGATACCTACACTCATAGCATCTTCAATATCTTTTCCAATATAAGAAATAACATCTGAAATACGAACCACACATCCTTCTAAAGTCATTGGTTTTAACTCAAGACTGGCATTTTCTTTATGCCAACAATCATGATACTCTTGTAAGAATTGTTCTTTTGTTTTTTTACGATCTGGTTCATATTTTTTAGAAAGCATTTCACCATTATGACACAAAATAGCATCTAAGACTTGTAAAGAAACATTATAGCCTTTCCCATTTCTTTCTAAATAAAGAATATTTCGTACACTATTAGCATTATGACAAAAATATCCAAAACCCTTTTCTTGTAGTTTTTCATTCAACGCTCTTTCTCCTACATGACCATAAGGAGCATGTCCTAAATCATGTCCTAAAGCAGCCGCTTCAATTAAATCTAAATTTAAATTCAAACCTTTTCCTATTTGTCTGGCAATACGTGAAACCCATTGAACATGGATTGAACGTTTAGAAATATGAGCACTTTGAAAAAATGAAAGAGCCTGTGTTTTATCTGTGTAACGTTGATAAGATTTACAATATAAAATACGATCAATATCTTCTTCAAAAGGCCAACGAATATCAAACTCTTCATGTTCACTTTCTTCTTTTCTTAATTTTTGACATTCACTTGTTTTACAAGCATATGGAGAAAGTGTTCGATCATATTCTTTTGTTCTCTTTATAGTATTTTTTATAATTTTTTCTTCTTCTTTCATACTTGTCACCTATTTCATTATATACTTTTTTCAAAAAAGATGCTCCAACAATGTTTTAAAAGCAATTAAAATCAAAACAATGCCCCCAAAAATAAGTGCCTTATTTTGAAACTTGTTGTTTAAATAACGTCCAATTTGTAAAGCAAACAAACATAATAGAAAAGTAATAATTCCTATAATCAATAAAGCTTGATAAATAGCTACTTCTAAAAAAGCAAAAGTCATACCAATAGCAAAAGCATCAATACTTGTTGCAAAAGCAAGAATTGTTAAATCTAATAATTTAAAATTATAATTTGTTTCTTCTTCACTAAAAGCATCTTTTAACATATTGATACCAACAATCATTAAAAATATAAAAGCGATATAATGATCATAGGCTTGTATCTTTTTTGAAAATACACATCCTAAATGATATCCTAAAAAAGGCATCAATGCCTGAAAAAAGCCAAAATAAAAAGCAATGAAGCTTTGTTTCTTGATGTTTCCTTTTGGCATAGAAATACCATACATCATCGAAACAGTAAAAGCATCCATCGCTAATGAAATTGAAATAACAACAAGTTCAAATAATGACACATTATCTCTCTCCTTTGAGTAATACCTCACTACATTTCAAACCATCAATTGCACTTGACATAATACCACCTGCATATCCTGCACCTTCACCAATTGGATAAATCCCTTTAATATTACTTTCCATATTGTCATCACGATAAAAACGAATTGGTGCTGAACTTCTTGATTCTACTCCGAGTAATGTGGCATCACTTGTAAACCCATTAATCTTGTTATTCATTAAAAGAAGTCCTTCTTTTAAATTTATATTCAGGATTTCAGGAAGTAATGCATTGAGATTAGCATTTTTAACTCTTTTTAAACTTGTCTCTATTTTTTCTTTACTTTCTTTATTTTCTAAATAATCTTCCACTCTTTGAACTGGAATTGAATAATCACTTCCTCCTAGTTCAAAAGCTTTTTCTTCTAATTTTCTTTGAAAATACATCCCAGCAAGCGGATGTGAACTACCAAAATCATTAGGTGTCACATTGACTAAGATAGCACTATTAGCGTATTTATTATCACGTTTATAATTAGACATCCCGTTAACAACCAGTCTTTTTTCTTCACTGGCTGCATTCATGACATAACCACCAGGACACATACAGAAAGTATAGACTCCTCTTTTTTGACTTGTATGCATCGCCAATTTATAATCAGCCGCTTTTAATGCAGGATAATCATAGAATTTTCCATATTGGTTTTTATTAATAAATTCTTGACTATGTTCAATACGCATTCCCACTGCAAAAGCTTTTTGAGAGATTTCTAATTGTTTTTGATAAAGCATTTCATATGTTTTTCTCGCACTATGACCAATAGCCAATACCAGTTGATCTACTTTTTCTTTATATGTTCCTTCATTATTTTCTAAAACAACTTCTTTTAATTGATTATCTTCAATAATGATATCTACTAATTTTGTTTCAAAACGAACATCTCCACATTTTTCAATATCTTTTCTAATATTTTTAACCACATTAATTAAAACATCTGTTCCTAAATGTGGTTTATTTAAGTAAAGAATATCTTCACTTGCACCATGTTCATAAAAAGTATTCAATACAAATTGTTTACGATAATCCTTAATACCTGTCGTCAACTTTCCATCAGAGAACGTTCCTGCTCCTCCTTCTCCAAATTGAACATTACTTTGAGTATTTAACTTACCTGTTTCTAAATAAGTATCGATATCTTTTTTTCTTTCATCAACACATTTACCTTGTTCAATCAAAATTACCTTTTGCCCACTACGCGCTAAATTATAGGCACAAAATAATCCTGCTGGCCCACTTCCAACAACCATGATTGTTTGATTATTTGGTGTTAACTTGTCATAATGATATTCTTTAACTTTACTTACTTGTTTACTATGTGTTTTTAATAATTGATCTTCATCGACATATTCAAAAGTAAAGCCCATATTAAAATGTACTTTATTCTTCCTTCTTGCATCTACTGCTTTTTTAGCAATCTTTACATTCTTTACTTGTGATTTTCTTATATTTAATGTATTCGCAATAACTTTAGCGTAATCTTTTTCATCTAAAGAAACTGCAATATTACTTACTTTTAACATACCTTCTCCTATCTCTTTATTTTCCAATATCCTTTTTTGTTATTTCCAACTCTTTCAATAATTCCTAAATCCTTTAACTTTTTAATATTATTTGAAATACTCTTTCTACTCATTTTCATAATATTTGCAAGTTCGGTAATTGTATATCCAGGATCATCATATAGGGATTCTAGTATCTTATTCATTGTATCGTTCACCCTATTAGTCACCTTTGAAAAGTTATCAATCACCAATCTTTGAGGTGCATCAAATTCAATCATAATATCCGTAGGATTAATATAATATTTTGGCATTGGTAAATCATTTTCTATACAGGAATCAAATATTTTTTCTATACCTCTTCCCCATGACTCAATATGTCCTGCTAAATAGAAAACATGCGCAATATTAGGATTATAGGACTTAGAGCCATGTTTTTGATAAAGAGTTTCTTCTGTCCAATGATCTGGAAGCTTTCCAACATTTGTAATATAGAGCTTATCTTTATAAACACTTATTTGTATTGGTACACCAGATTCATATTGTTTATGAACAATAGCATTTAATATAGCTTCTCTCATACTTGCTTCACTTACAAAGTATTCTTCAACTCTTTGAAGTCCATCATATGAAATCTTAGCTTTCATATATTTAAAGAAAATAAGTTCTATAACTTTATCAATTTGTTCAAAAAGTGATCCTCTTACTTCATCTTGATAAATTAAATCAGCATCTGTTTCAAAAAATCCTACTTTTATAAAAGCACCTGTAAAATATCTCTCTGGATCTTTTGAAAACAAAAGTAAGGCAGCATTTGTAAGATAACCATTATTTATCAAATGAAGTTTATCTAATAATGTTTCCGTATCTTCTTCTAAAATCGTATCATCTATTCTTTTTTTACGAATTGCAAGTTCTTTAAACTTTTGAATAGCGTTTTGATCTAAATCTTCTATTTTTACTAATGGGTATGGAACGTTATCCCAAGTTGCTCCTCTTTTACGTAAAATAAAACTTTCTAATTCAATACCTGCCAACTTTTGTGATGTACTCCCACTTCTAAAATAATAGTTTCCTTTACAAGATATAGCTATTGGATAAGACGGAACATCTATTTCTATATATTCCAAATTATTTTTTTTACATAAATTAACTCCCTTTTTACAAAAATGTGTCTGATGCATACTAACTCATAATTATACGAAACACCACACTTTTATTCATTTTCTATTCATTTCCGGCTAATGGGTATTCATTTTTACTCTAAGTTATCATGCAATTTATTAGA
>OIYH01001581.1_pt1 | contig 12895 bp, 7 predicted proteins | sample 1587911 | NCBI WGS metagenome assembly OIYH01 (sample SAMN03283252) | human gut metagenome | biome: human-associated habitat; material: feces | host: Homo sapiens | place: USA | collected 2013
GGCAGACGCCCGGGACTTAAAATCCCGTGGGTAGTGATACCCGTACCGGTTCGATTCCGGTCTGCGGCATTATTTTTTCTCTGAGATTTTTGTGAAGTCAATGTTTGCAAGAATATCAGAGTTTTTTGTTTTATGCATTCCATTTGGAGGTAAGGATATTATTCAAAAAATAACGGCATTGCATCTCATCTTACGAGATACAATGCCGTTATTTTAAAGTCTTCACACTTTTATTAAAAAGTGGACCTGGCGGGAATCGAACCCGCGTCCAAAAACCTGTCCCATGTACTTCTACTATCATAGTCAGTTATTTAACATTCCCTCTGCCGTACGAAAACTAACATCCTTACGGGTTCAGTAGCTTCATAATACGCCTGACAGCTCAAAGCTTTGCCGTCATCGTTTCTCACATAGTCGGTGCCAGATTCCTAAAGTGTGAGTGCTTCAGGGCTGACATGCAGCATTTAGGCTGCAGCTAATTCGAAATTATCGTTAGCGTTTAATTTTAAGTTTGCGATTTAACGCATCAGCCTACGGATAGCTTCTCCATCTTCGAGATCCCTGTCGAAACCAGTACAAGCCCTGATCAGGGTAGAGTAATGAATACTCTCTACTGTAACAGACACATTCTCTTGTGTGCTGTACATACTAATATAGTAAAAAGAAATATAAATGTCAAGTGATTATTGCGTTAAAAGAAGTGAAAAAGCAGTAAAAATTTAGCATTTTTAATGTCATTTCACATATTTTTTATAAAGATAATTACTGTCAGACAGGGAAGAATGTGTTAATATAATAATATGAGTAATTATAAATCTTAACAAGAAAATTCGGAAAAAGGAGAGGTTTCTTATGCCAACAACATACGCACATTATAAATTCGGAAAAGAGGTGCTCAGTGCACTTCCAAGACCCCTTCAGAATTCTATAGAAGCGCATAGAGAGTTGTTTGATATTGGGTTACATGGACCGGATATCTTATTTTATTATAATGCATTAAAGAAAGATCCGGTGAATGAACAGGGGCATACACTTCATGAACAATTTGCCGATGAGTTTTTCCATCATGCTGTTGAAGTGATTGAGAAAGCAAAAGATCCGGCAGCGGCGCGTGCATATATTTATGGATTTATCTGTCATTTTGCTTTAGACAGTGAATGCCATCCTTATGTTGAAAAAATTATGCAGGTCGGAAGAGTTTCACACAATGAGATTGAGATGGAACTGGATCGAATGATGCTGACGGAAGATTATCATGATCCTTTGCGCTATCTGACAGCGAAGCATATTCATCCTAAGATGGAGTATGCGGAAGTGATCGCACCATTTTTCAAAGATGTAACAGCCGAGCAGATCTATAAGGCATTAAAAGGGATGGTTTTTTATCATAAGCTGTTTCTGGCACCGACATCTGGAAAGCGAAAAGCGTTGTTTCTTGGGATGAAGGCAGTGGGAAAATACGATTCATTGCATGACATAGTGATGAGTGTAAAGCCAGATCCGTTATGTCAGAAATATTGTAAGGTTTTGAAACGGCAATATTCAGGTGCAGTGCCGTTAGCTGCGAGTCTGATCGTACAGTATCAGAAGAAATTATTCCAGGATACACCGCTTCCGGAACGTTTTCATGAGACATTCGGTGCAGGAGAAGAGTGGGAGAAACTGCGTCTGTAGAGAATCGAAGAAAAGAGCAACAGACTGCTTGCCAGGAGAGATGCAGAAGAAGAGAAAAAGAGTCAGGAGAATGTAGATGAAGGAATTCGTTAAAGTGCAGGATATCACGAAAACTTATAAAATGGGTGAAGTTGAGATTCATGCAGTGGATCACATCAGCTTTTCGATTGAGCAGGGAGAACTTGTTGTAATCGTTGGACCAAGTGGTGCAGGTAAGACAACTGTGCTTAATATTCTCGGCGGAATGGATACGGCAACAAGCGGGAAGCTGTATGTAGATGGAAAAGATATTACAGCTTATAATTCCAAACAGCTGACAGGATACCGCAGAGATGACATCGGATTTGTTTTTCAGTTTTATAATCTTGTGCCGAATCTGACCGCATTGGAAAATGTTGAGCTTGCGTTGCAGATCAGTAAGGATCCGTTGGATGCACAGGCAGTTTTGGAGGAAGTTGGTCTGGGGGAACGGAAGAATAATTTTCCGGCACAGCTTTCCGGCGGTGAGCAGCAGCGAGTTTCAATCGCGAGAGCATTAGCGAAGAACCCAAAGCTTTTGCTTTGTGATGAGCCAACAGGTGCATTGGATTACAATACAGGAAAATCAATTTTGAAATTACTTCAGAATATGTGTAGAGAAAAGGGAATGACAGTTATTATCATTACACATAATCAGGCACTTGCGCCGATGGCAGATCGATTGATTCATATAAAAAATGGACAGGTAGCAAGAATGGAATCTAATGAGAATCCGACTTCGATTGATGAAATTGAATGGTAGGGGATGTGGATGAAGAAAGCATTACGAAAAAACTTTTATATGGAGATCCGTCATAGCCTTGGACGTTTTTTATCCATTTTCTTTATTGTTGCGATAGGATGTGCATTCTTTTCCGGAATCCGTGCATCAGAGCCGGATATGAGATATTCAGGAGATGCATATTTCGATGAGAAGAACCTGATGGATATTCAGGTAATGAGTACAATGGGACTGACAAAAGATGATCTGGATGCAATTCGTGCTGTGGATGGTGTATTGGATGCAGAAGGAAGCTATGCAACAGATGTACTTTGTACGATTCGGGGAAACCAGGTAGCAGTTCATGTTATGGCGCTCCAGGATAAGATGAATCAAGTTCAGTTAGAAGATGGCAGGCTTCCAGAAAAGGAAAATGAATGTGTAATAGATGCAGATTATCTGGATGGAAAGAATCTGAAGATTGGGGATAAGATCACATTATCGAGTGGGACTTCGGATTCTTTGGAAGATACACTTAAGACAGATACATTTACCATTGTTGGTACGGTCAGCAGTCCGGAGTATATTGCATTTCACAGAGGCAGTACAACAATCGGAAATGGAAGTGTCAGTGCCTTTCTTTGCGTTCCGGAGAAAGCATTTTCATTAGATGTGTATACAGAGATTACAGTGCAGGTTGAAGGTGCAAAGGAAGCGACTGCATTTACGAAAGAATATGAAGAACATGTGGATTCTGTGCTGAAAAAGGTTCAGGCAATTAAAGCGGAAAGAGAACAGGCCAGATATGATGAGATTACTTCGACAGCGCAGGAAAAAGTGGATGAAGCACAAGAAGAGTTAGCTCAGGCAGAGCAGGATCTGGCGGATGGAAAAGAAGAGGCGGAAGAAGAACTTGCAAGTGCAAGAGAGAAACTTGATACAGCGCAGAAAGAGCTTGAGCGAGGCAGAAATCAGCTGGCAGCTTCGAAGCTTGAGCTGGAGCAGTCGAGAAATCTTCTGATATCAAAGCAAAAGGAGCTGGATCAGTCCAAAGCACAAGTTGAGCAGGGTGCACAGGAACTTAGCGAAAAACAGATTGCACTTACAACATTAAGAAATCAGCTGGCACAACTGAAAGAGCAGGAAGAAAGTCTGGAAGATCAGAGACAAGAACTTTTAGTGCAACAGACACAGATGCAGCAAAAGAAAGACGAGCTTCTGAAAGCAAAGGAAGAATTGCAGCAACAGGCAGAAGACTATCAGTCTGCGTATCAGCAGATTTATCAGCCGCTGAAACAGTCCTATGAAGAACTAAATACACAATATGAACTTCTTTTACAGAACTATGAGGCACTGAAAGAAGAATACGACCGGAAGCAGGAAGCAGGAGAAGAAGATCCAGAATTAAAGGCTCAGTTAGAACAGTTGGAAGCTGAAAAAACAGCAATGGAAGAGAAGTTGACTGAATTGAAAGCAAATCTGGATAAAATGGAACTGGAGGCGAAAGCTGCCGAAGCGGAGATTCAGAAAAACCAGACAAAGATCGAAGCCGGATTGACGCAGATTAACGAAGGGCTTCCAGCAGTTGAAGCCGGGATAGCTCAGATTGAAGAAGGTATTCCGGTATTGCAGGATAATATACAGAAACTGACGGATGTGTTGACACAGGGAGATGCTGCAATCCTTACCGCAAGTCGGCAGATAGATCAGGCAAAGACGCAGATTACATCCGGTCAGCAGCAGATTGACAGCGGATGGCAGCAGATCAGTGAGGGACAGAAGAAGATTGAGGAGGCACAGCAGCAGTTAAGCAGCGGAACAAAGGAGCTGGAAGACGGTTGGGCAGTGTATGAGGAAGGTCGTATAGAAGCTCAGAAGAAGATTGAAGATGGAGAGCGGCAGATTACAGAAGCAAGAGAAGAGCTTGCGAAAGCACAGCAGAAGATTGATGATCTTGAAAAGCCAAAGTGGTATGTTTATGATCGGAACAATCTGACAGAATACAGTGGATACGGAGATAATGCAGACCGTATGCGGGCAATCGGTAAAGTGTTCCCACTTATTTTCTTTCTTGTTGCAGCATTGATCAGTCTGACAACAATGACACGAATGGTAGAGGAGGAGAGAACGCAGATCGGTACTTTGAAGGCTCTCGGATATGGAAATGCTTCAATTGTTGGAAAATATCTCTGGTATGCGATCCTTGCGACATTAACTGGTGGTGTTTTCGGAATTCTGATTGGAGAAAAGATAATTCCATATATCATTATCACTGCATATAAGATCCTGTATCGTCATATGCAAGATATTGTGATCCCGTATAATTTGTATTATGCTGTAACAGCATGTGCAGCGGCACTTGCATGTACAGTAATCGCAACATTGTTCTCCTGTATGAAAGAATTACGGGAGCAGGCAGCAGAATTGATGCGTCCGCCGACACCAAAACAGGGAAAACGAGTATTTCTGGAACGAGTTCCGTTTATCTGGAAAAATCTGAATTTTACATGGAAATCGACCGTGCGTAATCTGGTGCGGTATAAAAAACGCTTCTTCATGACAGTATTTGGAATTGGCGGTTGTATGGGCATGATGTTGTTTGGTTTTGGATTAAAAGATTCTATCTCAGCAATCGTTCCGCTTCAATACGAACAGATTCAGCTTTATGATGGAGACGTTATTTTAAAGGAAGATGTGACAGAAGAAGAGAGAAATGAGGTTCAGAAAGAACTGGATACGGATAAGAAGGTATCAGTGACTGCAGAAAATCTTTTGAAAAATATTGAGGTCAGTTCAGGAGAGTCTTCTCAGGAAGTTTATTTAGATGTACCAAAAGATGTGGAAGCATTCAAAAAGTTTGTCGTGATCCGGGATCGGAAAACAAAAGAAATTTATTCATTGGATGATAAAGGAGCAATCCTGACTGAAAAAGTAGCGAAACTGCTGGAAGTCAATGTCGGTGATAAATTAACGATTGATACAGATGATGGAGAGAAAACAGTCTTGATCAGTGCAATCTGTGAGAATTATATGGGACATTATCTCTATATGACATCTGAAGTCTATGAAAAGACATTCGGTGAGGCTCCGGCCTATAATTCAATTTATTATAGAACTCAGGACCGTACAACAGAGGAGGCAAAGGATGTCGGCGAAAATATAATGAAGTGTGATGGAACACTTAGCATCAGCTATACGACAAGCCTGAAAAAGCAGGTGGATCATATGCTGGAGAGTCTGGACATCGTGATTATTGTATTGATTATTTCAGCAGGAATGCTGGCGTTTGTAGTGCTGTATAATCTGAATAATATTAACATTACAGAGCGCAAGAGAGAACTGGCAACATTAAAGGTACTTGGATTTTATGACAAGGAAGTTTCTTCTTATGTTTACAGAGAGAATATCCTGCTGACCTTGATTGGGGCACTGGCGGGATTGTTGATCGGAAAAATTCTGCACCGCTTTATTGTTGAGACAGTGGAGATTGATTCGGTTATGTTTGGACGAAATATCGATCCACCAAGTTTCCTGTATGCCTTTCTTCTGACAGTGGCCTTTTCATTGTTTGTCAATGGAGTGATGTATTTTAAGTTAAAGAAGATTAACATGGTTGAATCACTCAAGAGTGTAGAATAAGACAGATTTGTCAGGAAATATAATAACGAACATAATAATGGATTGCAGAGAAGCTGCATGGAACATAGATACAATTGTGAAATGTTCCATGACAGCTTCTTTGTTGTTGCCGGCCGCATATAGCGTAAGCAGCAACCGCACGTAGCATGAACAGTAACTTTTTGTTAAAAAGCACTTGAAATATACCTGTAGGGGGTATATATTAATAATTAGAAAATATACCCCCTGGGGGTTATACAATAGGAGAAATACAATGGAAGAAAAGAAAGTCTGTCCGGGATGTTGTCACAAGACAAAGGACCGCCCGGAAAAAGAATATAAAGATCTGATGAATCGTCTGAGTAGAATTGAAGGACAAGTCAGGGGAGTTCGAAGGATGGTTGAAGAAGGCGCGTATTGTCCGGATATTCTGATTCAGGTATCTGCGGTGAATGCGGCTCTGAATAGTTTCAATAAAGTGCTTTTGGCAAACCATATCCGGACATGTGTGGCAGATGATATCCGGGATGGAAAAGATGAAACGATTGACGAGCTCGTGACGACACTTCAGAAATTGATGCGATAAAAAATCTGAAGAGAGATCTGGCACAAAAAGTCCGGATCACAACTTGAAGGAGGAGTAAGATGGAACAATATAATGTGACGGGAATGAGTTGTGCAGCCTGCAGTGCCCGTGTTGAGAAGGCAGTTGGGAAAGTCCCCGGAGTTGAGAACTGTTCAGTCAGTCTTCTGACGAATTCCATGGGAGTGGAAGGCACAGCAACAGTAGATGCGGTCATTGCGGCTGTTGAGGAAGCTGGATATGGGGCAACGTTGAAATCTGCAAAGAATGAAGGGCATGGGATGAATCAAAGTGAGCAGAACTGTGCGGAAGATGCATTGAAAGACAGGGAGACACCGAAGATGAAAAGGCGTCTGATCGCTTCTTTGTGTTTTTTGATTCCGCTCATGTATCTGTCAATGGGGCATATGATGTGGGGCTGGCCACTTCCGGTATTTCTGGAAGGGAATCATGTGGCGATGGGGCTGGCGCAGCTCCTGTTAACGACAATCGTTATGGTGATCAATCAGAAGTTTTTTATCAGTGGATGGAAAGGCATGATCCATAGAGCACCAAATATGGATACGCTGGTTGCACTTGGTGCAGGTGCATCTTATGGATATAGCGTGTATGCATTATTCGCTATGACGGCAGCGCAGACGGCAGGCGATATGGATCATGTGATGGAGCTGATGCATGAATTTTATTTTGAATCAGCAGCAATGATTTTAACGTTGATCACAGTCGGAAAGATGCTTGAAGCGCATTCAAAGGGAAAGACAACAGATGCATTAAAAAGCCTCATGAAGCTGGCACCAAAGACAGCAACGCTCCTGCGTGATGGAAAAGAACAGGAAGTTTCGATTGACCAGGTGAGAAGAGGAGATCAGTTTGTTGTAAGACCTGGGGAGAATATTCCGGTGGATGGAATTGTTCTGGAAGGAAACAGTGCAGTAGATGAAGCTGCCCTGACCGGAGAGAGTATACCGGTAGATAAAGCAGAAGGGGATAAAGTGTCTGCGGCTACAATGAATCAGTCAGGTTTTCTGCGTTGCGAGGCGACGAGAGTTGGCGAGGATACGACATTATCACAGATCATTCAGATGGTAAGTGATGCGGCAGCAACAAAAGCGCCAATTGCCAAAGTGGCAGATAAAGTTTCAGGAGTATTTGTTCCGGCAGTTATTTCTATTGCAGTTGTCACAATGATCGTATGGCTGCTTGTCGGAGAGCCTGTTGGATTTGCACTTGCAAGGGGAATTTCTGTTCTGGTGATCAGCTGCCCGTGTGCATTAGGTCTGGCCACTCCGGTTGCAATTATGGTTGGAAATGGAATGGGCGCGAAGAATGGAATCATGTTTAAGACAGCTGTTTCGCTGGAAGAGACAGGAAAGACGGAGATTGTCGCACTGGATAAGACAGGAACGATCACAAGTGGAGAACCGAAGGTGACGGATTTGCTCCCTGCGGACGGAATGACAGAACATGAATTATTATTTTTTGCAAATGCATTGGAGAAGAAAAGTGAGCATCCGCTTGCCCGGGCAATTCTTGCAAAGGCAGAAGAAAATGGGGAAGCAGAGCAGAAAAGTGAAATCACACAGTTTCAGGCAGTTCCGGGAAATGGTCTGTCAGGAAAACTTGGAGAGGACTGGCTGTACGGAGGCAATTTTAAATTCATTTCTGACAAAATGAAGATTTCTGCCAGCATAAAAGAACAGGCGGAACGGTTGGCACAGCAAGGAAAGACACCGCTGTTCTTTGGAAGGAATGAGCAGTTCCTTGGCATGATCGCAGTTGCGGATGTGATCAAGGAAGACAGTCCACAGGCAGTGAAAGAACTTCAGAATATGGGAATCCATGTTGTTATGCTGACCGGAGATAATGAGCGCACAGCGAAGGCAATTGGTAAGCAGGCAGGTGTGGATGAAGTGATTGCAGGTGTTCTTCCGGAAGGAAAAGAACAGGTGATCCGCAAGCTGAAAGAAAAAGGAAAGGTTGCGATGGTAGGTGACGGTATCAATGACGCACCGGCACTGACCAGGGCAGATATGGGAATTGCCATTGGAGCGGGGACAGATATTGCAATCGATGCAGCGGATGTTGTGCTGATGAAGAGCCGGTTAAGTGATGTGCCGGCGGCAATCCGTATGAGCCGTGCAACATTGCGCAACATTCATGAGAATCTGTTCTGGGCATTTTTCTATAATGCGATAGGAATTCCACTGGCAGCAGGAATCTGGATCCCGGTCTTTGGTTGGAAATTAAATCCGATGTTCGGAGCAGCGGCAATGAGCCTGTCCAGTTTCTGTGTAGTAACAAATGCATTGAGACTGAATCTGTTTAAAATGTACGATGCCAGCAAAGACAGAAAAAGAAAGATGAAAAAGGTAGAAACAGCAGAAAATACTGTTTCAGATATTGTCTTAGCAGACAAAAATGAGTCAGAAAACAAGGAGGAGACAAAGATGACAAAGACAATGAAAATCGAAGGAATGATGTGTGGACACTGTGAGGCGGCTGTGAAGAAAGCTCTCGAGGCACTTGAGCAGGTTGATACAGCAGAAGTCAGCCATGAGGCCGGAACAGCAGTTGTAACACTGAATTCCGAAATCAGTAATGAAGTGCTGAAAAAGACAGTCGAAGACAAAGATTATACAGTAACAGCGATCGAGGATTAATGAGCAAAGAAGAGGTCCCCCCTGCGGAAATGAAAGATTCTGCAGGGGACCTTTTGGATTAATCCTTGTATACAATCTTTCCATCACAGATTGTATATTTTACTTTTCCATACAATTCCCATCCGGTAAATGGAGAATTAGAAGACTTAGAAGCATAAGTCTCAGGAGTCCATTTCTCATTCGGATCAAACAGTACAAGATCAGCTGATTTTCCTTCTGCGACAGAACCGCACGGAAGGTGATACAGGCTGGCAGGATTGATCGTCATCTTCTCGATCAGCTGGCTTAATGTCAGGTGTCCCGGACGTACAAGGGAAGTGATTCCGAGAGCAAGGGAAGTCTCAAGACCAATAATACCGCTTGGTGTTTGTGTGATAGGACGGGATTTCTCTTCCGTACTGTGTGGCGCGTGGTCTGTAGCAATCAGATCGATCGTACCGTCTTTGAGACCTTCGATGATAGCAAGGCGGTCATTTTCTGTACGAAGAGGTGGGTTCATCTTGGCAAGTGCGCCGTATTTTAATACAGCTTCATCTGTCAAAGTGAAATGGTGCGGAGTTGCCTCTGCATGCAGATTTGCTCCCATAGCTTTAAAGGTACGTACCAGTTCAACGGACTGTCCGGAGCTGATATGCTGGATTACGACCTGTGCACCGGAACGAAGCGCCAGCAGACAATCTCTGGCAACAAGAGATTCTTCAGCAATCGAAGGAGATCCGTAGATGCCCAGCGCATCAGATACAGGTCCGTGGTTGATTCCGTTTGTTTCAATAAATGCAGGATCTTCTTCATGAAGACTGATCGGAAGGTCAAGTGCCTTCGCCTCTTCCATGGCCTTATAGAGAAATGCAGCGTTCTTAAGAGGGATTCCGTCATCTGTGAATCCACAGGCACCGGCAGCGGCAAGTTCCTTCATAGAAGTCATCTCTTCACCCTTGAGTCCGCAGGAGACAGCAGCAGCCTGGAAAATATGGATGTCTTCCAAAGCTTCCCGTTCCATCAGTTCTTTGAGAACCGGAACAGAATCGATGACCGGTGAAGTATTTGCCATACAGATCACGGAAGTAAATCCACCGGCAGCAGCTGCAAGAGATCCGGTATGGAGATCTTCTTTATAAGTAAATCCGGGATCACGGAAATGAATGTGTGTGTCAACAAGTCCTGGAGAAATCATAAGTCCTGCAGCATCAAGCTCATCCTCTCCATTTTCAGGTGTCAGAGTTCCGGCATCTGCGAGTGTCTGGATCAGACCGTCCGTGATGCGAAGGTCGACAAGACGTTCTGTATCAGATGCAGGATCAATTAGAAAACCATTTTTTATAAGCATAATTCATCCTCCTTTTGCTGTTAAGTATACCGTATTTTTGATAGAGATTCAAATTTATTAGAAAATGTGTTATCATAAACACACCATAATATGAAAAGAAAGAAGACAGAAAGGTTGATCTTTGGATTTTACCGGATCAAGACAATCGTTCTGCGGAAAGAAGGAGTAAATGAAAGAATACGATTATCTGATTGTCGGAGCAGGTCTTTATGGAGCTGTCATGGCACATGAATTAAAGAAAAAAGGGAAGAAATGTCTTGTGATTGACCGAAGAGATCATATTGCAGGAAATATTTACTGTGAGGACATAGAAGGAATCCATGTACATAAATATGGTGCACATATTTTCCATACGTCTGATAAAAAGATATGGGATTACATGAATCAGTTCGCGGAATTTAATAATTACATCAATTCACCGGTAGCAGTTTATAAAGATGAACTTTATAACCTGCCATTTAATATGAATACATTCAGTAAGATGTGGAATATCCGCACACCACAGGAAGCAAAAGAGATTATTGAAAAACAGCGCAAAGAGACAGGAATCACAGATCCACAGAATCTGGAGGAACAGGCACTTTTTCTTGGCGGAAGAGATATCTATGAGAAGCTGATCAAGGGTTATACAGAGAAACAGTGGGGAAGAAAGTGTACAGAACTTCCGGCATTTATTATCAAACGTCTGCCATTCCGATTTGTTTACGATAATAACTATTTCAATGACAGATATCAGGGAATTCCGGTTGGCGGTTATACAGCAATCGTTGAGAAGATGCTGGAAGGGACAGAAGTTCGCACAGGGATTGATTTCTTTGAATTCAGAAAAGAGAATCCGGAGATTGCAGAGAAGATTATTTTTACAGGAATGATCGATGAATATTTTGGATATCAGCTGGGAGCATTGGAGTATCGTTCTGTCAGATTTGAGACAGAAGTTCTTGATTGTGAGAACTATCAGGGAAATGCTGTTGTCAATTACACAGAGCGTGAAGTTCCGTATACAAGAATTATCGAGCATAAGCATTTTGAGTTTGGCAAGCAGGAGAAGACGGTTATTTCCAGAGAGTATTCATCAGAATGGAGTGTTGGCATGGAACCATACTATCCGGTAAATGATGAGAAGAATAATGCATTGTTTGAAGAATACAAGAAGCTTGCAGAAAAGGAAGAAAATGTAATCTTTGGCGGACGACTGGGAGATTATAAATATTATGACATGGATAAAGTTGTTGCCGCAGCTCTTGACAGACTGGAAGAATTCAATTAATATGAGAGTCACACTTCAGTCGTTCTGACTGAAGAATCAGGAAAGATTCTGAAGAGTAGTTCGTATCAGATTCTGATAATTTTCAATTGGACAGGTATTGTATCGTGTGCGGTGTGGGGCCGCACACGTTTAGATGACAGATTGCAGTAGAATTAAATATGGAAAAAATGTATGAAGTACTTCGCTTCGTGGAAAAAGGAACTGAATGCCAGCCAAGTATCGATTGCCTGCAGGGAGAACTTTTGATTTATTATCTGCGGGATAATACACAGTTGGATAAAGCGGTGTTATTTGAATGGTTCCGACAGATTGCAGGGGAAATAAGAAAGTATCAGCAGTCGAGACGTGGGCAGAATTATCGTTGTCTGACCCCATATAGTATTGTTGTGACAGAAGAAGGAGAACTGCTGCTTTTAAATCCGGATGCACAGGAAAATGAATTTGTTATGAAGAAGATGCAGCAGAAAGCGGTGAGAAGTCATTTTATCCGACCGACAGCGTCAGGCAGCAGGAAAAATTGTTCCGTGGATTTGTTCGGATATGGTAAAATTTTGCAGTTTTTACTGGCATATACAGAGCAGATTCCAGAACTTAGCAGAAGTGAAGAACGCAGACTGGAGCGGATCATTGAACGTTGTACCGGTGGCGGAAGACGGCATTATGATAAGATCAGCCAGGTGATACGTGATCTTCCGGAGGAACGTGAGGAATGGAATCTGGAACAGAAAGTAAAACTTCGGAATGTCAAACTGGCGGTTCTTTTATTTGCTGCCGGGGCAGTAATTGCGGCAGCAGGAATTGGGATGAGCCGGGGAAGAGAAAGTAACAATACAGTTGGGAAAAGTGAAACGGCAGTGCAAGCTCAGAAAGCAGACGATGTAAAAACAATACCAGAAGAACATAGTGAAACTGAACAGGACAGAAAAAAAGCATTGGAAGATATGAAATGGAAGAAAGAGATGGAGGAACGGGTTCAGGAGATTCTGGAATCGGTCAAAGCATGTGAAAAGAAGATAGAAGAAAC
>OIYH01001584.1_pt1 | contig 12849 bp, 10 predicted proteins | sample 1587911 | NCBI WGS metagenome assembly OIYH01 (sample SAMN03283252) | human gut metagenome | biome: human-associated habitat; material: feces | host: Homo sapiens | place: USA | collected 2013
CGCAACTACCTTACCGCCAGTCATGGTAACCTCAGAGTCTCCGACAGCTGCCACAACAATACCTGCGCCGGGGCTATCCGGACTCACTTTGATCTCGCCGCCCTCGATCTTGAGTTTCGAGTACATCAGCGTAATGCCAAACTTGCCCAAGTCAAGCTTTCCGCCAGTCCCGCTGTCCTTAATGGTAAACGTAGCCCCATTCTGGACTACAAAAGCGTTCTGAGTACCAACAGTCGTCACGGTCACGGTTTTGCCGTTCAGATCAATAGCCACATCCTCCGTGATCTGAGTGTTGGAATTTATCGCAGCATCCGCCTGCAGCACGATGGTCTCGCCCGCCTGTGCCGCCGTGATAGCATCCGCCAGCGTAGCATACCCGGTGACACCAATTTTGGCCACATCGTCAGCCCACGCCATCGTTGTGACGCTGAGTGCCATGACCAGCGCCAGAATAGTCGCCAACAACTTTTTCATAAATACCCTCCTCTTATTTTTGGCATTTTTTGGATATTCCGTTATATCCTTATATAAATATATACTCCAATGAATAAATTGTCAAGCCCATATACACTTTATAAAATGTATAGCAGAATATCTCAGGAGGTGTATCATGGGCAAGGTCTACCTGACGCTGGACGAGGTACTGACCCGGCGCAGTATGAGCCGCTACGAGCTGGCCAAGCGCACTGGAATCCGCTACCCCATCATCGACAACTACTATAAGAACAAGGTCGTCCGCTACGACAGCTACGTGCTGGAAAAGATATGCTCTGCCCTGGACTGCACCGCCGCCGACCTGATACGCTACGAAAAATAAAGCGAGGAAGCCCTGCCGGACTTCCTCGCTTTATTTTTGCCGTTTTATATCGGCGGATATCTTTGCTTACTTCACGCAGATGGTTTCGATCTCCACCAGCGCGCCCCGGGGCAGCGCACCGACCTCCACGGCGCTGCGGGCAGGGTACTGCCCCTCAGTGAAGAACTCGGCGTAGACCGCATTCATGGCGGCGAAGTCGCCCATGCTCTGCAGGAATACGGTGGTCTTGACCACATTGTCCATGGTCAGACCGGCGGCTTCAAGGATGGCCTTGATGTTGGTGAGTACCTGACGGGTCTGCTCGGTAATGCCGCCGGGGACGAACTCGCCGGTAGCCGGGTCAAAGGGCACCTGGCCGGACGTGACCAGGAAGCTGCCGCAGTCGATGGCCTGGGAATAGGGACCGATGGCGGCGGGGGCATTGGTGGTGGCAATGATCTTCTTCATGGTGATGACCTCCTGTAAGCTGCATGTACCCGGCGGACACCGGGCGCACTCTCTGTCTCTCTTATACCACATTCCGGCGGAAATGGCAACCGTTTCCCGCAAATAGCGCCCATCGTTATCTGTTTCATTTATCATGTTCCCCGACAAAAATCAGCCGCCATTTTGCTGTATTTTTCGGCACGATGTCTAATTTCCGCTAAAACTTTTTGCGATTTCCACGCAATACAGCATTCTGCACAAAAATATATTCCGAAATTATCTGTTTTAGCTACAATTCCAATTGATAGCGAGCTGGCGCATTTTGCCGCTACCACCGTCGGGTTCAGATATGTTACCCTTATGGCAAAGGGCCGTATGGTCCTGTACACTTTATTGTTACATTATAGTGCAAGGAGGACGACCCATGCTGAACAAGGATTGCGGCTTCGGTACAAAAGCCATTCACGCCGGAAACGTGAAGGACACCCAGTACGGCGCACTGACCACCCCTATTTTCCAGACCTCCACCTTCGTATTTGACAGCTGTGAGCAGGGCGGGCGCCGTTTCGCCGGTGAAGAAGCGGGCTATATCTACACCCGCCTGTCCAACCCCACCACCTCGGTGCTGGAGGCCAAGGTCGCTGCCCTGGAAAGCGGTGAGGCCTGCGTGGCCGCCGCCTCCGGCATGGGTGCCATCTCCTCCGCGCTGTGGACCGTAGCCGGCGCCGGCAAGCATATCGTGGCCGACGGCACCCTGTACGGCTGCACCTTCGCCCTTCTGAACCACGGCATGACCCGCTACGGCGTGGAGGTCAGCTTTGTGGACACCTCCGACCTGGATGCCGTGCGCAAGGCGCTGAAGCCCAACACCTGCGCGGTGTATCTGGAGACGCCCGCCAACCCCAACCTGAAGATCGCGGACATCTCTGCCGTGGCGGCACTGGCCCACGGCTACAACAAGGACATCAAGGTCATCTGCGACAACACCTTCGCTTCCCCGTACCTCCAGCGGCCGCTGGAGCTGGGCGCAGACGTGGTGGTGCACTCCGCCACCAAGTACCTGAACGGCCACGGCGACGTGATCGCGGGCTTTGTGGTGGGCTCCGCCGAATTCTGCAATGAGGTACGTATGTTCGGCCTGAAGGATATGACCGGCGCAGTGATGGATCCCTTCTGCGCCTTCCTGATCCTCCGCGGCCTGAAAACCCTGGAGATCCGTATGCAGAAGCACTGCGCCAACGCCAAGGCCGTGGCGGAATTCCTGTATGATCACCCCGCCGTGGAGAAGGTCTACTATCCCGGCCTGATCGACCATCCCGGCCATGACATCGCCCGCCGCCAGATGCGCGACTTCGGCGGTATGCTGTCCTTCGAGGTCAAGGGCGGCCGTGCCGCCGGCGTGAAGCTGGTGAACGCCCTGCACCTGGTGACGGTGGCTGTGTCTCTGGGCGACGCCGAGACGCTGATCGAGCACCCCGCCTCCATGACGCACTCCACCTACACCGAGGAGGAACTGGCCGCCTCCGGCATCGCCGCCGGCCTGATTCGCCTATCCGTGGGTCTGGAGAACGCCGAGGACCTCATCGCCGACCTGAAGCAGGCACTTGACACCCTGTAAACCTTCTCTCCGCGCGAAGAAGCAATAGGACAAAAAAGGAACGCCCTTGGGCCATTGCCCAAGGGCGTTCCTTTTTGTTTACTTCTCCGCAGGAACAGCGGCCGTCTCGGCGGGCGCTATCGCCGCAGGCGCAGCTTCAGCAGGAACCGCCTCGCTGTCGATGACCACCTTGCCATCCCGCAGACGGACATGGGCGGTATCGCCGGACTTCAGCTTACCCTCCAGCATCAACTCCGCTACGGCATCCTCCACCTGGTTCTGGATGGCCCGGCGCAGAGGACGGGCACCGTACTGGGGATCAAAGCCGTCACGGGCCAACTCGGCCACGGCGTCATCGTCGGAGATCAGGGTGATCCCCTGCTGGGCCATACGCTTGCCGGTAACGGTGAGCATACGGCGGGCGATCTCCACGATGTTCTCCTGGGTCAGCTGACGGAACACGATGATCTCGTCGATACGGTTCAGGAACTCGGGGCGGAAGGTATGCTTCAGGTCGGTCATGACCGCCTCGCGGATACGGGCGAAGCGAGCCTCCTCAGTTTCCTTCCCGCCCTTTTCGTCGCCGTCAAAGCCCAGCTTGGCGGCGGCATCGGTGATGTTCCGGGCGCCCACGTTGGATGTCATGACGATGACGGTGTTCTTGAAGTCCACCCGGCGGCCCTGGGAATCGGTGACAACGCCGTCCTCCAGGATCTGCAGCAGGATGTTCCACACATCCTCATGGGCCTTCTCGATCTCGTCGAACAGCACCACGGAATAGGGCTTACGGCGCACCTTCTCGGTCAGCTGGCCGCCCTCCTCGTGGCCCACATAGCCGGGAGGCGAGCCGATCAGGCGAGACACCGTGTGCTTCTCCATGTACTCGGACATATCGATACGCACCATGGCGTTCTCGTCGCCGAACATGGACTCCGCCAGAGTCTTGCACAGCTCGGTCTTGCCCACGCCGGTGGGGCCCAGGAACAGGAAGGAGCCGATGGGCCGCTTGGGGTCCTTCAGACCCACACGGCTGCGGCGGATAGCCTTGGCCACGGCGGTCACGGCATCGTCCTGACCCACCACACGCTGGTGGAGCTTCTCCTCCAGCTTCAGCAGGCGCATGGACTCATCCTCGGTCAGGCGGGTGACGGGAATACCGGTCCAGCCGGCCACCACCTTGGCGATATCGTCCGCGGTGACGGTGCCCCGATTCTGGGACAGGCTCTTGCGCCACTTGTCGCGCTCGATGTCCACCTGCTCCTGGTAGTCCTTCTCGATATCGCGCAGCTGCGCGGCCTTCTCGAAGTCCTGGGCGGCGATGGCATCGTTCTTCTCCCGGTGCAGGGCGGTGATCTTCTCCTCCAGGGCCTTCAGGTCCGGAGAGGAACTCTCGGCGGTCATGCGGACCTGCGAAGCGGCCTCGTCCATCAGGTCGATGGCCTTGTCCGGCAGGAACCGATCGCCGATATACCGCTTGGACAGCTGCACTGCGGCATCCAGCGCCTCATCGGTGATGGTCAGCTTGTGGTGCGCCTCATAGCGGTCGCGCAGGCCCTTCAGGATCTCCAGCGTGGCCTCGGGGGTGGGCTCGCCCACGGTGACGGGCTGGAAGCGGCGCTCCAGCGCGGCATCCTTCTCGATGTACTTGCGGTACTCGTTCAGGGTGGTGGCGCCGATAACGCGGATCTCGCCGCGGCTCAGGGCGGGCTTCAGAATGTTGGCGGCGTCCACGGCGCCCTCGGCGGAGCCTGCGCCCACGATGGTGTGCAGCTCGTCGATGAACAGGATGACGTTGCCGTCCTTCTTCACCTCATTCAGGGTGTTCTTGATGCGCTCCTCGAACTCGCCGCGGTACTTGGTTCCGGCCACCATGCCGCTGAGGTCCAGCGACAGGATGCGCTTGTCCAGCAGCTCCTCGGGCACATCGCCGGCGGCAATGCGCTCGGCCAGTCCCTCGGCGATGGCAGTCTTGCCTACGCCGGGCTCGCCGATGAGCACAGGGTTGTTCTTACTGCGGCGGGACAAAATCTGGATGACCCGATGTATCTCGGTATCGCGGCCGATAACGGGGTCCAGCTTGCCGCTGCGGGCGGCCTCGGTCAGATCGCGGGTGTACTCGGCCAGCGTCTTGTTCTTCTTGTCCGCCTCGCGGTTAGGGGCGGAGGCGCCGCCAGCGGCAGCCCGGGGCATATCGTTGAGCTTCTTCAGCACAGCGCTGTACATCTTATTGGGGTCCACGCCCACGGTACGCAGGATACGCAGGCCCATGTTGCCGCCCTCACGGAGCAAGCCCATCAGCAGATGGGCGGTGCCGATGGCGCTGCTGCCCATGCGGGACGCCTCGGACACAGCCAGCTCCACCACGCTCTTGGCGCGGGGCGTCAGCCCCTGACTGGGCGCGGCGCCGGAAACGCCCTTGCCCACGCTGCGCTGCAGCACGGAGCAGACCATTTCATCGGTGACGCCGAACTCACTGAGCACGCGGTGGGCGATGCCCTCCTCCTCACGGATCAGGCCCAGCAGCAGATGCTCGGAGCCAACATAGCCGTGGCCCAGATCCTCGGCAGCCTCCTGGCTCAAACGCAGAACTTCCTCTGCACGGGGGGTAAATTTATTCTCAGACATAAAGGAACACTTCCTTTCGATTTGTTATTTTACGCGGCGGAACGGCGTCAGGACGCCTTGCCGCCCAGAGCCTTCAGCTCGTCGCGCAGGCGGGCGGCGTCCTCATAACGCTCCTCCGCCACCGCGTTGTGCAGCTGCGTCTCCAGCGCGTTGCGCCTACGCTCCAGCGCCAGAGACATAGCCTCGTCCTTCGGCAGCAGCTCCTCGGCGGCGCTGTTCTCCGGGCCGGCGCTCTGCGCCTGCTCCAGCACGTCTACCGGCTGGGGGAACTCCGTCAGCATCCGGCTGCCGAAGCCGCCGAAGAACGGCTCCAGCATGCGGAACGGACGGTCGAACCAGTCATCGTTGAACCAGCTGCTCATGCGGCCGGACATGGAACCGGCATAGCCCATGGCCCGGGCACAGTCGGGGCAGAGGTGCGTCTCGGTCACTCTGCCGTTGATATTGCTCTTATAGTAGAACGTAGCCTCGTTCTTACCGCAGCGATCACATTTCATAATCATAACCTCCTTGCTCCGCCGTCAGACGGAATGGATCAGAATTTGCTTGAATATATCGGCGCGCAGCGCGTCGCGGCTATCCGGCGGCGCCGCCTGCAAGGCTCGTGCGCCGGTGGCGGACAGCAACGCCTGTCCCAGCTCCCGGCTGATGGCCTCGGACTGGACCAGGTTCTGGGCAATCGCCCGTGCGCTGGCCGCGTCCAGCCTGTCGCCGATGCTGTTGATAACGTGCATCAGCAGCGTCTGGCGGTCCACCTGCACCCGCGTGATGCGAATGTAGCCGCCGCCGCCCCGCCGGGACTCCACGATGTAGCCATGCTCCGGCGAGAACCGGGTGGACATCACGTAGTTGATCTGGCTGGGCACGCAGTTGAACCGCTGCGCCAGGTCGGCTCGCTGTAGCTCCAGCGCACCGCCCGCCTGGTCTAACTCCTGCTGGATAAATCCAGCGATAATATCGGAAATACCCAAATCCTCGCCGCCTTTCGTTTGCATCTCTCGGTCAAGCTCGGCTCATTTGACTTTGCCTTTCTTTGACCTTGAACATATATTACACCGCCTTTCCTACTTTGTCAATATGGTAATTTGACTTTCTTTGACTTTTATTGTAAACAATTTGTGAACAGCCAAACGCATCTCTCTGCGGCAATTTTGCCGTTTGCAACCTGAAGTTGCTATACAAACGAAGATGCATCGGTTATAATAGCACCAACAGGCATATCAACAGAGAAAGGAACCGTCTATGAAGAATACAAATTGGAACGACCCCAACTTTCAGGGCTTCGGCCGCCAGCCCCGCCCGAAAAAGGAACGCAAAGCCGTGGGCACGCCCCTGGGCCGCACGCTGCTGAACATCGCCGTTACGCTGGTGTTCGCCGCGGTGTATTTCTATATCGTTCTGCCGCCTATCAGTCTCAAGAGCGAGGATTTCTACATCTTTGTGCTGCTGGTGTGCGCCGTGTACGGCGGCTGTGCCATACTGACCTCCGGTTTTCAGGGCACCGGTGCCAAGGGCTACTTCACCTTTTTGAAAAAACAGTGCACCGTGCCCCTCATTGCGGCCGCCGCGCTGATCGCCACGGCGCTGGTGGGCGCAGTGATCGGCTGGCAGCTGTTCCGTGCCGGAGACTACCGCGACCTGCTGACCGTTACCGACGGCGACTTTGCCGCCGAAGTGGAGGAGATCAGCTATGACCAGATCCCCATGCTGGATGCCAACTCCGCCACAAAGCTGGGCAACCGCAAATTGGGTGAGCTGGCGGACATGGTGTCCCAGTTCGAGGTGGCCGACGACTATACCCAGATCAACTACCAGGGCCGCCCTGTCCGCGTCACGCCCCTGCGCTACGGCGATATCATCAAGTGGCTGAACAACCGTGCCGACGGCCTGCCCGCCTATCTGCTTATCGACATGGTGACCCAGAACGTGGAGGTCATCCGTCTGGACGAGGGCATCCACTACACCACCGCCGAGCACTTCAGCCGCAATCTGTACCGTCATCTGCGCTTCCACTACCCCACCTATATGTTCGACGAGCCGGCCTTCGAGATCGACGAGAACGGCGACCCCTGGTGGGTCTGCCCCCGGGTCAGCCACACCATCGGCCTGTTCGGCGGCCGTGATATCATCGGTGCCGTGCTGGTGAACGCCGTCACCGGCGAGAGCTCCTACTACAAGACCGGCGACGTGCCCAACTGGGTGGATCACGTCTACACCGCCGAGCTGATCATGCAGCAGTACGACTACCACGGCGCGTATGTCAACGGCTTTATCAACTCCCTGTTCGGCCAGCGGGACGTGACCGTCACCACCGAGGGCTATAACTACATCGCCATCGGTGACGACGTGTATATGTACACCGGTGTCACCTCCGTGGTATCCGACGAGTCCAACATCGGCTTTATCCTGTCCAACCAGCGCACGAAGGAAACGCGGTTCTATCTGGTGGCGGGCGCCAAGGAGTACTCCGCCATGGACAGCGCCCAGGGTCAGGTACAGCAGATGAAGTACACCGCCACCTTCCCCCTGCTGCTGAATATCTCCGACCAGCCCACGTATTTCATGGCGCTGAAGGACGCCGCCGAGCTGGTGAAGATGTACGCCATGGTCAACGTCAGCCAGTACCAGATCGTGGCCACCGGCGACACGGTGGCCCAGTGTGAGGCCAACTACCGCCGCATCCTGGCGGAGAAGGGTCTGGTATCCGCCGATGACGCCGACCTGCCCCTGACGGGCCAGAACGAAGTCATCGGTGTGCTGGCGGATATCCGCTCCGCCGTGGTGGACGGCAATACCCTCTACTACCTGCACCTTACCGGTGACGAGCACTACTACGTCATCTCCGCCGCGCAGCAGCCGGAGGTGGTCATCTACAACACCGGCGACCGTGTCACCATCCGCTTCGCCGACGGCGAGGGTACCATCCTCACCGCCGACAGCGTCACCCGCACCGCCGCGCAGACCGCTCCCGTTGTCGAGGAAACCGAGACTGACGGTGCCGCGTAAAAGCGCATAAAAAAGAGCACCCCCTTGCGGGGGTGCTCTTTTTTGCATCACTTGATCTCCACGACCTCGTAACCGGCGTCGGTGACAGCCTTCTTCAGCGCCTCGTCACTGGCGTCGCCGGTGACCACGGCGGTCCCGGACGCCAGATCCACGTCCGCCTGTACGCCCAGGGCGGTCAGCGCCTTCTCCACGTGGGAGACGCAGTGGGCACACATCATGCCCTTGATAGTGATGGTTTTTTTCATAGCGGTATCCTCCTTACTGCTTTCGTTATTATTTATATTTTGCACCAGCTGTGGCTCTTTTGCAGTCGGCGTTTCCTCCCGTCTGCGGCCCCTCCAGCCCCGCAGACGCAGGGCGTTGCTGACCACGCACACGCTGCTCAGGCTCATGGCCGCGGCGGCGATCATGGGGTTCAGGGTGATCCCAAAGGCCGGGTACAGCACACCCGCCGCCACCGGGATGCCCACAGAATTATAGAAGAACGCCCAAAACAGGTTCTGACGGATATTCCGCAGGGTGGCCCGGGACAGGGCCGCCGCGTCGGCGATATCCATAAGACTGCTCTTCATCAGCACGATGTCCGCCGACTCGATGGCCACATCTGTGCCCGCGCCGATGGCCAGGCCCACATCCGCCGTCACCAGTGCAGGGGCGTCGTTGATGCCGTCGCCCACCATGGCTACCTTCTTGTCCTCGGCCTGCAATTCCTGTACCACCCGGGCCTTGTCCTGTGGCAGCACCTGGGCAATGACCCGGCTGACGCCCACCTGCCGGGCAATGGCGTCCGCCGTGCGCTGGTTGTCGCCGGTGAGCAGCACCACGTCGCAGCCCATCTCCCGCAGGGCGGCAATGGCGGCGGCGCTGTCCGCCTTGACCACGTCCGCCACAGCGATGACCCCCAGCAGCGATGTACCTGCGGCGATAAACAGCGGCGTTTTACCGTCCTCCGCCAGTCTGGCCGCGCCGGACTTCATCTCCTCGCTGACGGCCACGCCGGACGTCTCCATAAATGCCTCGTTGCCCGCCAGCAGTAATGTACCTTCCGCCCGGGCGGCAACACCGCCGCCGGCCACGGCGGCAAACCCGGACACCGGCCGCAGGACCAAACCGCGCTTTTCCGCCTCGGCCACAATGGCCCCGGCCAGCGGGTGCTCGGAAGGCTTTTCCAGCGACGCGGCGGCGGACAGCAGCGTATCCTCGGTCATGCCGCCGGCGCACAGCAGATCCGTCACCCGGGGCTTACCCTCGGTGACGGTACCGGTCTTGTCCAGCACCACCGTATCCACCCGGCCCATCAGTTCCAGGCTGGCGGCGGACTTTACCAGAACACCCTGCTCCGCCGCCTTGCCCGTAGCCACAGTGATGGCCACCGGCGTGGCCAGGCCCAGAGCGCAGGGGCAGGAGATCACCAACACGGCGATGGCGATGGACAGGCAGAAGCGCACACCCATGCCGCCCACCGCAGCCCACAGGATAGCCGCCAGCAGCGCGATGGAAATGACCACCGGCACGAACACGGCACTGATCTTATCCGCCAGACGGCTGATAGGTGCCTTGCCGCTGGCGGCCTGCTCCATCAGCTGAATGATCTGGGACAGAGTGGTATCCGCACCTACCCGGTCCGCCGTCAGCTCCAGATAGCCGCCGGTGAGGATGGTGGCGGACACCGCCTTGCCGCCCACAGTCTTCTCCACCGGCATACTCTCGCCGGTAAGGGCGGACTCGTCCACGGTGCCGCTGCCCGCCGTCACGGTGCCGTCCACGGGGATACGCCCCCCCTGCCGGACGATGACCGTCTCGCCGGCCTTGATGTCCTCGGTGGGGACGGTGACCTCCTTGCCGTCCCGGCGCACCACGGCGGACTCCGGCGCCAGCGCCAGCAGGGCGGTGATGGCTCCGGTCGTCTTGCCCTTGGAGCGCTCCTCCAGGTACTTACCTACCGTCACCAGCGCCAATATCATGCCCGCCGACTCGAAGTACAGGTCCGGCATACCCGTGACCTTTCCCGCCGCCAGCAGGCCCATCTCGATCAGGCTGTACACCAGCCCCGCCGCCGCGCCCAGCGCCACCAGCGAGTCCATATTGGGCGCACCCTTGAACAGCCGGGAAAATCCCACGGTGAAATAACTGCGGTTCAGGATCAGGATAGGCACCGTCAGCGCCAGCAGCACAAAGGCCGACAGCAAGGGCTGTGTGTGCATGAACATGGGCACCGGCAGCCCCATCATGTGCCCCATACTCAGGTAAAACAGCGGCACCAGACACACCACCGACCACAGCAGCCGGCGGCCCATGGCCTTTACCGCCGCGTCCTGCTCCGCGTGCAGGTCCCGCCGGGCCTCGCTCTCCGGCGCCGCGCCGTAGCCCGCCGCCGTCACAGCGGCCACAATGGCGGCGGGATCCACATTTTCGTCCCTGTCGCACACCAGGGAGCCCAGCATCAGATTTACCGACGCGCTGTGTACGCCGGGCACCGAAGCCGCGGCCCTTTCCACATGGGCGGCGCAGGCGGCGCAGGTCATGCCGGTGATGACGAATTTCTCTGTCATACTGCCATCTCCTTATTTCATCAGCTTTTGCAGCGTGGTCACCAGTTCGTCGATGACCTCGTCGTCCCCCTGTCGGATACCATCCGCCACGCAGGTGCGGATGTGGGTAGCCAGCAGCTCTTTACTAAAGCTGTTCAGTGCCGCGCCCACGGCGGATACCTGTATCAGAATGTCGGGACAGTAGGCGTCCTTCTGCAGCATCTCCTGCAGGCCCCGCACCTGCCCCTCAATGCGGCACAGGCGGTTCAGGAGCTTCTTCTGCTCCTCCGGCGTGCGGTGCTTGGTCTTTCCCTGGCAGCAGCAACAAGTATTTTCCACAGTCGTATACCTCCTGGGGGTATTTTTGATCGCGGTCGCATTATATACCCCCACCGGGTATTTGTCAACGTTTTTCTTTGGGCCGCACCAGCAGCGCCGCCAACAGGGAAAACACCACCGCCGCGGCGATGCCGCCGGAGGTGGCGGTCAGTCCGCCGGTGAGCACACCCAGCAAGCCGTCCTCCGCCACCGCTTTGGCCACGCCCTTCGCCAGGGAGTAGCCAAAGCCCGTCAGCGGCACGGTGGCCCCGGCACCGCCCCAGTCCACGATATACTGATACACACCCACAGCCTGCAGCAGCACACCTGCCACCACATAGCCCGTCAGAATACGGGCCGGGGTCAGGCTTGTCTTGTCCAGAATGATCTGGCCCACGGCGCACAGCAGCCCGCCGCAGAGAAAGGCATTGAGATACTCCATCACGCATCCTCCTTCGTCCGGTCCAGCACCACCGCGTGGCAGATGCCCGGTATGCTCTCCCCTTGAAATGAACTGGTGGGGCTCAGCAGCGCCCCGGTGGGGGCGAACAGCACCCGCCGCCACCGGCCCCGGCGCATCTCCGGCAGCAGATAGCCGCAGAGCACCGCCGCAGAGCAGCCGCATCCGCTGCCGCCGGCGTGCATATCCTGTCTCTTCCGGTCATAGAGCACCAGTCCGCAGTCGGTGTAATTCTCCAGCGTCACGCCTTCCCGGGCGAACAGCTCCAGCACGATGCGGCTGCCCACATCGCCCAGGTCGCCGGTGAGGATCAGGTCATAGTCCCCGGGTGCGGTGCCGGTGTCCCGGAACACTGCCTGCAGGGTGTCGAAGGCCGCCGGTGCCATGGCCGCGCCCATGTTGGTCATGTCCGTCACACCCAGATCCACGATGCGTCCCCGGGTCACATGGGTGATATACGGTCCCTCCGCCTGGGCCCCCAGAATGCAGCACCCCGCCGCCGTGGCCGTCCACTGGGCAGTAGGAGAACGCTGGCTGCCGTAGGGCAGAGGCATCCGATACTGCCTCTCCGCCGTGCAGAAGTGGGAGGAGGTCTGCGCCGCCGCCATACGGACCGCGCCGGAGGCCACGGCCATAGCGGCCAGCGACAGTGTCTCCCCCATAGTAGAGCAGGCCCCATATACCCCGTAGAAGGGAATATTGAAATCCCGCAGGGCAAACGTGGCCCCAATGTTCTGGTTCAGCAGATCCCCGGCGAAGGCGCAGTCCACGTCCTCCGCCGCCAACCCGCCCTTTTGCAGGGCCAGACGCAGGGCATCCGCCTGCATCTGTGCCTCGCCCTGTTCCCAGGTCTTTTTCCCACAGAAGGCGTCCGTCCCCACAGCGTCGAAGCAGCCGCCCAGCGGTCCCTCGCCCTCCAGCTTTCCCGCCACCGCCGCAAAGCTGACCACTCCCGGCGGCTGCAAAAACCGGCAGGTCTGCCGGCTCAAGCGTTTTACGTCCATGATACGCACCTCGCAAACATAGCATTGGCCGTAGTGTGCACCATTTACGGGAAAATATGAAAGCG
>OIYH01001596.1_pt1 | contig 12809 bp, 9 predicted proteins | sample 1587911 | NCBI WGS metagenome assembly OIYH01 (sample SAMN03283252) | human gut metagenome | biome: human-associated habitat; material: feces | host: Homo sapiens | place: USA | collected 2013
TGTAGCCCGGGGCGACAATGAACTTTGCGCCGCAGGCGACGGCCTTCTTGCACTGCTCGAGCGTGATAACCGTGCCTGCGCCCACGAACATGTCGGGGCACTCCTTCGCAACGGCCGTGATGGAGTCGGCGGCTGCCGCAGTGCGGAACGTGATCTCCATCACGTCCACGCCGCCCGCAAGCAGCGCCTTAGCAGTCGGCACCGCATCCGCCGCGTCGTCGAGCACGACAACGGGCACCACTGCCGCGTTATAGAGTCTTTCTAATGCTGTCATATTTTTTACCTCCCGCCCTTTTCGGGCAAATAAGTGGAATAATTACAGGTGATTGACCGGATAGCGAGGAGTTCTCCCTTCCAGTACGTCCACAACGTTCTGCGCCGCCTTGGTCTTGAGCTCCGTTACGCCCTCCGCCGTGGAGTAGGCCGTATGATCGGTCAGCACAACATTGTCAAGCTGGCAGAAGGGCGACTGCGCGCCGAGCGGTTCGTGATTATGCGTATCAAGCCCCGCCGCAAGAATGCGGTGTCCGCGCAGCGCGTCGAGCAGATCCTCGTCCTTGACGAGCGGACCGCGGCTGACGTTGATGAGGATCGCCGTCGGCTTCATCAGTGCAAGCGTCTCCTTACAGATCATGCCGTTTGTCTCAGCATTGGCGTGCAGATGGAGGGAGATGATATCGGAAATGCGGAACAGCTCCTCCTTTTCCACCTTGCGCACGCCGATCTCAGCCAACTGCTCGGCGCTGATATAGGGATCGTATGCCACGACCTCGGCAAAACCGAAGCCGCTGACCTTGCGGATCAGCGCGCGCGCGATGCGGCCTGCGCCGATGACACCGAGCGTTTTGCCCTTCAGCCGGAAGCTGTCTGCCTGGATGTTCCATTTCCCCTCGCGGACCTCGCGGTCGCGCAGTGGGATATGACGCAGACAGGAAAGCATCAGCGCCAACGCATGGTCGGAAACATCCTCCATGCAGTAATCGGGAACATTGGTGACCTGAATGCCTGCGGCGGTCGCCGCATCCAGATCGACATTCTCAAAACCGACACCGTAGCGGCTGATGACCTTGCATTTTCTCAACCCTGCAACCGCCTCGGCGGTCATAGGTGCAAGGTCAAGCAGTACGGCGTCCGCATCCGCACACTGTGCGGCGATATCCGCAGCACTTTCGCAGTGGCAGAGCTTCAGCTCTGCACCGGCCTTTTCCAGAATGGCGCGCTCGATCTCATAGCTCGCATGGCGCTCATCGCTGACACAAACAAGATATTTTGCCATTGCTTCCCCCCGCCTTTACTTGACAAGATAGCCACCGTCAACGGGGATGACCGCACCGTTGAGATAGTCGGAGGCGTGGGAGGAAAGGAAGATGGCCGTGCCCTTCATGTCGTCCGGCGTGCCCCAGCGGTGCGCGGGGATACGGTCAGTTTATTGGTTGGTGGATGGCTTTGTGCTGTTGTCTGATGTATTTTGCAAATTCAGAATACATCAGACAACTCCGTTCGTCAATAGTTGATATTTAATTCACAATGTTTTCTGTATTTCGTCTGATTTCTTTGTGTCTTTTTTAGTTATTTTGTAAAAACGCACAGAAATTTCGTTAGACATACGAAATTTCTGTGCGTTAGTTGTGTGATGACTCAAGGTGTGGTGCGCTTTCAGCGCTTCGCCGCGCAGTTATCCCGAGAATGGAGCATGGAATTGCGGCTGGTGTTCAGGTGCGCGATCATGCTGTACTTTGCCCCCTCCGGGTCATGGCGGCGGATGGCGTCGACGATACGCTGGTGTTCCATGCCGCTCTGGGAGCGGTGCTCATCGTTCGTCACCGTGATCACAACGCCGATCGCCGAGGCGATGATCGGGATGAGATTGGGCAGCACATGGTTTCCGCTGCATTCGGCAAGATACTGGTGGAACTTTGCGTCGGCGGCGGAATAATCCTCCTCCGCTTCGATCAGGCGCGTCGCCTCATCGCAGTATGCCTGCATCTGGTCGATCTGCTCGGGCGTTGCGCCGCGCGCAACGATCGCGCAGGTCTCCGGCTCAAGCATCAATCGAATATCCTGCAGGTCGAGCGCGAGATTCTCCGAGCCCTCTTCCATCATAAACGTCAGTCCGAGCGGGTCTTCCGGCACGCCGTTCTTCTCCGAGACAAACGTGCCCGCGCCCTGCCGCGCCGTTAAAATATTGCGGGCAACAAGACGCTTAATCGCCTCGCGCAGCGTGCTGCGGCCCACGCCCAGCTCGCGCGCCAGATCATACTCGTTCGGCAGCTTGTCACCGGCCTTCATATCGCGGTCCAAAATGACCTGAATGATCTGATCGACTGCAAGATCGACGCGCGTTTTTCCCCCAACCGCTTTTTTCATACTCTGCCTTCTTTCCTGTATCGATTGTTTATTTGGTCTAGAGTATAATATGTCTGACGTATTTTGGCAAGTTCTTTTTTATATTCTTCTTACTGCCGAGCGGATCCGGGGCTTTCACTTGTTAGAACGTACACTCATCAGGCGCACCAACAAAGCAGGCGACCCTGCAGAGCTGTAGTCTGCATAGTATTGTCGACCCACGACTACGCAATACTACACCTAACCCTACCTGTGTAGTATTGCGTAGCCGTAATGTAAACCAGTTTCTCTCTGGCCCTTCCTTATGTTCGCAAACGCCTACACTATGCGCAATTGTCCGAAACATCGGCGCACCGGCCACACGCTTCCACGATCTGCGTCATACTTTCGCCGTTGCCTCTATCAAGAGCGGCGACGACATTAAGACCGTGCAGGAAAATCTCGGTCACGCCACAGCAGCGTTTACATTAGACGTTTACGGACACGTTACGAAGCAGATGAAGCAGGACAGTGCAGAGCGTATGGAGCAGTTTATCAAGAGCGTTTCGGATGCTTGAGGGACAATAAGGCTAAAAATACGGCTAAACAGGGTTTCAGGGCAATAAAAAAACCTTGAAGCCATTGAAGCTTCAAGGTTTTTCTCTGGTGCGCGGTACAGGACTCGAACCTGTGACCCCATGCACGTCAAGCATGTGCTCTACCAGCTGAGCTAACCGCGCGAATCGAACAGTGATATACTACTATATCCGTGTCTTTTTGTCAACATCTTTTTTCAAAAAGTGCGGATTTTTTCTTCCCCCCGTAAAGAGACTGTTTATAGCATACGCTAAGAGCTCGCTGATGTAAAGAGGGGAAAATAGCAGAAATTCGCCGCCGTTTTTCATCTATTTTTCTGCGGGCACATTTCTTGTCAAGCCGCCGTACGTTCTATATAATAGGCATATATTATGTGTAAATTGAAAATGGGGTGCTTTTTACGATGGGACAAATCGGTTTTGATAACGACAAATACCTTGCCATGCAGTCTGCGCACATCCGCGAGCGCATCAGCAAGTTCGGCGGCAAGCTGTACCTGGAGTTCGGCGGCAAGCTCTTCGACGACTTTCACGCTTCGCGCGTGCTGCCCGGCTTCCAGCCCGACAGCAAGATCCGCATGCTTCAGCAGCTGCGCGACGACGCGGAGATCGTCATCGCGGTCAACGCGAACGACATTGAAAAGAACAAGGTGCGCGGCGACCTCGGCATCACCTATGATGACGACTGCCTGCGCCTGATCGACGCGTTCCGCTCGCTGGGGCTTTATGTCGGCGGCGTATGCATCACGCAGTACGCGGGGCAGAACGCGGCGGATGCCTTCATCAAGCGTCTCAACACGCTTGGCGTTCGCAACTACCGCCACTACCCCATCGCGGGCTATCCCTCCGACGTCGCCCACATCGTGAGCGACGAGGGCTTTGGCCGCAACGAGTATATCGAGACGACGCACTCGCTCATCGTCGTCACCGCGCCGGGCCCCGGCAGCGGCAAGATGGCGACGTGCCTCTCCCAGCTCTACCACGAGCACAAACACGGCGTGAGCGCGGGCTACGCCAAGTTTGAGACCTTCCCCATCTGGAACCTGCCGCTCAAGCACCCCGTGAACCTCGCCTACGAGGCCGCGACCGCGGACCTTGACGACGTGAACATGATCGACCCGTTCCACCTCGAGGCCTACGGCGAGACGACCGTGAACTATAACCGCGACGTGGAGATCTTCCCCGTCCTGCGCGCGATCTTCGAGCGCATCTCCGGCAAGTGCCCCTACCAGTCCCCCACCGACATGGGCGTCAACATGGCGGGCAACTGCATCATCGACGATGAGGTCTGTCGTCAGGCCTCGCGCATGGAAATTCTGCGCCGCTACTACACCGCGCAGGTCGACGTCGCGCGTGGCATTGCTGACGCCTGCCAGCTCAGAAAGCTCGAGCTCGTCATGCAGCAGGCGGATGTGACGCCCGACCTCTGCCCCGCTGTGGCCGCGGCCAAGCAGAAGGCCGAGGAGACCGGCGCGCCCGCGGGCGCGATGGTGCTGCCCGACGGCCGCGTTGTCACGGGCAAGACCTCTTCCCTTCTCGGCGCTTCGGCGGCGCTGCTGCTCAACGCGCTCAAGGCCATGGCGGGCATCCGCAGCGACATGAACCTCATCTCGAATCAGGTCATTGAGCCGATCTCAGCGCTCAAGATCCAGTCGCTCGGCCACCACAACCCGCGCCTGCACTCTGACGAGGTGCTCATCGCGCTGGCGATCTCGGCGCTGACGAACCCCCTCGCCGACATGGCAAGAGCCCAGCTCGGCACGCTCCGCGGCTGCGACGCGCACTTCTCCGTCATCATCTCGGAGGAGGACATCAAGCTCTACAAGCGCCTCGGCATTCACGTCAGCTGCGAGCCGAAGTATGAATCCAAGCGCCTTTATCACAAATAATTCGGAGAAAGCAACATCATGTCTAACGAAAAGAATCTTCCCTACGCCGTCGTCTGCGGCGGCGTGAATATCGACATCGGCGCGCACTCCTTCGCGCCGCTGCGCGCGAAGGACTCGAACCCCGGCAAGGTCGAGCTGAGCCTCGGCGGCGTGGGACGCAACATCGCGCACAACATGCGCCTGCTCGGCGTACCGACGTATCTTCTGACCGCCGTGGGCGGCGATTCGCGCGCAAGCCAGGTCGAAGAGAGCTGTAAAGAACTCGGCATCGACCTTTCGCACGCGCTGCGCGTGCCCGACGGCCGCACCTCGACCTACGTGTTCGTGGGCGACAGCGACGGCGACATGGCCGTGGCCGTGGCCGACATGGAGATCTGCGAAAAGTTGACGCCGGACTACTTCGCCTCGCAGAAAGAACTTCTCGACGGCGCCGCCGCGGTGGTCGTGGACGCGAACCTGCCGCGCGAGTCCATCGCGTACCTTGTCGAGCACTGCGCCGCGCCGCTCTTCGTCGATCCGGTATCCACCGTCAAGGCGGAAAAGCTCCAGGGCTTACTCAGTCGCGTCCACACGCTCAAGCCCAACCGCATCGAAGCAGAGCTCCTCTCCGGCGTGAAGATCACAGACAATGCAACGCTCCATCAGGCCGCGCAGGCGCTGCTCGATCAGGGCGTGCAGCGCGTGTTCCTGTCGCTCGGCGGCGACGGCGTGTTCGCCGCGCAGCAGGGCGAGACGCATTTGGAGCCCATCTGCAAGGCCGAGATGCGCAACGCCACCGGCGCGGGCGACGCGATGATGGCATCCCTCGTCTGGTCGTTTCTCGCGGGCCGCGGCCTTGCCGAAAGCTGCGCCGCCGGTACCGCCGCCGCGGCCATCGCGGTCGAGAGCGAAGAGACCATCAATCCGAACATGAGCGCCGAGGCCGTTCTGGCCCGCGCCGCGAAGTAAATTTCTACGACAAAAAAGAACCGTCCGATCGGACGGTTCTTTTTTTGCTTATTTTCTCAGATCCAGCAGCATCGCGACGTGGCGATAGAGGCTTCTCTTGACCGCGGGGGTCATGCAGGCCTCCCTGATGGGCATGGCGAGCTTTCTGAGCTCGTCCTCGGCCTGCGCGATGACCTCGTCATCCGTGGCGTCGGAATCGATCTTCGCCGCCGTCTCGGCCATCACGACCGGATGGGGCGCGACCGCGCCCGCGGCCAGACGCGCGGGGCGCTTGATCTTGCGCGAGATGAGCGCTGCGGCGTGCTGGGCGTGCAGCTGCTGGCGCGCGCCGAAGCCTGCGCCAACAAGCGGCTTGATGATGTGCACGTCCACTTCCTTGAGGCCGAAGAGCTCGGCCAGAATGCGGCGCTCCTGGAACACCGTCTGCGAGCAGCTGTAGATCGTCATGTGCTCGCCGTCGCTGAAATCGCAGATACAGCAGGTCAGCTCGATCATCGTGTGCTGCATCGGCGGCGTGACGAAGTGGTCTTCGAGAATGATGTCGGACTTTTCCTCGCCCACAGCGATGTCGCCCTGCGACACCTCGCGCCGCTGGACGACGTTCGTGTCGGAAAGGTGCGGCTGCATCGCGGGCGCATTGTCGGCGAGCGCGGCCTTGACGTCAAGGCTCGGCGCAAGGTTCTCGAACTCGACCTTCACCGCCTCGGCGGCGGCGCGGGCGGCCTCCTCCGTCTCCGCGGCGACGACGGCCACGCGGTCGCCGATGGTCAGCGGCTCGGTCGTCAGCACCTTTTCATCCGCCATCAGAAGCGGAGAGGGCGGGTTGCCCGAGCAGTTAAAGTAGGCCTGCGGGGCCTCCTCCGGCAGGGCGCAGCCGAGAAAACCGGGAACCTTTTCCGCCTCGCTCACATCGATGCTCAGCACCTTGGCGTGGGAATACGGGCAGCGCACGAGCGCGGCGTAGGCCATGTTGGGAAGCTCTAAGTCGTCGGTGTACTTGCCGCGGCCCAGCGCCTTATCCATGGACTCAAGGCGCGGCGTGGCGTGGTTGACAATGTCGAAATGATGCTGCTCCATCACTGCTGCGCCCCCTTTCCGTTCGCGTACTGTTCAATGACCCTGGAGGCCGCGACGATGGCCTTCTCGATCTTCGTGTAGCCCGTGCAGCGGCAAAGTTTGCCGGACATGGCGGCGTGGATCTCCTCATGCGTGGGATGGGGATCGCGGTCGAGCAGCGCCTTGGCCGCCATGATCATTCCGGGCGTGCAGTAGCCGCACTGGATGGCACCGGCGTCGATAAACGCCTGCTGCAGCGGGTGCGGCTCGTCGGCGGTGCCGATGCCCTCGATGGTCTCGACCGTACTGCCGTCCGCCTCGATGGCGAACACACAGCACGAGTTGACCGCGCGCCCGTCCATGATGACCGTGCAGGCGCCGCATTCGCCAAGGTCACAGCCCTTCTTCGCGCCCGTCAGGTGCGCGCGCTCGCGCAGCACGTGCAGAAGCGTCTCCTGCGGCTCCACCGTAAACGCGCGGCTCTCGCCGTTGAGCGTCAGGTGAATCGTGTGGTTGTTTTCAAGCATGATGTTCTATCTCCTGTGCAGAATTTGCTGTATGTTCCGTATCGGCCCGTTTCCGCAGCTCTGTGCGCTGCGGCAGGTCTCTCACTCACCGGAGAGCGGGCGTCTCATATCCTCTTTTTCGCCCGCGGGCATATTCCTTCCCGCGCGGGCGCAACGACCCTCGAGGGCCCTTTTTTGGTATGGCCAACAGTATACTATCTATTTGCACAAAATCAAGCGTTTAAATTACGTCGAATTCATTCAACTTTTGTACATTATGTCTTAAATCGGTTATCAACGCTTTTTCCAACGCCCGAACGGGGCGTCCCCCCTCGTCTTTCTCCACATCAAAAAAAGGCACGAGGCAGCGGGCACTGCTTCGTGCTGTTTTTTACGCAAAAAGCGGTCCGCTGAGATTTCAGCAGACCGCTTTTTCTTTTCACTTTTCGATCAGATAGCTGCCGCTGTCCGTCGCCTCCGTCACGATGGGGACGAACTCGACGTCGTAGGCCTTCATCGCCTCGGTGACGCTCTCGAGCTGGTCTGCCGTGACCTTGACGTACACGCGGTCGAACTTTTCCGTGAGCTCGCTCATCACGATGCCGGAGTTTGCCTCGCTGCCCGCAAGCGCGATGTCCGCGTCCACGCTGACGGAGAGCTTGCCCTTGTAGCCCGCCTGCTCAAGCGCGGTGTGGATATCGTCGGCGAGCAGCGCAAGCGCCTCCTGCTGCGTCATGGTACGCTCGTCCGTCTTGATGCGGCTCATGCGCCCCTCGCGCGGGTAGTGGAAATCGTCGAGCAGCAGCTCGTCAAAGCCCATCTGTGCGCATTCCGTGACGATATCGGTCACATATGCCCGCGCGGCCTGCTTTTCGGGCGCGAGCCAGTGGGTGCTGTTCGTATCGTACCAGACAAAGCCCGTCAGCTGGCACACGGCGGCGTCCGTCATGTGCTCGTAGGCGTACAGGCTGTCGTGCAGCGTGCTGATGCGGCCGATCGTGTAATAGTCCGAGTCGACAAGGCCCTGAATGGCCGCATCCGATGCGCTGCCGCCAGCCACCGCGCCGCAGTCAATCGCGCCCTGCACCTTAGAGCCGTAATGGAGCTTGCCGCTCGCGTCCTTGAGCTCGACCGCCACGGCGTTCACGTCCTTATCAAGGCCATCGAGCGCTGCCTGCCAATCGCTGCCGAGCGCGTCCGCACCCAGCTCGACTGCGTAGGTATCCTTGATGACGGGCTTTTGCACCGTGATCTCAAGGTCGTCCTGCTTCTTATCGTCGCCGCTGTCGCCGCCATTTGCGGTGTCGTCCTGTGGGGTTTTCTTTATCCAGGGGAACTCAAAGCGGACCGAGCCGTCCGCATCGTATACCATATAGCGCTGCGCAAACAAAAAGCCGCACGCCAACAACAAAACGATCACCAGCACCACGGCCAGCACGCCTCTGCCGCGCCTGCGCCCGCGATAACCGGTATAGCCCTTCGTTCCGCTCGATCTTCTTGCCATTGTCTGCATCCGCCTCCTTTTTCTCGTGCAACAGTTTACCTTTTGAGAGCAAAAAAATCAACAAAAACCTTTCGGTTTTTGTTGATTTTCCGTTTTTGTATGCTTTAGCCCTCGATAGCGTCCATCAGCGCGACGCGGCGGGCGTGGCGGCCGCCCTCAAACGCGGTGGAGAGGAACGTCTCAACCATGGCCGCGGCCAGCTTCGGGCCCGTGAAGCCCGCGCCGATGGCCATCATGTTCGCGTTGTTGTGCTGGCGGCAGAGCTGCGCCTCGAGCGTATCGGCGCAGTGCGCGCAGCGGATGCCCTTGACCTTGTTCGCCGCAATGGAGATGCCGATGCCCGTCGTGCACACGACGATACCGTACTCGCATTCCCCGCTCGCGACGGCACGCGCGGCGGCCTCGCCGAAAATGGGATAGTCGCAGCTCTCGGTGGAGTAAGTGCCGCAGTCCTTGACCTCGTGGCCCAGGCCCTCCAGCTGCTTTTTGATGTCTTCCTTCATGGCGTATCCGCCGTGGTCACAGCCCAATGCGATCTTCATAGTGTTTCTCCTTTTGTCAGTCAGATTTTGTGAAAGACCGGTTTTTTCTTTTCAAACGTGCACACATAGTTGAGGCCGCAGCTCTTTAAGAGCTCCTGCGTCTCGCGGGCGCGCATGCCGACGAATTCCGGCGTGTGCGCGTCGGTACCGATGGTGATGATCTCGCCGCCGAGCTCGTGATAGAGCCTCAGCCATTTGGCGTCCGGCAGCGGCGTGTTGCCGCGGTTGACGTTGCACTCGATGCCGCAGCCGTTTTCAATGAGCGCGCGGAACACCTGCGCCACCTCGTCCTCAAAACCGTCGAAACTCATGTGCATACCGTGGTTTTCGTTCATGTAGCGAAGCGGCAGCGTCAGGTGGCCGAGCACGGAGAACTTCCCCCACTTGGCCGTCTCCAGAACGAGCGTTAAATAGTCCGCGATCTGCTCGCGCGCCTCCTGCTCCGTGGCCTCGGGCATGAAGTAGAGGTCGTTCCAATCGTACTTTTCCGACAGCTGATGCTGCGAGCCGATGACAAAGTCGAGCTCCGGCAAACGCGAGAGCAGCTCGTCTGCGTAGGCAAAGTCGCGCATCGCCTCGCCGAGCTCGATACCGCGGCGGACGATGATCTTCCCATCCGCCGCCTGGTCGGCGTGCGCAAAGGCCTCTTCACGATTCGAAAAATCGTGCTCCCAGTGCGCCGTCTCCCTCGGGCGGAACAGGTCTACATGGTCGGTCAGGCACATTTCCTGCAAACCCTGCGCGATGCCCGCGCGCACCATGTCTTCCACCGGCGTTTTCGAGTCGAACGAAAGCGAACAGTGGGTGTGATAATCGGATAAATACATCTTCTATTCGTTACAGCTTGAACTTTCCGAAAAAGCTCTTGTGTTCCTCATAATTCTTCTCGCCGAGCGACTCGCTGAACTTCTTGAGCGCTTCCTTCTGCTCGCGGTTCAGGTTGCGCGGCGTCTCGATATACACGGTGACGTACTGGTCGCCGCGGCCGCGGCCGTTGAGTCCGGGGATGCCCTTGCCTTTCAGGCGGAACGTCGTGCCGCTCTGCGTCCCCTCGGGGATGGTGTACTTCACCTTGCCGTCGATCGTCGGGATCTCAAGCTCCGCGCCGAGTACCGCCTGCGTGAACGTGATGGGCGCTTCGCACAGGACGCTCGTGCCCTCGCGGCGGAAGATCTCGTGCGGACGCACGGACACAACGATCAGCAGATCGCCCGCGGGGCCGCCGTTCTTGCCCGCGTTGCCCTGCGCGCGCAGTGAAATGGTCTGCCCGTTGTCGATGCCCGCAGGAATACTGACCTTGATGGTCTTGCGGTGGCGGATCATGCCCTTGCCGCCGCACTTGGGGCAGGGCTGGTGGATGATCTTACCCTTGCCTCCGCAGCGCTGGCAGGGGGCCGACGTCGACATATAGCCCAGCGGCGTCTGGCGGCGCTGCTGGATCACGCCGCTGCCGCGGCAGTCAGGACAGACCTCGGCGGTCGTGCCCTTGGCGCAGCCCGAGCCGCGGCAGTCAGGACACTGCTCGATGCGGTCGATGCTGACTTCCTTCTCGCAGCCGAAGGCCGCCTCTTCAAAGCTGATGTTCACGCTCGTGCGCAGGCTTTCGCCGCGCTGGGGCGCGTTGGGGTTCGCGCGCGCGCCGCCGAAGCCCCCGCCGAAGAAGCTGCCGAAGATATCGCCGAGGTCGCCGAAGTCGAACCCGCCCGCGCCGTAAGCGCCGCCACCGGCGCCTGCGCCGTAATTCGGGTCAACGCCCGCAAAGCCGAACTGGTCGTAGCGCGCCTTCTTGTCTGGGTCGCTCAAAACCTCGTTCGCCTCGTTGATCTCCTTGAACTTCTCCTCGGCTTCCTTGTCGCCGGGGTTCATGTCGGGATGATACTTGCGTGCGAGCTTTTTGTATGCTTTTTTGATCTCTTCTTCCGAAGCGCCCTTGGAAACGCCGAGCACCTCGTAATAGTCTCTTTTATTTTCAGCCATAGACTACGCTCCTAAAAACGCCGCAATCGGGGGCAGTATAAACTGTCCCCGCTGCGTCGATCGGTTTCAAATTACTTCTTGTTGTTGTCGTCGTCATCCACGACCTTGTAGTCAGCATCATAATACTGCTGACCGTTCGGGCCGGTCTGCGCGCCGCCGTTCTGGCCGCCCATGTCAGGACCGGCCTGTGCGCCGCCCTGCGGGTTCGCCTGCTGATAGAGCTTCTCGCTCATCTGGTAGAACATCTGCGTGAGCTCTTCGGTCGCGCTCTTGATGGCGTCGGTATCGTCGCCCTTGAGGACTTCCTTCAGCTTGTCGATACCACTCTGAACCTTGGCCTTCTCGTCCGCGGGGATCTTGTCGCCCACTTCGCCGAGGGTCTTCTCGCTCTGGTAGACCATCTGGTCGGCCTGGTTGCGGACTTCGACCTTTTCCTTGATCTTGGCGTCCTCAGCGGCGTACTGCTCGGCGTCCTTGACGGCCTTTTCGATATCCTCCTTGCTCATGTTGGAGGAAGAGGTGATGGTGATGTGCTGCTCGGTGCCGGTGCCGAGGTCCTTCGCGCTGACGTTCACGATGCCGTTGGCGTCGATATCGAATGTGACCTCGATCTGAGGCACGCCGCGGCGGGCCGGAGCGATGCCGTCGAGGTGGAAGCGGCCGAGGCTCTTGTTGGCAGCGGCCATCTCACGCTCGCCCTGCAGAACGTTGACTTCAACGCTCGTCTGGTTGTCGGCGGCGGTGGAGAAGATCTGGCTCTTCTTCACGGGGATGGTGGTGTTGCGGTCGATGAGCTTGGTGCAAACGCCGCCCATGGTCTCAATGCCGAGGGACAGCGGGGTGACGTCGAGCAGCAGCAGGCCCTTGACATCGCCGGTCAGAACGCCCGCCTGAAGAGCAGCGCCCATGGCAACGCACTCATCGGGGTTGATGCCCTTGAAGCCTTCCTTGCCGGTGAGCTTCTTGACCATTTCCTGCACGGCGGGGATACGGCTGGAGCCGCCGACCATCAGGACCTTGTGGATGTCGTTGCCGGTGAGGCCCGCATCGCTGAGCGCCTGACGGACAGGGCCGGCAGTGGCTTCGACCAGGTGCGCGGTCAGCTCGTTGAACTTAGCGCGCGTAAGGGTCAGGTCGAGGTGCTTCGGGCCGGTGGCGTCGGCGGTGATATACGGGAGGTTGATGTTGGTGGAGGTCACGCCGGAGAGCTCGATCTTGGCCTTCTCGGCAGCTTCCTTCAAGCGCTGCATAGCGACCTTGTCGCCGCTGAGGTCGACGCCGTCGGTACGCTTGAACTCGCTGACCATCCACTTCATGATGCACTCATCGAAGTCGTCGCCGCCGAGGCGGTTGTTGCCCGCGGTGGCCAGAACCTCAATAACGCCGTCGTCGATATCGAGGATGGAGACATCGAACGTGCCGCCGCCGAGGTCGTAGACCATGACCTTCTGGCTCTGCTCCTTATC
>OIYH01001609.1_pt1 | contig 12771 bp, 10 predicted proteins | sample 1587911 | NCBI WGS metagenome assembly OIYH01 (sample SAMN03283252) | human gut metagenome | biome: human-associated habitat; material: feces | host: Homo sapiens | place: USA | collected 2013
GCGAAGCCCCTCATTCAAAGCAACGCCTCCCGTCATGGCAACCTCAGGCCCAATACCCACACGCTTGGCAAGACCCGCCGTGCGTTCGGCAACCGATTCATGAATGCCTGCAACAATATCGGCAATCTTCTCGCCACCCGCGAGCTTCGAGATAACCTCCGATTCGGCGAACACCGTGCAGGTTGATGAAATGCTCGCAACCTTAGTCGATTGGGCATCGTAATCTTGCAAATCAGACACTTTGCACTGGAATACACTCGCCATCACATCGAGGAAACGTCCCGTACCGGCGGCGCATTTATCGTTCATAGCGAAGTTTTCCAAGCGGCCTCCTTCGCCAATGCGAAGCACCTTGGCATCTTGACCGCCAATATCGATTACCGTTTTCGCAGTGGGGAAAAGCATGCCGGCGCCTTTCGCATGGCACGAAAGCTCGGAAAGCGTCATGTCGGCCCAATCGAGCAAATTGCGGCCGTACCCGGTCGCGCAGGAATAGGCGATGTCCTCGATGAGAATACCCGCCTCTGCAAGCGCGGCGCCAATCGCCGTCTTCGGCCCATTCGTGCCGGCACCTGAGCCATACAGACCCTTGCCGACGATTTCGCCTTCGGAATTCACCACGACGCACTTCGAAGCCGTGGAGCCAATATCGATGCCAAGAAAGAACATGGCGCTCCCCCGTTTCGTCTTTCCCCAAATTACTCAACGTCCGGCGTCTTCGCCTGCAGCCGTTCGGCGTGGGCTAAGTCGGGCGGCGCAATCGAGGGCGTCGGTGTTCATTTCTGCATTTCATTTCAAAATGAAGCACGCCAAGCGGACGCATAGTGAGCGCAGCGAACGGTAGTCCGCTGTGCCCACGATTGCGCCGCCCGACTTAGCCCACGCGCCCCGCCGGACGAGGTTCGATTACTTCTTGTACTTCTTCGCGAGCTGACGGCCGGCGATGTAAACCATGATTTCATCGGTGCCGCCTGCGATTTGCATGCCGCGAACGTCGTTTGCGATGCGACCGACGCGGGTTTCGGTGGTATAGCCCAGGCCGCCGAAGATCTGAACCGCTTCCTGGCATACCTCGGTGCAAGCACGGGCGCCATAACGCTTCAGCAAAGCGGACTCAGTGCGAATCGACATGCCCTGGTCCATGCGCCACAACACGTAGTAAAGCATGTTGCGCACGTTGATGAGCTTCGTCTCCATCTCGGTAAGCTTCTCCTGAATGAGTTGGTAGCTCGAAATCGGCTTGCCGAAAGTGATTCGGTCGTTCACGTAAGCGGCAGCATCATCCATGCAAGCCTGAGCACAGCCGAGGCACTGTGCGATGATGAGCGAGCGCTCCATCTCGAAATTCTTCATGAGGTTCTTGAAGCCTGCGCCATATTCGCCCACCATCATGTCCTCGGTGAGCTTCACATCGTCGAAATACATCTCGCAGAACGGCATGATCTGCTGGCCGCGCTTGCCGAGGCCCGCAGTGGAAACGCCGGGCAAATCTTTCGGGACGAGCCACATGGTCATTTCGGCATTATCGTGCGAGGGATCCTCGTTCTTAGCGATGACCAGGCAATACGGCAGAGCTTCGCCAGCGGTGACCCACGTCTTCTGGCCGTTGAGGATGTAGGTACCGTCGGCCTGCTTCTTGGTGGTGGCCGTCATCGACATATTGTCAGAACCAGCTGCCGGCTCAGAGAAACCCAGGCTGAAAATCGGCTTGCCGGTCTTCATGTACTCTTCCATACAGAAGGCGACCTGCTCGTCGCTGCCGAAGTCGATCATGTCGCACATGGCAAGCGTGTTATTCAAAAACGGCGTGATGCTTCCAGCATAATGCGCGAATTCCTCGGTCAAAATGCCAAGCGTAACGCGGTCGCAAGGAACGCCACCGAGCTCCTCTGGAATGCCCATAAGGCCAAATCCCGCTTCGAGGTATTCTTTGAGCAATTCATCGGTCATGCCATGGGCGTCGAACATCTCGACGATTTTGCGCTCATCGAGATTACGTTCGCAAAATTCCTGGATGCTCTCAACCAGAAGCTCTTGTTCATCGGTACGTGCGAAATCCATTTTTTCGTCCCTCCAGTGGTATGCATGATTCGAGCGTAAGCGCCGCTGGCGCTGCTCCGATTCGCGAAAAATCAGAATCGTATAAGACGTATAAGGCGCGGCCCCACCGCGCGCTGGCAGGGCTGCTGAGGCGCAACCGAAATCGGCCCCCCGATCGCCTTAAGGCCCTGTCCGCTTGGGCGCAAAGGCGATTGGGGGGCCGGCCCTCGAGGGAGGGCCGGCTGCTTGTCGCCCGCAGTAAGGAGTCAACGGGCGGAAACGGGAAGAAAAAACTAGTTCTCGGTCTTTTCAAGCTTTTTGCCCTGACCAAGCGCGAAAACGCCGAACAGGAAGCACAGCGCCATGCACACGATGGACAGCACAAACATGATGGAGAAACCGCCGGGAAGGTCGATAACCCATGCCCAGAAGGTGGAGGCAACAACGCCACCCAAGGTGCCAGCCATCGACACGCGAGAGTAGATATTGGTGTAGTCGCGAGAGCCGAAGGTGGTACGAACGAGCAGCGGGGTCTGCACAGTGGTGCAGGCATACACGAAGCCGAACAGGAACGCGCCAACGAACAGCAGGGCAACCACGGAGGGCAAGAACCACATGAGCACAACGCCCACGAGACCAGAGCCAATGCCCAGAGCCATACCGCCCTTGCACGACTTATCGTTCACTGCGCCCAGAATGACCTTGCCAATCGCCTGGCCAGCCATGCAAGCGGAAGCCACGACGCCAGAAACAGCAGCAATCTCGGGAACGCTGTTCGAGAAGGAAGCGCAGTAAGAAGGCAGGAACTGATACACAGTCTGGTTCACGGTAATCAGGAACGAGAAGCCAGCCAGAGCGAAGAAGGCAGCGGTCTTCATGGCTTTGTCAGCAGAAACGCCAACTTCGGGAGCAGCGGGCTTGCCTGCATCGGCGGAAACCTCGTCAGCGCCATAGGCCTGCACGCCCTTGTCGGACGGTTTGCTGCGAACAATGAACGCAGTAAACGGAAGGGTCACAACCAAAACGATAATGCCAAACACCAGGTAGCCAGTACGCCAACCTTCAGGGCCCATATTAATAAGTGCGGTGCCGATAGGATTGAAAATAACGCCGCCAATGCCCGTGAACGCCATGCACAGGCCGATGAAGAAGCCGACCTTCTTCTTGCACCATGCATTAATCAGCGAAGGAACGGCCAGATAGATAAGCGGAGCCGTGCCAATGCCAAGCAAAACGCCTGCGATATAGAACTGCCACACCGCAGTGAAGAACGACATCGCAATAAGCGTAAGGCCATCGATGATAACCGCGGCGGAAAGAACCGCGCGCGCGTCCATCTTCGACATGAGTTTGCCGCCGATGGGCAGCATAATCATCATTGCGAGGTTCAAAATGGAGAAGTACAGCGTGAACGACGCCTTGGGCACGCCGAAATAATTAGATACCGGCGTGAAGTAAATGCCCGCGCAGCTCAATACCAGAGCGCACGGAATGCACGTGATCGCGATGCCAGCGGCAACGATCAGGAAGGCATAGTGGAAGCCTCCCTTTTTCTGAACCTGTTCAGAAGCCATAACGTATCCCCTTTTCAGGATGTGTGCCGCAAAAGCGGCAAGGTCCTCGCTCCCTGTGCGCCATCCCCTCGATGGGCCCACAGGGAACGCCTATGCGGGGCCTTCGCCCCGAAGGGGCCGGAGTGCTCGGGAAAACGCCCCGGCCCGTCAAAACAAAAGCGCGTACTTCGTATCAAGCAGTTTACGCAAGCAGCTCTTTGAACGTTTCGAGCTGCGTACGAGCCTGTTCGTACGACTCGGTGGACTGGTCGACCTCGATGGTCACCACGGGAATGCCAGCCTCGCGCAACGCCTTCGTGGCAAGCGGAGCTTCGAATTCCTCGGGGTCGCAGAACTTCGCGAGAAGAATCACCACGCCCTGTGCGCCGGATTCCTTGGCCTTTTTGACCAGAGCGGCGAGGTGCGCCTTCTTCGGATCAAACAGTTCCGGGTCTTCTTTGAGGTTGCACCAGCCATCGGCGAGTGCCTCGATGGCGCAACCTGTCTCGGGAACCTCGCGAGAGAACGCACGGCTCTCTTTTGCGAGGTCGTCGGCAACCACGGCATACTTGTTGGCATCGAGAATCTCAACGATTGCCGGAATGTCCTCATAAATGCCAGAAAGCACAATCTTGTTGAAGCCAGCGGTCGATTCGGGCAACTTCGCGAGCTCGGCGTTGAGCGCCTTCACCTGAGCGAGATGCTCTTCCTTAAGCTCGTAGTAGCCCGCGTTAATAACCGCCACGCGATCGGCAACGGAAACCTCAGCCGGATGAGTGCCGGTCAGTTTAACGAACTCGCGCATTGCAGCACGCCATTCGTTGTAGAGCTTGATGGATGCAAGAATGTCATCGTTTTCGATGATCGCGTTCGAGCACTCCTCGACGCCGCGCTTGACTTCCTTATAGGAGTCAATGGCATACGTGCGTCCAGCCTCGATGAAGCGGTTCTGTGAGTTGGACACATAAATCATGGGGATTTTCGTGCCCATGGCGGCCTTCCAGTTCTGGCTGAAGGCGCGCAACGTGTCGCACAAACCAGTGATCATCATGCCCGACAAGCCATTGAGTTTGCCCGTCATACCCATTTCCAGAGTCATCTGGCAGATAGAGCAATAAAACGGCGGGAAGTACTTCTTAGCGTTATCGGAAGAACCAATGGCACCCCACACGCCGAACGGCACAGCACCTGCAGCATGCACGAGTTCCTCGGGCACATGATAGGGACCAACGCCAATCACACGCTTGCCCTCGGCGAGGTACTTGTCGAGCTGGGCCTTGGGGTTGTTCGCGACCTCGACGAAACCGGCCAGAATTTCTTTGATTTCAGCCATCGTCTACTCCCCCTTCTTGTTGTTTTCCATGATTTCGAGCAGACCTTCAACACGCGTGTTGTACTGCTCTTCGCTGAAGTTACGCGGATCAGACTGGTCGCCGTCGAACGTAACAACGGGAATGTGCAGGTCATTCGCAATACGACGTCCCATTTCAGGAGCGATGCCACTCCACATCTTGCAGGAACGGTTGTTGTGGATGAGGCCGCCGTTGACCTTACCGGCCTTGCACAGCTCCTCGCGCAGCTCAACGGCACGCTCGAGGTTGATGGCATTCGGCATTTCGGCGTAAGCGCGCATCATCTCATCGGTATTGCCGTAGGTGAAGGCAAACGACGGGCCATACACGCACGCCGTGACGTTGGTGCCGGAATGCTTGAGCGGGTGCAACGTGGCGCGCAAGAACGGCCAGCACGCGATACCCTCAAACATAACGCGGTTCTTCTCTTCGACCTTGAACGTGGACTTGTGCTCTTTGACGAACTGTTTGTACTCGTCGATGAGCTGCAGGAAGCCGTCAAGCGATTCCTGCTTGCCACGGGCCATGGTCGCCACGGCCATGTGGTTGAACAGCTCGAAGCCGTTCAACGGGCTGGGCTCGTACTGCATGTACTGAGTCGCCTCGAGCCATGCCTGGCCAACCTTGTTGGAAATCTCGCACACCTCGGCGAAACGATTCTCGTCCCACTTCTTGCCGGTAATTTCCTCGAGCTGTTTGATGCAGTCGTCGAACTGGCCGCGCATATAGGCAACGCGCTTTGCATCAACGTCGTATTTGTCGTTGTACGGCACGTCGATCATGATCACGGGAATGTCGAGCATCTTGCCGATGTTCTCATACCAGTTCATCATGCAGTTGCAAATGTTGTTGCAGCACAAAACGAAATCGGGCAGCGGCATTTCACGCTCGCCGTTAGGGCATTTTCCCAGGTCGGCATATGCCATCGAGATACGAGCATACGCGCACAAATCATTTGAAAAGCCCAAATCGCCTTCAGCATGTTCGAGCATCGCAAGGCTGCCGCCCTTTGCGGAAATCGCAGCGGCCTGGCTTTCCGGATATACGCAATGCAAGCCGAGAGTCTCAGGAATCTCCTGCGGAAAGTTCGACGAAATCCAACCGACTTTCTCGCCACGAGCTTTCGCTTCGATAGCGCTCTCGTACACGTTGTCGGCGATATTCGCGAGAACTTTCTTCGCGGGAAGCTTCTCGGGTGCCTCTTTTATTTCTTCGGCCATATTTCCCCCTTTACTTGGTTACAGCCGCTCATAGAAGGCGAAGGAGCGACAGGCGCAGTTCCGCACGAGCCGAGCAACATCCAATATGCTGTTCGGTCGAGCTCAGAACTGTTTGAGCACTGCGCCCCCTTCGTCTTCTATGGGCATAAGAATTCGCTCATCGAATTCATTGGAAACAAGCAGGCTTACCGGACAAATCGAAACCGAATGCTCGATTGCCCATCTCGCACGCTTGAACGGGAATCGCTACTTGCGCTCGCCCTGCTTAGCGATGCCGGCCTCTTCGAGTTCCTTAATCTCGGCGTCGGTATAGCCAAGGCCTTTCAGAACCTCTTCGGTGTCTTCGCCCAGAAGCGGCGCCTTGTCGTAGTTCGGCAGCGGAGTATCAGACATATCAATCGGAGTACGAACCAAAGCCTTGGGGCCACGCGGGTAATCCATCTCATAGAACACGTCGTTTGCCCAGGCCTGCTCGTCTTTGGAGACCTCTTCGTAGGTCTTGCATGCGGCGAACGGAATATCCAACTCAGTCAGAATGGGAATCCACTCTTCCATGGTCTTCTGCTGGAAGCCTTCCTGAACCAAATCGTAGGCTTCACCGAGACGGCCGGCTTCCTGAATCTTCTTCTGATCGTTCATCACGGGATCGTCGAGAACATCCTCGCGGCCAATCGCCTTCATGATGAGCGGCCAATAGATGGAGAAGTTCGGGCCCATGACCTGCAGGAAGCGGTCATCCTTGGTTTTCACGGCAGGCTGATAAGGCAGCGGATTCTCGCGACGGTCAAATGGGTAGTTGACGCCATGGAACTCGGTGCCGTACTGGGCACCCTGAATCTGGAACGACTGAACCCAAATAGCGGTGTGCAGAAGATTGGTGGAAACGTTCTCGCCCTTGCCAGTCTTAGCGGCTCGATAGAGCGCGCCCAGAACGCCAGCGGTCAGCGCGAGAGCGGCCTGATGGTCACCCAAAGCGGGAATCAGGTTCGAAGGAACGGTACCCTTCTGATACAGCGATCCCGACCAGCCGGAACGAGCAAAGAACGCGGTGTAGTCAAAGCCGGGCAGATCCTTGTCGGGGCCTTTGTCGCCATAGCCCGTGAGACTTGCATAAATGAGTTTGGGATACTTGACCTTAAGCTCGTCATAAGTGAGGTTCTGGCGTGCGAGCGCGCCGGGGCGCCAGTTGGTCAGGAAAACGTCAGCGTCATCAAGCAGTTTGAACAACACTTCTTTGCCCTTAGGCTGACGAAGGTCCAGTACGATGCCCTTCTTGTTGGCGTTTTCAAGGTCGAAGTTGGTGTCTTCGTGCGGGTCGGACGGACGGCCCTCGTTCGGAGCAGTGAAGCGCAGATTGTCACCCTTGGCAGATTCGATCTTGATAACTTCGGCACCCATGTCGGCAAGAATACGGCCAACGGCAGGAACCGCGATGAACGTCGCCATTTCAACGACCTTCACGCCATCGAGCGGACGCTTAACGTCTTCCATGTTTCCTCCTAAAAGAAAATCCCCTTATGGTCCGGATTCATGTCTCATCCGGACACTTTGCATTGTGGATTGTGTGAAGGAGAAGTTCATTAGACGGAAACACAGCGCATCTAACGCCATTTAGACGAATTCGCGATATGACTAATTGAAAGGTCTTGAGAACCACGCTTCCATTATTGACCAGAATATATTCGGGGCTGAAATGTGGCAGATTCGCGTTGCGACACCGTTAAGTGTCTATAATCTAGCCAGGGGAAGCAACTAAGGGGTATAGCATGCCAAAACGTGATACACGCGCGGAAATAGCCACCGCTTTTAAAGAATCGGTTCGAAAAACATCGCTATCGCAAACGCGCGTTGCCGATCTCATTTCCGAACTGAGCGTGAACCGCAATACCTTCTACTATCATTTCGGCAGCAAGTACGATGTCGCTATGTGGATCTTCCGCACGTCGCTTGCCGCCAAACTGCGCCACGATTTCCCCGAGAGCCAGCTTGTGAGCGCCCCCTTTTCCTCGACAGGCGCAGGTAAAGACTCACTCCCCTATTACGTGCATAAGGAAACGGGCGCCCGCACACTTGATACGAGCGGCTACTACAAAGCGCTCGTCGCTACGGTGCTCGAAGACCCGATTTCTACCGCAAGCTTTTTACGCCGCGCGAACACGAATTCATCCAGCAAGTTGCCGAAACGATCATCCCCGCATTTAAAGACGACATCGACTTTATTTTAGACGGACGCTATATGCCTGACGAGACGAAAGCCCTGCTCGCTGACTCATGTGCACATCAGGCAATCTCGCTCGTAGAGTTCTTCCTCGTCAATCGCGGCAGCACGCAAACGCTGCTCGATGAGCATATGAATCCATTTTGGAACATCATCCAAGAAAGCCTGTATACCGCCATCCAAGAGCACCCGATTAACCGATTCTAAAATCGTCCGGAAACCTGTTAAATGCTCGTAGCGTTTAGCATCTCAGGTGGACTTCTCTAAATGAAGGATTCAGCCGTTCCCCCCCCCAAAAAAAAATCGCCAAACGCTCGCGACGCTAAACGCCCATCAGTAGGCTTCACTAAACCAGGGTCATGCCATTCGCACCGCCAACCCCATTCCTACACCAAGCCAAACTTGCTCAACCGCAATTCCACACCTGTGCCCAACCTTACACAATCGCCCCCAACCCGACTCAAGCAAAAGCAAAGAACATAGGTTGGGACAACGAGCATCAAGGACACCCGATAGCCTTCGAAAGCAAAAAGAGCAGGCGCGAATCCACGCGCCCGCAAGCAAATTACCGCACGAGAAAAATTCCAGACCGCAGGCGAAGCATTTCACCGCTGCGCGACCAATCCCTCGCCTACTTAACTTTCTTCATATACATTGTCATTTGGGACGTGTTGAACATTTGGCCGTCCGACATACGAAATTGCTCGACCTTCCATACGCGCACGCGACCGCCATCGCGCACCGGCGTTGCAACGGTCTCGATAGTGTCGCCCTCGAACACAGGCAGCAGATGCGTGGTAGTGAGCTCCAGGCCCAACGCATGCGAAACCGCAGGGTCAGTATGCGCCGAAATGCATTCACTTGCAGCGTGCTCGGCCAAATAGGCGCTGATGCCGCCGTGAATCACGCCATGGCGCTGCAGCATATCTGCCGTCACAGGTGTGTGCATGACGTACCGCTCAGGGGTATCTTCGACGATTTCAATATGCAGAATATCGGCCAAGCTCATGAGGCGCCCCTTTCAGGCAACAAACGAATCGCAATGCCGCCATACTACCGCAGCAGCAAACGCGATGCTCTCCCCAACTCGTCATTTCCGACCAGATACGCCTTTCACCGACCTCGCCCCACATTCGCTCGCTTTGCGAATTGGGCAAATCAACGAAGGAAATCGACATCGACGGTCAAGGGCGCATTGGCGATACAACCGGGCCACACACAATACAGCCGAGCCTCAAAGCCCAAACCGCAGCGCCGCGCAGCATCGTGGCAATTCCCGAACGCTCGTTATTCTTATTCGAGATTCTTATTGGCCTCTTGGGCGCGCACGGCATCGCCACGATTCACGGCGAGCGTAACCAACATACCTGTCACAATAGGAAAATAAAATGTGAGGAAACGCCAAATGAACGTTGAGAGCGCAACAAACGACGCGCTGGGGTAAATCGTGCTGAAGAAAAGCGCATAGCTCGTTTCGGCAGCACCCATGGCGCCTGGGGTGGGAACGAACGACGAAATCATGTACACGAACGCCTGACACGAAATCACGGTAAGGAAATCGCCGTCGCAGCCCAAACCGCGCATAATCACGTAGCTAATGGCAAAGAACTCAAGCAGCTGGACGAACGTAACCGCGATGCTTCTCGCAAACAGACGCGGCTTTTTCATCATGTAGCGCATCTCGTTGTACGCGTCGTCGATAGTCTTGGTGGTATCGACAATCCGTTTTTCAGGGTCTTTCACAATATGCATCTTGCCCGCAAGCTTAAACGCCCAGGTCATGAGTTTCACGATGCCATTGCGCCAAAATGCGATGGCCAGCAGCATCAAAAGCAGTCCCAAGCCGCCAATGAAGCCAATAACGACAAGCGTGGTGAGCGCAGGATTCTCCTCGACGAAATAATGCAGGCGGAACAACAGCACCAATGCGCAAAAAGCGCTCGTCGCAATTTGATAGGTCACAAAACGGCTCACGAGCATCGGCATGCTCTTGGAAAGCGGCATGCCGAAGCGGTTGTAGTAATACGCCTGAAACGGCTGACCTCCGCTCGATAGCGGTGTGATGCAATTGAAATACTGGCCGATAATCGTGCACAAAAACGTATCGCGGAAACGGAATTTCGGAAACATGTCACGCGAAAAAATTTGCATGCACACCGATTCGAAAAACCAGTAGCCCACAACCATGAGCACCGCAAGCACGAGCCACGGCCAGCGCATGCTCGAAAGGGCATTGGCCATGTCTTCGCCCTCGCCCGCAAAAAACAGGTAACCAACGAGCATCCCGAACGCGAAAATGCACAGCACGACATTGAGCAAACGTCCCTTGATATGGGGTCGCTCCATGGCTGTTTCGGGGGCGATTTCGTTGAGCAAATTCGGCTCGAGAATCACCTCTTCAAATGGCTCTTTTTTCTGATTGTCGTTTGCCATGGCCTCTTCTCACGTTGCGCTATGCGAATTTGAACAGGTTCGCCGCTATACCGTAGCCGCATTTCGCAGCCCAGCGACCGAGTGCCGTTTTACGATTAACAAGACCCGCCAGCGTGAAGCGAAGCTTGCGGCACAGCACAGGATCGCTCTGGCGAAGGTAGCGCCAGAGCTTCTTATTATCCTCGATGGATTCGGGCGTATTGATCTGGAACAGATGAATAGACGAAACGGTGAGCATCGCGGAAAGATACCGCATCGAGCAACCCGCCAAACGAGGGCTAATCGCCTGCAGCTTTTCATAATCAAAACCGTCAATCGCCAGATGCGTCGCATGAATCTGGTCGGCGATGTGACGCTTGAGCACCGAAGGGTCAATTGACTGGCCCTCGCGGCCAATGGTGTACCAATACAAGTCGCAATCGTGGTAATAGAGCTTCTTCACGAAACGCAGGGGCTTGAGCATGAGCAGGCTGTCCATATACGACATGCCTTCGGGCAACACCAAGCCGCTCTCGCGCACCACGCTCGTGCGATAGATGGCGCTGTGGATCATGATGTACTGATCGAGGCTCGGATTGCTCATCGCGTCCCAGCCAACGACCTTATCGCTCGGAAGGAGCTTCTCGTACGAAATAGTATGTCGGTCGCCGTTTTCTACGCGGTTGTACACGTAATTCACCATGTACAAATCAACGCCCGCCTGTTGCTCCTCCAACATGCGAAGGCGAGAAACGACTTCAGTAAGCTTCGCGGAATTGAGCCAATCATCAGAGTCGACGATATAAAAGAACGTTCCCGACGCCAGTTCGAGAGCATGGTTCACCGCACCGCCCCAGTTGCGATTCTCTTGGTCAACAGCCACAACAATGCCCGGATAACGCTCGGCGTAATCGCGTGCCACCTGAAGCGTGCCATCCTTCGAACCGTCGTTAACAACGAGCACTTCAACCTCGTCGCCCGACCGAACGAGCGAATCGAGGCACGTGTGCAAATAAGACGCAGCATTATATGCGGGAACGGCAATTGTCAGCAGTTTCGAATTCGGCATACCAATCATTTCAATATCGACTCGAAGCGGCCAAGCAGAAGCGTAGCCGTTTTTCGTAACTGCCAGAGTATAGCCTTTTAGAAAGAAGAAGCATCGACCATGCCGTCAATAAGCAGAAAACCGTTGCGCGAACGTAAACCAAGCGTGAGGACGAAGAAGACGAAATCGTGTCAACCCCGCACTTGGCACGCAGATTGCACCAAACAGGTCGTCCAACTCACCATCGCGGCAACACGGCCTCGCCCGACTAGGCACGACCGAGTCGTATGAGCAACTTTGTCCAAAGACGCTCCCCCATAAAGCAATCGCAGTAGCCATCGAGCCACAAATGAAACACAGTGCGACAAAGGCAACGTCACCCAGCAATATGCCCGCATAGCGCTCGAGGCATCGCACCATTCAACAACCGCGTAAGGACTCTTCGTGCCAATTCGTCCCATGGAAGGATAATTCGCCTTGAATGAGGTGCCTGGTTGGTTTATCTTAATCCCGTTACATAGGTTGGTTTAATAGGCTTGCACGCGCGGACGCCTCAATCAGAAGACGAAGGCGCCATGCAGCGTCGCCTGCCAACAACTCTTGTATTCAAAAGGGGTATATATAAGAGAAAGGCAATTGCCATGGCATTAGAAACCTCAACGGGAGAGCTGTTGCGCGTCAGCGGCCTCACCGCGTCGGTCGACGAAAAGGAGATTCTGCACGGCATCGACCTGAGCGTCGCTCAAGGCGAAACCCACGTGCTCATGGGCCCTAACGGCGCCGGCAAATCCACCCTTGGCCATGTCGTAATGGGCGATCCCACGTACAACGTGACCGCTGGCTCCATTGTGTTCAACGGCCAGGACGTTACTACGCTTTCGCCCGACAAGCGCAGCCATGCAGGCATGTTCTTGAGCTTCCAGGCGCC
>OIYH01001620.1_pt1 | contig 12716 bp, 10 predicted proteins | sample 1587911 | NCBI WGS metagenome assembly OIYH01 (sample SAMN03283252) | human gut metagenome | biome: human-associated habitat; material: feces | host: Homo sapiens | place: USA | collected 2013
CACAGGCACGCCCGCGAGCACGCACGCCTCACGTGTGAAGAACTCCATCTCGCCCCGCTCGGCGCAAATGCTCAGCACTTCGCTCGTAAGGTCGATATACGGAACGTCTTCGGCAATAAACTGCTCAATCCGGGAATCTGGTATACGCAGCATGTTTTTCCCTTCGCGCGACCCCAATGCAACAACTATTCTCATTTTAGGATACCCGTTCCGGCCGCACACACAAACCCTAGACATCGATTGGCAATTGCATCGAGCGCCAGGCCGACACGCCAATCCGACACCGACGGGAAACCCTGAGCACCGACGCACCTGCGCACGATGAACAACCGGCCCAACGCCATCTTCAACCACACTGAGCAAGTAGAACCGAGAGATGATCGCACAGAGCTTATTCTATGCTTCCAACGAATTAAGGATAACGCCGCAATCATTCGCGTTGCGCTTGGCGGCGTCACAGGGCTTGATTGAGTAATTCGGCAACGTGATATGAGGATTTGGCATGGAAGCGATTTGCTCAACCATAAGCGGACGGTCGGCAAGGTCTTCATATATTCCGAAGTCAAGCGCACGCTGAGGGCATGCCTCGACACAAATCGGACCCAATCCGTTTTTCACTCGATCCTGGCATCCATCGCATTTTGCTACACGTCCGGTCTCCTCATCGAATCGTGGTGCATGATAGGGGCAAACGACCATGCACATTTGACACCCGTCGCAAACGCTCCCGTCAACAACAACAAACCCAAAGCTGTCTTTATGTATAGCTCCCCTCGTGCACAGTCGTATGCAAACGGGATTCGCGCAATGGTTGCAGGACATGGACACGTAGAAAGCAAATACGTTTTGCTCCCAAGACCCTTCGCTGTTTTGCCGCCAATCGCCCCCTGCGTATTCACAAACGGTACGGAAGGAAACGCCATCGCCAAGGTCGTGATAATCCTTACATGCCATTTGGCAAGTCTTGCACCCTGTGCACCGACTTTGATCGAAGGAAAAACCGAATTGTCGATTATGTCCATCATCAAAGTCCACGTTTCATCGCCTCCTTTTTCTCCAAATCGCTTAACTGCCGCAATTCTACAAGGCAGGAATTATGAGGATTGCCTTTTGCCCAAGCTGTGGGCACATCCGAAGTAAGCGTATTTGCGCACCCGCCCCAATCGATGCGGTCTCCAGCCATATCGGCGTCATGCCAAGCGCCTTGAGGCAGCACAACCACCCCAGGCATAACCCTGGGCGTGATCCTCGCACGACACACGATAGTACCGCGGTCATTGTAAACAGCAACCAGCTCTTCAGAAACCAAATCGATCTTCTGAGCGTCAACCGGATTAACCTGTAGCCGCCTGGGCATAATAGCGTTGATCTGGGATACATTCGAAAAACTCGAATGGGCGCTTTGCCTATCATGATTGCTAATCAACTGAAGGTGATAAGGGCCCACACGGCTCGCTTCGTATCCTTCGCTGCCAGGTACATATTGAGGTATGGCAAACACATCATCCCGCTCACACGATTCCGCATATTCAAAAGCCACAGATGAAAACACCTCGATTTTCCCTGAAGGCGTTGGCAGGGGGTTTCCGATCGGGTCGTTGCGGAAGGCCGCAAGGGCTACAGGCTGGTCTTTCAAAGGAATGCGCTCAAAGCCGTCATTTGGAAGATCCGAGACATCCATGATCTCATGAATGGAGTTGCCCCGCTCAAGCCGCCACCGATCCACTTCTGCAGAAGTAGCGCCCTGAGCGCAGAAGGCATCTTCGACACCAAGACGCACGGCAAGCGATCGCGCAATGTCCCAAGCATTCATGCGATCACCCACAGGCAGCTCGCATTCTTCGCCCCACATCAACGCTTGCGTCCCGTCGGAATTGCCAGAAGCGGTAAGCGTGCTCTGCTCAGCCTGAGCGATATCCGGAAGAACAATATCGGCATAACGCACCGAATCCGTGGCCATGATGTCTATCGCCACGATGAACTCGCAAAGACTCTCATCCGCAAGGATGTCGTGCGTCTTGTTAATGTCTGCATGCTGGTTGGTAAGCGCATTACCGGCATGGTTGATGATTAGCTTTACGGGAACACGCAGCCTCTCAGCACCACGCACACCCCAATCATGCGCCGTCATGGTTTCGTGCTTCGAAACCGCTTGCGACCATGAAAAGGCAGGAATGGAGACCCCAACGCCATTGTGACCAACAGGGTTTTCTGGCACCGCTGGGCAATACAGCCTCTCACGTGTACCGCTGTTTGTCCCCGGAAGACCGAAATTGCCGGTCAATACCGCAAGAAGGCAAATTGCCCGTGCGGATTGCTCTCCGTATTCGGTGCGCTGAGGGCCCCACCCCTGCGTAATGAAAACACGCTCAGAAGACGCTATCTCGTATGCAAGGGAAACTATGCGCTTTGACGGGCAACCGGTGATCGATGCGGCCCACTTAGGCGTTTTGGCTATCGAATCGGGCCCCTTTCCAAGAATGTAGTCCTTGTAGCTCCCGTTGCTAGCCGCACCGGATGGCAACGTTTCCGCGTCATAGCCCACACAGTAGCGATGAACCATCCCTTCGTCTATGAGATTCTCCGATATGAGGACGTACATGACTCCCGCCACCAATGCAGCATCAGTGCCCGGTCGCACAGGTATCCATTCGTCATTCGCCCCTGAAACGATGTCAGTGTGACATGGGTTCACAGATATCACTTTTTGACGCCGGCCTTCCCTTCGGGCCTGCTCACGGGCAAGCTGGAAGCGATGCGCGCCAGATGCGCCTCCCATACGCGTATGGGACGGGTTTCCCCCAAAGACAACAACGAGACTCGCATTGGCGGCCTCGCTCAAAGATGAGCCCGTATAGTAGCCGTCGTCCCCGTACAAAGCACTATGGCCAACCTGCAATTGCATGCAGCTGTAATCCCCATAGATGCCGAGATGTCCGCCCAAGCAGTTCATAAGGCGCTCGAAAGGAGACCCCGATCCCGAACGTATCCCGGTAGCGTAGGGCAAGAGAACAGCGTCGTTCCCCCAGGTATCTATGACTGAGCGGATGCGTTCCGCAACTATGTCAAGCGCTTCATCCCATTCAATGCGCTCGAATTGCCCCGACCCCCGCGGTCCGATGCGCTTCAAGGGATGATCCAGCCGATCGGAAGAAGAGAGCCAATAGCGCATGGCACGCCCCTTTAGGCAGCCTCTCATCTGAAGCGAGCCGTTGTCTTCAGGAAGGTTGTCGGTCTCAACACGAACAAGCTCCCCGTCGTCAACACAAAAACGAAGGGCGCAGTGCGAGCCGCAATTCACAGAACACGTGCGCCAGATTACTTGCCGTTCTTTCATGCCTCATCTTCCTTTCAGGGAAGCGAGGGCACTGTCTTCGCCCTGAAGAAGGCGCTTTAGAACAGAGACCGAGCGACGCTCTTCCAATTCAGAGCCGAACATCGATGCGAGGACAGCGAAAACGTCATCACCAGCAGTTTGCACGACATGGTACCCAGTTGGAGCCAGAGTGAAAAGAATGCCTCGGGCATCATGCTCGTCTGGAATGCGCTCGATAAGCCCCTGCTCTTCCAAACGAACAGATGCTGTAGTGACGTAAGCCCTCCCCGTGCGAAGGAAAGCGACCATATCCCGCGCGCGCAGGGTCTTATTGCCAAAGCCCCTCTTCGGATAGAGCTCCAGCAAAAAACGGAAGTCTGTCAGGGAAAGCCTACATGAGCGTCGAAGCGACGAGGATACAACGCGATGAAGCGTGGCGATCACCGAAAGGCTCCCAAACGTACCAAGGGGCTTAATATGAGATGGACAATCATTGCGAGCGTAGAATGAGCCCGGGGTACTAAGCATCTTGCCGAACAGAGCCGAAAGAAGCCTTCTATCGACATCATCGAGAAGCGCAAAGCAGCTGGCATGATACAGCGCCACTTCAGCATCTATCGTGCGCGTGCGCTCAATCCCCAAAGGCGTGACGCGCCAACTTGCCCCTTCCCCATCGACTGATTCGCAATGATCCACCAAACCCACTCCAAAGAGCGAGGCAAGGGCATCGTCTACATCAGAAGGACGCATGGTGAGCGCATGCGCCAATCGGACAGCGCTTATGCAATCAGGATGAACCCTGGAAAGCAGGGATAGCAAACGGAACTGCTGAATAGAAACATCACGGGGAAGTACCAAAGCGAAACCGCGATCGGCTTTAGACAAGATTGCGCACCAAAGAGTGACGATATGAGCCTGCGTTGCGTTCAAATCAGCCCATACCCTCCTAGCACAGAATCGAAGCGAGCTACCCCCCTCTTCGAGAATACATGATGATAGAACACTATTCTAGGCTACAGTGGCCGTCAAGAAAGACTCAGTCGCCTAGCGGCTGCATGATTTCTAGAATAATCCCGTCAGGATCCCGAAAATAGAATGCCCGGCTGCGACCGAATCCCTCTTGCCGGAAGTCAAATACCTGCGGAGCCGAGAGGCACTCAACGCCCTCCTCAAGCAGTTTCATATAAACCGCATCCGCATCCTCCGCATAAAAACAAATCTCCGAAATCGATGTGCTAAAGAGGTCGGAAGGATTGCAACGCACTTCATCGCCTAAGAACTGGATCAACTCAATCGGCGGTGCCTGTAGGTGCTCAGAGCCGTTCAGGTAAGCGACACGCGCTCTGCAATTCGCCCGTTGGAACATCGCTTCGGTTCCCTCGCCCTCCATTAGAAGCTCCCCTTGAAAGCGAAGTCCCAGCACATCGCGATAAAATTCCAGTGAACGATCCATGTCCCTGACGGTTAACCCTACATGATAGATTCGACCAAGCATACACTCTTCCTTTAATCATTATTTTCACCAACCATACGAGCACTGAGCCAACAACGGCATTTGCAATAGCTACCGAAAGCAGACTCCCATTTAGCCCTCATGCGGGGCATGCTGCCACGACCAAGACCCACCTCAAACTGAATCGAATCAATCTGCCTGTGCCACAACAACCGAAAGCAAAGCGCAAGCAAGCCTTGAGAGCATGGAATAGTACGTTGAATCAGCCTCGTATACCTTTGTACTGAATGACCGCATCCACGGAATCGCGGAATCCCGTGAGAACGCCACAGCTTCCCTTAGCAGCGCATCATCGCCTTGGGAAGCGCGCTGCAGGCATTCGCTCACATAAAGCAGCTCGATGCCGATGTGATCGGCGTACTGGTTGTTGTCGTTGGAAACAGCGAGTCCCAGGTTGCGCAAGCGCCGCACCATAGCGAAAGCCTGCTCGCCGAAACCCGTGTCCGCTCCGCCTTCGACATAAAACGTCTCCCACGGCATAACTGCAGGCTCCGGGGGACCCATAAACAAGCGGGCATATTCCACAGATAGATCCCTAACAACATCTTCAGAGCGCTCTTCGTCGATTACCGAAGCCCATGCGGCAAGAACATCGAGGGCAGAGGCCGCCTCTTCGCTTCCGAAACTGGGAAGATCGTCCCAAAACGCCGCGTCGAGTCCGACTGTGGAAGTCTGGTTCATAGGTTTCAATAACGAGTTGCCTGTAAAAGCGAGCATTTGAGCAAGCTGGGTGAGTTCTTCTGATGACAGCTTCACGAAGAAGCTCCTTTCAATACCATCACGGAAACGAGACGCGTCCACTGCGGTTCGAGGACGGACGGCAATTTAGCTCAACAAAGTTCGTTCGGCTCATTGCCTGCCTTTTGCCGAGTACCCAAAGGAAGGGGTACCAACACCCCACCCTTCAACCACCGACCCAGAACAAGGGACCGCATGCGCTAGGGCAGCAACACCGCCCTAGCGCGCTTGGTTCTAGGATGCAACGTTTGCGCCTGAATCGCTGGCATCGCATTCTTTCTTGCTGAGCTGTACGAGAATGAAATCTGCAAGATACAGAAATCCCAGCATGGCAAGAGCACAAACGCCAACGACGACGAGAACTTCGCTGAGCGTAGGCACATAGGAGCTCAGCACCGAAAACGATGCCGTGCCTTCGGCGTGAGCAGACGAACTCGACCCCGAGATGATGCCAGGAGCACCCATGATATTCGGCACGATAAACGAAGTGAGCAGAAGCCAAATACGCTTGCAGAACACGCCAAAGATAACCAGCATGCAGGCGATGTTCACTGCAAATGCACGCTCGCGGTTCTTTGCGAAAACAAGAATGCAGAACGGAACCACAAGACCGCAAATAATCTCAAACCAGAAGAATGGCGCCATGGACCCCGCCGTAAGCTCCGTCAACAGGGCGATGCCCTGATCGGTTCCGGGATACGCTGTGGTAATCATCTCGCAGAAAATGAAGAAAGCATCTACAGCGACACAGACGCAGAGAAACCCTGCGAGCGTGGTGAACGCACTGCGCGGCGCATCGTAGATTCCCGCTTTCTTGAGAAAACCCAGAACAAGCAGCAGCAAAGCAGTACCGGAATCCAAAGCACTTGCAACAAAAATAGGAGCAAGAATTGCGGTGTACCAGCCTTCTTTTGCATTATCGAGCCCGAAAATCCACGCTTCAACGCAAAGAACAAGGACGGCGAGGGGAAGGGCGATGCGAGAAACAACGATCGACTTGCGTTGATCCCCGCGAACCACGAACACGAGCAACAAGACGACGATGGCAAGGTAGAGGGTAATCGCCCCCATATCCCACACCAAAGGCGACGTCGGATTGAAGCCAATAAGCATGCGCCATACGCGGTGGAGGCCACCCAGGTCGAAGAAAATCAGCAAACCAGCAGCGCAGATGCCAACCAGAGACAGAATAATCGCCGGCAGAACCGCTGTCTGGAGTCGCTCAATGCGAAAGACCGATACAGACGAAGCAACGATCATGCTGCCAGCAGACAAGCCAACAAAGAACATGAAGCTTGCGATGTAGAGGCCCCACGAAGTTCCGTTGCTCATGCCCGTCACGCCCAAGCCGTTCACCAATTGGCGCACATAGAATGCAGCGCCAAGAACAACAAGCACAGACAAGACGGCAACGGGCACTTTATAGCGTTTGATAAGCTCCATCGAAGAACCCCCTACTCGAAATAATGTACAGACGGACAAGTGCCTTGATCTTTCAAAAGCACATAGGCCTTGCGGTTCAGGACAACCTTGGAAATCTCGCTGTTCGGGTCATCCAAGTCACCGTAAATTCGCGCGTGCGCAGGGCAGCAAACCACGCACATTGGCTCTTCTCCCCTATCGGTGCGCTCCTTGCATAGCGTGCATTTCTCCACAACGCCACGAGGTCGAACAGGCACCTCTGCGTCGCCATAATTGGCTCCCGTCACGCGCGAGGGCTCATTCCAATTGAACACGCGCGCATTGTAAGGACAGGCAGCCATGCACATACGACATCCGATGCACTTGTCATAGTCGATCTCAACCCGACCCTTGTCGTCACGATACGTTGCACCAGTGGGACAAACACGTTGGCAGGCTGCATTCTGACAATGCTGACACGCCAAGGGGAGGAATGTGCGAGTGACATTGGGATAGGTGCCTTCAGCTCCATCCACTACATCGGCATTCTCTGTAAGCACGCGGTTCCAAAGCATCCCATCGGGAATGTTGTTCTGCATCTTGCATGACAAGGCGCAGGTATGGCATCCAACGCAACGATCAAGGTTGATTGCGATTGCTAATCTGGTCATGAATTCCCCCTTTTACGCCTTCTCAATTTGAACGAGAGTGTCAGAGAACGGAATCACTGGACCGCACATCAGGTCATAGCCGCGCTCAACCATCGTGTTGTTGGTCACATTCTGCATATTCCCCTCAACTTCATAATCGCTGGTCGCGGCCTCATAGATTCGAGCCGACCCTGGCCGGATGGCGCTGTTGCCGGCAGCATGAACCATGAAGCTGCCACGATCGTTGAATACGCGCACCGTGTCACCGTTAGCAAGGCCACGACTGTCCATGTCTTTGGGATTCAGCATGATCAGGGGCTCATACAGGAGTTGCAGCCAATCGGCATCAGAGAATTGGTTGTGGATGCGGAAACGCGTGCGAGCATTGGTCAGCTGCAAAGGATAGAGCGCTCGAAGCTGATCATCGGCAATTTCGATACAAGGCTCCCATTTCGGTAGCTCCTGCTCGAAGGGAACCGTCTTGTCGTAGTAAACCTCCATGCGCCCAGAAGGAGTCGGGAACACTCGATCTGCAACGACCTCGCGAATCTTTTCTCGATCCGGAACAGGCCATACGGCACCATTATCCGATATTGCCTTGACGGTCAACTCGGACACCCATGATTCCTCTGACGTTGCCAGAATCGTATTGCAGCGCTCTTCAGCAGAGGACGGCAGCCCATAGGCAAGCCCCAAGCGCTCTGCCAACTGACGCTGGATCCAAAGATCAGTTCGCGCCTCAAAAAGAGGATCGATGACCTTTTCCTGAATAACAATCTGGCTATATCCCGTCTTGACGTTGCCGAACGGTTCGTCGTATTCGAAGCGAGAAGTGCATGGCAGGATATAGTCAGACCACTTGGCGCCTTCGGTGAAGTATGGGTCACACGTAACGATGAAATCCAATGTGTTTGCCCACTTGCACGTTTCGCCCATATTGGCCATATGCTGGGCAATGATGTCGCCGCAGAAGATAGCGCCGTGGCAATTGTTCTCTTTGTAGGGCATATCGTATATGCTCACCGGAGATTCAGCAGTCGTCCAATCGTCTGGAAGAGGCCATGCTCCCAAAGCAGCGGCATGGCTATTGTAGGCCTGCCCAACATAAACGCCGATACCAGCGCCGGGTTTACCAACATTACCAGTTACAGCAGCCAAAACAGCAGCGGCATGGCCGGCAATATCGGCGTTGCTCATCTTGTCGTTTCCGCCCCAACCCAGTGCAAGCGATGAAGGGCCTTCAGCATATTCGACGGCAAGGTCCGCAATGCGATCAGCTGGAATCCCCGTAATCTGCTCGGCCCAGCTGAGCGTGTAAGGCTTCTGGTTTTCAACAAGGACGTCCCATGCAGTGGTCGCGCGGCGACCTTCTACCTTAGCTGAGCCAGTAAGACTAGGGTTGGCACATTGATCGTAAGGAACCACCGCACCCGTAGTCGCATCTATGACGAACCAGGGATTCTGCTTTCCCGTTTCGGGCTCTTCCGCATCAGGATCCACTGCATGATCGCGGATCAGCAGTCCCGTATCGGCATCGACGAGAAACGGCAAGCTCGTATGCTGTTTTATGAAATCTTCATCGATCAAGCCCTTATCAACGATATGCGAGGTCATGCCCAGGAAAAGCGCAGCATCCGTTCCAGGTTCGATAGGAATCCACTCATCGGACTTCGAAGCAGTCGTAGAGTAATGAGGATCAACCGTTACCATATGCGCGCCCGCCTCCTTCGCATCAAAGAAGGTGAAAACGTTGGGTAAACTCGACTCGCAATAGTTGGAGCCCACAGTGAGCACCAATTTGGACCGCTGCCAGTCTCGCGCCTCAGGCGCGCACATGGCATAGCCGCTTCCAAAGCCCATCGCAGGATCAAGACCGTTGCCCGTACCAACATCTATCCCATCGAACCCGCCAGTCTGAGCACCAAGCATGGGAGCAAGGAAGCCAAAATCGGATTCCGCGGTCGTAACCACCATGATCGAATCTTTACCATGCGCATTTTGCGTCGACTTGATAAGATCTGCGATTTCATCAAGCGCTTCGTCCCAGGTAATGGGCTCAAACTGACCCGACCCTCGTTCGCCTACGCGCTTAAGCGGAGTCTGCACTCGCCCCTTCCCGTAAATATGAGCTACTTCCGATATGCCCTTAAGACATATGGTTTGAAAATCGGGGTTTCCAACACCGTTTGGCTGGACTTTGACCAAGCGCCCATCGCGGACAGTGCATGCCAACGAGCACATGCCACCGCAGTGGCTCTGGTGATAAGTTCGCGCGATACGCTCGGCTGTTTCAGCGTGAGCTGTTGCCAGCCATTCGCTGCAATCCAACATGCCTGCCGCTCCAGCAAACGACAATGCGCTTGCTGCCCCTGCCGCCTTGATAAAACTACGGCGCGTGAACTGCATGCGCTGATTCTTCGAGTCAGACATCATTCCTCCCTGCCCTTAATACCGTTAGAGCTTCCTTATGAATAAGTTTAGGAAACAACACCCCCCAATTCAAGAAAACAAAAACCTAGATATAAGCTATCTACCTGGGGTTTTGAAGAAAACCGAACCTATTTCGGTAAACAAAATGAGACACACGCAAACAATCGACAAAAACGAAGAATCAGCAAAAGAACCTGATGGAAAGCGCATAGTAAGCCCATGTAGCCGCCTCGCATCATCGATGGCGAAAACTATGGGAATTTTCACCAGGGCGCGCTTGGCGTTTCCGACATCGTCATATGTTTGCCGCCTGGGCAAGTTTCTAGCCCGCATCCCGATCCGATCAGGGTGCGAGCTTTTCTACGCCCTCACGCACCAGACGTTGAGCTATTTTAAAGTTGTGCCAGAGGTCGAAAACAAAGTCCCCGAGATGATTCTTCCAGTCATGATTGTTGTTTACTCATCTTGGCCTGGGAAATGCGAAACAGTAGAGCCGCTGGCTACGATTCACCTCACTAAGCAGGCGCCAAAGAGAACAACTGCCGTTTAGGCGTCCATCTCGGACGGTTGGACTGGGACTGTTTTAAGGACATTCGGAATCGAGCCAATGTGCGCACTGCCGCTCATATTCCACGGGCGATAAGGACCAATCTCGCGACGGAGAGCTTGAATTGCCCGTCGCGGCGTTTTCCCGGCATAGTTCGAACGCCTTTCCAATCGAAACGCTCGATTCTCTGTGTCCATTATATTGTCCAGTCCAGGCAACTGCATGGGCCGCAACATCACCTTCGGCCGCCGCGCAGTTCTGCACCTTGCCGGTGAGCTGGACAAATAGCAAACCGTGCATCGCGCAAACATCGCCAACGCGATTTTGAACCCTCCTATGCGGGCCCTCTGCCATCCATGAGGTAGAAGGCCCGCCTTCAAAAAGCGACGTGTCCAACCCCTCCCGGCGCACGCTCCAACGCAAAGGACCCCTCGCTTCGCAACTTCATTCAAGCGAAACGAGGGGCCCTTTTTGCGTTTACGCCGCCAAAGAGCGAAAGGCAACCCGAAACTTAGTAGTCGTTCGCGGCGGGAGAATTCATCCAATCTTGGTAGAACGTCTCGTATTCGCCGGCGAGCACTGCCTCGCGCGCCTTGCCCATAAGGTCAATCAGGAAATGCAGGTTATGAATCGACAGCAGAATACCGCCGAGCATTTCACCTTGTTTCACCAGGTGGCGAAGGTATGCGCGCGTGTAATGCGTACACGTGGGGCAGCTGCACTCGGGGTCGAGCGGCGTGAAATCTTCCTTGTATTTCGCGTTGCGCATGTTCATGCGGCCTGTGTGCGAAAACGCCGTGCCCATGCGGGCCGTGCGCGTCGGCAGCACGCAGTCGAACATGTCAACGCCCTCGCGCACCGCGCGGACGAGCGTCGTGGGGTTGCCGACACCCATCAGGTAACGCGGGCGATTGTCGGGCAACGCCTGGCACACATCGCCGAGCGTCTCGAACATCACGTCATGCGGCTCGCCCACCGAATAGCCGCCAATGCCGAAGCCCTGGAAGCCCTTGTGGCCCGCAGCACGGCTCGCGGCGTCAATTTCGATGAGGCGCTTCGCGCTCTCGAGGCGCAGGTCGCGATGCATGCCGCCCTGTACGATGGCGAAAAGCGCCTGATCTTCGCGGGTATGCGCGGCGCAGCAGCGCTCAGCCCACTCCCACGACAGTTTCGTGGACGCAGCCACGGCCTCTTTCGGCGACGGATAGCCAATGCACTGATCGAGCTGCATCACAATATCGGCACCGATGCGCTGCTGGATGTCCATGTTGCTCTCGGGCGTCCAACGGTGCTTGCTGCCGTCATAATCGCGCGCGTGGAATGTGACGCCGTCGGGGTCGGTCTTCATCATGTGGTCGAGACTGAACAGCTGGAACCCGCCCGAATCGGTGAGCATGGGGCCGTCGTAGTTCATGAACTTCTGCACGCCGCCGGCCTTCTCGATAATGTCGACGCCCGGGCGCATGTACAGGTGATACGTGTTCGCAAGCACGACCTGGCTGTTGAGCTCGCGCAGCTGCGGCGTGGTGACGCCCTTCACCGTTGCGTGCGTGCCAACAGGCATGAACATGGGCGTGTGCACCGTGCCATGCGCAGTCTCAAACGTGAGTGCGCGTGCGTTTCCGCAGGTCGCATCGATATTCACATCAAAAAGGGGCATTAGGGTTCCTTCCTTGAAGCAGAAACGAGCCGCTTTCGCAGCAAGGTCAGCGAGCATGGGTTCTGGCGAGTGCGATTCGGACGCGGCCGAGGCGAAGCGTACTTCGGTACGTGAAGCCGAAGGCCCCGCCCGAAGCGTGCCGCCAGAACCCAGCGCAGCGTCGACACAATACTTTTGCCGTAGGCAAAAGTATTATTCAATGAACATCGCATCCCCGAAACTGAGCAGGCGGTAGTCGCTTTCGATTGCATGCTTGTAGGCGGCCATGATGTTCTCGCGAGTCGAAAACGCGCTCACGAGCATCATGAGCGTGGAACGCGGCACGTGAAAATTCGTGACCAGCGCGTCCACCACGCCGAACGTGTAGCCCGGCAGAATATAGAGACTCGTGGCCTCGCGGTTGCGGGCGCGCAGGCGGCCCAGCTCGCGGTCGTAGGCGCTCTCGAGGCTGCGCACGCTCG
>OIYH01001631.1_pt1 | contig 12641 bp, 2 predicted proteins | sample 1587911 | NCBI WGS metagenome assembly OIYH01 (sample SAMN03283252) | human gut metagenome | biome: human-associated habitat; material: feces | host: Homo sapiens | place: USA | collected 2013
GTTTCCCTGACGGATAATACGTCCTTCCCTCTGTTCCAAGTCAGATGGTTTCCAACCAATATCCAGATGATGCAGGGCAATCAAACGATCCTGCACATTGGTTCCTGCACCCATCTTTGCTGTTGAGCCAATCAAAAAACGAACCTGTCCGGATTTCACTTTCCCAAACAGCTCCGTCTTTTTTGCTTCTGTATTTGCATCATGAATAAACGCAATCTCTTTTTCCGGTACACCTTTCTCTATCAGTTTCTGCTTCAAATCATCATAAACATTGAAACTGCCATCGCCTTTCGGTGTGCTCAAATCACAGAAAATCAACTGTGCTGATTTCTGTGCTGCTGTATCTTTCCAGATTTCATAGCTTTTCTCTGCACAGACTGCTATTTTGCTTTCCGGATTATCTGGCAATAATTCATTCACCAAACGCTGATCCAATGCTAACTTTCTTCCATCATTGGTAATTTTCAGCATATTATCGACCGAGGCATCTACCCCTCCGTTTCTGACAACTTCTGCACGTTCTCCAAGGCTTTCTACGATTTCTTTCTGCTGTTCCGTTGGTTTCAGCACCACTGTTTCATATTCCGCTTCCGGCACTGGAAGCTTTAATTGATCGGAAGTCTTGATATCTGCAATCTCCTTGAACATATTCATCAGTTCCGGAATATTATAAAACCGTGCGAATCTGGACTTTGCACGATAACCTGTTCCTTCCGGTGCAAGTTCGATACTCGTGACAACTTCTCCAAAAGTGGAAGCCCAGGAATCAAACAATCCAAGTCCCATATTTTGTAATTTACTGTTCTGCAGATACCGCTGCATAACATATAATTCCGTCATGCTGTTACTGATTGGTGTGCCTGTAGCAAAAGTAATGCCTTTTCCTCCGGTAATCTCGTCCAGATATTGACATTTATTGAACATATCTGCCGACTTCTGTGCTTCGTTCTGTGCAATCCCGGCTACATTTCTCATTTTTGTATAAAGAAACGCATTTTTATAGCTGTGTGCTTCATCTACATACAAGTGATCCACTCCCAGTTCTTCAAACGTAACTACCTGATCTTTTTTCTCTTTCTGATTCAGTTTTTCCAGCCTTGTCTGCAGTGTCTTTCTGGTCTTTTCAATCTGTTTGACGGTATAATGTCCGCCATCCTGTTCATACCTTGCACTCTGAATTGCCATTTCCAGATCATCAATCTGCTTCCGTAACATGGCTTCCTGACGTTCATCAGAGATTGGAATACGCTCAAACTGGGAATGTCCAATGATAATAGCATCATAATTTCCCATAGCGATCCGGGCACAGAACTTCTTTCGGTTTGCCGGTTCAAAATCTTTCTTCGTTGCCACCAGGATATTGGCACCCGGATATAACTGCAGGAATTCTGCCCCACACTGCTCCGTCAAATGGTTTGGAACGACAAAGAGGTTTTTCTGAGATAATCCCAGGCGTTTGCTCTCCATTGCCGCCGCTACCATTTCGTAGGTCTTTCCAGCTCCTACTACATGAGCAAGAAGCACATTCTCTCCATAAAGCTGATGTGCGACAGCGTTTTTCTGATGTGGGCGAAGTTCAATTTCCGGATTCATTCCTGGGAAAGTTAAATGACTGCCATCGTATTCACGGGGACGGATGCTGTTAAATCGTTCATTGTACACTTTTACCAGCCTCTCTCGTCTCTGCTGGTCTTTAAAAATCCAGTCCTTAAATGCTGCTTTCATGGCATCCTGCTTCTGTGATGCCAGCATGGTTTCTTTCTTATTAAGGACACGGATCTCATCACCATTTTCATTGACACTCTTATCATAGATGCGTACATCTTTCAGATTCAGGGTATCTTCCAGAATCTTATAGGCATTTGCTCTCTCAGTTCCATACGTTGCATAGGCAAACGCATTTTGGGGACTGTCAGCATTCTTTCCTGTAATCCTCCACTCACCATTTACCTCAGAGAATTTCACCTGTATTTCTTTCTGAAGCAGATACCATGGTGTATGCAATGTTTCTTGCATAAAATCCTGATAATCCGAAGGTTCAATCCAGGTAGCTCCAATACGCACTTCAATCTCCGATGCTTCCAGATCTCTCGGCTGAACTGCCTCTAGTGCACGCACATTCGATGTGAATTCCGGATGATTCTCTGCAAAAGTTCTCGCAGTATTTAATTTATCCCTAACATTTCCGGAGAGATATTCATCTCCGCTTTCCCACTGGTCTGTCAGTGGATTTTTGAAGATAACTCCAACCAGCTCTTCTGTAATTTTCTCTTCGGTCTTTCCGGTCAGCTGTGCCATATATGGGAGATCTACTTTAGCCCTTTCATTTAAAGACAGAGCAAGTGCTTCTGTGGCTGTCTCCACACTTGTCACAGCAACCGCCTTTTTGATGGTTCGTTTGGTGAACATGTCCGCTTTCCGCTTCAATGTTCCATCTTCATTCAAGTCTTCCAGGGAACACAGCAGACAATAAGAAGAGTCATCAGAAAATGCCCGTTTGTTGGCATTACTTCCAATGACTCCATACTTTACCGTGTAGGTATCATATACCTGATTCAGTTTTTCCTGCTGTTTCTGGATTTCTTCATCTGTGACGTTTTCCTCCATCTGCAAAGCGATCAGCTCTCGGACAGTATCACGGATTGCAACCATCCCTTTTACACGTTCTGCAGTAGCGGCAGGCATTTTCACCTGATTCATCAAAGAGTTGACACGGTAATATACCTGATCATCTACCACCGTATAACTGTAATTTCGCACATTTGGATCTGCTGGAATACTCTCTGGCATCTCATCCAGTTCTGTCTCCACATCTACTACCGGTGCCATGCTTCCCTTGATGTGTTTCACTGCTTCTGCTAACTGTAATTCTAAATCAGCTCCTTCCATTGGAGCACAGGTTGTTTCCATACCATACGGACCGGACACTTCTTTCATCTCACCCAGAATCATTTCCGGATGCTGAACAAAATACTGATTGACTGTAATGCCATTGACATCACTATCCAGATTTATCCATTCCGGCATTTCTTTCGTAAGGCTTTCCCTCTTCTGGAAAAACAGGATATCAGCACTGACTTCTGTTCCTGCATTTGCCTTAAAAGCTGTGTTCGGCAGTCGGATTGCGCCCAGCAGGTCTGCACGCTCTGCCAGATATTTCCGAACTTCCGGTGATGCTTTATCCATGGTTCCCTTTGTTGTGATCAGCGCAGCCACGCCGCCTGGACGTAACTGATCTATAGTCTTGGCAAGAAAGTAATCATGAATCATGAAATTGTAGCGATCATACTGACGGTCATTGACCTTGTATGCACCAAATGGCACATTTCCAATCGCCACATCAAAAAAATCATTAGGATAATCTGTCTTCTCAAAACCTTTAATCTGAATATTGGCATCTGGATAGAGCAACTTTGCAATTCTACCACTGATGCTGTCCAGTTCCACACCATAGAGTTTGGACTGGTTTAGATTCTCCGGAAGCATTCCAAAGAAGTTACCAACTCCCATAGACGGCTCCAGAATATTTCCTTTTGTAAATCCCAGATTCTCCAACACCTGATACATACTTTCAATCACAATCGGCTGTGTATAATGAGCATTTAAGGTGGAAGCTCTGGCTGCAGCATATTCCTCTGGTGTAAGAACCGTCTTTAATTCCAAATATTCTGTCTCCCATGCAGCTTTTGTCTCATCAAATGCATCTGCAAGACCTCCCCAGCCAACGTACCTGGATAAGATTTCCTGTTCTTCCGGTGTTGCATTGCGATTCTCATCCTCACATTTCTTTAACAACTGGATAGCCATGATATTGGCTCGGAATTTCTCCTTCGGTGTTCCCTGTCCAAGTTCATCATCTGTGATGCGGAAGTTCGTTGCTTGAATCGGTTCTGCTATTCCGTTAATCTCTTCCAAAGATTCTTTTTCTTCCGATACCTCAGCTTCTCCCGATAATTCTTTTTCTTTTTTATCATAATCTGTCCACACACGTTGAGAAATAGCAGTAAAATACGAGGACTCTTCCTCCATAATTTCTTCCCTGATTTCCCGTAATTCATCTAAGGTATCCGCATTTACAGTTTTGTTGTGATAATGATAATAAAGTACTTCTTGTCCGAGTTTTACATCCAGACGTTCCAATTCTTGTGTTGACATTCGATTCCAAATATCATCTTTTTCCGTATGAATCGTGAAACCTTCTCCATCATCATGATATTCTAATGTGTATTGAAGTCGATTCGCTTCTCCCTTAACTTTACAATCAAAATCATGAATTGTTGTTCTGGTACCAGACATATATTCTGAATCAACTAATCGCAAATCAGTTATATCTTCAGCAGTCAAAGTATCCTGCTCCAGCTGTTCTCCTAACATCTGCTGTGCTTCTTCCAAATCTGCCAGTCTTTGTGCTTCCTGTCGTTCTTCGTACTTTTCCATTTCTTCCGGTGACAAATAATCATCTGTGCGGATTAACTGGCGGACACGTTCTGCAACTTTGTTCCACTTTAATAAAACTTCTACCTCTGGACTGCCAATTTTCCCTTTTGCAAGTTTTAATCCTTTTGCATCATGGGATGCGTCGGAAGCACCTGCTCCTGGTATTCCGGGTGAAGAACCACCTGTTCCATACTCATTTTTCAGGAACTCAGCTGCATCTTTCATATCATGATGCTCCATGAAATATTCGTAAATCCGGTTACGTCCTCCAGCTGTAATGCCGCCTCTTCTTAACACTGCATCAATTTCATCCTGTGTGATAAAGGATAGTGCCGGTCGCTCTACCTTGAATTGCTGATCCACCCAGGAACGCTCCCTCTGGAGATCTTTATAACGCTGGAAATATTCCGGATTATGCTGGATTTCCCAACGATGGTAATCTTCTGGATTCTTTTCCATATCTTCCTGAAGCCATTCAAAACGATAGGCAGTCGCAGCTGCTTCTTCCGGATCTGTCCAAGCCGCCCCCACTACGTCCTGCCAGTCAGAATAGGACAACCGTTCTTCTCTGTTTCTGCTCGTATCACGGAAATGGAGTGCCAGAATATCTGTCATTTCTTTCTGTTCCTGCTCGATAGCATTATTGGAGATAAGATTATCAACGTAATTTCCCTCCTCATACATATCCCGGATCCTGTCAGCAGCTTCTTCCCACGTAACGATACGGTCAAAGTTTCTTCTTGCTGAGTCGCCTCGTCGGATACGGATACCATCGTTGTCATACCAGATACTGATTTTCTGCCCATCTATGGTAAATCCTTTTCCTCCAGTGCCATATTCATCTTTCAGGAAGCTTTGCATTTCTTCATTATCCAAACCTTCGATCAATCTTGCAGTAATGTGAAACAGTGTATTTTTCTGTCCGCTTCCTGTTCGGAGAATATCGTCTACCACTTCATCCGAAATAAGAAAAGCGACTGGCTGTTCTAATGCAGCTGCCGCTTTCCTTATTTCTCCTAACTGTTCCTCTTGTGTTGGGAATAGGCTTAATTGTAAATAATCTCCTGAATTACCATTTCCTCTGCCTGTGCTTTGATCTGGTTCATGTGTCTGGTCCATGCCATTGTGTCTGCCATCTTGTCCGGTGCCGGATCTTTCTCCAGAAGTTCGTTCATCAGGTTGTCTACTCTCTGCCTTGCCTGACTGTCGATCTCCATCAGATGACTGTCCAGACGGTTCTGCAGTGTCAGAATGTTGAACCTGGCTACTTTGTGATTTCTCAGATACTCTTTCCGCATCATTCCGTACTTGCCGATGGTTCCTCTCGTCTCTTCCAGGCTGATATCTGGAATCTGATACTCTCCGTTCTGGCTGTAACTGATCTCTCTCATAGTCTGTTTCCTCCTTTTTTTCTTCTCTATCTTCTGTGTTATCTGTATTACTTTCACGAATTAACGTGTTAAATTCATTATAAGCTACTTCTTTTTCTTTTGCAACCGTTTTCAGGTCATTTTCCAGATCATTCAGAACATATCGTCCAATCTGCATCAGGACTGGTCTGCTGATCTCGTTGACTGCACTTCCCAGATGTCCTAATATTTTCAGCTGATTGAAGTCCGTTATATGCCGAAAATCCTCTGCATCCAGATATTCCTGTACATCCAGTCCACACCGGTTTAGTAATACATACCAGACACTATTGGTCATCAGTTCCCGGAATTCTACTTCCTGATTCTGTTCGTCCAGTTCTTCCAAAAATGTCCCTGTCACATCCAGTCTCAGTTCTTCCAATGCATCTGGAAGCCATTCCTGCATACTCTCCTTCGCCGCCTGATGCAGACTTTCAGCAAGTCCTCCTTCTATATCTTCCAGTGATAACTGCTCCTGCAGATAATCTGCCACCAGCTGTTCTCCTTCCATTGGAAGATTCCATAACTGAGGATCCTTTCCAAGATTACGCACTTTATAAGTGTCCTGCACATCAAATACATACCGAAGTTTTGTTTTCGATCCGGAAGTATTGTCAATCAAAGCAATCCCCTTGGATCCCTTTTTGATCCAGCGGTACATCTTCTGATTCCAGATTTCCATGGATGCTACGGCAGTTGCTTCCGGTCGCTGTGCATAAATTAAAAGCTGTTCTGGAAAAGTATACTTATACAGTCTGGATGCCGTGTTTAGGAACCGCATCCATTCCTGCGGACTGGCAGCTACATCTTTTGCCACCTCTTCCGTCAGCTGTTCCATTGCATATAGTTTATTTGCCATGTGTTACTCCTTTTCATAAAATAAGGGACTGCTTAGCACAGTCCCCTAAAAATCATCGTTACTTCTCTTTATAATGCTGCGGCAAGATCTTTTGACTTATTCTTTGGCACTTTGTCTGCCTCTTTTGCCTTGATCTCTGCTTTAGCTTTCTCCAGTTTTCCATGGATTCCACCTTTTACTTCCGCTTTTTCAGCTGCTTTTTCCTTCTCCAGACGAGCTTCCCTGCGCTCAGCATTTTCCATTACTGCGGTCTTTTTGTCACAGAACTGAACCTTATCTGAAAGCTGTTCCTGTCTTTCCACCTGTGTCTCATTGACTTCCTGTACCATCGCATTTAATTCCGGGACCTGAAAAATTCCGTTATCAGGGAGAATCAGCACTTCATGAACGGAAGATGGGATGACAAAGTAATCACTTCCCAGGCATTCCCCAATCTGTTTACGAATATCTTCCTGCAGTAACAGGGAAGCTCCATTCATCTTAGCTTTGTTTGTCAGACAAAACATTGGGTTTTCCATGGCTTCCATATCCATTTTTTCATTCAGCAGGTTTTCTGGTTCTTCACCAAAAATCATAGATTTGATAATCTCATTCATATCCATAAGTGTGACACCACGTTTTCGGTCTGCCACCATCGCATCCGCTTGAATCTGTTCGGCAGATACTCCCCATTCGTTCATCAGAGAAACAGTTACTGGAATACTGCTGATCCCTTCTCCATTTTCCTCCAGGTTTACTGCATAATAAGCTGCAAAATCTCCGTGTTCTGTGACGACTTTATCTGCCAAACGATCGGTATTCCATTCTTTGTCACAAATTCTTACCTGTAACTTATTTTTCATCTTTTCATAATCCAAAATATCTGGAACTCCCATATCAAGAAATTCTGCTTTTCCCTGTGCCTCAATACGCATATCAGCCACATCCCCAACACAAGAGTCTACATCTTTTCCATGGATATATTCCTGGTAGAGGAAATCCAGATAGACTGTCGGTACGATTCTCTGATCTCCGTTTGGAATCGTAATACCTGTCAACTTCAACCCGTTGTTTTTTTCTACTTCCTGCAGTTTGATTTCTGCGTCCTTATAAGACTCTGGCAGATACTCCTTTACATTGTCTTTGACATATTCATAAAATTCTTTTCTGTTCATCATACGCTTTTACCCCTTTCTGATCATGTGATGGTTCATTCTTTTTCTGCTGACCATCTGCTCGGCTTTCTTCTGATAAGCCATCATTCTCTTTAAAGTTTTCTCCTGGTTTTTTCGTGCTTCCTGTCTTTTTTCCATTGCTTTCATCATAGTTTTCTGTTCCTTTCTGTGATTTTTTTGTATGAAAAAGGGAGCCTCACATAGAAGCTCCCAATCATAACCGTTGGTTTCCTTATTTGCTTTTCCTTTTCCTGCTGATATAAAGTCCTGCCATGCCTCCTGTGGAGATTACCAGAAGAAGGATTGGCAGCCAGATATTCGTGCTGTCACCTGTTTTCGGTGCGTTTGATACCTTTGTCTCTTCATGAGACTGCGGTGTATCTGGTGAGTTCGGTGTTTCTGGAACTTCCGGTTTCTCATTTGTCAGATTAAAGGTAACTTCTACAACCGGCGTACTGTCATCTGCATAGGCAAATGTCACTTCATGCTTGGTCTGATCCAGTGTGTATCCGTCCAGTGTCTTTGTTTCCACTAGATAATACTTGATAGCGGTATCATATTTGCCGTTCTTAAATGTGGCAATCTCATACAGCTTACTTTCTGCATGACCGGCAGCATCTGTCTTTAAGGTTTCCAGAACTTTTCCTTTGCTGTCACGGAGTTCAAATTCTACCCCTTTCAGCGGTTCTCCTGATGATTTATCTGTCTTATTGAGAATCACTTTTCCCTTGGCAGTATCATCTTTCATAGCCACTTTCTGGATTTCTCCGGTATCTTTCACCTCAAATGTCACATCGGCTGTCAGAAGATATCCTTTCGGTGCCTGCTCTTCACGTAAGGTATATTTACCGATTGGCAGTTTTTCGATATAGTGTGCTTCCTCTGTGGAAGTCCAGCTCTCTACTACCTGATCATCCTTATCGAGAATCGTCAGTTTCGCACCCGGAATCTCAGTTTCTCCTGTGATATCCGTCTTACTGATCTCTACTTTTGTCACATCATCTTTCATCTCATGCTTCTGAACCTCTGCTGTATTCTCTACTGTAAAGGTAATACTTTCTGCAGTAACATATCCATCTGCCGGTTTTGTCTCTGTCATGGTGTATGCCTTACCAACAACCAGTTCTTTGATCACATGGGATTCTTCCGTAGAAGTCCATTCATCTACTATATTGCCATCTGAATCCGTCACTTTCAGGTGTGCACCTAGAAGTTCTTTACCTGTTGTCAGGTCTGTTTTGGTCAGCTCCACTGTGGTTGGCTGATTTTCAAAAGTAAAGTCGTAGCTTACTTCTGCCTGGTCTTCTCCGGCATATTCAAAGGTAAATTCCTGTACTTCTTCTGTTGTAACAAATCCGTCCGGCGCAAAGATTTCTTTCACATAGTATTTTCCATCTACCGGAAGATCTGCCGTAAAAGTAATCTGTCCTTTTTCATCCGTTACTCGCTGCTCGATCAGACTGTCTTTCTCAAGGAGTACCTCGCCCTTTGCATTTTTGATATCTTCACTGGTATAAAGACCGAAGACACCACCTGCAAGGACACGGTCAGTATCTTTTTCTTTCTTCACAACCGTAACCTTTACTTTCTGACGGGCATTCTGCCATTTCTCATCATAAGTAATGACTGGTGTGTCCTGATCACGGTAGGAAAGATCAACATATCTCGGCTCTCCGTCCAGCACATAACCATGGGCAGTTTTTACTTCCTTCACATAGTATTTTCCAGCCGGTAGATCTCCCATCTGTGCAATACCATTGGAATCCGTAGTAATGGTTCCTACTTTTTCATCTGCTTTAAAATAATCTTCACTGACACCATCTGCCGCTTTGATATCTTCCGCAGCAAATACATCGAAAGTTACATCTGTAAGACTTCCAGTTACATATTCAAAGAGATGCTCCACAGTACCTTTTACATTGTCCAGAAGTGTCACTTTATCCAAAAACTCTCCATTTTTGTTGATGATCAGAAGTCCTGTCGGTACTTCATCTTTCATCTCTACTTTCTGAATCTCTGCGGTATCTTCCAGCGTGAACTTCACATCCGTTGCTTTCAGATAACCATAAGGTGCCATTTCCTCACGAAGGGTGTATTCCTCTCCAACTGTCAGTCGTTTGATCACATGTGGCTGATCTTTTACAGAAATCCACTGATCCACAACATTTCCTTCTTTATCAAGAACGATGAGTTTTGCCCCATCCAGTTCCACACCTGTTGTTACATCAGATTTTGTGATTTCAACTGTTGTTGGCTGGTTCTTTTTCACAGTTTTCAGTTTTACTGCCTTCACATCCTGTCCCTGGTAAGAAGCATCCAGATTCAGAACTTCATCAGAGGATACAAATCCAGCCGGTGCTTTTAACTCTTTTACATAATACTGTCCAAGTGGCAGATCCAGCGTACATGCTGCAAGACCATCATTATCAGAAGTCATTTCCTGTAAGAGTGTCTCTGCTTTTACGATCACCTTTCCATCTGCCTTGATATCTTCTTTGTTATAGATACCAAAGACAGCTCCAGCTACGGTTGTACCATTTTCTGCATCCTGTTTTTCTACCTGGATCGCAATTTTCTGTCGGTCATCACCAACAGTCACTTCCTGTTCGATCACAGGTGTATCCTGATTGGCATAGACAAATGCGACTTCTGATCTGTCATGGTTCAGAACGAATCCTTCCGGTGCAGTCTTTTCTACCACATAGTAAGAACCAAGCGGCAGATTCTCTGCAACTGCTTTTCCATCTTCCCCGGTCGTAACAGTTGTTACCAGTGCATCCTTCGCATAGATCAGCTGCCTGTTTCCGTTTTCATCTTTCTGATAATCCGGTGTATAGATATTTTCAGCTGCATAGACATTAAATTCCGCACCCTTCAGGTATCTTTCTTCATAAACAAAATCCTTTTTAAATCCGGTCAGCATCTCACCTTTTTTATAGATTGTCAGCTTTCCTTTTACTGGATGGTTCTCGTAATCTACCGTAATAATGGCATCTCCGCTTTCAGAATCCATCTGGTATGCTGTGTTTGCATCCACTGCAATCTCTACATAGTTCTTGTTGATTGTGTACCCTTCCGGTGCATTGACTTCCTCAATCCGGTAATGTCCAATCTTCAGATTCTTCGGCATGATCAGATATCCCTGACTGTCGGTAAAATAGGACTTATGAGTGGTTGTCACTGGGTAAGTTGTTACCTGTTCCACGTACTTTTTGTTGTCAAGGTCGTACACTTTAAATTCTGTTCCTGCAATCAGGACGGATTTCTTTGTTTCATCGTCTTTTTTCACGATTTTCAGTTTTGCCTTAAACTCTTTATCCAGAAGCACTCGCCAGATCTGCGGCTCATTTGGATGATGCTCTGTGATATTCACTTCAAAATCATCAACTGGCTTGTAATTGTGCGGTGTTGTAGTTTCACGCACAATATAGCTTCCAAATGGTAATGGAATACTGCAGGCATATCCTTTTTCATCTGTGAAAATCTCCGTTGCTCCATTTTCTCCACTCACTACTGGTTTGGCAGAATCAAAATCATAGCTTCCATCTGCTTTCTTTGTAAGGGAAGATTTCAGATAAACTGTAAATCCAGCTCCGGATAACAGATCTGCATCTGTCTTTCCATTGTTGGCTGCTTTGATGATCTGGAATGGCTGCTTGATGACCTGCTCACTGGAAGCGCACTCTCTTTTTACTTCTGCTGTCATATCTCCTTCATAACTGCATGTAAGATCATGCTCTTCTGCATCTGCCAGGTATCCGGTCGGCGGAGTAATCTCTTTGACATAATATTTGCCAAGATATAAGCCATTTACAGAAGCCTGTCCTTTGTCATCGGTTGTAAGAGAAGCTACCTGCTCTCCTGCTTTATAAATAGTTCCCGTTGCTCCATCCGGGTGCACAATATCTTCACGGGCATACAGTCCATAAACTGCACCTTTCAGTGTGGCATCTCCCTGCGGTACTGCTTTTCCTGTCTCTTTATCCACTTTATAAAGATTGATCTTTGCTGTCACACGGTCATTACTGAAGGTATGGGCAAAAGATACGGTTGCGTCTTTATCATTGGTATAAGAAAACTTGAACGTATACACATCTTCTGTATTTCTTACATAACCTTCCGGTGCCTGATCTTCCTTTACAGAATAGGAATATCCAATCGGAAGATCTGCTGTGAATTTTGCAGTTCCATCTTCGCCAGTAGTTGCTTTCTCAATCAGTGTTCCTTTTTTCACAACAACTGTTCCGTCTGCATTTCTGATGTCATCGGATGCATACAGAGCAAAAATTCCGCCTTTCAGTGGTTTCTTGGTGTCTTTATCCTGTTTTTCTACGGAAACATCTGCTTTCTGTCTCTCGTTGTTAAAAGTCACATCTGCAAATACAACTTCTTTATTCTGTCCGGCATAAGTCAGAGTCACTGACTTTTCTTCACTGCCGTTATAGAAATTGTCCGGTGCTTTTGCTTCTTTTACCACATAGGTTCCAAGATGCAGGTTTTTCAGTGTGGCAGAACCATTCTCACCTGTTGTCAGATTCTCTTTTACAAGGTCACCTTTACTGTACACTTTTGTGCCATAAGCAGTTACGATATCAGCTCCGGCATACACGTTATATACTGCATTTTTCTGTCTGCGGTTTTCATACTGAAATAACGTTCCATTTTCACTGACTTCTGCTCCGGTAAGCACCTGTCCTTCTTTGTAAATGGTAAGCTCTGCCAGCTGTTCCTTATTTTCCACGGTTACAGCTGAGGTCTTACTTGCTACCAGTTTTACATTTG
>OIYH01001637.1_pt1 | contig 12606 bp, 8 predicted proteins | sample 1587911 | NCBI WGS metagenome assembly OIYH01 (sample SAMN03283252) | human gut metagenome | biome: human-associated habitat; material: feces | host: Homo sapiens | place: USA | collected 2013
AGGCGGTAAGCCCGGTTTTCATGAGCGTTCTTAAAACGTTTTGCATCATTGCGGCCATCTTCATGACGATCGGTGTCGCCCGTGTGGCGCTCGCCGGCGTTACGGCCCAGGTGCTCAACAGCAATGCCGCGCTTACCAACACGCTCGAGAAGGCGACTGATGAGAGCTCCGACCTGGAGGTCATGCATTCGGTCTATGGTGCCGATACGCGCATTCGCGACCTTGCGGGCGCTTATGGCATGGTGGAGCCCAGTGAGAGCGTTACACTTGATTTTTCGCAGGATGCAGCCGCGGGCGCTAGCGCGACCGCGACCGCTCAGTAACAAGACGGTAGCTGAGTATGACAAATGACTATCGCCGCGGTTCCGACGGGGGTCGCGGTTCTGGACGTCCCTCATCGCGGGGACGTTCTGGTTATCAAGGAACGGGTCGGCCATCTTACAACGCGAGGCCGTCCTATGGCAACGACCCCTCGTCGCGTCTCCGTAGCTCGAGTGGTCCTCAAATGCATAACACCAGACCGCGCAAGAGCTCGTCGACCGAATGGCTCACGGGCACGCCGCTGCCCCGTCGCAAAGCCGTCATGGGTTTCATCGGGTTTGGCTTGGGTTTGGGCGTCCTTCGCCTTGCCGACTATCAAATCGTGGAAGCCGATAAGTTACGCGACCGTGCCGATGCACGTCGCTTGCTTGCGCAGACGCTGTATGCCAAGCGCGGTACCATCTACGACCGTAACGGCAACGTGCTGACGTCGTCGGTCGAATGCCGCAACATCGCCGTGAATCCTCAGCTTATCGAGGACGTTGACAAGACGGTCTCGGCACTGGTCAAAGCTACGGGCATCGATAAGAAAACCTGTCGTGATCTCGTTATGTCCGATGGCACCTGGGTGTATATCAAACGTCAGGTGGACGAGGACGATGCCGCGGCGCTGGAGAAGAAGAACCTGCCAGGCGTGCTCTTTGAGCAGGCCATGAAGCGCGTGTACCCCTACGGCAACCTGGCATCGCAGGTGCTTGGCGTGGTAAACGTGGACAACGACGGTCTTACGGGCCTCGAAAAACAGTACAACAAGCTTTTGACCGGAACCAACGGTTCGCTGGTGCGCGAGCGGGCAAGGGACGGTAGCTATATCGCGGGCGGCGCCTATAAGAAGGTTGCCGCGGTGGACGGCGTGGACATCGTGACGACGCTCGATGTCAATATCCAGCGTGCCGCCGAGGACGCCCTGGCCGAGGCGGTCGAAAAGACCAAGGCCAAGAATGGCTCGGCTCTGGTCACCGATCCCACGACGGGCGAGATTCTGGCGGCATGCTCGTATCCGACATATGACCAGACCGATCTGGAAAACGCCAAGACCGAGGACATGAACTTGCGCCTGGTTACCGATGCCTACGAGCCCGGCTCGGTCTTTAAGACACTTGTGGCCGGTGCCGGCTTCGACTTGGGCGCCGTGCGTTCGAGCACGTCGTTTGAGGTGCCGGCAAGCATTAAGGTTGGCGACGACACCGTTACCGACGCCGATAAGCGCGACTACACCATGACCATGGACGTGCGCGAGATGATGCGCCGTTCGTCCAATGTGGGCTTTGTCCTGGTGGGACGCAAGATCGGTGCCGATGATTTTGCCACCTATGTGGACAAGTGGGGCATCGGTCATAGCTCCGGTGTCGATTTTCCGGGTGAGAGTTTGGGTATCGTCAAGGAGCGCGACCAGTACGACGGCGCCACGCTGGGCTCGATGAGCTTTGGCCAGGCGCTGTCTGTCTCGCCGATTGAGGTTGCACGTGCCGTGGGCGGCATCGCGAACGGCGGCGTGATGATGACTCCGCACTTCTATAAGTCCAGCAAGGGCGATGAGAAGGACTGGGGCGAAGGCGAGCGTGCGATTTCGGACGACGCTGCCGCCCAGGTGACATCGTGCATGCAGACGGTCGTGTCCGAAGGCACGGGCGTTGGCGGTGCGGTCGATGGCTATGACGTGGCGGGCAAGACCGGTACGGCCGAGCGTGCTGACGAGAACGGCGGTTACCTCAAGGAGAACTACATGTCGTCCTTTATGGGCTTTGCGCCGGCACAATCGCCCAAGGTGCTGTGCTATATCACACTCGATGGAACGCCGAGCGGCTCGGATGCCGCCGCGGTGCCATTCCAGTCCATTATGGCCAACGCGCTCGACGTGCTGGGTATCCCGCGCACGAAGTAGGGGGTTACAATCTTGAGCGTGGTCTGCCGTTTGATCTGAAGGGTGTTCACATGCCCTGCACCACGCGCGCATGGCACTGGGATACAATACGCCGATAGCATTATTAGGTTTACAGGGGAGCTGCAATGATAGAGATCGCCGTCAACAACCTCGCGGCCTCAACGGGGGCCCGAACCGTGACGGAAGAAGTCGATCGGGTATGCCGCGGGTGCGTTATCGACTCGCGTCAGGTCGAGGAGGGGACGATCTTTGTCGCCTTCCCCGGCGAAAAGGTCGACGGCAATGATTTTGCCTCCCGTGCCATCGAGTCGGGTGCCGGTGCCGTCGTGATGACGCGCGAGCCCGATGCCGAGCTGGTTTCGCTGGCGCAGGGCAAGGGATGCGCCATCTTGCTGATCGACGACCCCGAGGAGTTCTTGCTGCGCCTGGCGCATGTTTATCGCTTGGAGCTTGGCTGCCTGGTCGTCGGCATTACTGGTTCGATTGGCAAGACGACGACCAAGGACGTGCTCGCCGCCGTGCTCGCTAAGCGTTATCGCGTCTGGGCCACGAAGGGCAATTTCAACAACTTGATCGGCATGCCGCTCACGGTGCTTTCCGCTCCGGCCGATACCGAGGTTCTGGTGCTCGAGATGGGCATGAACCATTTTCATGAGATTGAGCGCCTGTCCCAGTCTGCCAACCCCAATCTTGCCATCGTGAGCAAGATCGGAACCTCCCACATCGGCATCCTGGGCAGCCGCGAGAACATCGCCCGCGCCAAGTCCGAGATTGTCCAGGGCATGTGCGCCGCCGGCGACTTCTCGCCGTTGCTGGTTTTGGGCGGCGAGGACGACTTTACGCCGTTCATTCGCGATACGTTCGCCCAGCCTGCGGGTATTGACGTGATGCTGGCCGGCGTCTCGGACGACGACGAGGTCCGTGCACGCGACATTCGCGTCGACGACGAGGGCCATCCGGTCTTTACGCTCGACTTTGGTCGGGGCGACACGGTCGATACCATGCTGGCCATTCCCGGCGTGCAGTCCGTGCCCAATGCCGTCAAGGCCGCCGCGGTCGCCTATCGTCTGGGCGTGACGTCCGAGCAGATCGATGCTGCCTTTAGGGGCCTTACGATCACCGGTCACCGTCAGGAGATCAAGCGCGCCAAGAGCGGAGCACGCATCATCGACGACTCCTACAACGCCAGTGCCGAGTCTATGGCTGCCGGCCTCGATTTGCTGTGCTCGCTTTCGTGTGACGGTTCGCGTATGGCGATCTTGGGCGAGATGGGCGAGATGGGCGACGAGGCTCCCCGCATGCATGAGCTCGTGGGCGCCTATGCCGCCGCCAAGAAGCTCGACATGCTCGCGTGCGTCGGCGGCGAGCTAGCTCAGCTCATGGCCGATGCCGCACGCATGATGGGTATGGATGAGGACCGCATCCAGGTGTTCTCCGATTATCAGCAGGTGCTCGACCGCATGGGCGGCGCGCTTGAAAATCATGATGTTGTACTGGTCAAGGGTTCCCGTTTTGTTGAGCTCGACCGCTTTGTGGAAGGTGTGTGCTAGCCCATGTTCGGCAATCCCTCGTATCCTACGTATCAGGCCTTTTTGGGACTTGGCATCTCTGCCGCCATTGCGTTGCTGCTTATGCCGTGGTGGATCAAGCTGCTAAAGGTCGAGGGTATCGGCCAACAGGTCCGAGCCGACGGCCCCAAGCGTCATTTGATTAAACAGGGCACGCCCACCATGGGCGGCGTCATCATCTTGGTCGCCGTTTCGCTGACGTGCCTTTTGATGGGCAAGCTCACCACTGAGCTCGTGCTTGTGCTGCTCGCCACACTGGCAACCGGCGTTCTCGGTCTCATCGATGACCTGACTTCTGTCACGCATGGTCGCTCGCTCGGCCTGACGCCTCACGCCAAGATGATCGGTCTGACCATCATCTGCGTCACTTTTACCGTGCTCGCAGTCAATTGGTGCGGCGTCGCCCCCGAGATTCGTTTTCCCGGCGGCCTGACGATTGACCTCGGTGTTCTTTCGACCACCATCTGCGGCCTTTCGTTCCCGTGGCTCTACATCGTATTTTGCTGGCTGATGATCGCTGGTCTTTCCAATGCCGTGAACCTGACCGATGGTCTGGACGGCCTTGCCGGCGGCACTTCCATGATCGCCATGCTCGCCATGGCCGCCATGGCGTTTTTGCACGGTGACGTGAACCTGTCCATCTTCTGCACGGCGTGCGCCGGTGCCTGCCTGGGCTTTTTGTGGTTCAATTGCTATCCGGCGAGCATCTTTATGGGCGATACCGGCTCGCTTGCCCTGGGTGCCGCTTTTGCCTGCACCTCCATCATGACCAACACCGAAGTCGTTTCCCTCATCATCGGCGGTTTGTTTATCGTCGAGACCCTGTCGGTCATGATCCAGGTTGTCTATTTCCACTTTACGCACAAGCGCGTCTTCCTTATGGCGCCCATTCATCATCATTTCGAAAAGAAGGGCTGGGCCGAAACCAAGGTCGTTATCCGTTTTTGGATTATCGCCGCGGCCTTTGGCGCCGTTGGCCTCGCCCTGTTCTTCCAGTTGGGATAGTGGTCTTTCATGCCTCTTGCTGATGTCTTTAGCCTGCTTGTTTTGGGACAGGGTAAATCCGGTCTCGATGTCGCCCGTTGGGCGTTGGCTCACCCCGAGCGCGTGAGCGCCACGACCGTGTATGGCGGCGGTACCTCCGAGCCCAATGACGCCACACGTGCGCTCGAGGCGCAGGGCGCGTCGTTTGTCTACGGCACCGAGCAGGTCGAGGGTGCCTATGACGTGTGCGTGACATGCCCGGGTATCTCCGAGTTCTCGGCCTTCTTTAAGGCTGGGCGTGAGCATGCCGCCCAGATTATGGGCGAGCCCGAGTTTGCGTATCGCCTGTCTCCCCAAAATTGGATCGCCATCACGGGCACCAACGGCAAGACAACTACCACGTCGCTGACCGATTATCTGCTCAAGGCCGCCGGTGAAGCCAGCGTGGCCGTCGGCAATATCGGTGAGCCGCCGGTGAACGAGATCGACGGCCGCGCGCATAACGAGTGGTTTGTAGCCGAGCTGTCGAGTTATCAGATTGCTACGACCGCCGAGCTTCATCCTCGCGTGGCGGTGCTGCTCAACATCACGCCCGACCACCTAGGCTGGCATAAGAGCCACAAGAACTATGCGCTTGCCAAGATCAAGTTGTTCGAGAATATGGTCGACGACGACCTCGTGGTTATCGACGTCGAGGATGCCGGCATCCATGAGTTCGATGAGTACATCTACACACCGGGTCGCCGCATCTGTAAGGTCGCTTTTGACGAGCCCGAGGGTGCAGACGCCGCCTTTGTGCGCGACGGCAAGATGATCGTGCGCCTGAAGGGCGTCGAGACTCAGCTTGTCGCCACGTCCGAGCTCAAGATCTCGGGCCATCACAATGTCATCAATGCCCTATGCGCCGCCACGGCTGCTCTGGCCGTCGGTGCCGATCCCGAGGGCATTTGCCGTGGTTTGGCATCGTTTCAGCCGCTGGAGCACCGTGTTGAACCCTGCGGCGAGATCGATGGCGTGCGCTACGTCAACGATTCCAAGGCAACGAACACCGATGCGGTCGAAAAGGCACTGACGGCGTTTCCCGACGACGATGTGATTTTGCTGCTCGGCGGTCACGATAAGGGTACGCCGCTTGCGGACTTTGCCCGCGTCGTTATGGACAACGTGCGCTCGGTCGTTTGCTTTGGCGATGCGCGCGAGCGCTTTACCGCCGCTATGGACGAGGCCGATGTCGATGGTGACGTGGATATCGCCCAGGCCGATGACCTGCGCGATGCCGTTGACGTTGCTCGCTCGCTCTCGAGCCGCGGCGACGTGATCCTGCTTTCGCCCGCCTGCTCTTCGTTCGACGAGTTCTCGGGCTACGAGGAGCGCGGTCGCGTGTTTAAGGACTGCGTTGCCCAGCTTGCCGCAGCAGCGAAATCGCAAACGGAATAGGGGTTGCCGGTGAGAGAGGAGAGCCCCCGAAGTGATATGAGGAGGCCCGACTCGGACCGTGCTTCCTCGCTGCGTAGCACGCCGCGTTCCGGACGCGGCGGGCAGACGTTCAGTGAGCGCTATATTGCCGGCGTCCCCGCCCGCATCATGCGCCCCCGTTTGATATTTATGGCTTGCCTGTTTAGCTTGGTTTGCTTTGGCTTGCTGATGGTGTACTCGGCATCTTCGGTCGAGGCGCTGCACGAGAATGGTTCGGCGACGTTTTTCCTGTTTCGACAGGCCGCGTTTGCCGGAGTTGGCGTGCTGGCTATGGTTGCTATCGTGCGCATTTTGCCGGACAGTTGGTTTGGGGAAGACGTGCTCAGGATCTTCCTCATGGGCATGATGGGGCTACTGGTTCTGGTGTTCTTTATGGGCAGCGGCAGCCGTGGTGCCACGCGTTGGCTCAACATCGCCGGTATTCAGTTCCAGCCGTCTGAGTTTTTAAAGCCGTTCGCCATCGCGTATTCGGCAATCATGCTCGACCGCATCTTTTCGCCCGGCGGCAACATCAACGAGTTTCTTCGCAAGATGGGTGTCTACCTGGGCATTTCGCTCTTTCTGATCTTTGTTCAGCCCGATTTTGGCACCGTTCTGATCATCTTGCTGACCCTCATGTGCATGGCGTTGTTTGCGGGATTGGACCCCAAATATATCGTTTGGACGGTCGTTGCCGGCATCGTCGTCATTGCGATCGCCCTTATCGCCGAGCCGTATCGTATGACGCGTGTCCAGGTTGCTTGGAATCCTTGGGCAGACGAATACGGTGACGGCTATCAGGCCACGCTTGCCATCATGGCGTTTGCTTCGGGCGGACTGTTCGGCCGTGGTATCGGCAACTCAACTATGAAGTACTCGTATTTGCCCGAGGCGCACAACGACTACATCCTGGCCATCATTGGCGAGGAGGTTGGCTTTTTGGGGACGCTGCTGTTTTTCTTGGTGTTTGCGATGCTGATCTACTCGGCGTTTCGCATTGCCGAGCAGGCGACCGACCGTCGTGGAGCACTTATGGCATCGGGTTCCGCGGTCATCCTTGCGGTGCAGTTTTTGATCAACGCGCTGGGCATTCTCAATGTGTTTCCCATGACGGGCAAGCCGCTGCCGTTTATTAGCTACGGCGGCTCGTCGATTATTGTGTCGCTTATGCTCGCCGGTCTGATCCTGCGCGTTTCGTATGAGAGCGCCCGTCGCGATGAGTACGACCGTCGCCGCGAGAGCTTTGCCGTTATGGATGAGAGTACCGCCGGCGTGCCCCACGTGCGCGGCGAGCGGTCTTCGCGTAACGGCTTTACCGTTCTGGATGGCTCTGCGACCGAGCCGGCAGCCCGTCCGCGTCAGCGAACGGCGCCGCAAGGTCGTCCGCAGCGCTCCACTCCTCGCAATGCGGGCGGCGGATATAATCGAATCGATTTGAATTCGGACCCGTCGGCGCGTTTGCGCACCGATGACCAGGGGCCGCGTGTACGAAGGGATTACCATGACCGATAAGATGACCGTTGCTATTGCAGCTGGCGGCACGGCTGGACATATCAACCCCGCGCTCGCCTTGGCCGAGGAGTTGCGTGACCGTGGCCACCACGTTGTGTTTGTGGGCCAGTCGCATAAGCTCGAGGGTCGTCTGGTTCCCGAGGCAGGGTTCGATTTTGTACCGATTACGGTCACGGGCTTCGACCGCTCTCGTCCTTGGACGGCATTGAGCTCGCTGTGGCGTGTCTATAAGGCGAAGCGCGCGCTCGACAGCCATTTTTCTAAAGCCCACAAGCCCGATGTCGCCATAGGTTTTGGCGCCTATGTCGAGGTCCCGCTTCTGGGCTGGTGCAAAGACACGGGCATTCCGTATCTGCTGCACGAACAGAACTCCGTCCCGGGCCTTGCTAACAAGATGATGAGTTCGCATGCCGCCCGTGTTTGCATCTCGGTGCCGGCAGCGCGGTCTGTGTTTGAGCGCGAGGGCGATCCTGACCATGTGCTCATGACCGGCAACCCCGTGCGCCGTTCTGTGATCGAGGGCGACCGGGTTCGCGGCCGCAGGGCCCTCGTTGTGCCCGAGGACGCCACGCTCCTGCTGGTCTTTGGCGGCTCACTTGGCGCCCGGCACCTTAATGAGCGCGTGGCCTCGCTTAAAAACGAGTTGCTCTCGCGCGAGAATCTTTATGTTTTGCATTCGACGGGCGCCGATGGCTTTGAGGACACCGAGCGCGCTCTTGCCCTGACGCCCGAGGAGGCGAGGCGGTATCGCGTCCAGCCCTACATCGACAATATGGGCGATATGCTGGCCGCGGCCGATTTGGTTCTCTCGCGCTCGGGCGCTTCGAGCGTTGCCGAGATCGCAGCTCTTGCCACACCTTCGGTGCTGGTGCCGTATCCGCATGCGACGGCCGATCATCAGACCACCAATGCCCGCTATCTGGTCGATGCCGGTGCCGGCGTGCTCTGCGCCGACTCCGATATCGATACCCAGGCGTTTGCCGATGAGCTGCTGCATCTTATCGATGATGCGCAGGCGCGCGATGCCATGCGCCAGGCTGCTCGCGGTTTGGCCCAAGACCGCGCTGCCGCCCTTTTGGCAGACGCGGTAGAAGGATTGCGTTAGTTAGACGGGATATCGCGGGTCGCCCTCGCGCGGATGCGGTAGGTGCGGTACAGTAGACGGGTTACAGGCAGTGTTTACGCAAGGAGTACACGAGCACATGGCTGATTCCCAGACTGCAACCTCCGCGCCCGATTTCAAGAGCGCCCATTTTATCGGTATCGGTGGCGCCGGCATGAGCGGCATCGCCCTCGTCCTTCACGAGCGCGGCTATGTCGTTACCGGCTCCGACCTTAAGACGTCGCGCTATATTCGCCAGCTTACCCGCGCCGGCGTGAAGGTGCATGTGGGCCATGAGGCTGCCACCATCGACGAGGTCAAGCCCGACGTCGTCGTGGTCTCTACCGCTATTCCCGAGTCCAACCCCGAGCTCGTCCGTGCGCGCGAGCTGGGTATTCCCGTGTGGCCCCGCGCCAAGATGCTCTCGGCTCTGGGCCACGGCTACACCACCGTCGCCGTCGCCGGTACTCACGGCAAGACCACGACCTCTTCGATGTGCGCCACCATGCTCGACCGCATGGGTCTAGACCCCAGCTTCCTGATCGGTGGCATTGTCGAGGGTTACGACACCAACGGCAAGAACGGCTCGGGCGACTATTTTGTCGCCGAGGCGGATGAGTCCGACAGCTCCTTCCTGTTCCTTAACCCCAACGTGGTCATCGTGACCAACGTCGAGGCTGACCATCTCGATCACTACTCGGGCATCGAGGAGATCGAGGCCACCTTCGCCAAGTTTATGAGTCTGGTGGGCGAGGACGGCACGGTCATCGTCTGTGGCGAGGACCCGCATCTGGTCGAGCTTGCCAGGTCGACCGGTCGCCGCGTGCTCTCGTACGGTTTTGCCGAGACCAACGACATCGTCTGCGTGCATCCGGACGTCCAGGGCATCCAGAGCGACTTTGTCGTCCGCTTTGAGGATGGCACCGAGCACGCCGTCGAGATCAAGAGCAACCCCGGCCGCCACAACATGCTCAACGCTACGGCGGTTCTTACGGTCGCTCATGTTCTGGGGCTCGATATCGACGCAGCCGCAAAGGCGCTTTCGAGCTTTGAGGGCGTCCGCCGCCGCTTTACCCATGTGGGCGATATTGACGGCATCACCGTGGTCGATGACTACGGCCATCACCCCACCGAGATCAAGGCGACGCTTGCCGCCGCCTCGTCGCTGGGTTATAAGCATGTCGACGTCGTGTTCCAGCCGCACCGCTATTCGCGTTTGCAGGCGCTGTGCGATGATTTTGCCGATGCCTTCGCCAATGCCGATAAGCTGCTGCTCATTGATGTGTTCTCTGCCGGCGAGATGCCGATTCCGGGCGTTACCTCCAAGATGCTCGCCGACACTGTGCGCGCCAAGCACCCCGGCAAGGAGGTCGTGTACTGCTCCAGCCGTCTTGAGCTCAATCGTGAACTCGAGAAGATGGTAGGTGAGGGCGATCTGCTGCTTACTATGGGCGCCGGCGACGTTACGACCGTTGGTCCCGAGTTCATCGAGTATCTGACTGCCAAGAAAGACGCTTAAACCCCATGGGTCTGTTTAACGCCGTCATGGCGCTTTCGGGCATGATCGATACGGACGTAATCGAGGATGAACGCCTCGCACGCCATACGAGCTATCGTATCGGCGGCAAGGCGGACCTCTTTGTGACGTGTCACAGCTATCATGCCCTGCGTCGCGCCGTGGCGGTGCTCGATCGTGAGCAGGTGCCGTGGGTCATTATCGGCAAGGGATCTAATCTGCTTGTTGCCGATGCAGGCTATCGCGGCGCCGTCATTTCGTTGGGGCGCGAGTTCCAGCGTACGGTTGTCGCCGAAGACGGTTGTACGCTGACGGTCGGTGCGGGCGTGATATTCGCTCGCCTAGTCAACGACGCGCTGTCGCGCAGCCTTTCGGGCCTTGAGTTTGCGGTCGGTATTCCCGGCTCCGTTGGCGGCGCCGTATCCATGAATGCCGGCACGCGAACCGAGTGGATTGGCTCGCTGGTCGAAGATGTCGTTACGTTTGACCCGAGCTCCGGCATCAAGCATTACGCGGGCTCGGAGATCGCTTGGGGCTACCGTGAATGCAGCCTGCCGCGTAACGAGATCATTCTGGAGTGCGTGCTCAAGCTCAAACCCGCTCCCAAGGCCGATATACGTGAACGTATGGAGCGGTACCTGACGCGGCGTAAGCGCACGCAGCCCATGGGCTGCGCATCCTGCGGGTCGGTATTTCGCAACCCGCCCGATGCGAGCGTGGGAAAGCTCATCGAGGATTGTGGATTAAAGGGTTTTTCGGTTGGCGGCGCGGAAGTTTCGCCCGTACACGCTAATTTTATCGTTAATAACGGAACCGCCTCGGCCGATGACGTGGCCGCGGTTATCAGACATGTGCACGGAAAGGTGAGGGAGGCGTATGGCATCGAGCTCAGACCGGAAGTTAAATTCCTCGGCTTCTAGAGCATCGAAACCAACCTTCCGCCGCGCCGGAGGGCGTTCCGGCGCGCCGTCTCAGCCTCAACGTAAATCCGTTATGCTTTCTAAGCCTGCTGGGTCCGTGCGGCCTGCCAAGCGTCCGGCTGCCGGCTCGCAGCTTGGCGGACGCCCCGCGGCCAAAAAGGTTGCTCGTTCGGCGGCACGTCCCTCGGTGACGCCCAAACCGGCGATGGGCGTCAAGCCTTCTCGCCCCATAGCGTCGCCCAAGCCCTCGTTGGGGGCAAAGGCGACGCGTCCCGGTCGCGCGCTGGGTGCATCTAAGCCGCGTATGCTGACGTCGGTGTCGGCCTCCGCAAAATCACAATCGGGCAAAAAAGGCTTCAATCCGCTGTCATCGATCGGCGCCCTGGCAAATCATGCGACGGGTGCCGCTTCTGCCGTTAAGGGCAAGGGCAAAATCGTGGGCGGCATCCTTGCCGTTTTGGCAGTGCTTGCGGTCGTTGCCGTCGTCGTCATTAACTCTGGCCTGTTCGCCGCCACCGATATTCAGATTCAGGGCAGCGAGCATGTGACCAAGCACGATGCCATCCAGTTGATCGATCTGCCCGAGGACACGTCGCTGTTCAATGTGAATCCCGACCAGATCACCGAGGGCCTCAAGCAAAATCCGTGGGTCTCGGGCGTGGATGTTCAGCGTCAATTTCCCCATACGCTCATCATCACGCCGACGGAACGCAAGGTTATCGCAATCGCCTACATTAGCTCCGATGATCTTGCATGGGCGATCGGGGACGATGACACATGGATTGCACCGCTGTCTACCTCGGTCGATGTTGACGACCAGGGCAATGTCATCACAACGGGGGAGGGTGCCAACACCCTAAACGGCATCGATGCCGCCCTGGCACTCGCCAAACATTACGGTGCCGTGCTGTTGACCGATGTCTCGGCCGATGTCGCACCGGTTTCGGGGCAAGCGGTAAACTCCAAGGCCGTCAAGGCCGGCCTGGATTACGTCCGCGGTTTCTCGAGCGAGTTCCTTGGCCAGGTCAAGGATATTTCCACGCCCTCGGTCGAGGCCATCTCGGCGAACCTCGATAACGGTATCGAGGTGTCGCTCGGCGATTCGGACGACATCGCCAAAAAGGAGCGCATCGTTACCAAGCTGCTTTCGCAGGTGGAGGGCGTGACATATATCAACGTTCGATCTCCTGGCAACTATACGTTTAGGAACGCGCCGACCTCGTAGCGTCTTCTGGCCTTTGTTGACGGGGTATACCGCGCCGTTTATCTGGTTTGTTTGGTTTTCACCGTCAATTATTTGACTGATACGTTCATAATGTGCAAACATAATACGGTTTACCTTT
>OIYH01001646.1_pt1 | contig 12582 bp, 8 predicted proteins | sample 1587911 | NCBI WGS metagenome assembly OIYH01 (sample SAMN03283252) | human gut metagenome | biome: human-associated habitat; material: feces | host: Homo sapiens | place: USA | collected 2013
GGACGCCGCCCTCTCAAGGCGGAGATCACCAGTTCGAATCTGGTACGGGCTACCATGTTTTAGATACCCGGCCTTTCTTGAGAAGGTCGGGTTTTTTATTACCAGTGGTCTGGTCTGTTAATCCCATTTGCCTCGCAGCTTTACGTTTTGCTCATCTCCCATACGGGTACAATAGCTCCGATACTTTGACGGTCAGAAGGAGCCTCATGACGGAGTCCTCTCAGCATGCGCCTAAGCCTCAGGTTGAGGTTTCTGGTGGCGATGACAACAAGAGCGCGCGTCGCGGCGCTATCTTTATCGGCGTTGTGCTGATTGGCTATATCATCTATTTGGTCGTGACCGGGCAGATGGGGCAGTTTTGGGCCGCTATGTCCAGCGTTCAGATGCCCTGGCTCTTCGCTGCATGCTTTTGCATGTTCCTGTATCTCGTTTTTGGCATCGTGGCGTACGCGATCGCCGTTTGGCTCGACCCCGAATCGCCCGTCGGTATCCGCGACCTCATTTCGGTCGAGGCGAGCGGCATCTTCTTTGGCAACCTGACACCCATGATGATGGGCTCTACGCCTGCCCAGATTTACCGCCTTACCAAAGCCGGCCAAAACGTGGGCGAAGCGGGTGCCACGCAGTTCACCCGCTTTATCGTGTACCAGTTTGGCCTGGTGGCATGGGGTGCCATTCTGCTGCTCGCCCGTATGCCGTTTTTCGCCGAGCGTTATGGCGACATGACGCTACTGTGCGTCTTTAGCTTTGGCGGCCACTGCTGCATCCTGCTCGGCATCTTTGCCGTGGCGTTGATGCCCAAGACCGTCACGCGCGTCGCCCATTGCATCATCAATTGGCTCGAGCGCATGGGCGTCTCCGCTACGAAGATCGAGGGCTGGCGCACCTTTGTCGATGGCGAGATCTACTCGTTTTCCGAGAAATTCAAACTCTCTGCCGGCCATTTTTCTTCCATGCTGCTCACGGTCGTCATCACCATGCTGCAGCTGGCGTTTTTCTACCTGGTTCCGTACTTTTTGATGCTCTCCTTTGGCCACCACGAAGTCGACTTTTTCTCGGTCATGGCCGCGAGTGCCTTTGTTCAGCTTCTGAGCTCCGCCGTTCCGCTACCCGGTGGCACCGGTGGCGCCGAGGGCGGCTTCGCACTGTTTTTGGGTCACTTTTTTGGCACGGCCTCGACTGCCGGCTATCTGCTGTGGCGTCTGATCACCTTTATCGCGCCGACCATTTTGGCCGCCCCGCTGCTGGGCCTTAAGAGTGCCCATAACGAGAGTATTCATGCGCGTTGGGACCGTGTGATGCGAAAGTTCGGACGCACGCCTCAGGCGCCCTCTGCGCCCGTTAAGGCACATCCTGCGTCCCAGGTTACCGTGGACCCCAATCAGCGTGCTCAAAAGGCTACTGTGGCCCCTAAGTCGGCTCGCAAGACCTACGTTCGTCAGACTGGCGACGGCATCCGCGTTTCTCCTGCGGCGCTCAATAAAAAGAAGAGGCTCTAGCGCTCAGTGGGCGAGTCGTGCGTTCTTGATGACGCTCGTCATTGCGATGTCAGATGTAGGATAATCCTCTTACGTTGATTATCTCCCACATGTAGAGGACTTACAGGTGGGCAGTTGACATGAAGGGGACACGTCTATGGCTACCACCAAACCTCGCCTTGACCGTCGTATCGTCCGCAGCCGCAATGCGATTCTTTCGGCGTTCGAGCGACTGCTCATGGAAAAGCCCCTGGCCGATATTACGGTGAGCGCCATCGCGCGCGAGGCAAACGTCGACCGTAAGACCTTCTACGTGCACTTTGGCACGGTCGACGGCTTGCTCGATACCATTGCCGTCGATGTGGTCGAGATGATCGTCGACTCGGTCGAGAAGACGCTTTCCTCCATGGGTGGCGACACCAACGAGCGCGCACTCGGCGCTGCGGCGTCCTTTTTCAAGACCGTTAACGAGGCACTGTGCAACAACCTGGTGCTCAATCGCCAGTTGATTGAAAACATTCCGCTCGACGACTTTATGGCTCGTCTGCGCGTGCCGCTCGAGCACGAGATTGCCGAGCGCGATCTGTTGCCCGAGGGCCTAAAGGACGAGATGTTCGATTACTACCTGGCGTTTTTGCTGTCCGGTATTATCGGCATCTATCGCACGTGGGCATTGTCCGACGGCTCGGTTCCTATCGAGCGCGTCTCGGCGGTCGCCAACGACCTGACTCTCAACGGCCTATCCAGCCTGGAGTCTAAGCTCGGGTAGCTTAGCCTGCATCATTGGCAACAAATTGGGCCCGTGGCCTTGCGAAGTAACGCAGGTCAGGGCTCAATTTGTTGTGCGCGTAAGGTCACGACTTACTGGTAGCGTAGGCACTCGACCGGATCGAGCTTTGCGGCGCGACGGGCGGGGTAGAAGCCAAAGATCACGCCGGTGCCGACCGATACGGCAAACGCGAGCAGTACGGTCGTAACGGAAAAGCTCGGCGTAATCGTCCCGGTTGCTCCAAACTCGCTCAAAATGCCCGAGGTCGCGGCAAAGAACGTGAGCCCCCAAGCAAGCAGGTAGCCAATCAGGACACCCAGCAGGCCACCGGTGACGCATAGCGCCGAGGACTCGGCCAAAAACTGGGCCGTGATATCGCGCCTGCTCGCGCCGAGTGCGCGGCGAATGCCAATTTCGCGGATGCGCTCGGTCACATTGGTGAGCATCATGTTCATGATGCCGATACCGCCCACTAAAAGCGATATACCGGCAACGGCGCCCATGATGAGCGAGAAGGCGCCCATAAAGGAGTTGAGGGCGTCGATAGCGCTCTTCATGGAGCTTGCCGTCACGCTTTCGTATTCGTCGTCCTCCGAGATGCCCTTCATGCTGCGCACTTTGGATTCGATCGTTTTGCAGAGCTCGTCCATGTTCGTGCCTTCGGTGGCGAGCGCCGTCACGCTGGGAAACGACGGATTGTCATCGCCGAAAAGCTCGGCGATCGTTGCTCGTGGCATGTACAGGCTCAGTGAGCCCATGGAGTCGTTGCCACCGTCGATAACGCCGACGATCTGCACGTCTCCGCTCGAGACCTTGATGGTCTTGCCGAGTGCGTCCTGTTCGTTGCCGTAAAGTTGCTCGGCGCCGCCGCGGCCGATGAGCGCCACGTGCGCGCCGGATTTTGACTCTATGTCGCTATAGGTGCGACCGGCGACGATCTTGCTGGCGCCCACGGCGTTGAGCATGTCGCTATCGACGCCCTGTGCCATGACGGTATAGCTCTTATCTCCAACTCTGTACTCGGAATAAGCGCTGTCGACGATGCCGATCTGCTCGATTTGCGGCACCATCTTGCGCAGCTTCTCGACATCCGAAGCGGTGAGCTCTTGGGACGAGTAGATCTGCACCATGCGGGCCGCGTTGAGGCCCAAGCTGTTGACCAGGCTGTTTTGGATGCCGCCGATGAGCGAGGTCATGGCTATGACCGAGGCGATGCCAATGACGATACCCAAGATAGTGAGCAGGCTACGTCCCTTGTTGGCCTCGAGCGAGTGCAGGGCTTCTTGGACAAGATCGCGCGTGCTCATGCCTTTGCTCCCTTCGGCCATGTGGAGGATGTACGAGTTGTGGGTAGGTTGCTGATGGCGCCGCGTGGCGTATGAGGCGCATGTGCGACATACGCGCCATCATGGATACGCCCGTCGCGGATGGTCACGGCACGGTCGGCCTCAGCGGCAATGCCCGGGTCGTGCGTGATGAGCACAATGGTCTTACCGCGTTTTTGGAGCTTGTGGAACGTTTCCATGACGAGCGCCCCGGTTGCCGAGTCCAGGTTTCCCGTGGGCTCGTCGGCCAAAATGATGGGCGGATCGTTGACGAGGGCGCGCGCGATGGCGACGCGCTGCATCTGTCCACCCGAGAGTTCTGATATGCGGTGGTCCCAATGGTCGACCGGTAGCGTGACGGCTTGCAGCGCGTGCACGGCGCGCATCTCGCGCTGACTGCGCGGCACATTGGTGTAGGACAGCGGCAGCATGACGTTTTCGATAACCGACAGGCGCGGCAGCAGGTTGAAGCTCTGAAAGACAAAGCCGATGCTCAGCGCGCGCACCTCGGTGAGCTCATCATCGTCGAGTTCGGCCACGTTGAGCCCCTGCAGGTAATAGTCGCCTGCTGTCGGTTTGTCCAAGCAACCCAGGATGTTCATGAGCGTCGATTTGCCCGAGCCCGATGGGCCGGTGATGGCGACGAACTCGCCGGGATGCACCGCCAGGCTCACGTTGTGCAGGATGTGGGCGCAACCTGCCTCGCTCTCAAAGATGCGGTGCACGTTGCGGATGTCGATGACGGGGCGCATTACATGCCCTCGTCGGCAGGCATACTGTCTCCGCTGTCTGCTGTCATTCTCGCGCCTGTATCCATCACGATGGTGTCGCCATCGCGCAGCTTGGTAACCGGCACGTCGGGGTTGATCTCGTTGCCCTGGTCGTCGCGCTTGACCTGCGTCTTGCCGACTACGGCGTCGTTGTCGTTTTGCGTCACGACGGTCACCTTCACGCGGCGCGTCTCTTTGCCTTCGTCATCGGTGGTCACGTTGACGTAATAGTGTTCGCCGTCATCGGTCATCAGCGCCATGGTGGGCACCATGACCACGTCGTCAAGCTGCTCGGTCACCACCGAGACCTCGGCAGTCATTCCAGGCTTAAGGCGGCTGTCGGGTGCTTCGATGAGGATATCGACGTTAAAGGTCACGCTGCCGCCGCCACCGTTTGCGGCGTCGGAGTTTGCCACCGACGCGATAGCCGTGACGGTGCCCTGGCTCACGATATCGGGAAACGCGGGATAGGTAACGTTGGCGCTCTGGCCCACAGTGATCTTGGCGATGTCCTTTTCGCCCACCTGAACCGTCACCTTCATCTTGGAGAGGTCGGCGATCTGCATGCACTGCTTGCCGCCGCTTGTGTCTCCTTCGCCCATGACCATGCCTCCGGTCACCGTGGCACCCACTTTGGCGTTGAGCTCGACAATACTACCCGAACTGGGGGCCTTTACGGTGCGTTCGGCCGCCTTGGCGTTTGCCTGGTCCATGGTTGCCTGGGCCGAGGCGAGATTGCGCTGGGCGCTCGAGACGGCGCTGGCGTCGGCGGTTGCAACCGTCGGGGCGGTCGCTCCGACGGCATCCAATGTCGGTGCTGCCTGTGCGGCGGCGAGCGCCGCCTGGGCGTTTTTCAGGTCTTCCTGGGCGGTCGTGACCGCGCGTTGCGCCTCTGCAACGGCGTTGTCGAGCTCGTCGTTTTTAATGGTCATGAGCTCGTCGCCCTCGTTGACGGACTGGCCGGCTTGCACGTTGATCGATGCTACCGTGCCGTCTACAGAAGGGGAGACGACCGAGGCCGAAATAGGCTTGAGCTGTCCTTTTGCCTCGACGGTTGTGGTAAAGGTGCCTTCCATGACCATGTCGGTAACAGGTCCGCCTGCAGATTGCGGCTGCGAGGTAAGGACAACGCTCACAATAATGCCTATCAGAATCATGCCGCCTACGATGCCGGCAGCGATGCCGCGTCGGATGAGCTTTTTGCGCCGACGCTCGGCACGCTTCGCCTTGAGCTTGGCGTAGGCCTCATCGTCGGATATCCCGGCGCTGCCTTGTTTGTTGTCGTTTTGCTGTGCCGTGGGGGCGTTTGTGATAAGCGGTAGGGTTTCGGTCGCGCCTTCCGGCGAGTGCCCGGTACCGTCGGGGCCCGGAGTGATGGTGGGGACATTAGACATGGCGTCTCCTTTATAGAACATACCTCGATAAGTATATGCGCCCGCCGGTTGGGGCGGGCGCATAGGCACGTTTCTTTCAGCATCGAAAGGTAGGCGGCGCTGGACTTTATTGTGACGCGCGAGATGCGCTAGGAGTGCACGACCACGCACAGACCGACTTTGATGCAATCGTGCAGTGCCTTGGCATCGGCCAAGCGCAGATTGATGCAGCCGTGGCTACCGCACCACTTGTACGATTCGGCACTATCGAAACTCGAATCGTTTTGCCAGGTGGCGTCGTGGAAGCCAACCATGTTGCCCTCAAACGGCATCCAATAGCTCACCGGGCTCTCGTATTTGGGCTTACCGGTCTTGGGGTCCTTGGCGCCGATAAGCTTGGTGGCGCCGTCGTTGCTGTTGATCTGCCACACGCCCTCGGGGGTGGCGTCTTCACCCGGTTTGCCGGAAATAAAGTTGGCCTCCCAAACGATATTGCCGCTCTCGTCATAGTAGCGCGCGTGCTGCTCGGACAGGTCGACGTCGATATACGCCTTCCAATCGGGCTCGCCCTTGGCGGTAAAGGTGTCGGCCTTCTGGGAGTAATTGATCTCAATCTCGCCGGTCTGCTTGTTGTTAATAGCATCCTCGACCTGCTTTGCAAGCGTACTGCTATCGATAGACCAACCAAAGTCACCGCCTTCGACGGCACATTGCTTGCCATCGGCGCGCGTCCACCAACGAGTGGAGCCCACGGTGTTAAAGCCATTGGAGAGGTCTGCTGCCCAGTTGCTGATCTGGGAGGTGTCGAGTGTGGGGTTTGCAGGGTCGGCAAAGCTGATCCACTGCAGCACCGAGCTGCCGTCGACCTTGCCGGCATCGTTGCCGTTGAGCTTAAGGGTCACGTTGACGCCTAGGAAGTTGTTGGCGGCATCGCATGCGGCCTGGATCTGGTCGTTGGTGAGCGTGCCGTTGAGCGGCTCGTAGGCATCGTTGCCGATCTTGGTGATATCGACGGACTCGGCCAGTGATGCGAGCTCGAGCTCGGCATATTTGATCACGTGTTCGCGGTTGAGCTTCTCGTTGGAGCGTGCCTTCTCCACGGTAAACTTGCCAGCCTGCTCGTCGTAGGAGCTCGATGCCTCAAAGGTACCCGAGCGGCCCTCGTTGAATGCGTCGATGGCGGCACCCAGATCGTCCTCGAACTGCTTTTGGTCGAAGGCGTCCGAGAGCATGGACAGGTCGACGTCCTGTTCCAGGTCGATGGTAGCGTTTTTGGTCGCGCTAACGTTCTTGCCGCCGAGCGAGGCAATCAGGCGCGAAGGCCACAGCAGCGGCTCGTTGCTGCCGATAATCTCGTGGGCAGCTGCCTCGCCGTCGACGATGGGCTCGTCGGATTCGGGCTGATAGGTCCAGCTAAAGTTGTCACCCGACACGGTGAGCTTGTAGTGCTTCCAGGCCGAGTTGACCTTGGTGGCGGCGGAAGAGGCGTTGGAAAACGAGATATCGACGCCAGCGATGGTGGTGTTGGGGTAGGCAATCTGCGAAAACGCTACGACGCCCACGATATAGACGATAGCGACAAGGCCGAGGACGACGAAGAGCGCCGTCTTGCCGCCCTTCTTATTGCCCTTTGCGGAGCGGTTGTCGGCGGGGCCGCGGTTGTTGGAAACTCGAGTGTGCGAAGGGCCCTGGTTGTGACCGGCGCCATGTGCGGAACGCTGCTGGTGCTGCTGATATTGCTGACGCTGCTGGTGCTGGCCCTGTTTGGGACGCGGGGAGGTATTTGCCGCGCCGTGCTGTTGGCCATGGGCTGGCGCGATGGGACGGGGCGATTGGATGCCTCCGGGCTGCCTGCTGGGCTGTTGCGGATCGGGAATCAGTTGGCTGCGGTCGATTTGCGACATCGTGTATATTTCCTTCGAGTTTCGCCTTGCGGCTCATCGTGTTTTAACTGGGCTTGAATTATAGCGATTACGCAGTTGCTTGTGTTACGAAAACAGTGGCGATAAACGATAGGTGGGACATATGTCCCACCTATCGTTCGCTTTTGCTCGCTATCCGCATATTCCGCATTTTGCGCACGCCGAAAGCGCCGCTGGAGCCTGCGCGATGCCGCCCTTGGCCGTCTCGCGCAACGTGGCAGGCAGGGCGTGGCCCACCGAGAGCATGACGTGCGCCATCTGGTCAAACGGTACCAGGCTCTTGATTCCGGCGAGGGCGAGTTGCGCCGAGCTAAAGGCCGCGGCCACGCCGATGGCGTTGCGGTTTTGGCAGGGCACCTCGACAAGGCCACCGACGGGGTCGCAAACGAGGCCCAACAGGTTGCTCAGTGCGATGGAGCTGGCGTCGAGCGCTTGCTCGGGCGTGCCGCCCATCATTTGGACCAGCGCAGCGGCGGCCATGGCGGCAGCGCTTCCCACCTCGGCCTGGCATCCGCCCTCGGCGCCGGCGACGCAGGCGCTCGTGGTGAGGTTGAGGCCGATGGCGGCGGCGCAGTAGAGGGCATCCATGACCTGTTCGTCGTCGAGCTGGAGGTGATCGGCGAGCGCCAGCACACAGCCGGGGACGACACCCGCGGAGCCTGCCGTGGGGGCGGCGACGATCACGCCCATGGTGGCGGAGCGCTCGAGCACGGCCATCGCGCGGGCCACGGCATCGGTCTGAACGGGGCCCATCAGGCTTGCGCCCAAATCGTTGCGGTAGGTGGCATCGACGAGCTTGGCCTCGCCGCCGATAAGCCCGCCGAGCGATCGCTGCGGATTGGTGATGGGGGCCGTGGTCTCCTCGCGCATGACGTCGAGCACGCGGCGCATGGCTGCGATAGCATGGGCCTCGCCGGTTAGACGCGCCTCGCGCACGGCCATAACGGCGCCGATATTTAAACCGAGCTCGGCGCACGCATCGAGCATCTGCTCGCCGTCGTCGAAGATCTCCTTGGCCGAGACACCGGGGGAGAGTGACGAGGCCGAGCCCGGAAGCTCGATAAACGTGGCGTAATCGACATTGTCGAGCTTGCGCAGCATGGGGACGACGGTGTCGTCGGGAGCGCCGTCGGTTTCAAAGACGGAATAGGCCTGACCGCCCACCTCGGTGCGGTAGGTGCGGCAGAAGGCGATGTTGACGTGTGCGTAGGCGAGCAGGTTCGTGAGCGCTGCGAGCACGCCGGGGACGTCCTGGTGCGCCACGAAGAGTGTGGAATACATGCCCGAGATATCGACGCCGACGCCGTTGATGCGGCTGATGCGCATCTTGCCGCCGCCGAGACTTTCGCCGCGGACCTGCGCCGTGGCGCCCGTGTTATCGACCATGTCGATGTCGACGGTGTTGGGGTGGATGGAGGCGTCGTCGCCCTTGATGTCAAAGTGAAAGTCGAGGCCCTGCTCGCGCGCGAGGTCAAAGGCCTGCTTGATGTTCTCGTCGTCGGTATCAAGGCCCAAGATACCCGCGACGAGCGCGCGGTCGGTGCCGTGGCCGCGGTAGGTGTGCGCGAAGGAGTTCCACAGGCCAAAGGTGACCTTGGTGATGCGGCCTTCCAGCAGGCTGGCGGCAACCTGGGCGCAGCGCAGGGCGCCGGCGGTATGCGACGAACTGGGGCCGACCATGACGGGCCCCAGGATCTCGAATGCCGAGGTCGTAGCTAGTGTTTGCGGCTTGCCTGCCATGGCTGCTCCTTCTCTATTCCGTCGTCCCGAGGGGCGGGGGATAAGGTCGCCTGCTCGGACAGTCCTGCTCGCACGGAGAGCACATTAAGTGCTCTCCGGCTCGTGCGGAACTCGCGATCGACCTTATGCCCCGCCCCTCGGGACTAAGGATACATGGTTGGAGTTGCTAGATGGCAAAATTCATTAGCTAGGGACGTGTCTTACCTTGCATATCGAAACGTCTTCACCACTGGTTAATAAAAAAGAGGAACCGGTTGTTCCGGTACCTCTTTTTGGTGCGTTTCTATTTGGCTGCAGCTTTTGCCGAGTGCTTACAGACCGCAGGCTGCTTTGAGTTCTTCGACTCGGTCGGTTTTCTCCCAGGTGAAGTCGGGGTCTTCGCGGCCAAAGTGACCGTAGGCTGCCGTCTTCTCGTAGATGGGGCGGCGCAGGTCCAGGTCGCGGATGATGGCGCCCGGGCGCAGGTCGAAGGTTTTCTCCACGGCCTCGACGATCTTGTCCTCGGCAACATGTGCGGTGCCAAAGGTGTCGACCATGATCGACAGCGGCTTGGACACACCGATGGCGTAGGCCAGCTCGACTTCGCAGCGGTCGGCCAGGCCGGCGGCGACCACGTTCTTGGCGACCCAGCGCGCGGCATATGCGGCGGAGCGGTCGACCTTGGTGCAGTCTTTGCCGCTAAAGGCACCGCCGCCGTGACGGCCGTAGCCGCCATAGGTGTCGACGATAATCTTGCGGCCGGTCAGACCCGTGTCGCCCATGGGGCCGCCCACGACAAAGCGTCCGGTGGGGTTCACGTAGATGTCGGCGTTGTTCCACGGCATGTTCTCGGCAGCCATAACCGGCGTAATGACGTGCTCGATCAAATCGGCCTTGATCTTGCCCATGTCCTCGATTTCGGCAGCATGCTGCGTGGAGATGACGATGGTCGTGACCTCGACGGGCTTGCCATCTTCGTAGCGCACGGTGACCTGGGTCTTGCCGTCGGGGCGCAGATAGGGCAGGGTACCGTCGTGGCGCACGGCGGACAGGCGCTCGGCCAGGCGGCTTGCCAGGTAGTGCGGCATGGGCATGAGGGTCTTGGTCTCGTTGGAGGCGTAGCCGAACATCATGCCCTGGTCGCCGGCACCGATCAGGTCGATCGGGTCGGTGGTGGCGCCGGTCTGAGTCTCAAACGACTCATCGACGCCCTGGGCGATATCGGGCGACTGCTCGTGGATGAGGCTCATGACGCCGCAGGTATCGCAGTCAAAACCAAACTTGGCGCGGTTGTAGCCGATGCGGCGGATGACGCCACGGGCAATTTCCTGCACGTCAACGTAGGCCTGGGTGCGGATCTCGCCGGCGACGATGACGGTGCCGGTGGTCACGAGGGTCTCGCAGGCGCAACGGACGTTTTCCACGTTGGCGGGCACGCCGTTGGGCGCAATATAGCCCTGCTCCTGCAGCTCTATTTCTTTGGCGAGGATTGCGTCGAGGACGGCATCGCTGATCTGGTCGGCGATCTTATCGGGATGACCTTCGGTCACCGACTCCGACGTAAATACAAAGGACCCGTGTTGGGGCGGGATGGAACGAAGTTCTTCTGACATGATTGTCCTTTCAAAAACGCGTCCCGGCGACCGTTACCATTCCGCCGGGCTCTCTATGCAAGGGCACATCATAGCGCGTAAATCAAACATTCACACCCTTTCCGCACCTACTCATTGGGGACAGACTTAAATGACCAGTCGGGTGCTCATTGGGTAGTCATTTAAGTCTGTCCCCAATGAGTGGGTCGGTGCCCTTTGTGCGGAGGTTGCTTTGATGCTTTATACTGATACGGTTAGACATCCATCCTGCAATCGAGGAGATTTCCATGGCATCAGACGTTCGCGTCCGCTTTGCACCCTCACCGACGGGCAAGCTGCACATCGGCGGCGCCCGCACCGCTATCTATAACTGGGCTTTTGCCCGCGCAAACGGCGGCACGTTCATCCTGCGCATCGACGACACCGACCCCACCCGTTCCACCGACGAGAACACGCAGATCATCCTGCGTGCCATGCGTTGGCTTGGCCTGGACTGGGACGAGGGTCCCGAGGTGGGCGGCGACTATGGCCCCTACGCCCAGACCGAGCGCCTGGACCTGTACAAGCAGGCCGCCCAGAAGCTCTGGGACGAGGGTAAGGCCTATCCCTGCTTCTGCACCAAGGAGCAGCTCGAGGCCGATCGCAAGGCCGCGCAGGAGCGCAAGGACCCCTTCCAGGGCTATCAGCGCCGCTGCCGCGATCTTGATCCCGAGGAGGCACGCCGCCGCATCGAGGCCGGCGAGCCCTACGTCCTGCGCATCAAGGTGCCCGAAGACCGTGGCGACGTCGTCATTCATGACGCCGTCCATGGTGAGGTGACCTTCGACGCCAAGGAGCTCGACGACTTTGTCATCTTCCGCTCCGACGGCACGCCCACGTACAACTTCGCGACCGTCGTCGACGACGCCATGATGAAGATCACCCACGTCATCCGCGGCGACGACCACCTTTCCAACACCCCGCGCCAGGTCATGGTCTACGAGGCCCTCGGCGCGCCCGTGCCCACGTTCGCCCACATCTCCATGATCTTGGGTGCCGACGGCAAGAAGCTCTCCAAGCGCCACGGCGCCACCTCGGTGGAGGAGTACCGCGACGCCGGCTACCTGCCCGACGCGTTCGTCAACTACCTGGCGCTGCTCGGCTGGTCGCTCGACGGCGAGACCACGATCATCCCGCGCGATGTCCTGGCCAGCAAGTTCTCGCTCGACCGCATTTCCAAGAACCCGGCGACCTTCGATCCCAAAAAGCTCGATTGGGTCAACGCCGAGTACATCAACGGCATGTCCGATGCTCAGTTTGCCGACGAGATCATGGTCCCCGAGCTGCACGAGGCTGGTCTCATCGAGGGTAATGTCGAGTACGGCGAGGATTGGATTGACGCGCTCGCGGCCATCGTCAAGCCGCGCACCAAGATGCCGGCCGACGCCGTGACCGTCGCCGCCCCCATCTTTGCCACGGCCGAGACCCTCGAGTATGACGAGAAGTCCGTCAACAAGGGCTTGGCCAAGGAGGGCATGGGTGCCATTTTGGACGCCGCCAAGGCCGCGCTCGAGGGTGTGGGCGAGTGGACTGCCGAGGCCATCGACGCCGCGCTTGAGCCGCTGCCCGAGCAGATGGACCTCAAGAAGCGCGTG
>OIYH01001655.1_pt1 | contig 12524 bp, 11 predicted proteins | sample 1587911 | NCBI WGS metagenome assembly OIYH01 (sample SAMN03283252) | human gut metagenome | biome: human-associated habitat; material: feces | host: Homo sapiens | place: USA | collected 2013
TATATAATATTCTTTTAAATTAATTAGTAAATTAAACGAACACAAGAATTAATTTGGCTTATCTAACAATTTGTTGACATTGTTATAATTCTGTTTTTTATCACTATGCAAACAACCATTCGTTCTTCAAATCCTTTAAACGAGTGATCTTATAAATGTTTTTCAACCTAAGCAATACATACTGTAGTTTTTCCGTGTTATCCATTCCCTGGGTTTCTCTTTGCATGACAAAAAGAGCGTTGTATCGATTTATATATTTTGATGCTACTCCTTTGTATTTTTGCAACTTTTCTTCAATCAATCTGTGAAAGCTGTTCACTGTATTTAAATGATTAAACTTATCATAAGGCTCATGACTGATTAACACTTTCTTTGTGCAGTTCTTACTTTCTAAAAGTTCGTTGTAACTGTTAGATCCATCTAGCATTACAAAAGATTTAGATTCAAGACATTCACCAAATCTTAATAGATCTATGGATGATGGCTTGCCATAATTTAATGTTCTGGCAATTGTATGTCCGAATCTCTGTATTGCAGTAATGATACAAACTTGTTAATTAGATAATCCTCTTTTTGTAGCAGGCGTTCCACGATGTTTAGGTTCTACTCCATCAATCTTAGTTCCTTTATGATTGTATGGAATATACTTTTCATCCATTTCAACTTCATTACCTACTGTGTATGGGATGTTCCTCGGTTCCTAGACTAACCAATAGTTTATGGCGCATATTAAAGACATTACGTTCATTTACATTGATTTTAGCAGCCGTTTCTTTAAGAGATACGCAATTCAATGTACCCAAAATAAGTTCATTCCATTTAGACTGATCTTGGTGAGAATAAAAAAGTAAGCTGACCGCGGTCAATAACAAATCGTTTCCCACATTCTTTACAACGAAGCATCTGTTTCCCAGAGTTGGCAAAACCGCTCTTAACCAAACGAGGATGATAACATCCGCATTTAGGACAGTATTCAAAATGATAAGTATCCATTTTACAGTTTGTATCTAAAAAGTCAGTGATTTCACGATCAATCTTTTCGATTTGAAAAGCTTGTAAAGCAGCAATTGTATTTTGGTTTAAATATTTTGAAGTTCTTGTCATAAGTGTAGTCTCTCTTTCGTTTACACCTATACAATAAAGCATAAATTGACATCATCAATGTCAGTTATATTAACAAGCCACCAATATATCTGTTAAACAATCACTAATTCACTTTCAATTTATCAATGTTTTAAATAGTTAAAAAGGAACATTATTTGAAATAATTGTATTTATTTGCACATTATATTTTAAAGGATACAAATTTAAATTATCATATTCAATATTTATACTCGATAAAATATCGCATAATTCATGTAAATATTTTATTATCTTATCGTCAAAATATCACTTATTTTTAATCCGCTTTTTGCTAAAATTTCTTCTAAACTTCTTTTAAAACATATAGACTTATGATTGTGTGTGTCAATTATTATTAATTTCGTTTTTCCTCTTGTCGAAGCAACATAATGATTATATAAGCCATCCAATTCGTCTAATTTATAATCTTCTGCAAATACAATTACCTGATCAAATTCTAACCCTTTCGAAGAGTGAAAAGTAAGTGATATATTTTGATATTTATCTAGTTCAAAAGCAACTTGATAAATTGATTCAGAAATAGTACTAAATAATTTATCAATATGTTCTGAATGAGTAACGTATCCAAGATACTCAGCTAGTTTGTTAACAGATTCACTAAACAACTTTTCATCACATTTAGATTGAACAATCTTTTCTAGCATACCATCTATTATAAAAACATTGTCTTTACTTACATTCCCTTCAGCAGGTATTTCTGAAATTAAATCATATACAGAATAAGTCTGAACTAATATATAATTGGCAATCGAAGTATAAAGCCATGCGGTATTTGTAGTTATATCAGCAATTGGTGGATGTGGAACAAATACAAAATCTACACCTTTTACCGTCAGTTGTTGTGCACCATTTTGTGCGCTATCTCTTTTATATCGTAGAAGTGCAGTTTTTAAATTTAAATCAAAATATGAAAGCACTTGTAACGACCAATTCTCTTCAGTGGAGTTTAACCAAATAATACTATCCAAGTTAGATATTGGTTTATATAAAAATCTAGTTTCAGGACATAGCAAATTAGAATAGTTCTGTATTTGTTGACATGAACGAAAATTTTGTGTCATGAATAAATGTTCAAAATTATCTTTAGTGAAAATCGATTCAAATGCTTTTGGATAAGCTCCTCTCCACATATAAATTGATTGTTTCTCATCCCCCACAATAAATGTTTCAATATTTAAATTATCACAAAGATACATGAAAAATTCATGCATTGAATTATCACAATCTTGATATTCATCAATGTAAATTTTAAAATATTTTGATTGAAGGTATAATCTACAAGCTAATGATTTCTTAACAATATCCATTGCCAATTCAAATATAAAGTTTTTTTTAATGTTGCTATAAGAAGGTAATATACTTTTATTTTTTATTGTTTGAATGCCAGCTTGAAAAGAATTTACTTTTACCGAGTAGTCTGTGCTCATATCTAAATCATATTCAGTACCATAAACATCTTTCATAAATGGTTTGATTACTTCTTCAATAGCAAAACTATTATTTGTTCCAATAAAATGTTGTGTAACGTCAACTGACAATCTATCTTTTATTTCTTGTGCTGCTTTAATTGTAAAAGTAATTGCTGCGGCAACCTTATGATTATGATTCTCATTGATTTCCTTAGCAATTTTATTCACCATTGTATGTGTTTTTCCAGTTCCTGCACTTGCACTAACAATCAAATTTCCAGGTGTATTTACAATTTTTTCTTGATCTGCTGATAATTTCATTCAGAAACCTCCTTCAGACAAGCAAAATTATAACTGTTAAAGATAGTATAACAATCATCATCTGTCAGTTTTTCAACAAGTTCTACCATATTATAATTCTTTGATTTTTGCAAATACTCTACAGGATTGTTTTCATCTAAAATATTTGACAATCTTTGATGCATCACTTCATCAAGATCATTTTCCAAATCAACTTTTGATAGGAAAATATGATAATTCTTTCTAACATCATTTAGGATTTTTATATTGTTATTATATAAATCTCTTTTTGCATTAATATCATTTGCATGAATTTTTGCCTCTGGTAATATTTTTTTACCTATAATATTATTACATCTTGAAAATCCCAAAACACTAAACATATGACTACTTCTAACAGACTTTAAATCATTATCTGTTTTAATAACAGTGAATATTTCAAGCTCATTTAATATCAACCTATATTTTTCAAATCCAACACCATTCACTTGCAATATATATATTCCATCTGATTCATAATATGGATGGATGACAGAAAGAACTTTACTAAATAATATAAATTCTGAAGGACCTTCAACAAGTAAAACTTTATTAGCAAAAATAGCTTCTGATAAACAAACATTTAACATTTTTCTATTTTTTTCAAAGTCACCAGGAACTTTATAAAAGACACTTTTACTAAAGGTTTTCTCTTGATTAAATATTCGTATCAAATTTACTCCATCCATTTCATAAAGAACAAATGGAGAATGGGTAGTAACAAATAAATAAGTGTATTTTTCATCATTAAATAGTATTTGCGATAGTGCAATCTGTAAAGATTTATGTAAATGGTTTTCAGGCTCTTCAATTAAAAATAAATTAATCTTTCTTTCTGAAGTTTCATCAGATAAAATATCATATATAGAATAAACTAATAATTTTTTTCTACCTTCACCTGCTGTAGGATACAAGTTATCATCATTACTATGTTTTATATAAGGTATAATATTTGAATACAAACCTTTTATGGCAATCTCTGACTTAACTGATACAGATATATCTTCATCATGAAATTTGTTGTATTCAGGAGTTATCTTCTTTTCAAATTCTTTAATACCAGATAATTCAGCAATATGAGCATTCAATTCATCAACATTATTTTGAATTTTTTCAAGGGTATTACTATCTTCATCTTTATCATTTTTTATAATTTGATTCACATTCTTTTTAAACAAAGAATACAAATCAACATATGAATCAATATATATCACATTAAATATATAATCAATGTCATAAAGATACCCTCTTTGTTTCATCTCATACAGATGATTAATGTCTCCTCCCCATGATAGTATAGGAATAGCAATCAATTCTGATTTTGAATACTCCGCATGAAGTTTAATATAAACTTTATTATGCCGACTTAATAGAGCTCCTTTAAGTTTTGCTCTTAACTTTTGACAATCCATGTCTTGAATATCACTAATATCAATAGAAACAATAATTTCAATTGGTAGATCACACATTTTGTTATGAAAATCAGATTCAGTAAGATTTTGCTTACGTAAATTTTTATCAAAAACATACCTAAGCGCATATAAAAAATTTGTTTTACCAACATCATTTAAACCAAAAAAAATATTTTTATTTGATATGTCGATAGTTACATCTTCAAAATTTCTAAAGTTTTTTATTCTAATATTTTCAAATTTCATTCCGTTCACCTGTATCTTGAATGTATTAAGATTTACACAATAAGTTTTCAACTATATTTCCTGGTATATAATATAAATTTATTCTTTTATTCATAGACTATTCTAAAATTCAACATTAAAATATCACATTCATTCCATATAAATCGATTTTAATAAATCAAAAATAAGCTAACCAAGGTCTACGACAAAACCTTTTCCGCATTCTTTACAACAAATCATCTGCTTCCCAGAATTGCGACCCCACTCTTAACCAAAATGAGGATGATATAATTCCCTTTTAGAACAGTATTCATTTTATTGTATGTATCTAAAAAGTCAGTGATTTCTTAATCAATCTTTTCGATTTGATAAGATTGTGAATCAGCAATTATATCTAAGTATAAATATTGCTAATTTTCATCATATGTGTAGTATCTATTTCATTTATATATAATCAACTTGTCGCCATTAAGTACACTTATATTAAAAAGTAACCAATGTATATCTTAGTCAATTATAAAAATTCTATTTTCTTTCTTAAATATAATGTGAGTACCCATCTGATAACCCTAAGCGTTTTCCAATCCTCTAGCCGTGGCATATTGGTCCATTGAATCACGAATCATCTTTCGGGTGGCTATACTGGATTGCATTATATAATTCTTGATCTTGTCCAGGATAGATTTGCAGCTTCTGTGGTTGAATCTCCATTCGAATTCAGAATAATATAAAGGCAACATTCTTTTGGCAACTCCATGGAATCTATCAACCAATTGACTGTTTAAATTGGATATAATCTTGTTTAGAAAGTATAATCGATGATTATCATTATCGTAGTCAATCACTTCATTATTTACTTCCATTCTATTTTTTAAGATGTTGTATGTCGTTTTACCGTCTGTATTCAATTTTATCTCTTTGGACATTATTACGTACTTCTCAAAATATTCCTGTACGATCTTACTTGAATCTGTTGCCACTTCCTGCATCTTTATAAAACGTGGATACTGATTTTCTTGCTCTGTTGAAAGCACTATTAAAAAGGGCTGTTTATCAGTACCAAGACCTCGCTTTCCGTTATGTGATGGAGCTCCTATATAGGCTACATCTGATTCATAAAAATTCGAATCCAAAAATTTCTTTGAATTCGAATTTTTCATAAGTATACGAGCTTTAGTCTGTAATAAACAAGCTGTTTTGTAATTGACCCTCAATTCTTTAGAAAGTTCTATACTAGAAATACCATTACTTGCAGTAAAGATTAGAAACAAACCGTACAATAAAACGTTTAATGGCAGTTTGTTATCCTGAAAGATCGTATTGGATAATAATCTTTCATCATGTTTGCAGTTAGCACAACGATAGCAGTTCTTGGTTTTCATAAAATAGTAGTGGGTACAGCCACATTTCTCGCAATAGTAGCCAGTAGGCCATTTAATATCAAAGAAAAGCTTACGACAAGCATCTAAATTTGTGTAGTATTGAATAATGAAATCAGAAGTAGACATATAGTCTCCACGACCAGTAACGGAAAACTTTTTATTGTTTCTTTTGTAATACATGATATACTACCCGTTATATTGACGTTAACGATGTCTATTTAATGCATGGGGTCGTTAGATGGGTACTCACAAAATATAATATAAAATTAAAATGTGAGTACCCACGAGATTATCAGATGAGTACTCACAAAGACAAAAAATATCTTCAATAGCGATTTAACTATAAATTTAAAGACTATTACTTATTGCTTATCTATCTAATTATTCTTTCTTCGAATCCACTAAACAATTAATTTTAGACTATTGACACATTTGAAAAATCCTTTTTCTTTATAAAATTGTTGTATCCTGATTCCTAGACTAAGCGATATTTAATAACTTATAATTAAGCCATTGAATTCTCATTTATTTTTAAAAGTCTAAATTTTCCAATACTTCAAAAGTATCGGCATTTTGAATTGTCCAATCCTTTCCAAATCCTTTGGAAATTACTTCTTGATATATATAATAGGCAACAGACACATCTACAAACGATAAACCAATCGAATTAAAATAATTAAATTCAAAATCCGACTCTCGACCTGGTAATTTACCTGAAATGATATCTGCCAAATTTGCGTATATATCTTCGTCCATCAAAATCTCTTCTTCATACATACGAGCAATTGTTGGAGAACCCCTATGTTTAAGGGATGCCCAATCATCACAAACAATTTTATCTGCTCTTAGTGGAACAGAATATTCATCTTCCCATCCACCTACATGACAATAGAAAGCTCCTTTTTTGATGGATTTTGCCTTTAACAATGGCTCTTGACAACTGACTGCAGTAACAATTATATCAGCATTTTTTGCGGCTAAATCATAATCTGAATTACACGCTATGAAAGTAACATCATTAAATTTCTTTTTCATGACTTGAATAAAAGCTTCTTCACTTTTACTTGTTCTAGATGCCACATAACATGTTTTGATTTCAGGAAATAATGTTTTAATCAATAAAAAATGTGTCTTTGCCTGTTCACCCGTACCAATCGTTCCGTATACAGTACTATCTTTTCGAGCTAAATATTTAGCTCCAATTGCACCTAAACAAGCTGTTCTTAATGCCGTGATCAATGTTCCATCTACAATCGCAAAGGGAAATCCCGTTTTGATTTCGGATAATAAGATTACTCCACTCACGTTTTGTCTATCAAACAAAACAGGATTATTAGGAAATACAGAAACCCATTTCACTCCACAAATACCCTCTTTTAGAAGTGTAGAAGGCATGCAGTTAATGCGCGTTTGTAGTTTATTATCAAAAATTTGTGAAATCTTATCCGGCAATAAAATTTCATCCTTACTATACGCAATCAAGGAGTTTTCGATTATTTCAATAATTTTCTTTAGATCAAAAGATTTCGTTTTTTTAATATCCTCTAAAGAAATCAATTTTACACTTATATTATTATCCATACATATTACCCATCAATACGATTTACATCAAAATACTCATAAATCATATTTTCACCTTTTTCATTTAATACCTTAATATTATTTTGTACTTCCTGCAGAGTTTTCTTTAAATCATATAAATCATTAGCCAAAATATCCATTTCAGCCAAACGTTGATTCACATTATATGTCCATTCTAATGTATCTTTTACTTCACAACGAGGTATCGCAGAAACAATTTCATCACAATAACAATCAATACCTTCTAACGTTTCAATTGTTCCTTTACTGACTGTAGGAAATAAAACCGCAGCCTTTTTTCCTTCAAGAGAATAACACGTTTCAGGTATTTCTATTGAAATCTCATTATGCACGGCAATATCAATCATCGCATCCATCAAATCGACACCATATACTTTTTGAATAATTCTTTCATAATCAACACCTGGAAATCTTAATCCTGGATCAAAGAAATAAAAATCATCTTGATATACAAATCCCTGCATAAAAATAGGACCATTTTTATAACCCATATTTTTAAACATATTTATAACTTTATTATGTGCTTTTTCCAAATATAAATTTGTATATTTCGAAGGTGAAACAGCACATGCGACAACTTTTTCAAGATGCTTTTCTTCTGAACCACAATAACTATCGGTTGTACGAATCAAGTATGGCTTTCCATCCACAAAGAAATATGTGACTTGAAATTCTTGTGCACCCTTCATGAACTTTTCAATTATGATATCCCCATTTGATGACTCCGATTTTGCATACATACATGCAGCTTCAAGTTCCTTTTCATCATAACAAACACTTTGTCCTCGAGAACCCCTACTATCTACAGGTTTTACAAAAACAGGATATTCAATATCTGAATCATTTTCTTTATATTCTTTGATTGTATTTACACCATTATCATTGCACATTTTTTTAAAAGCATGTTTATCTGTCATTAGATAAAACTGTTCTTTTGTGCCATAACAAGGAAGATTTAATCTTGCACATATTTTCTGATACGGCCTTTGACAAGGATCAATATATCCACAAATTACACCTTGAACATTTTCTTTCTTGCACATGTTTACGATGCCATCAATATCATTGATATCATACATATAACTTTTATCTGCCATTCGTTTTGCGAGTGAATCCGACAAATAATCTGTCACAATTGTATAATATCCTTTTCGCTTTGCGGCTTCTATAAGTTTTATTTGTTGAGCCGTACCACCAAGTATTAATATTTTATCCATAATTAACCTCTACACCTCAAAACAATGTCACAAATTCGATCCACATCTTCTAATGATAAATCCGCATATAAAGGTAAAGTTAAAACGCGCAACGCAACATGTTGAGCTACAGGTGTTCTATCAGTTCCTGCTGTTGGATAATTGCGGTAGCATTCAAATGAATTTGTTAGCGGATAAAAATATTTACGTGCTCCTATATCAAATTCAGCTAATTTTTCAAAAACTTCATTTCTTGTATATTTGTAATCATCAAATACAACTGGAAAGTATGCATAATTTGATTCCACATTCTTTTGAACCACTGATAACTTTATACCTTCGACACCTTCTAGTCTTTGTCGATAGTGTTCAACTATCTCTTTTCGTTTTGAAATTTCTTTATCTAAATGGCGAAGATTACAAATACCCATAGCAGCCTGAAATTCATTCATTTTTGCATTTCCACCTACGTATTGTACAGATTCTGGTCCATGAATACCAAAGTTTTTCATGTCATTAAGTAGTTGGACCCAATTATCATTATTAAAGCAAACACATCCTCCTTCAATAGTATTAAATACTTTTGTTGCATGAAAACTAAACATCGAGGCATCTCCAAAACAAGCCGAAGAAATCCCCTTGTATTTCACACCGAACGCATGAGCTGCATCATAAATAACTTTTAAGCCATATTTTTTAGCAATAAAATCTATTTTTTCGACATCGCATATATTGCCATATACATGAACAGGAACAATAGCGACTGTTTTATCATTTATAAGTGTTTCTAATTTTTCTGTATCAATAGTGAAATCATCTTCTTTGATATCACAAAATACAGGAACCAAACCATTTCTTACTATTGCATGCGTTGTAGAAGCAAAAGTAAATGGTGTTGTTATAACTTCTCCTCCTTTTGGAAGATTTAATGCAGAAATCGCATTTTCTAATGCTAAATGCCCATTTGTATAAAGTGCCACATGTGGAACATCTAGATATTCTTCTAATTTTTTTTGAAGATTGTCATGTTTAACTCCCATATTTGTTAACCAATGAGTATTCCATAATTCTTTAATTTCTTCACAATACTCTTCATATGGTGGCATTGATGATTTTGTAACTAATATTTTGGACATATATACCCCTCCTCATCTATATTTAATATATAATCTTATAAATTTCTAGAACACAGTCCAGTCCAAGGATGAAATTCCTTATTTTCTAAAACATCCGCAATTCTCTTACATGCTTGTCCATCACCATATGGATTACATGCTTTTGCCATAGAATCATATGCTTCTTTATTTTCTAATAATTCTTTGAAATTTTTGTAAATCACTTCTTCATCAGTTCCAACCAAACGTAAAGTACCAGCTTTTACGCCTTCAGGTCTTTCAGTAGTGTCACGCATTACTAGCACAGGCTTCCCATATGAAGGAACTTCTTCTTGAATACCACCTGAATCAGTTAAACATAAATAGCATCTTGCTTCAAAGTTGTGGCAATCAAATACTTCAATTGGATCAATAATATGAATTTGATCACAACCGCCAAGTTCTTCTTCTGCAGCCTTTCGAACAACAGGATTCATATGTATTGGATAAACTGCTTTACAATCTGGATGTTCATCTAATACACGACGAATTGCTCTAAACATGTTATGCATAGGTTCACCAAGATTTTCTCTTCTATGAGCAGTAATAAAAATAAGTTTACTATCTCCAATCCATTCAAGTTCAGGATGAGTATAATCCTCTTTTACTGTATGCTGCATTGCATCAATTACTGTATTCCCCGTAATAAATATTTTATTAGGATCTTTTCCCTCTTTAATTAAGTTATCCGCAGCCATCTGTGTTGGTGCAAAGTTATACTGAGAAATAATTCCTACTGCCTGACGATTAAATTCTTCAGGATATGGTGAGTAAATATTGTATGTACGAAGCCCAGCTTCTACATGACCAACAGGAATTTGCAAGTAAAAACAAGCTAATGCAGTAACAAAAGTAGTTGAAGTATCACCATGTACTAAAACTACATCTGGTTTAACCTCTTCAAGTACTGATTTAATTCTTTCAAGTATTCCTGTTGTTATATCAAACAATGTTTGTCCCTGTTTCATGATTGAAAGATCATAATCAGGAACTACATTAAAAGTATTTAATACTTGATCTAACATTTGTCTATGTTGTCCTGTAACACAGACTATTGTTTCTAACGACTCTCGTTTTTTTAATTCATTAACTAATGGACACATTTTTATCGCTTCTGGTCTTGTGCCAAAGACCAACATTACTTTTTTCATTTTTTACCTTCTTTCCTATTTTTTGTCAATTCAATAATAGATAAAATATAACAAAAAGAACTATTTTTTGAGAGTATTGATATTACTATATATACGCTAGCTCCAATTACAATTTGTAAAATAAGTGTAAAAAAATTATTAAAACCAAGCCATCTTATGGAATATATTACTATACCCATAACTAATCCAATTACACCATTTTGAAATATATCAAATAATTGTTGTTTATATGTATAATTTAATGCTGTTCTATTTGGCCATGAATTTATAATTTGGTTAAAAATACTACAAATTAACATACCATATGCAATAATTAGAGTACCGAAATGCATTGTTAAAAGTAATACAATTACACTAAACAGGTCTTTAATTATTTCTAATTTTAGTAAAACGCTACTTCTTCCAGTAGCTTTAATAGCATTAAGATTTGCTGTGTGTATTGGATAAAAAAAGAAGCATATAGAAAAAATTCTTAAATAGGGTACGCATGGAAGCCATTTATCAGTCAAAATTAGACTTACAATAGTATCAGCACATGCAAACAAACCCATCATTAATGGAGCCATTACATATGTACTCACTTTAATAGATTGTCTTGTCATTTCTCGTACTCTACTTTTATTATCCTGTTCACTTGATAATGTTGGAAATAAAACACTATCAATCGATGTATTAATATTAGCTACAATCAAATCTGGAAATTGTCTACCTCTATTGTAAAAAGCTAAATCATCAGATGAATACATTCTTCCAATAATCAGTTGTCTTAATTGACCGTTTACTGTAGTAATTAAATTTGCAATCAGCATTTTCCATCCAAAAGAAAATAATCTTTTTAGTCTTTCAAGTGAAAAAGCTCTTATAGGCCTCCATTTAACTGTAATCCATAAAATAATTGTATCAACACTTGTGTTAAATAACATCTGAAATACTAAAGCCCATACACCATAACCTAAATAAGCAAGAATAATTCCAACAAATGCTGCACCTATAGTACCACCAAGTGTAGCAAAAAAAAATTTTTTAAATATCATATTTCTTGACACATACGCTTGCTGTACATTCTTAATACCAGAAATAACAATAATTAAACTTATCACTCTAATAACCTTTGTTAAGTCGGGCATTTTATAAAATTTTGAAATCATTGGAGCAAGTATAAAAACTATAATGTATAGAAAAATACATGATATTATATTGAAATAGAATACCGTCGAAAAATCCAGTTCATCAGCATCTTTTTTTTGAATTAAAGCTGTAGCAAACCCTCCATCAACAAAAACCTGTAAAATCGTTGTAATAACAGTAACTAGTGCAACTATTCCATATACTTTAGGATCCAATAATCTCGCTAATATAATTGAAACTAGCAAAGTAACAAACTGTGCTCCGCATCTTTCTAAAAAACGCCATAGTAAGTTTGAAAGTACATTTTGTTTAGTAACCATAAGACTAAACCTGGTATATTGTAAATGACCCATCTAGCTGGTCATTTACAACATACTTCTCCT
>OIYH01001658.1_pt1 | contig 12511 bp, 8 predicted proteins | sample 1587911 | NCBI WGS metagenome assembly OIYH01 (sample SAMN03283252) | human gut metagenome | biome: human-associated habitat; material: feces | host: Homo sapiens | place: USA | collected 2013
GAGCATAAAAGTGGAGCGTAAGCTTCACGATATGCGAATATTGGGTAGAATTGTGGAAGTACGAAGTACGGAACAATTCGTATGGCATCTTTTGACCCCAACATCTTTTTAATATGGTATTATAATGTCTTTCTTTTTAATTACTACTTTCTTTCCGGCACTCTTAACTGCTTTCTTGATCTTATTCAGATTTTTCTTACTGATCTTATAAGGAACCGTTACTTTTGCATTTGCTTTGATTCCCTTGAATGCATTTTTTCCTGCTTTCACTGCCTTATTGCCTTTGAAGGTAATATTTTTCAGTTTTGCATCTTTGTAGAATGCTTTCGCATCAATCTTGGTAACATTTGCACCGATCACAACCTTGGTCAGTCTTGCTTTCTTCTGGAATGCTTTCGCAGCAATCTGTGTTACTTTGAACGTATATCCATCTTTGGTTACCGTTGCCGGAATGGTTACTTTCTTGACATTTTTCTTTGCAGCTGTCAGACCCGTTACCTTTACTGTACCATTCTTTGCATCCGATTTCGTCACTTTGTATACAAGTCCGCTCTTCTGATCGGTAATCTTGCTTCCCTTGGCCGGTACTTTTGCTGTATCATCTTTACCCGGTGTAGGATTTGGGGTAGGTGTCGGATTCGGATTCGGTGTCGGGGTCGGATCTGGCGTTGTTTTCTTAATCAGAGCGTCTGTTGCCTGTTTCAGTTTTTGCAGAGCTGCATCTACATCTGCCTGTGTTGCGTAAGTATCTTCCAGTACCGCTTTTGCTGCTGTCAGAGCCTGTTCAAAGCTTTTTACGCTGTCATCGGTGTAATCTGCTTTGTTTACTTTTTCTGCCTCAGCAACTGCTGCTGTCAGGTTAGTCTTATCTGTTTTTGCCGGTTCTTCCGTGCTCAGTGCTGCTTTTGCTTTTTTCAGGTTCTCCAGTGCTCTGGCAAAATCTGCTCCTGTTGCACCTTCTTTTTTCAGCAGTTCTTCTGCTTCTTTTACCTGTTTCTGATAGTTTGCAATGCTTCCTTCGCTGTATCCTGTGGTATCAAAGTTCTGATATCCGGTAAGGACTCTTGTCAGCTTGTCTTTTGTTGTTTCCAGCTGTGCTGCAACATTGGTCAGGTTTGTGTATGCCTGGGAATATGCTGCTGCAGTGCTGTCTGCGTTATCCAGTACCTTTTTTGCATTTGCCAGGGCATCTGCAAAGAATGTCCAGGTTTTGCCGGTGTAGTCTTCACTCTTGTAGTTTACATAAGTATTATATACTTTCTGTACATCTGCTTTTCCATAAGCAGCATACAGATTCAGTTCTGCGATAGTTCCGTGTTTTCCGGCATTATCACTTCCTGCATCTTTAATGACGAGTTTCACTTTCTTTGCTTCAATCGGATCAAAGTCTGCAAATTTTTCAGATGCATCATTTGCCCAGGTACCGTCTGTTACAACGGTTGTCTCGGTTCCGTCTGCTTTTGTAACAACGATATCATATTTGAAGATACGGCCGTTTGCACTGTTCTGTCTTGGCAGACAGGAAAGTCTGCTGATCGTCTGAACTTCCGGCAGTGTTACTTCAAAGTAATGATTGTGTGTACCGGAAATGACATCCGGTGTACGCCAGTTTGTATGCCAGAATGTAGTGTCATCTCCGTCGATTGCATTCTGTGCCGATCCTTCGGAACTCTCCTGGCTGCAGGCAGATACTGTCCAGCCCGCTCTGGAAAGAGCATTTCCGCTTTCGGATACGGTGGTCGGATCTGCACTTACCGTCAGTTCGTCTACCAGACCTTTGAAACTATTGGTCTTGCTTCCGATGTACTCAACCGGAAGTACCAGTGTGGCAACTTTCGAACCGGTTGTCTTTGTCTCGTTGTCCAGAGCTGCGGATGATACATATTTATTATTTACATAAAGCTCTGCTTTGTCTTTGTAACCATTGATAGTCAGGTATACCCATTCATCTTTTGGCAGTTCATAGTTAAAGGAATAATCATATCCTTCTCTTGAGAATCCGACTTTTCCGGTATTCTTCTGGACTGCTTTGATCGCATAGGTGTTGAATTTTGTGTTGGTCTCGCAGAGAACCTGCTCACTGTTGTCGCTGGCTGCATCTCTCTTGACCCACATAGAAATGCTGCTTCCTGCTGTCTTTCCGCTTGTCGGTCCGACCATGTCAACCGGAGTCTCTACGTAGCTCTCGCCGCCGTTCAGTTTCAGTGCATTTCCGCTCTTGCCTGCTACTTCTTCTACGTTCTTCTCGCTTACAGAATCATTGTTGTTTCCGGATTCATCGTAAACTTTTTCATCATCGAAGGAGTAATCGATCACATCATTTCCTACAGAATCTGCTTCGTAGTATGGATTTGTGTTCGGTGCAGTATCCACTTTTTCTGCAACGGCACGCATCTCACTGTAAGTCCTGTCGGTTCCTTCGCCCCACATCTTCTCACTTAAGGACGGCAGCGGCTGGAAGAAACGGTCAAAGTCATCGTATTCTGTGATACCGTTTCCGCGTGTACCGATCTGGTCATTCCAGATTGCATAAGTACCGCCGAGTACCTGTTTGTCTCCGGCTCTTAAAACAGTACCGCTGAAATTATTCGGTACCCAGTTGTTGTAAAGGTTCTGGGAATTCAGGTAGTCTGAATAATATCCTGCAGAAGGTACAATGTAAAGGCTTCCTTCCAGGGTATTGATCAGGTCATATCCCAGGTCATACATATTCTTCGGATTTGCATATCCGGTGTTCCAGATGTTCAGCTGTACATCTTTGGATGCAACCGGGGTTTTACCGTTTTTGTTGGAAAGGCTTCCCCACATACGGACGTCACGTCCTGTTCCCTGGATGTACTTGATCATGGAATCAGAGAAGCTTCTGAAATATTCATTTCCGCCGTTTCCGTGGAATTCATCGGTTCCGATATGTACCGTGGTGTCTTTGTCAAATACCGGATCATCACCTTCGAAGTACTGTGCCCATACGGATTTGGCTGCATCCAGTGCACCATCTTTTCGGATGTCCAGTTCCTCGATCAGATATTTATGATTGCCGCCTGCCTCTTTGGTCATAAGGTTCGGGAAGGCTCTTGTGATCGCCAGGGCATGTGCCGGCATATCAAATTCCGGAATGATGTTGACACCCATGGTTCTGCTGTCTTTGATGAAAGAACGGAACTCCTCTTTTGTATAGTATGTATCTTCTGATGTCAGATTTTCAATGTCAGATTCCAGTCGGAAACCTGCATATGCATTCTCTACCGCTTCATCAATCGTAGCGTAATCTTCCAGGAAGATCAGGTTGTCGGACAGGTGCAGATGGAAGTTGTTCATCTTGTACCATGCCATGTTCTTTGCAAATTCCTTTACGGTATTGAAATCAAAAGCTTTTCTTCCGACATCGAGCATAAACCCACGCACTTCGTACTTCGGATAATCTCTTGTGATACCTTTCGGAATCGTTGTTTTGTTCTGTTTTAAAATCTGCAGTGCACTGATCACGCCCCAGTATGCACCGGTTGCTTTTTCTGCTTCGATCTTTACGCTGTCACCGATCGTCATGATATAGCCTTCTTCGTCAAGCCCCTGGTCTGTGCTGTTCAGTGTCAGATAAAAATCACCTTTTTTCACATCGGATTCGCTGCCTTTTACGGTCTGGATATCGTTTCCTGTGATATCTTTGTAATCTTCTGCAAACTGTTTTGCCGTTGCTTCCAGTCCGTCTGCATAAACAATCTTACTGCTGCTCTGGATCACGAAATCACCGGTCTCGCCATGCCACTCCTGCAGTGCCGGGATGACATCCGGTTTTGCATTGGCTCCTTCTGCATCTGTATAACGTCCCGGAACCGTAATGGTAAACTCTGCGGACTGTGCTTTATCTGTGCCGTCTGCATTGCTGATCTGGTAAAATCCTTTTACGGTCTTGGTCTGCAGCGGTTTGTAAACGGTGCCGTCACTTCCGATGATCTGCTCATAATCTGCATCAAACTCTACCGTATATCCTTCCGGAACGGTCGGCATCGGAATCTTTGTCGTATCTGCTGTAACGGTCGGAGCAGTCATAGAATCCGCAATCTTTGCAGCCTGTGTTCTGGTATCTGGAATATCACCTTCGTATACCTGCAGTTCCCATACAGAAATTGCATTCCAGGTAACTCCTGCATTGGTCGGTTCAATCTTTGTAACATTTAACCGCAGGAATTTTCCGGTAACTGCAGTATCCAGTGTGATCTTGTCCGTTATCGTTGCCGGTGCCTGTGTTGCAGTGTATACATTCCTCCAGGTCTGACCATCATCGGATACCTGCAGTGTATAATTAACTGCATTGTTTCGCTGCCAGTTAATAACAAAACTCTTCATGGTCTTTGCTTCGTCCCAGGCAAGCTGTGCCCATGAAGTATTACTCTGATCATGTGACCATCTGGTGTTCATATTGCCATCATTGATCTTTGCAATTCCGTTTCCACTCTCAGAGTTGGACGCTGTTGCCGTTGCACTCAATGCCAGGTTGGTATTCTCTGCTGCATTTGCTGCAAGCGGCGGGAGCTGTACAGAAGCAAGGATCATGCTCGCTGCCATGGCCATAGCACCGATCTGTTTCATTTTTTTCTTAAACATAAACTTCCTCCTCTTAGTTATGTTGTTAAATGTTGCTAAAAACATATTTAATTTTAACATGATTTTTTAAAAAAGTCCACACATCTTATCTAAAACGCATACAAAATGCAGCACAGTTAAAAAAGATAACAAAAAAAGCCCGATAAAATCGGGCTTTTCAGGATGGACCTGAGGGGAATCGAACCCCTGTCCGAAAGCCTATTCATCAAGGCATCTCCCATCACAGTCATTATTTTAACGTTCCCTCAACGGTGCACCTAATGACAGGTTCACAGCCTCAGTAGCTTCATAAGTTCTTCTGCCGCCGCAAAGCTTTGGCCACAGAGTGCCTCACAAGATTTGATGCCGGTTGGGGAAGCTGTGAGCAACCTCCTGCCGACAAGCAGCCCTTAGGCTGCTAACGCGTAATTATCTTCTGCGTTTATATTTAGTTTCCGGTTTACTGTGCGGTCCCGGCCCGCAGATGGCTTCCCTGACTGCAAAACCCCCGTCGAAACCAGTACAAGCCCTGGTTTGTTTGAAGATAATCTTACAGTGCAGTTTATTTTACACCTGAAATTCATTTTTGTAAAGTGTCTTTTTAAAATTTTCACTTTTTATTTTTCTTTGCATCTTTTTATCTCTGTGCGTTTTCCATCTTTACAGATTACGCACCTTAAATTCACGCTCTGCTTCTCTTCGCATATCTTTCTTTGCGATACCCTGTCGTTTGTCGTACAGTTTTTTACCTTTTGCAAGACCGATAGAGACTTTTACCAGACTGCCTTTAAAATATACTTTCAAAGGAACCAGTGTGTATCCTTTTTCTGCGATCTTTCCTTCGATCTTATTGATCTCATAGCGATGCATCAGCAGTTTTTTTACACGCATCGGATCTTTATTAAAAATATTTCCCTTTTCATATGGGCTGATGTGCATACCATAAATAAACACTTCGCCGTTTTCAATACGGACAAAGGATTCTTTTACGCTGCATTTTCCCATTCGCAGGGATTTAACCTCTGTTCCGTGAAGAGAAATCCCTGCCTCATACGTGTCTTCGATAAAATAATCATGATATGCTTTTTTGTTGTTTGCGATCAGTTTTATGGATTCTGCTCCCATATCTTTCCTCCCGTCTCTGACTTATCCCCAAATAGCTGCAGGCACAAAATCAATTGTTGCATTTTCTTTATCAGCATCAAGCACACGTACACGGATGCTCTGACCGAGTTTGTAAACCTTTCCAAGATCTGAGCCGACCATCTCATGGGTATTTTCATTATAATAATACCTGTCATCGTAAAGATTTGCAACATGTATCAGTCCCTCGATGGTATTTGGAAGTTCTACATACATGCCCCAGGATGTAATACTTGAGATTACGCCTTCATATTCTTCACCGATATGCTGCTGCATGTATTCTGCTTTTTTCATTTTATCGGTATCACGCTCTGCCTCATCTGCCCTTCGCTCCGTCTTACTGGAATGTTCTGCCACTTCCGGCAAGATCTCCTGATAATGTGCGATCCGCTCTGCATTTAATCTGCCACGCAGATTTTCCTTGATGATCCGGTGAATCTGCAGATCCGGATACCGACGGATCGGAGAAGTGAAATGCGTGTAATACTTCGCTGCCAGTCCGAAATGTCCGGTACATTCTGTCGAATACCTCGCCTGTTTCATGGAACGCAGGGTCAAACGACTGATCAGTGCCTCTTCCGGTGAATCTGCAACTCTGGAGAGGAGTTTCTGCAGTTCTTTTGGATGGACTTCGTCTTGGACACCTTTCAGTCCATATCCGAAATTGCGGATAAATTCTGCAAGTGCCTGGATTTTTTCCGGATCCGGTGTATCGTGGACACGGTATAAAAACGGAATTTCCTGCCAGAAATATTCGGATGCTACTGTCTCATTTGCAAGCAGCATAAAATCTTCGATAATCTTTGTCGCTGTATTTGCCTCGTATGGTCTGATATCAACCGGTTTTCCTTTTTTATCCAGGATAATCTTTGCTTCCGGAAAATCAAAGTCGATCGAACCGCGTGCATGGCGGTTTTTGCGAAGCAGTTCTGACAGTTCTCTCATCTTTTCAAACATCGGGACAAATTCCTGATATTTTTCGATTTCTTCTGCGTCCTGATCCTCCAGAATCTTCTTCACGCTGGTGTAGGTCATTCGCTGATCCACACAGATCACCGTCTCCGCAATCTGGCTGCCGATCACTTTGCCCTTCTCATCGATGTCCATCAGGCAGCTCAGTGCCAGCCGGTCGCATCCTGCATTTAAAGAACAGATGCCATTTGAGAGCCTTCTCGGAAGCATCGGGATCACCCGATCCACAAGATACACACTTGTTCCGCGTTTCTTTGCCTCCCAGTCCAGTGCACTGTTCTCCTGCACATAATTTGTGACATCTGCGATATGCACGCCCAGATGCCAGATATCTCCATCTTTTTCCAGTGATACAGCATCATCCAGATCCTTGGCATCTTCACCATCGATCGTGACCATCGGTACCTTTCTAAGATCCAGTCTGCCCTGCATATCTGCCTCACTGACCTCATCTTTCACTCGTTCTGCCTGATTGAGCACCTTTTCCGGAAATTCAAACGGAAGATCTTTTGCATAAACAATGGAAAGTACATCCGTCCCCGGATCACTGATATGGCCGATGATCTTTGTGATCCTGCCCTCCGGCTTTTTCTTGCTGCTGCCGTAAGAAGTAATCTCTGCGATCACCTTATGGCCGTTTACCGCACCTTTGGCACACTCCTGCGGGATAAAAATATCCTGAAGGATTTTCTGGTTGTCCGGAATCACAAAGCCAAAATGTTTGCTCTGTTCATAGATGCCAACCACTTCCGTGACCGTATGGGAGATGACCTGTGTGATGCGTCCTTCCTGACGTTTCCCGGTCGTCCCGGAGATCAGAGTCGCCTGAACCACATCTCCGTAAAAAGCATTGCCGATGTTTTCTTCTGAAACATAAATATCATCGTCTCTGCCTTCCACTTCAATAAAACCAAAGCCTTTCGGATGCGTCACAAAGGTTCCGGTAACCGTCTTTTCTTTTGCAATTTTATACTTGCCTCTTTTGGAGATTTCAATCTTGCCCTCTGCCAGAAGTTCATTCAGGACCAGCTCCAGATCCGGCCGTTCTTCTTTTGACACCTGGAGGATGATAGCAAGCTCCTTGATCTTCATCGGTACATATATTTTATCGTTCATCAGGTCTAAAAGAACCTTTTTTCTTTTTTCTAACTGTTTGCTGTCCATGTTACCCTCCTTGTTTATCATGCGGGGAATCGGTGTGCTGTTTTTTCTGACCGGTAACGCTAAAAAACACCCTTGCAGTTACCAACCACAAGAGTGTTTTAACGTGTCATGCGTTCAAAAGAACCTGCCTGTGACAATTCTGCAGGTTTCTTAGAAATTCAGATTCAGAACTATGGAAATTACGATAAATGCGATTGCAAGAAACTTTGTGGATTTCACAAGTGCTCCTTCCATAGAACGGCCTTTGTTCTTTCCCCAGTAAGTATCTGCTGCACCTGCAATAGCTCCCAGCCCTGCGGACTTTCCTTCCTGCATCAATACGATAACGGTCAGTGCGATACAATCCAAAATAAAGAGTATATTGATAACTGTTCTCAAGATTTCCACATTAACACCTCCTATACCAAACAAAAACAGTTTAGCATAGTTTGTATTTCTTTGTCAACTTAAATATGCTCTTCAATACGCAATAATTGGTTATATTTTGCAATTCTTTCGCTGCGGCACGGAGCTCCTGTTTTGATCTGTCCGGCTCCTGTGGCAACTGCGATATCTGCAATCATCGTATCCTCTGTTTCACCGGAACGATGCGAGATGATCGCAGCATACCCGCTCCGTTTTGCAAGTTCGATCGCTTCAAACGCTTCCGTCAGCGTTCCTATCTGATTTACTTTGACCAGGATCGCATTGGCAGCCCCGAGTTTTATGCCTTTTCGCAGACGTCTGGTATTTGTCACAAACAGATCATCACCCACCAGCTGTACTTTCTGCCCCAGTTCTTCCGTCAGGTGTTTCCATCCGATCCAGTCATCTTCAAACAGTCCGTCTTCGATGGAAAAAATCGGATATTTTTCAGTCAGTCTCTTATAATATGCGATCATCTCTTCTGTGGTGCGTTCTTTTCCTTCTCCTTCAAACCGGTAGATTCCCTGTCTTTCATCGTAAAGTTCACTAGCCGCCGCATCCAGTGCGATCATAATATCTTTTTTCATCTGATAACCGCTCTTCTCGACCGCTTCCACAATGATATCCAGAACTTCTTCTGAATTTTTCAGGTTCGGGGCAAATCCGCCCTCGTCTCCAACTCCGGTTGATAACCCCCGGACATCCAGAATCTTTTTCAGTGTGTGGTAAATCTCTGCACACATCTGAAGTCCTTTTGAAAAATTCTCTGCCCCAAACGGCATGATCATAAATTCCTGGAGATCGACGGTATTGGATGCATGGCGTCCCCCGTTTAAAATATTCATCATTGGCACCGGCATCTGATGGGCAAACGTTCCGCCAAGATACTGATACAGCGGCAGATGCAGTGCCTTTGCCGCCGTCTGAGCTACTGCCATTGATATGCCAAGAATTGCATTTGCCCCCAGATTTTCTTTGTTCTCTGTTCCATCTATATGACAGAGTTTTTCATCAATTTTCCGCTGTTCCAGTACATTATCACCAATCACACAGTCTGCCAGGATCGTGTTGACATGTTCTGCGGCACGCCGCACGCCAAGTCCATTGTAACGTCTTTCCTGATCACGGAGTTCTACCGCCTCAAACTGCCCGGTCGAAGCTCCGGACGGCACAGCCGCTCTCCCAACAATATCTCCCTCAGCCAGTACTTCCACTTCTATCGTAGGATTCCCTCTGGAATCCAGAATTTCCCTTGCGTACACATCTTTGATTGCAATGAATTTCTGCATAAAAAAGACACACCTCCTTGTGGATAGTGTGTCCTTTTTGTTTTTCTTTATACATCGCTTTGCATATACAAAGACTGATCTTCAGAAATTATTTGCGTACCAGCAGAGATTTTCCTGTCATTTCAGCCGGCTGCTGCATACCCATCATCTCAATCAGAGTCGGAGCGATGTCTGCCAGGCATCCGCCTTCACGCAGTGTATAGTTCTCGTCATAATTTACCAGAATGAACGGAACCGGGTTGGTTGTATGTGCGGTAAACGGTGCACCTGTTTCGTAGTCGATCAGCTGCTCTGCATTTCCGTGATCCGCACAGATAAACATCTGTCCGCCAACTTCTTTCAGAGCTTCTACGGTCTTACCTACACATTCATCGACTGCTTCCACTGCAGCGATCGCTGCTGCCTGGATACCGGTATGTCCTACCATATCCGGGTTTGCGAAGTTGATGATGATCACATCATATTTTTCAGAACGGATGGCTCCGGTCAACTTGTCGCATACTTCATATGCACTCATCTCCGGTTTCAGATCGTAAGTAGCTACTTTCGGGGATTTTACCAGGATGCGGTCTTCGCCTTTGTTCGGTTCTTCTACTCCGCCGTTGAAGAAGAAGGTAACGTGTGCATATTTCTCTGTCTCGGCGATTCTTGCCTGTGTCATGTTATGTGCTGCCAGGAATTCACCGAAGGTATTTGTGATAGAAACTTTGTGGAATGCTACTTCTTTATTCGGAATCGTCTCATCGTACTCTGTGAAGCATACATAAGTCAGATCCAGTCTCTTTTCTCTTGCGAATCCGTCAAACTCATCTGCACAGAATGCACGGGTGATCTCTCTTGCACGGTCCGGACGGAAATTGAAGAAGATTACAGAATCTTTGTCTTTGATTGTTGCAACCGGTGCTCCGTCTTTCTTAACAACAGCCGGAACTACGAACTCATCGTTCTTTCCGTTGTCGTAAGAATTCTGTACTGCACAGATGCCGCATGCTGCTTCTGCACCTTCGCCTTTTACCATAGCATTGTAAGCCAGCTCTACACGATCCCAGCGGTTGTCACGATCCATTGCATAGTAACGTCCCATAACAGTTGCAACCTGTCCGACGCCGATCTCTTTCATTTTATCAACGAGCTGTTCTACATAGCCTTTGCCTGATGCAGGTGGTGTGTCACGTCCATCCAGGAAGCAATGTACATAAACATTTTCCAGACCTTCTCTTTTTGCCAGCTCAAGCAGTGCGTACAGGTGTGTATTGTGGCTGTGTACACCGCCGTCAGAGAGCAGACCGAACAGATGCAGGGCACTTCCGTTTTCTTTTGCACTCTTTACTGCATGCAGCAGTGCTTCGTTTTTGAAGAAATCTCCATCCTGGATTTCTTTTGTGATTCTGGTCAGTTCCTGGTATACGATACGTCCGGCGCCCATGTTCAAATGTCCGACTTCAGAGTTACCCATCTGTCCATCCGGCAGACCTACTGCCAGACCACTTGCATTGCCTTTTACGAAAGGACACTCAGCCATCAGCTTGTCCATAACCGGAGTTTTCGCCTGTGCTACTGCGTTTCCTTCTACCTTATCATTCAGTCCATATCCATCAAGAATCATCAAAACGGTTGGCTTTTTGCTCATTTTTCCATTTCTCCTTTATATTATAATGATGATGCCGGAGCTTAAAAACCCCGGATTCTTTAACCATATTTGCTTCGCATTTATTCTACATGATTTTCAGGTAGCCGTCAATTCTTTTGATTTTTTATTTTCTGCAAAAAGCAGTAACAAAAAACCTCTGGTATGGCAGTACCAGAGGTTTTCTGTGTTTTAATGAATCTTTATTTTCCCATTTCATTTGTCAGATAACATTATAGCATATGTCATTTTAATTTTCAATATTACTTTTTAATTTTTATTATTTAGTTATATCTTTACTGACGGTTTTCACTCATCTTCTTTCTCTTTAATTACATTCAAACTTGATTACTTTTGCATTATTTTTTTCTTATAAAGTAATACTTTTAGATGCATATTGAACTACATTAGGATCGTGTGTTACAATTACTATAGTTTTCCTCATTTTGTTCAAATCACAAGGTATTTTCATAACTATTTCCCTATTCGTTTTACAGTTATCATTCTATTTTCATATCGTTTCTACCATGATTAATGCAAAAACTTCTGAAATTTCTTTCAATCTCCCTACTCTCCATACACGCGGATCACAGATGACACTTTTTTCACTGCTGTCATCTCTTCAAAGGCTTTCAGGGAATCTTTTACGTGGCGTTCTTTTACTTTTTCGGTGATGACTACAATCTCTGCCAGCTCTCCGATCTTCTTTTTCTGGATGATCTGCTCGATGCTGACTTTGCGGTCGCCGAACACGGCGGTTACGGCTGCCAGGACACCCGGCTCGTTTTCTACCAGCATACGCAGGAAGTATTTGGAACAGATGTCATCCATCGCTTTGATCGGCAGCTGTTTGTAGCAGGTGCAGCTGATCCTGCCGCAGCACTCATATTGGAGGTTTCTGGCAATATCAAAGATATCTCCGACCACCGCACTTGCCGTTGGCAGTTCTCCGGCTCCGCGTCCGTAGAACATGGCATCATCCACGGCATCACCATGTACAAAAACGGCGTTGAAAGAATCATTGACGGATGCCAGTGGATGTCTTTCCGGGATCAGCATCGGATGGACACGTACTTCGATTCCTTCCGGTGTGTTGCGTGCCACGCCGAGAAGTTTGATCACGCTGCCGGTTTCTTTTGCATAGCGGATATCGGATGCGGTGATCTTTGTAATCCCTTCGGTATAAACATCGTCAAAGGTCACACGGGAATTGAAAGCGATCGACGCCATGATCGCTACTTTTCGTCCGGCATCCAGACCTTCGATGTCCGCGGTCGGATCGGCCTCTGCATAGCCAAGCTCTGTCGCCAGTGCCAGGGCTTCTTCG
>OIYH01001680.1_pt1 | contig 12393 bp, 7 predicted proteins | sample 1587911 | NCBI WGS metagenome assembly OIYH01 (sample SAMN03283252) | human gut metagenome | biome: human-associated habitat; material: feces | host: Homo sapiens | place: USA | collected 2013
TTATACCGTCTTTGTCGCTGTAATACTTATCACAGCCGCCGCAGTACCAATACTCAATATTGCCCTCGGCGGCCTTCGTTGCCGCCTTTGCATCGATGTGCTTTAAGTCGGTGTGATTGTTTGAATCAGTCTTTCCGTAAGCCTTGCCGCAGTATTCGCATACCGCTTTTTCGGCGCAGGTCGCATTTCCGCCCGAACAAGCCATTGTTTCAACACCCTTGCAGCCGTCCACGGTGCATTCACGGCTATGCGTGCCGTCGCCGTTCGATGTCCATTCACCGAAGGTGTGCCCGCCGTTTACCGTCACGGTCATTTCGGCGGTGTTGCCTGCCTTGTCGGTGACAATGATTTTCTGTTCGCCGTCCGCAGGAGAGAGAGTAAAGCCGCCGTTTTCATCAAGCGTGACCTTTGTGCCGTTTACGGTAACTGTATCTATATACTTCTCGTCAATTGTAACTGTCTGTGATTCGCAGTAGGTCTTGCCGTTTTCAATGCCGCCGATTACAGGCCGGATATTATCAAGCGTTATGCGGTCGGAGCGAAGATATGTTATATTCATGCTCTCGTCAACAAGCATTGCATAAACAATATATTCTCCGTTAGGCTCTATTAAAAACGGCTCATCATACGCACGGTACACAAGAGAGCCGAGCTCCGTCTCGGAGAGGTCACGATCGGTCACCAAATAAGAGACAAACACGGTTCCGCTGTTATCGGAAGCGTTTATCGTTACCTCCTGCGTATCTTTAAAGAACAGACCGAAGGTCAGCTTGTTTAAGAATTCGCGCCATTTATTTGTGCCTATGATAATTTCGCCCGTGGGTTTTTCAATGTCTTTCCACCGTGCTTTAAGCGTTATATTTTCGGCAGGCATGGTCGTGGGAATTTCCCTGTCCCAACCGATAAAGGTGTAGCCCTCTCTTGTCGGGTCGGCAGGTGCGGTAATTGCCGTGCCGTAGTCCTGCGTGATCGGAGCGATTTCGCTGCCGCCTGCGGTGTCAAAGGTAATTGTATATTTATTCGTGTTCCAAACGGGATAGAGCGTTAAAGCCTCGTTTTTGGTATAAACATCTTCAAAGCTGTACACCTTTTCGCCGCCGTCAACGGTCGCCCAGCCTACTTGCGTGTACCCCGTGCGAGTGAACAAAGCGCCTCGCAGCGTGAGAGCATCGTTATAGAACTTAATATCTGTGACCGCATTGCCCGAGCCGTTTGTGCCGGGCTGATAAGTCACATCCCAAGCGCCCGTGATACGCACATAGGCCTTGCCCGGAAGCTGCTGGGAGATAGCGTTAAACTGCTCTCTGAGTGCGTTGTTCAGCGCGGCAAACTCTTCATTTGTCAGCGTGTTGTCACCCGCCAGATAGCGCTGATACAGTTCCTGCATTTCAGCGGAAAGCTGCGGAATAACAGCCTCTGTGGCATCCTGTGCCGAAGAGCCCGTGAACAGCCGCGCACCGTCTCCCATTGCCAGATAGCCGATATCTTGATCCCGCAGCGTAATGGCCTGCGGATCGCCCGTTACGGTAAGCGAGCCGCTGTCTACGGTAAGATAGTACGCCGTGAGCCCGTCCGTCATGGTGACGCTGCCGCCGCCATACTGGGTGTATTCGCTGAGCGTCAGTGCGCCGTTCAGCGTCAGCGAGCCGTTGCCGAGAATGGAAAGGGTGTTCCTGCTCTTGCTAATTCCGTTCAGGCTTTCGACGGTATTCTTTCCGTCCGCCGTGATAAAGAGCGGGTTGCTCTTTCCGATATACTTTTCGCTCAAGCGCACAGAGGTCAGGTCGGCATTCTTGAGCTTCAGATTCGGGAAAACACAACCGTATCTTTCAAGCCTGCCGGTCGAATAAATTTCCAAAATATCCTTGCCTGTCAGATCCACTGAATCCCTAAGTGTACTAAAGTTCTTGCCCTTAGGCAGAACAAAGGACGCAGTTCCGTCGCCGAAAATATCGGTATAATTGTCCGGCGTGACCTCCACCGCACCGTCGCCCCGATCCAAAAACAGACCGAAGCCGCCCCATAAAGCGGTAAGTGCCGAAACATCTGCGGGAACGGTATCGCCGGGCTTGTAGAAGTTTGAATTTTCGTCTACCCACCATAGCTGTGCATCTGCCGAAATGCCGTCCGGGCGGGGCAGTCCCTCGGCAGAGGGAGCTTTGAAGCTCTCGCCCTTTTTCACGATAATATTGATCCAGTTCTGCTGCTCGCCGGGCATATAACCGGCCATGATCAACGCAACCGCCTTCAGGCTGTCGGCGGCAAGATCTGTCGGCAGTTCAAGGACGGGGCGGAAACCAATGTCCCGCTCCGGAAGGGTTGGCCTTGCCCAAAATGTAGCCTGTGCAGCGAAGTGTCCACCACGAGATAGATACATTCCCTCGACATTCCCAGTACCTATATCCTGGCCGAAAGAGCGCATTTTATACCAGTTTTTGATATAATCGGCTGACTTCTGATAGATCGTATCCCATTCATTGTCAATTGGTGCAAGACCAGAGCCTTCTCCTTCATTACGGTGATGGTCTCCAACAGATGGGGCGCGGAGCGTATAGTTCACGTTACTCGCTGTATAGGTCTGGCCATAAATCAGGTTCATTTCTGCCAACGTCTCCCGCTGCAAAGAACATTTCACGTTATAGTCCGCAATAAAAAGGCTGTGCTCGTAGGGCTGCTTGGCGGTATCGGTTTCATTTCCCATCGAATAAGCGTCCACCGTACCCACATAGGTAAAAGGCACATAATGAAGTGTGCTGTCCGGCAGAGCGCTGTTTAACGTTCCGGGAATATTCACCGCCGAAAGGTCGAAATAGTATCTGCCACCGGGGGCGAGGGTAAACTGCTCGCCAGGCTGATTTTCCACCGTCAGCGCAATGTCTGTGAAATTACTTGCGTAATCGGTATTATAATCGCCGTTATACTGTTCATTGAATACCTTCAGGGTATAGTCGCCCGGTGCAAGGTCGGACGGGATTTTGATTTCAACCGTTCCGCTTTCGGCAGTAGGCTGTGCTACTCTGCTGTAATACTGTGTGCCGCTGTTATCCGCAATGATAGCGGAAATATATTCATTTATCCCTGTGGTCGCCCCGGTGTAATGCAGCGTAACGGTATCGTCGGGGGCGGCGTTGACAGCTTTTTCCGTTACGGCAAAATTGCGGCTACTATCTAAAAGGGTCAATTTCCACTCATTGCCGCTGTATTCGGAAATCGGGGTCAGCCCTCCTTCGGGCTTTCCGCCCACGGCAGCAGATGCAAAAAGGACAGAGTTCAGATTTAGGTTAAAAGCGGGACGAACAGTCCGATGATTATTTTTCTTGCGGATAGAGGCCCCAGAGTATTGGACAGAACCATCACTACTCACGATGGCGACATAAAAAGTCTTGGAGCCGGGAGAGCGCAGGTACCAACTGCTTGTCACCCAATTCGGATGCGCAGGATCCAAGGCACGCAGATCGTTGTTTACCGCAATAGCCTCTTTTGTGGAAAGCGGCCAAAATACAGCGTTATCCACCTGCCCTCCCGCTACACAGTCGGTATTTTCTCCGTTGTAACTTCCGCTTGTAAGCGTCCGTTTCTTTACGGCAGCATTTTCTTCTGTCGTCAGCTTCCCGGCAAGCGCGTCTATCGCGGTTTTCAAATTACTCGGTGCGTATTCGTTGTATAATATGATATCGGCAAATGGTATAACTCCCATAGCGCCTGCCGCAAGCAGGGTCATATCCCCCTGTGCGCCGGCAACACCGTTTCCGTCATAACCGATAACTCGCCATGCGGCAGGCTTATTTTCTTGATTTTGCCCGAAATACACGATAGGTGCACTCGCTGTGTTTACGGTTTTATTCAGTGCGTCTGCGCCAAGCTGTATCGTCTTTTGCAAACGCAAGCTCAGTGTGCTTTCCTTCTGAATATTGTAATCTGCCAGCGTGCGCCCGTTCTCAAGCTCTTTTTCGCCGAAAAACAGTCTTTGCGCATCGGGAGAAAAGCCCGTTTTATCCCGAATTTTCTCCTTGACCTCGTCAATGCTGTCGCCCGACACAACTTCGAGCGTTAAATTTGCCTGACCGACAATTTTCAAGTCAATGTAAATCTCAATTGCACTTGCCATCATCGGCACAAAGCTCATCACTATACAAAAGGCGAGCAGGATACTAAGTATTCGTTTTTTCATTTCTTGCTACCTCCGTTATGTAAACTTAATCAAGAGCGGTTATTGTGATTGTGCCTTTGAAGCTCTCGAGACGGGTATTGTATGCCGACTGTTCAAACATGAAGTACAGCGTTATATCCTCGTCCGAGGCGTCGTAAATTCTGGTGAAATTAAAGGAATGTTGGTCGTTTGTCTGCGCTATTTTTGTGCCGTCACGTTTTATGCGTGTAACCTCACGGCAAAGGTCGTCGTCATAGCCGTCTGTCATCTGGATGGAGTAATTACCGCTGTTGTTGGACTCGTTTGATACCACCTGGAGAGAGCCGCTTATGGTGACGCTGTAAACATGACCTTTTTTGAGCGTAATCTTATCAAGATAAGTGGATATCAGGTCTCCGCTGTTTACCTTTTCATAGACGCTTAAAGCTGCGTTGCCGTTATTGAGAAATACTCTCGGAATTCTTGTTTCTGCATAAAAATAGCCCGGGCAGCTGCCGTTCTGACCTGCATCACCCTTGTCGCCTTTATCACCTTTATCTCCTTTGTCGCCTTTTTCGCCTTTGTCGCCCTTTTCGCCGTCAACACCGTCTGTGCCGTCAATGCCTGCGGCTTTTACGGCTGTGTCGATTTCTCCGAACCACCAGTTGCCGTTTTCGCCGATAAAAGGTGTTTTTCCGTCCTTGCCGTCAGAGCCGTTTTGCCCGTTTATTCCGTCTTTTCCATTCTTGCCGTCTTTTCCGTTTATACCGTCGGCTCCGTCCTTGCCGTCAAGACCTTTTAAAACCGAAAGGTCGTAAAGGTTCAGCCATATTTCATCGCCGACATAACGCCATTGCAGGATATTTTCGCTTACGCGAAATTCCGGAGTTTTTCCGTTAATGCCGTCTCTGCCGTTCTGTCCGGCGGGGCCCTCTATATCGGCTATCGCAACGAGATTCTGCCACTCGTCACCCTCATATCGCCACTGTATGTGGGTTTCGGTTCGCTGCACCTCTATGTTTTTGGCATTAATGCCGTCCTTGCCGTCTGCTCCGTCTTTACCGTCGGCACCGTCAATTCCGTTAATGCCGTCTTTGCCGTCAAGACCGTTTTTTCCGTCGGTGCCGTTTTTACCGTCAAGACCGTTAATGCCGTCTTTTCCGTTCTCGCCGTCTTTTCCGTTCTTACCGTCTTTCCCGTCAACTCCGTTAATTCCGTCCTTGCCGTTTTCTCCGGCAGCACCTCGCAGCTCGGTAAGCGCCACAAGGTCGCGCCAGTCGGCTTCATCGCTGTATTTCCACTGAACCGCCGTGCCGCTATTGCGCACCTCCGGCAACACGGCACCGGTTTTTTTCGCTTTGCCGCATCCTGCGACAAAAACAATGAAAAGCACCAAAAGCATACCTGTGAGCAGTTTTTTCCCTGTTCTCATCTTCTCTCCTCCGTTTCGCCGTCCGCAGACAGTTTAAAATCATATTTCATTTCAAGCATGGCAAACAGCTTATGCATAACCGTAACGGCAAGCTCCCGAATATCAATCGAGCCGATAAAAGCAAGCACCTTTGCCTGTTCTTCCTCCGGTACACGATATACTCTCATTGATGCCACCAGAAACCTGCTGAGCTTGCGCTCCAACGGGAAATGAATATCACATTTGCGAGCCATATAGTTACGCATAAGTCCTGCCGTGCCGATTTCCATTTCGTAAAAGTCACTTTCGCTGTAATCGGGGAAATTTGCTCCGAAAATCTGCTTTAATTCCGCCGTGGTGTGCAGATAGATGAATTCCGCCGTGTCGGGCTGAGAATATGCTTCAATATAGATTTCTCGCAGGTTCTCGTTAAGCTCCGTTAGCGTGAGCTGAAGAGATGTTTCCACCGCATAGGCGTATACGGGCGGCAGCTTTTTGTCCGCAATGCTCCTCGCCACGTCAAATTGACCGCCGAACATCGATTCGGTCAAATCCAGCAAGATTTTGTCCTTGGTCGGAAACAGATTTAAATAGCTGCCCCTTGCGACGCCTGCTTCCTCGACTATTCGACTGACGGAGGTGCTTTTGTAGCCCTCCTCCAAAAACAACCGAACGCACGCCGTTAAGATTTTTCTTTTTGTTTCACTGCTGTTTCTACGCAAATATATCACCTGTTTATAATATTATTAGTATGTATACCAATAATATCATATAGCATACAAAAAAGCAAGACAATGTTGATTATTATCCCGTTATGAGTAGGTTTTGCTTAAAATAAACGGTTTTTCATATAATAATGCACTTAACCCCTCGGATAATGCAGACGCATATCCGAGGGGTCTAAGCCGTTTCTGTATCAAATTATATTGTTTTGAGGTGCTTTACGAGGGCTCAGCTGCTTGATTATATAAAATAAGATGCGGGAGATTTGCCGTTATTCGCATTCGCATATACTTTTTCTTGTGTGCAAAATCGAAGAGGGCGTTACCGAAAATTCGTCAAGCCCCCATTTGCAAAGCAAGGGAATAAGACGTGTATCGGCTGCCGCTTCTCCGCACATTCCGACGGGGATGCCTGCCTTTTTGGCGTTTTTGATTGTCGCTTCGATAAGGCGCAGAACCGCAGGCTGAATCGGGTCATACAGCTTTGAAACAGCGGCGTTTCCTCTGTCAACAGCCATGGTGTAGCCCGTCAGGTCGTTTGTGCCGATGGAAAAGAAATCAACCTCTTTTGCAAGCAAATCGGAAATTATTGCCGCCGACGGAGTTTCTATCATAACGCCCACGGGAATGTCGGCGAATTTAAGACCCTCATTTTTAAGCTCATCTTTGCACTCTTCGATAAGGGCTTTTGCTCTGCGAACCTCGTCAAGTGTCGTTACAAGCGGAAGCATAACCTTTATGTTTCCGAAAACCGCTGCGCGGAGAATTGCACGAAGCTGAATTTTGAAAATTTTAGGGTTGTCAAGGCAGTATCTTATCGCGCGGTGCCCGAGAAACGGGTTGTCCTCTTTTTCGATTTTAAGGTAATCTATCGCTTTATCTCCGCCTATATCGAGTGTGCGAATGATAACCTCCTTGCCGTCCGTTATCTTTGCGACGGTTGAATATGCTTCGTACTGCTCCTGCTCCGTGGGAAGAGAGGCTCTGTCCATAAACAGAAATTCCGTTCTGAAGAGGCCTATGCCCTCGCCGCCGTTTTGCAATACGTTCTGTGCGTCCTCAGCCTTGCCGATGTTGCCGTACACATGCTTTTTTACGCCGGATTTTGTAACGGTTTCTTTTGAGAAGTATTCGTTGAGGCTTTCTTTTTCCTTCAGATATGCCGCCTGCTTGGTTTTGTATTCTTCAAGCTCTTCCTCTGTGGGGTCGGTAAATACTTTTCCCTTGAAGCCGTCTGCAATAATCATATCGCCGTCCGAGATTTTTTCAACCGCATTGACGACCGACAAAACGGCGGGTATGCCCATGGCACGGGCGAGTATTGCGCTGTGACTCGTAACGCCGCCGACCTCGGTGATAATCGCGGAAACATTTTCCCTGTTTATTTGTGACGTCATGGACGGGGTGAAATCCTTGGCGATGAGAACAGAGCCCTTCGGTACGGATGAAATATCCACACTTTTTACACCCAGAAGAATGCGCAAAAGGCTGTCTCTTATATCCTTTACATCCGAGGCGCGTTGGCGCGTAAGCTCGTCGTCAACGCCGGAGAACATATTGATAAACATTGTGCATATGCTGTCAACCGCCGCTTCGGCAACAGAGCCGTTGTCGATTGCTTCTTCCATCTGTGCGAGCATAAACGGGTCCTCAAGCATAACAAGATGTCCCTCGAGTATCTCCGCCTCTTTATTTCCTGCATTCTTTTTAAGCTCCGCCACAAGTGATTTTGTTTCGTCGGAAAAGTCGGCGACTGCCGAGTGCAGACGCTTTTTTTGATGATCCGAATCGGTAAATTTTACGGATGAATAGTCAAGGTTTGTGTCCCTTATAACAACGGCCTTGCCGATTCCGAAGCCTTGAGATGCGCCGATTCCTTTAAGCATTAAACCCACCCTTTCATTAAGCCGCGGCAATATTATTCTTCGCCGAAGCCCGATGTGATAAGCTCTTCGGCTTTTTTGAGCATTTCGTTTTCGTCTGCGCCGCTGCACTCTACGGTGATTTCGCTTCCGCATTTGATGCAGCCTGCCATTATATTCATAATGCTCTTGCCGTTGATCCTTTTACCTCCGAAAACAATGTCAACTTCCGAAGAGAATTTAGACATTTCCGTTACAAAGGTGTTTGCCGGACGCATATGAAGTCCCATTTTATTAGTGATTGTAAAAGTTTTCTGTACCATAATAATTCTCCTTATGTTTGATACCTGCCGAGAGGATGATGCCCCTCGGCACGGTTTTTGATTGTTTGTTATACGGATTCTTTACGATTCTTTTTAAGAAGACCGAGCATCAGTGCTCCGACAACCGAGCCTGCAATAAGGGCTACGATATAGAGAAGAGGATGGTCGCATACTATAAATGTGAAGATTCCGCCGTGAGGTGCGGGGCATGTAACGTTGAACAGTGATGTAAGAGCACCTGCGACAGCAGAGCCTACTAAGCATGAGGGGATAACTCTGACCGGGTCGGAAGCGGCGTAGGGGATAGCACCCTCCGTAATGAAGCACAGACCCATAAGATAGTTTACGGGACCTGATTTGATTTCTTCCGCTGTCCACTTCTTCTTGTTGAAGGTTGTCGAAAGTGCGATTGCAATCGGGGGAACCATACCGCCTATCATAACAGCCGCCATAATCCATGTGTTGCCGTCGGCTATTGCAGCCGTGCCGAAAACATAAGCCGCCTTGTTGAACGGGCCGCCCATATCCGTTGCCATCATTGCCGCAAGTACTATGGAAAGGAGTATTTTGCTTGTATCGCCGAGCGACGAGAGGAACGAGGAAAGACCGGAGTTGACAACGCCTATAACGGGGTTTACAAGACACATAAGAAGGCCCATGATAAGCGTGCCGAAAAGAGGATAGATAAATACGGGCTTTATTCCGTCCATTGATTTCGGAAGCCAAGAAAATGCCTTTTTGAGGAGATTTACAATAATACCGGCAAGGAAACCTGCGAGCAGAGCCCCGAGAAAGCCCGACACCGCTTTGTCGTCTCCGGTAAGGCTTTGGTTTTCAATCAGCGAGCTGAAGGTGTAACCGTTTGCCGCAAATACGCCGCCTATCATACCGGGCAAAAGACCCGGCCTGTCGGCAACGGACGATGCGATATAAGCCGAAAGAATGGGGAGCATAAGCGCAAATGCCGCTTTGCCTATCCAGAACACAATTGCCGCAACGGGACTTGTGAAGCCGAAGGTTCCGCCGACATCGGCATTGCCTGCAAGCGTATCGAACAGGAATCCGAGAGCTATGAGAACTCCGCCGCCGACAACGAACGGGAGCATATGCGAAACACCGTTCATGAGATGCTTATAAAGTTTGTGCCAGCCGCTTTCCTTTTCGTCGTCATCAATAGGCTGCTTTTCACTTTCGTCGGCGTGATATATCGCGGCTTTTCCGTCAACGATTCTTTTGATAAGCTCCTCGGGCTTGTTTATGCCGTTTGAAACCGAGGTCTTTACAACGGGCTTGCCGTCGAAACGTGCCATTTCGACGTTTTTATCTGCGGCAACGATTATTCCGTCGCATTCTTCGATTTCCTTTTTTGTGAGCACGTTTTTAGCACCGCCGGAGCCGTTGGTTTCGGCTTTGAGCGGATAACCTAATTTTTCGCCCGCTTTTTCAAGTGCCTCTGCCGCCATATAGGTATGCGCTATGCCCGTCGGACAGGCTGTAACTGCGAGTATTCTGTAACCCTTCGGCTTTACTTCGGGTTTTACCGCTTCCTCGGGGTATTTCTCCGCTTCCTTTTTGTCGATTATTTCTAAAAATTCGTCCGTTGTTTTTGCGCCCCGTAGAGCCGCGCAAAATTCCGGTTCCATAAGCATTACCATAAGACGGGAGAGTATTTCGAGATGTAAATCTCCGTCAACGGGAGCGGCAATCATAAACAAAATGTCCGAGGGCTTGGAGTCGGGAGCACCGTAATCAACGCCGTTCGGAACCGTTATCGCCGAAAGACCGGGAGTCTTTACGCTGTCCGATTTTGCGTGCGGAACGGCAATTCCTTCTCCGATTGCGGTCGAGCCCTGAGCCTCTCTTGCAAGGATAGCCTCCTTGTACGCCGCCTTGTCGGCAAGATTTCCTGCCTTTTCGTGCAGGGAAATCAGCTTGTCGATTGCCTCTTCCTTGTCGGTGAGAGAAACATTAAGAGCAATCGCATCCTTTTTTAATAAGTCGATGATTTTCATAAGTATTCCTCCTTATTTATACTCCGCGTTAAAGACGCGTTCAATTTCTTCACGGGTTGCAAGCTTTTCTGAAAAGGCCGTTGCGTTTCCGCACGCCGAGCCGAGTCTTAAAGCGTAGGAATAGTCGGCGGTCTTGATATATCCTGCCGTAAAGCCTGCTACCATACTGTCTCCGCAACCGACGGAGTTTATGAGCTTGCCCTTTGCGTTGCCTATTTTGTGGACGCTTCCGTTTTCGTCCGTAAGCATTGCGCCGTCCTTTGCCATTGAAACAAGCACGTTTCTAGCACCCATTTCCTGAAGCTTTTTCGAATATTTTACAATGTCATCGTCGCTTTTAATTTGGACCGAGAACAGGTCGCCGAGCTCGTGATGATTCGGCTTTATTAAAAACGGTTTGTATTTGAGTACGTTTTTGAGCAAATCGCCCGTTGCGTCAACCACGCAGTTTATATTTCTGTCGCCGACTCTCTCAAGTATTTGCTCGTAAATGTCATCGGGGAGGGTATTCGGGATAGAGCCTGCGAGGATAAGATAATCTCCGCTCTTTATGCCGTCAAGCTTTCTTAAAAAGCTATGCATATCCTCTTTTGTGATTTCGGGGCCGCAGGCGTTCAAATCAATTTCCTTGTCGGCCTTGATTTTGACGTTTATTCTCGTATCGCCGTTTTTAAGATGATTAAAGTCGCAGCTGATATTGTCGTTTTTGAGCATTTCTTCAAGCTTTTTTCCGGTAAAGCCTCCGAGAAAGCCGAGTGCCGTGTTGGGAATCCCGAGCTGTGTGAGTATGACCGACACGTTGATGCCTTTTCCGCCGTAATAGATTTCTTCGCCGTCCGTGCGGTTTATGTCGTCGGTTCTGAGAGCTTTGAGCTTCATCACATAGTCGAGAGCCGGATTCAGAGTAACGGTGTAAACCATTAAGCAGTTACCTCCTTCACTACCGTTTTTGATTTAAGCTGTTCGTCATCGCATTTGTCGCAGACTATACACGCCGCAGCAACCGGTGAAAATGATACCGCCGAAACTTTTCCGAACTTTGTGTGGTCGCAAAGCACATAGGTTACAAAGCTTCGCTCAATGGCAACGGCTTTCAGCATTGCCTCCTCGGTGTCCGGGGTTGTAAAGCCTTGCTTTTCGCTGACTCCGTTTGTTCCGATGAACGCTTTTGAAAAGTTATATTTCTGAAGATTTGAAGCGGCTACTAAGCCTATGATTGCCTCGGTTGTGCTTTTTAATTCACCGCCGATAACAAAAACCTTGCAGCCATTGGCCGTCAGCTCCTTTGCGTGAGCGATTCCGTTGGTTACAAAGGTCGCTTTGGAAGAGGAAATATATTTGGTCATAAGAAAGGTGGTCGTGCCTGCGTCGATAAAAACGAAATCATCATCATTTATCTGCGATGCGGCATATTTTGCTATTGCTTCCTTTTCGTTTATGTTCATCAGCGATTTTTTGTTGAAATCCTCCTCGTTGTGGAGAAATTCCTGCCCGAGAACAGTCGCTCCGCCGTGAACCTTGTTTATTTTCCCGAGCTGGGAAAGAGCCAAAAGGTCACGCCTTATCGTAGATTCGCTTGTTTCGAATTTTTCGGCAAGCTTTGAAACGGTAACCGAGCCGTTCTGACGCAGAATTTCAAGTATCTGCGCTCTTCTGTCGGTTGTAAGCATATTCACACCTCCGATATCTCTGTTGTGCCTTAATTATACAGAAACGTTCAAATACAGTCAATATCGCGCAATAAAATTCAGCGTTTGTGCTTATAGTGTGCCCATTTTGTTATCTAATATGCAATATTATTGAACCGCAAATGCGCACTTTTGCACGTTTTAAATTTTTCAATCATAAAAATACGCATCGGATAACATAAAAAAATCCGCCCGAAAGGCGGACGACATCAGTCATAAATTCCGTTAGCAGACGGAAAAACAGCC
>OIYH01001681.1_pt1 | contig 12392 bp, 9 predicted proteins | sample 1587911 | NCBI WGS metagenome assembly OIYH01 (sample SAMN03283252) | human gut metagenome | biome: human-associated habitat; material: feces | host: Homo sapiens | place: USA | collected 2013
GTTTTCTCTGTCCGTTTTTGTGGACTATCAACTAATTCTTTAAAAAGAGCGTTTAGAAAAAATATACGATGCCCTAGGAGGTGAGTTTGCATATCGAACAATTGATGAGATATCAGAATATTTAGCAATCAATACTAAACTATATGGGGATGATCTTACGCTGGTTTATAAGTTTGTTGATGAACAGATAAATCAGAAAATTATGCCTAAATTACATGGATCGAAAGCACAGCTACTTCCTAAACTAAATGCACTTGAGGAGATTGTGAATTCTTCAAGTTATCCTCTAGTCACAAAGAAAATTGATGAGATGAAGAATAACTTGAAGAAAGGGTATGCTTCATTTATAGGCGATTAAATATGACTGATAGAATGATTAAATCTTTCTGCTGGAAGGCAGATGGAAGAATATTATTTAAAATTGAATCCATATACCACCATCTGGAAAATGATAGTCAGAAAGAAAATATCAAGACTGAAAATGGAATCATTGAGATAAACTGTGTCGAAGAAAGCGATATGTGCTTTTTGTCAAATAACATGACATTACAACTGATTGATAATACACCTTATTGGGTTTCCTTCAGTCATGAAAAAAGACTCTTTGATAGCAAATCACTTCAGCAGCTGATAAGTAATTCTGGAATTGATGGACGTGGTATCTTTAATAGCCAGAATTATGTTGGTGATCTAGACATCGGAATCAGTGATTTTGTGGTCGCTGTAAAAAGTAAAAAAATCAATTATGATAAGGATTTTACTTTCCTAAGAAATGAAATATCATCATTTTGTAGTGACTTATTGAGTAGGAGTTCATCATATTATACCGAGCATTTTTCAAAGGCTTCAGCAGAACATACAGAGAAATTGAACTACTCGGAAATTGCTTATCTTAGGGATGCATTGTCACCAGATAAATTCCCACATTGGATTGATTATTTTCTTACTCATGCAGAGCATAGTTATGAAATGCATAGAAAAAATGTAAATCTATCTGAGGCAGATGAAGTAGAGAGTGACAGGTATTTAGATGCATTACAGTCAGATAATTTATTTCGAACCACAAAGGTGGTTGGCAATGCAGGACGGTTGGGATATGCGCCAATTGAAGTTGATGTAGATGTGTTAGAAGAATCATATGATACTAAAGAAAATCAATTTGTGAAATTTTTTGTATTTTACGTAAGAGACTTTTTAACAGATTGTCTTGAAGTGATATCTCAGGATAATTTTAAACTGAAGAATGAATTAGAAAAGATGTGCCGGATATTAGATGAAAAAACGGAACATCCATTTTGGAATAGAATTTCTGACTTAGATAGCATACCATTCAATTCACAAGTACTTCAAAAGAAGTATCCTTACAATTTAATATTTCAGACTTATAATGAAATGCAGTTTTCTTCTGAGATTAGTATGGGAGACGCTGACAAATCGTATGCCGTTGGACAAAAGGATGCGCCAATGTTGTATCAGTACTGGGTCTTTATAACTCTATTCAACCATTTGAGAGAAAAGTATCACGATAGATATATAACTAGTGATTGGATTTCATATGATGGAAAAAACTTAACTTTCACTCTTAGAGAAGGTAGAAAAAGTTTTGCAAAGTTTGAAGTAAGTGAGAATAAAGAATTGCATTTATTATATAACAAAACATATAACAAATCTCAATCGATTTGGCAGGGAAGATCCTATTCGCATGAGTTAAAACCAGATATCTCTTTGGAACTATTTCATGAGGGAAATCTAGTTGCTATCATTCATTTTGATGCAAAATATAGACTTCCGATTAATGGTTCTGATAAACCAGATGATATTAATAAAATGCATGCATATAAAGATGGAATTATGGGAACGGTTGGAGCGTATGCGTTATGTTTAGCAGAACATGAAGTAATTTATAAAGAGGAAGAGCAAGGATTTAATTCAGATGATTTGTTCCCATCTGTAGGAGCCTTTCCTCTTACGTTGAATCCAAAAACTTTAAATCAGCAAATAAGTAGTATCCAAAGAGTTGTAGATTCATTTTGCAACCTAGAAATACGTTCGGATACTAATGAATTTTTTAAAGATAGAATGCAGCGTTATCATGCTTTGTTGAGAAATATGATGAAGGTAGAGGAAACAGATGACTAATTTTATTGATTTATTTTGTGGTGCAGGTGGCTTTTCGACTGGTTTAGAGATGGCAGGATTTAGATGTATTGGAGGTATTGATAATGTTGAAAAAATTGTCAGTACACATGCATTAAATCATAAATTTTCGAAATCTATTTGTGGAGATATAAGAGACATTTCTCCGGCAGAATTTGAGAAAGAATTAAATGGACAGAAGGTTGATATAATTATTGGTGGCCCTCCGTGCCCTACATTTTCAACAATCGGTGATGCAAAGATACGATCTGTGACAGGAAAACCTACCAGAGAAGATCCACGTAATGAACTCTTTATGACATATCTAAAATATGTTGATTACTTCAGACCAGAGATTTTTGTAATTGAAAATGTCCCCAACTTTATTACTAAGTATAAAGGTGAAATTTTCAAGAAGACTGTCGAAATTATTGAAAGTATTGGAAAGAATGATAGAGAAGATGGCGTATACGTAGTTGAACCTGTACAAGTACTGAATGCAGTTTATTATGGAGTGCCACAGACTCGTAAGAGAATGATTTTGGTTGCTCATAAAAAACATGGCGTAAAATATCATTATCCGGAACAGACACATTATTACGATCAAACTGATGAGAAAGCAAAAACACTTAAGCATTTCGTGACAGTTGGAGATGCAATATGTGATTTACCTGTTATCACAGATAATTGGAGAGTATCAGAGGTAGAGTATTCAAAGTTTGACGACTTGTCTGAATATGAAAAACTGATGCGAGAGAATAATCCTGGAAAAACGGTAAAAAACAATATTTGCCGAATGAGTAATGATAGAGCAAAGCGTGTCTTTCCACATATGTCTCAGGGAAGCAAGTATATGGATCTTCCTCCAGAAGTACGTCAGATTCTGCCGTTTAGAGAAGATATCTTTAAGGATAGGTTAAAGAGACTTATGGAGGATCAGCCATCTTGGACCGTATTAGCACACATTGGAATGGATGGATACATGTATATTCATCCTACAGAAAATCGTACATTATCTGTACGAGAGGCTGCTAGAATCCAATCTTTCCCAGATGATTTTGAATTTGTAGGTAATCAGCAGGATACATATGTACAAGTTGGAAATGCAGTACCTCCGTTATTGGGAAAAGCAATTGGCCAAAGTATTAAACAATATTTAGAGGATTTGAAGTAACTAATAGAAAATATCATTCATTGTTTTTTTAATTTTCTAAATTATTTGTAACGTTGCATGTGAAATATCCATTACAAATCAATGGTTATAAGACTGTAAAGAAAAGATGAACTAGTATACTGTTACGATGACTGACTAATGTGCAGAAATAGCAAATGTACTTTGCTGAATGCATACTATTTCTAAAGGAATGATTGAATTATAAGATATGCTACTAGTGTTTCGAGTAATTTTAATGAAGAATATGTTCTATCTATTTGTTGAGAACAGTTAATAGTTGATAAATATTCTGTTTTGGCTTGTTTAGAAATATGATATTTATATATCTTGATGTCAGAAAGCTTCCAGATGTAATTGTTATTAAAGATTCTATATTACTATTTGTAAAGGAAAAATAAAACCTTAGAATCTTTTTGTAAAGTAAAAGAACATTTCAGATGTTGATCGTATTGTATTTTTAAAGAAAAATCATTTAGTTAGGAATTATTTTGTTCAATCAATAGAGAATAGTGTTTTAGCGATTCACCAAATACCTTATAAAAAACATTTGTTTCAGAGTATATATTATGTGAAGACCTTTGATTGAGTAGTTATGGAGCAAAAAATAATAGAAATATTCATTTAATGAGAGTTGATTTACAGAATAGTACTTCAAAGAAATATTTCGGAATAAAATGTAATTAGGAAGAAATGGAGGATTTATATGCCAATAGGAGCAAGAAAACTGACTAACAGTTCTGATGAAACACCAATTTCTAATTTGTTTTCAGGAGATTTGGTATTTGGAATACCTTATTTCCAGAGAGCTTATAAATGGAGCATTAAAAATATTGAGAGATTTGAAACAGACTTAGAAAACTTACTTGATTATGAAGATACTTCACATTTCTTAGGCGCAATTATTGTGTTTGGAAAATCTACTAGTCCTTCAGAGTCAAGCTACTATGAAGTGATTGATGGTCAGCAAAGATTAACTACGTGTTATTTATCATTAATTGCATTAGCAAAAACATTTTTAGAACATGGAATGCTAGATGATGCGTTAGGTTTATATCAGAGATATTTAGTTGTGTTGCATAAGACTAACTATATAACCAATGCTAAATTAATATGTTGTAAAGAAGATAGAGCTGGAATTAATGCTGTCTTTCATGATTTAACTGCGAATAGTGAGTTTTTGCATAGCATCCAGGGAAGCAATGAATATAAACCGATGCCTGATACAGGAAATCCCAAAGGAAAGGTGTGGAATAATTATTCATTACTGTGTAAATTCTTTGAGAAGAAATATCAAGAAAACGAAAAAATAGGGGAAGGACAAGGGGCTCAAATATTGCAAGCTTTGTATACAAAGTTAGTAGAATATATGAGTGTTGTTCAGATTGTCGTTAAAGATCCAACTGATGGACCGAAAATCTTTGATAGTCTTAATTCAAAGCAAGAACCGATGACAATTGGCGATCTAGTAAGAAATGAAATCTTCTCACGATTGACAGACCAAGAAGATGATGAAATCGACATTTTGGACCGCGATTATTGGCATCCTTTTTACGAGAAATTTAAACAAAAAGATAATGCGCAATTTGATAAAGTATTTGAACAATATTTTTTTCCTTATGTATTAACATTAGATCATAACGTTAAAAAAGCAGATGCATTTAACTTTCTACGAGATAGATGGGCATCAGAAGATAACCCAAAAAAGATTATTGAGGAATTATCAAAATATCAAGACATCTTTTTAGATTTACACTATGGAACTAAATTAACAAAAGTAGATTCTAACCTAGAAAAGCAGATATATAATTTGGCTCTAATGGATAGTCCGACATCTGTATACCCTTTCATCATGCATGTGATTGGAGCGGTAAAGGAAGAAGTATTATCATCTGAAAATGCTCAACAAATATTAGAAAAAATTGAATCTTTTCTAGTAAGAAGAGTAGTTTGCGGATATGAGCCTACCGGATTACATGCTGCATTTAAATCATTATGGGATGATTGCGAAGGTGATTATTCTGTTGAAAATGTAGTAGATAATATTAAAAAACATCCAACAGTTAAGTGGCCAGGTGACGAAGAATTTTTAAGAAATATAAAAACTAGACCATTATATAAGGTTAGAATGACGCCTTATATTTTAGCAGAATGGAATGGACACCTTGGGGGAGATGTTCCAATTCTTCAGTCACAGCAAATTGAGCATGTATTACCGGATACTCTAGCACAAGACTCTCAATGGTTATCTGATTGGACAAAAGAACAACACAAAGCATGTAAAGATTGTATTGCTAATTTGCTCCCTATTTCAGGCAGTCTAAATGCATCTATACAAAATGCGGATTATTGTGAAAAAAAGGTAAGATATAGTAATGATTCTGCATTAAAAGCTCCTAGGGAGTTTGCAAAAAAATATGATATTTGGACGGTAGAAGAATTTGAAGCACGTGCTGAGGCGATTGGTGAGTGGGCATTAAGCAGATGGAATTATTAACATTGTTGATGCCGAAGAGATTTACAATCTGGTATCATACAATCAAGAAGGGCCTATTGGGATTTTAAAACCAATAGTATGGTAATTTACATTAGAAAGATTTGCTACATGATATTATTTGTTTGGTGAGCAATTTCGTGAACAGAGATGAATAAATAATTAGAGCAATGAGGAAAATGATTATTCCTCTTTTGATATAAATTATGATTCAGTCAGATGTAGCTGTAAAGTCTAGTGGATTTCAAAAAAAAATGAAAAGTTTGTAATCGATTATCATTCACTAGTTGCTGTCGGGATGTAAGATATTATGAGTTTGATTTGGCTGAAATAGTAGTATATATACATCAAATACTCTGTATTATCTATGAGAAGGTGTATATGGCGTTCATCAAAGTAATATACACAAGATTGCAAGACATTAATAAATCAGTTAGCAGATATTCAAAATATTGAGTATCTCTGGAAAAGAGATTTGAGTTGAATTAATTTCCACTTGGAAGTATGGAAAAGTCTATTGTACAGATGAAAAAAGTACATAAATGTTATTATCATGGTGGATTGATGAAGTAATTAAAAAAAATCACTTCAAATAAAGTGATTTTTTTGATGCTTGTTATTTTCCTGCAGCTGCATTGATACCAGCAATTCTTCCGTATCTAACAGAAGCACCGATTGCTAGACCACAGCTAGGATATTCATCTCCAAATAGTCCTGTAAATGCAACTTCACCAGCAGCATATAGACCTTGGATTGGTTGATTATTTTCATCTAATACATGAGAATCTAGATCTGTTACAAGGCCATCAAATGTAACTGTATAAGAGCGACTTAATGGAATTGCATATACTTTACCTTCAATCTTCTGCATGTATTCACTTGGTTTATTGAAATCTTCGTCAACACCTTTATCACAAAGTTCATTGTATCTATTTACAGTTGCTGTAAGTGTCTTTTTATCTACGTTCATTTTTTCCGCAAGCTCTTCAATGGAATCAGCACTGAGTGTAGAGTCAAGTGTTAATCCATACTGTACTGTTGGGTTAGGATCTTCTGCAGTTGCAATATAGAAAGCACCTACAGATCCTTCTAATCTAGCAGCTGTTGCTACATGAGACTGGTATGTATATTCATTGACAAATCTCTTTCCTTTTTCTGTTACAATCAAACCAGATTCTTCATTGATACCAACACCGCATGTAAATGAAACGAGTACTTCCTGCACACCGTTTGTAAATTCAATTTTAGCACCAGCATCTTTACCAAGCTTGATACCATCACCAACGTTACCAGCAGGTACGCTAGTAGCAACCTTACCCATGCCTAAGTGTTCTGTATATTCTTCACTTTGAGCATAACCACCTGTAGCAATAATTACATTTGGAGCGTTCACTGTAACTGTTGTACCATCTTTTCTTGTACCTTTTGCTCCAGCAATGATGCCATCTTTCATGAGTATTTCATCTGCAGCAGTTTCATAGAAGATTTCTGTATCCGTCTTAGAAAGGGTATCATACATAGGAACAGAGATCTGACCACCAATGCCAGATACCTGACCGCCGCCACCTTGTGTATTCATAACACGCCATGGAGTAATAGATGAATGAATTGGTTCAACATTGATGATATCAACGCCCATATCTTCCAGCCAGTTGACATCAGTTAATGCATGATTTGTAAATTCTTTTAATTTTTTATCATCGATTTTGTCTCCGCCAACTGACTTGTAATAATCAAATAGAGCTTCTGGTGTATCACCTGTAAAACCTTGTTCTTCTTGATACTTTGTGCCAGCTGCAATTAATTTGCCGCCACTTCTTGTTGTAGAACCACCAATGATTCCTTGTTTTTCAAGAATGACAACTTTACTTCCAGCATTGCTTGCTTCAATTGCGGCAGCCATACCGGCAGCACCCGCACCAAGGACAACGACATCTGCATCAAATTTCGTGTCTTTGTTTTCACTTTCCACTTTCACACTCTTTAGTGCTTCACTGTCTCCACTAGCCTGATTTACACAATCAGCCACAGCATTAATGATTGCATTAGATGTGATTGTAGCACCTGTAATAGAGTCGATGCCAAGGGATTGGTTCTTGATGATTTTTTCAGGAATTGCTTCTACAGGTGTTGTTGGCATACCGTAGCCAATACCGTATGTTTCCACCTGTTCGTCAACGTTGATTGCTGAAATCTTTCCTTCAGAGATTTCAACTTCAACTTTCATTGGGCCATTGTGTCCTGTAACTTCAGCAGTGTAGGATCCATCTTTCATAGAAGATGTGGATACTTCTTTGCCAGTGGATGAGCAGGCTGTTATACTGAAAACCATGCCCAATGCTAAAAATGATTTGAATGATTGATTCATAATTTTTCTTCCTGTTGAAATTGTAAATGATTCCGTAAATGGACAGTCAATACCATATTTTTGATGACATTTACGTTGATTTGTTTAATATTTCACATGTTATCAGTAAAGCGGTTACATAAAACCGTCTACTTAGGGTATACTTTGAGTATGCAAATCAATGATATATGTCGTAAATACAATCTCTCACGAAAAACAGTACATTTTTATATTAAAAGCGGATTAGTACATCCTCATAAGTCTGAGAATAACTACTATTGTTTTAATGAGCAGAATATGGAAGAAATGGATCTTGTTCTGCGCTTAAGACAGGCAGGCATGTCAATTCAACACATTCACAATGTGTTGTCATATCCAACATGTGCTAATTTCTTCCTGTATAAGCAGCATGTTTCGTTAAAGAAAGATATGTGCCGTATTCTGAATGAAAAAAAGAATCTTGAAGTGTTGATTGAGAATATTCCACCAAATGGCACATATGAAGATATTATGCACATTCCATCTTCTGCAATGAAAATAAAAGAAATAAGCTTTGATGAAATAGATGCACAATTGACCGCAAGAATGACAGCGATATTTTTATTTACACCATTTATGCATCAGAAGGTAGATGATTATCGACAGTTCTTATGGCAGAAGATCGTTAAAATTACAGAAACTCAGCTGCATTCTTCGTTATATGATATTTCTTCTCATTTATCTCAATTATCTACAGAGCAAGTCTATGCATTATCTACTTCATTAGCAAAGCTATTTGTACAGGTTGAAAATGGCAATGAAGATGAAATGATAGTTTATTTAAAGCAATGTGTTAATGAATTCTGTCAAAATTTAGAAATGCAGGAAATATGGAAAGAAAAATATAATTCTTTTATTGTACCTGCAAGGCATGTTTATGATGAATGTCATAAGACTTTGATCAAAGAATACACACAATCATACAGTATATGCATGGAACATATGAAACATATGATTGATAGAGTGATTGCTTCTTTAGAAAATGAAGAAAAAGATAAACTAATGTAGGTAACAGAAAATAAGTTTGATCTTTCAAATGGATATTACAATGATTTGTTTATTTTATTCTGTATGAAAAACTCTGTATTTCTTTCACCAGCAATAAAAAAAGAGCTGTCACAATGAATACATTGCATTCATTGCGGCAGCTTTTACTGTACGTGATATGGACTTTTTTTATAGCCGGATAAGCGTGTTACAAGTTCTCCATCACTTAATGAACTGAATGGTCCAATCAAACGGTCAAGTTCTTCTAACATTTCTCCAACTGTTTTATTAGCAAATGCTTCCATATGAATTTCTTCAAATAATTCATAAATATTGTGTCTGTCAGTCATTCTGTTTGCCTCCTTTAGAATCATGCGATTAAAATTATATCATGACTAAGACGATTGAAGATATTTATATTACATCAAAACAAGAGATGATTGATGCGGTCAATGCATTAGGTATTCTTCCATTATTTTCAAATACGATCAAAGGATTTTCTATTGAAGAACGTTGTGCAAAAGAAGTGTATTTTTCTTCTTCCGCTGGTATTTGGGAATGGAAAGGACCCGTGATTCAACAGACAAAAAGTGCCTATGGAAAATTCTTTGAGAATAAGGCAGTGTTTGTATCTCCAAAATTCATCAATGATCTAGCAAACTTTAAACGAGATGGCTTTGATTTTGATGCTAGATGTGATGAAGGACTCGTGAGTTATGATACAAAGTACTTGTATGATTTGATTGCTTCTCATTATTCAGTACTTTCTAAACAGTTGAAAAGTGAAGGGGGATATGTAAAACCTAGAAAGAATGATCCTGTACAATGGGAAGCAAGAAAAGGTTTCGATACGCAGCTGACAAAACTGCAGAAGCTTGGCTATATCACCACAACAAACTTTGAATATGAAATGGATAAGCGAGGAGAATTTTATGGCTGGGGAATTGCAAGATACGCTACATTTGAGAATGCATTTGGAAAGAAGTTCAGTAATCATGTGTATGACAGAAGTGTAGAAGAATCATATCTGCGTTTATTCAAACAGTTAAAAAAGATTCTTCCACATGTGGAAGATAATGAAATTGAATATTATCTGCATCATTAATGAAAATGGAAAATAGTCATTTTTAATGATTTGTTTAGCACATGAAATAAATAAAATGTATAATTGTAGTATAAATGTAAACGTTATCATTAAGGAGTGAGTATTATGGCTCAAAAGAAAACTACAATACAAAAGAAAACTACTTCCAGGAAGGTTTCTATGCCAAAGGATCCTAGCTTTATCACGGAATATGACCGTTATCTGTTTGGGACAGGTACAGACTATAAAATCTATCAGAAGATGGGCGCGCATAAAGCAAAGCTCAATGGTAAGACAGGTATGCATTTTGCGGTATGGGCACCAAATGCAAAAGCAGTTTCGATTGTCTGTGAAAGAAATAATTGGGATCCTAAAGCAAATTACATGCTTCCTTTAGAGAAGAGTGGTATTTTTGAAGGCTTTATGGAAGGTATGGATTATGGAGAAATCTATAAATACACAATTGAAACACAGACAGGAGATATTTTATACAAGGCAGATCCATATGCATTCTCTGCAGAATTAAGACCTGGCAATGCTTCTAAAACTGCAGATATTTCATCTTATAAATGGAAAGATGCAAAGTGGATGGAAAGCCGTAAAGAACATACTGGCTATGATCAGCCAATGTCTATTTATGAAGTCCATTTAGGATCATGGAAAAAGAAAGATGATGGCAGTGAAGATGGCTTCATGAACTATCGTGAATATGCAGATGAACTTGTAGAGTATTGTGCATATATGGGATATACACATGTAGAACTGATGGGGATTGCAGAACATCCGTTTGATGGTTCCTGGGGATATCAGGTAACTGGATATTATGCACCTACCAGCAGATATGGCGCTCCACAGGATTTTATGTATTTAGTGGATACATTACATAAGCATCATATTGGTGTCATTCTAGACTGGGTGCCTGCACATTTCCCTAAAGATGCATTTGGTTTAGCTGATTTCGATGGTACACCAACATATGAATATGCAGATCCTAGAATGGGTGAACATCCAGACTGGGGTACAAAGATCTTTAACTATTCTAAGAATGAAGTGAAAAACTTCTTGATTGGCAATGCATTGTACTGGTTTGATGAATATCATATTGATGGATTAAGAGTAGATGCGGTTGCTTCTATGTTATATCTTGACTATGGTAGAAAAGATGGTGAATGGGTACCAAATAAATATGGTGGCAATGGTAATTTAGATGCCATTGAATTCTTCAAGCATTTAAACAGTGTCATTCGTGGCAGAAAAGATGGAACAATCATTATTGCAGAAGAATCTACCGCATGGCCTAAGATTACAGAAGCACCAGAACACGATGGACTTGGCTTTACATATAAATGGAATATGGGATGGATGCATGATTTCTTAGATTATATGAAATTAGATCCATACTTTAGAAAAGACAATCATAACAAGATGACATTTGGCATGTCTTATGCGACAAGTGAAAAGTTTATTCTTGTATTGTCTCATGATGAAGTTGTGCATTTGAAGTGTTCTATGATCAACAAGATGCCTGGATTACTGGAAGATAAATTCAAGAATCTAAAGGCAGGTTATCTATTTATGTTTGGCCATGCGGGAAAGAAGTTATTGTTTATGGGACAAGACTTTGGACAGGCACATGAATGGAATGAAAAAGTACAGCTCGACTGGTGGGAATGTGATAATCCTCTCAATAAAGACCTGCAGGATTTTGTTAGAGACTTATTACATATCTATAAGAAATTTCCAGCGATGTATGCACTTGATGATTCGTGGGATGGCTTTGAATGGGTAAATGCAGATGATAGAGAACGTAGTATTTTCTCCTTTATCAGAAAAGACAGCACTGGAAAGAATGCACTCTTATTTGTAATCAACTTTACACCAGTAGAGAGAGATGACTATATGGTGGGTGTTCCAAATGCAGGTACATATTCACTAGTATTGGATCAACATGGACTTGTCACGGAAAAGAAATCATTGAGAGCGAAAAAGGGTGAATGTGATGGAAAAAAATATCATATTTCTTACCCATTACCAGCATATGGATGTGCTGTATTCAAATTCAACTACAACAAATAAAAAAGGGGGCTGTAACGGGTTAAGGAAGAAATAATTCGTACAACCTAACGAAAAGACT
>OIYH01001690.1_pt1 | contig 12335 bp, 11 predicted proteins | sample 1587911 | NCBI WGS metagenome assembly OIYH01 (sample SAMN03283252) | human gut metagenome | biome: human-associated habitat; material: feces | host: Homo sapiens | place: USA | collected 2013
TTGGTTTAGCGACTTTATTATACATCGCAAAGGAGGCTATGCGATTTTATTATGCTTCAAAAGTTGTAAAGTGCTGTTCAGTCAAGAAAAAAATGGTAAATGAATCAAATTCGTATTGATTTGTTTAAACAGGCGTGGTATAAATAGAGTATAAACTTAATTGTTTAAACAGGGTCACATTCAGAGGAATATAGGGGACCAAGAGTACAGAAAAGATATTGCAGGTCGTCGGCAGGGAGGCAGTGTCATGAATTTCAAAGATAAAGTCGTTTATCAGATTTATCCAAAGTCGTTTCAGGATACGAACGGTGATGGCTGGGGGGATATTCCGGGCATTACACGCCGGCTCGATTACCTGGCAGAGCTCGGTGTGGATTATCTCTGGCTCACGCCGTTTTTTCCTTCGCCGCAGCGTGACAATGGCTATGATGTCGCCGACTACCGCGCGGTCGACCCGCGTTTTGGCACGATGGCAGACCTTGAGGCGCTGATTGCCGCTGCCGATAAGAAAAACATCGGCCTGATGTTTGATATGGTCTTTAACCATACATCGACGGAGCATGCCTGGTTCCAGAAGGCGCTGGCTGGTGACGAGAAGTACATGGCCTATTATATCTTTCGCGACGGCACGCCGGAGGTACCGCCGACGAACTGGCCGTCGAAATTCGGCGGCTCTGCCTGGGAGTATGTGCCAAAGCTCGGGAAATGGTATCTGCATCTCTTTGATGTCACGCAGGCTGACCTCAACTGGGAAAATCCTGAAGTGCGCGAAGAACTTAAAGATATCCTGCGTTTCTGGAAGGATAAGGGCATCAAGGGCTTCCGCTTTGATGTGGTCAATCTCATTTCCAAAGGAGAATACCGCGATGATACGGAAGGCGATGGCCGCCGCTTTTATACGGATGGGCCGCGCGTTCATGAATTTCTCAAGGAAATCGTGCATGACAGCGGCATTGACGGCATAATTACGGTCGGTGAAATGAGCTCGACGACCCTAGAAAACTGCATCCGCTATTCGAATCCAGCGGAGCATGAGCTCTCGATGACGTTCAGCTTCCATCATCTGAAAGTCGACTATAAGAATGGCGATAAATGGTCGCTGATGCCGGCTGACCTGCCTGCGCTCAAGGAGATTTTTGCCAAGTGGCAGGAGGGTATGGAGCAGGGCGGGGGCTGGAACGCCGTGTTCTGGTGCAACCACGACCAGCCGCGCATTGTCTCACGCCTTGGTGATACGGGAAAATACTGGCGTGAGTCGGCGAAGATGCTCGCGGCCGCGATTCATTTCATGTGCGGCACGCCGTATATCTATCAGGGTGAGGAAATCGGCATGACCAATGCGGATTTCACGGATATCAAGGAATACCGCGATGTCGAGAGCCTCAATTATCATGATATCCTCCGGAAGTCCGGCCTGACGGAACAGGAGACCATGGCCGTCATCGCGGCGCGTTCGCGCGACAACGGCCGCACGCCGATGCAGTGGGATTCCGGCCGTGAAGCAGGCTTCACGACGGGCACGCCGTGGCTGGACGTCAACAGGAATCACGCGCGCATCAATCTTGAGGCAGAGCGGCAGGACGAGGATTCGGTCCTTGCCTTCTATAAAGAGCTCATCGCACTGCGCAAAAAATACCGACTGATTGCCGAGGGCTCGATTCATTTTCTCAAACGCGAGAATGACGATGTACTCGCCTATGAACGTGAACTTGACAGCGAAAAGCTGCGTGTCTTCTGCAATTTCCGCGATAAACAAGTACGCCTCGAACAGCCGCTTACCGCATATCCGGCTGCAGGCTGGCAAAAACTTCTGGGCAATTACGAAGGCCTTGAAGATGAGCTTCGTCCCTACGAGACGGTCATCTTGAAAAAATAAATCGCGGCAATAAAAAAGTCAGCTTCACAATGGAGCTGACTTTTTTGTGATTCCTTCCTTAAAGAAGGTCTTCTCTTGTCCTGTGTTTTTCTGTTTGTCGCGGTACATATTGGCATCAGCCTCGTGGATGATGTCATCGATATCGCCGAACGGCGCCTGACGGATGACATAGCCAAGGGCAGCGCTGGCAGCATGGGCCTTGAGATGTTTCTCGATGCGCCGCAGCAGGTTGCCGGCCACATCATCTTTGTGCCAGTCATAAGAGCAGCGCAGATGGAAACCGTCTTCCTCTTCTTCCATCAGTATGATGCGTTCGGCGGCAAGTATCTGGCCAATCTTGGCGAGCATATGCGTAATGCCCTTATCTGGGTCTTCTTCGCGGATAGCAAGATTTATCGCGTCATTGATAGAGATATGCTGCAAGTCTGTTGGTTCCTCAGTATGAGACTCCTGCGTAAGCTGCTGGATATCTATGCCATCAGAGAAAATGTAGTCATGGCCGTTCCAGGAAATCAGTGAAGTCCAGTTCCCATAATCGGCGCTGGCAAGAATCATGCCGCGGTAATTGCTGCGTTCAATTCCGTAAAAATGCAGGAACGCAGGACTGGCGCCGAGAAAGCGCCCTTCCGTGTCTTTCCAGAACAGCTTACGGTGCAAGAAATGCATGAGCGAACGCCAGAGCTGGGCATCGCCTATGTTGCTGCCCTTGTCTTCTGTTGGACTTGTAAAGCCATAAGAAGCCATGACATTGCGCAGGAGATTTTCCTTGTTGGGCTGATTCTCAAACAGGAAATCGCGCAGGCAGAGGAGCAGATACGGATGATTCTTCTGCTGGAAAAAGACTACCTCAAAAGTTTTCCAGAGATAATTGCCATCGGCATGACGTACGCGGAAACGTCCGGAAATCGTGTCACGGCCCCAGTCTTTGGCATATTTCTTCAAGGCAGCTAGTGATGAATAGCCTTTGCCAAAATTGTCGAGAATGACCGGATGCCCCTGCGAACGGAACTGGCGGATGGCCTCGGCAATTATGCCTTCATCCTGTGCGAGAGCCGTTTCCGTGACTTCGATTTGGAAATAGGCATGCGGCAGATGGTATTTTTCCATCAAGAGGGCAAGTTCTTTGCAAGGGTCCATTAATTCGAAATCGCAGCGCGACAGGTTAAGAATGACTGGCGGTTGCAGAATCTCCTGCTGCAGATGATGGTATTGGTTAATGGCGGCCTGCTTCATAATGAAATGGTCGAGCAGATGAATCATGCGGCATTCTTCGAGCACCGGCACAAAGATGCGCGGCGAAATCTCGCCATGAATCGGATCATTCCAGCGGGCAAGCGCCTCTAGCGAACAAATTTTTCCTGTTAACGTACGAATAACGGGTTCATAGGTGATGGTGATGTGACCGTCACTCATTGAATGAGACAGATGTCCTTTATTTTTTATTTGTTATTGATTACAATAGAAACAAGAAGAAGCGATAGTCAGATAAGACGACAAGTAAAAAAGTCTGACGATTGCCAACAGAATGAAGAAATATCCGCTATCAGGTTTCATCGGGGATATCCCAGAGGAGGAAAATATATGAAGGCAGCAGAAATTCTTGCCCACGTAGACCACACGTTCCTGAAGCAGACCGCGACCTGGAACGACATCCAGCGCATCTGCGATGAGGCAGTAAAATACCATACGGCGACGGTCATGGTACCGTCTTCGTTTGTACCGCGCATCGTGGCAAAATACGGGAACAAGCTCAAGGTTGCCACGGTTGTCGGTTTTCCGAACGGCAACTGCAATACGGCTGCAAAAATCGCAGAGACGGCACAGGCTTTGGCCGACGGTGCTGAGGAAATCGATATGGTCATCAACATCGGTATGCTCAAGGCTGGCGAGACAAGTTATGTAACGGACGAAATCCGTGCCCTCAAGAAACTTTGCGGACAGCGCGTATTGAAAGTCATCGTTGAGACGTGCTTCCTGACGGAAGAAGAGATGATTGAGGCCTGCCGCTGCGTGACGGAAGGCGGTGCTGATTTCATCAAGACGTCGACGGGATTCGGCACGGCAGGAGCAAAGCTCTCGGATATCGAACTCTTTAAGAAGCACATTGGACCGCATGTGCAGATGAAGGCAGCGGGCGGCATCCATACGCGTGAAGAGATGGAGGCCTTCCTTGCTGCCGGCTGTACGCGCCTCGGTGCTAGTGCGGCTGTCAAAGTTCTTAAAGACGAACTTTGATTCTTAGGACGAAAAGTTTCCTTCTATAATATAAGAACAGAAAGGATGCATGAACATGAACGCTTTTAAACGCGCTTTTATCATTGTACTCGACAGCTACGGCATCGGTGCTGAGCCGGATGCCGCAGAATTTGGCGATGGCGACTGCAATACGCTGCGCTCCATCGTTGCTTCGAAAGAATACGATACCCCGAACATGAAGAAAATCGGTCTGTTCAATATCGACGGCGTCGGCTGCGGCACACCGGCAGCTGAACCCATCGGTGCTTTTGCCCGCCTGCGTGAGCTTTCGCGCGGCAAGGATACGACGACGGGCCATTGGGAAATCGCTGGCATCATCTCGGAGCGCCCGATGCCGACATATCCGAACGGCTTCCCGCCGGAAGTCATCGCTGAGCTCGAAAAAGCCTTTGGCCGCAAGATTCTCTGCAATAAGCCGTACTCGGGTACGCAGGTCATCCATGATTATGGCCGTGAACAGAAGGAGACGGGCGGACTCATCGTCTATACATCGGCCGACAGCGTCCTGCAGATTGCAGCGCACGAAGATGATGTGCCGGTAGAGCAGCTCTATGAGTACTGCCGCATGGCCCGCAAAATCATGCAGGGCGAGCACGGCGTCGGCCGCATCATCGCACGTCCTTACATTGGTGAATACCCGAATTACACGCGCACGCCGCGCCGTCATGACTTTTCACTTGACCCGACGGGCGACACGATGATGGATGCTCTTGCCCGCAAAGGACTGGCGACGATTGGCGTCGGCAAAATCTCGGACATCTTTGCCGGCCGCAGCATCAGCCGCACGCTCGGCATCAACAAGAACAATGAAGACGGCATGGAAAAGACGCTCAAGGTTATGGATGAGGATTTCACGGGCCTCTGCTTTGTCAACCTCGTTGATTTTGACATGGCTTACGGCCATCGCCGCGATATCGACGGCTATGCTAAGGCCGCGACCGTCTTTGACCGTCAGCTCGGCGAGTTCATGGCTAAGATGAAGGATGACGATATTCTCATGATTACGGCAGACCATGGCTGCGACCCGGGCGCACCGGGTACGGACCATACGCGCGAGTATGTGCCTCTGCTGATGTACGGCAAGCACGTCAAGGCCGGTCTGAACCTCGGCACGTATCCGACGTTTGCGATGATTGGCGCGACCATCTCGGATATTTTTAATGCGGACCTCAAGACAAAAGGCGAGAGTCTGCTGCCGCGAATCCTGAAATAAAGCGACTAAGATAGGACGAGGCTTCCCCTTTTTGGGGGAAGCGTCCTAAATATAACTGACAGAATAATGTGAATGAGGGGAATATTATTATGCGCATGTACGACCTGATTACAAAGAAAAAACATGGAGAAGTACTGACGGATGTTGAAATCGAATACATGATTAACGGCTATGTCAAGGGCGAGATTCCTGACTATCAGATGTCGGCAATGCTCATGGCCATCTGGTTCCAGGGCATGACGGACCATGAAATCACGGAACTCACGAAAGTCATGGCCAAGTCCGGTGACATGATTGACCTTTCGGCGATTGCCGGCAAGAAAGTCGACAAGCATTCAACGGGCGGTGTCGGCGATAAGACGACGCTCATCTGTGCGCCGATTGTCGCAGCCTGCGGCGGCAAAGTCGCGAAAATGAGCGGCCGCGGCCTCGGCCATACGGGCGGCACGGTCGATAAGCTCGAGTCGATTCCGGGCTATCAGACAGCTCTTTCGCGTGAGAAATTCTTCGATACCGTCAATAAATGCGGCGTCAGTGTCATCGGCCAGTCGGGCAACCTCGCGCCGGCAGATAAGAAGCTCTACGCGCTGCGCGATGTCACGGCAACGGTCGACAGCATTCCTCTGATTGCCTCGTCCATCATGAGCAAGAAGCTCGCGGCTGGCTCCGACTGCATTCTCTTAGATGTCAAGACGGGCAGCGGCGCCTTCATGAAGACGCTGGATGATTCCATCAAACTCGCCCAGACGATGGTCGCCATCGGTGAGCTCGCTGGCCGCCGCACGGTTGCCCTGATTACGGACATGGATACGCCGCTCGGCTATGGCATCGGCAACAGCATCGAGGTCATGGAGTCGATGGACGTGCTCAAGGGCCACGGTCCTGCTGACCTCACGGAAGTTTCGCTGCAGCTCGCGGCCAACATGCTTTACCTCGTCGGCAAGGGGACGCCTGCGGAATGCCGCGCGATGGCTGAAAAAGCCATCGCCGACGGCAGCGCGTTTGAGACGTTCTGCACAATGGTCCGCGCACAGGGCGGCGATGACAGCGTGCTGCGCGACTATTCGAAGTTCCGTCAGGCCCCGTACCGTGCGGAAATCAAGGCCGACCGCGATGGCTTCATCACGAAGATGAACGCGGAAGAAATCGGTGAAACGTCCGTCGTGCTCGGGGCTGGCCGCGAAACGAAGGAAAGCGCCATTGACTTTGCGGCAGGCCTCATCCTGCACAAGAAATACGGCGATGCCGTTAAGAAGGGCGACAGCCTTGTGACGCTCTATACGTCTAAGGAAAGTGCCCTTGCGGATGCGGAGAAGATGTACCGCGAAGCCATCGCCATCGGTGATACGCAGCCGCCGAAGGAACCGCTCGTTTACGCACGCGTGGAAAAAGACAAAGTAGAGAAATACTGATTTGGACATACCATGAGGTAGGGGAGGAAAAGAGCATGACGGACGAAGAACTCATCGCCGTGGCGAAAAAATACCGCGAGAATGCTTATGCACCATATTCGAAATTCAAAGTCGGCGCAGCCGTGCTGACGAAAGACGGAGAGGTCTTTGGTGGCTGCAATATCGAGAATGCCAGCTATCCCGTTACGAACTGCGCGGAGCGCACGGCCATCTTCAAGGCCGTGTCCGAAGGGCACCGCGACCTTGCTGCCATTGCCATCGTAGGGGATACCGAAGGTCCGTGCTCGCCCTGCGGCATGTGCCGTCAGGTCATCAGTGAATTCCGTATTGAAAGAATCATCATGGCCAATCTCAAAGGTGATTCTAAGGCAGTCTCGCTGGATGAAATTCTGCCTTTTGCCTTTACGGATAGTGACCTCTGATATATAATTTATAATTGAAAATATCGGTCATATGTCCTTTTCTGGCATATGTGTCTGATGTATCGCATTCCAAAAAGATAGGAGCAAATGTATGTATTTCGTCATCAACCTCATCGGCGTGCTGGTTTTCCTGGCCGTCGCCGTGCTCTTCTCCAAGAAGCGCAGGGATATTTTCTGGCGCGGCGTCGGTTCGCTGCTCGCGCTCAACGTATTTATCGCCTGGTTCCTGACGTCTTTCCCGATAGGGCGAGACATCGTTCAGGCAGCGGCCGCAGGCTTTACGTGGCTTGTCAGTGTCGCCTATGAAGGTATCGCCTTCGCCTTCCCTGACTGGGTCCATGTGCCGCAGATGAACTTCTTCACCTCGGCTCTGCTGCCAATCCTTCTCGTTGTGCCGCTTTTCGATATCCTGACGTATATCGGCCTGCTGCCGTTCATCATCAAATGGATTGGCAAGGCATTGGCCTTTATCACGCGCGAACCGAAATTTGAATCGTTCTTTGCGATTGAGATGATGTTCCTCGGCAATACGGAAGCTCTGGCTGTCTCGAAGCTACAGCTCACGCGCATGAAAGCCGACCGCTGCCTGACGCTCGCGATGATGTCCATGAGCTGTGTCACGGCTGCCCTGATTGGTGTTTATACGAAAATGATGCCGGCAGAGTTCATCCTGACGGCTGTGCCTTTGAACGTTGTCAATGCCCTGATTGTCACGAATATCCTGCATCCTGTAAAGATTACGGAAGAGGAAGACACCGTTGCCCGCGTCAATGACGGCGGCAGGGAGCGCGAGCCGTTCTTCTCGTTCCTCGGCAACTCCATCCTCGGTGCCGGCCGACTGGTCCTTATCATCTGCGCAAACGTCATTGCCTTTGTCGCACTCGCAAAGCTTATCGACATGCTGCTCATGCTGATTTATCCGGCCCTCACGCTCGAGAACATTCTCGGCTGCATCATGTTCCCGTTTGCCTGGCTCCTTGGTCTCGATGCTTCGGAAGCTTTCACGATGGCGCAGTACATGGGCACGAAGCTTGTCACGAACGAGTTTGTCGTCATGCTCAGCGTACAGGATATCCTCACGAACTACAGCCGTCATATGCAGGGCGTACTGACGGTCTTCATCACGTCGTTTGCGAACTTCTCGACGCTCGGCATGATTATCGGCTGCTTCAAGGGCATGGTGGATGACAACAAGAACGACCTGATTTCCCGCAACGTTGGTTACATGCTCCTTTCTGGTATTCTCGTTTCCCTGCTTTCCGCAGGTCTGGCTGGCTTGTTCATCTGGTAAGCTCACCTATCAATCTCCGCAGATTTTTTCTGCGGAGATTTTTTTATAAAAGTATAAAAAAGTTGTTGACAGATGCATTTGGGGATGGTAAGATATATATCGTTGCAGGCGGCAATCGCAGAGAGCCTCGGCAACACAACTGAATAGCTTCTTTGGTAGAGCATTGTGGAGAGTTGTCCGAGTGGTTGAAGGAGCACGCCTGGAAAGCGTGTATACGGGGAAACCTGTATCGAGAGTTCGAATCTCTCACTCTCCGCCATTTTTATATCCTTTTTCAGGTCGGGCCGCAGTGCCTTGGTCTTGCGCAATGGAATCTCGCGAACCACGTCAGGTCCGGAAGGAAGCAGCGTTAAGCGAACCATTTCATGTGCCGCAAGGGCGCCTGGGGACTGCGGTTCGACGTGGAAAAGGATGAAGGGCAGCCTTAAAGGGCTGCTTTTTTGCTATAGGAAGAAATATTTATTCATTAAGATAGAGGAGGAATCGTGCGATGGCGTATGTTGCGCTTTATCGGAAGTGGAGACCGCAGACCTTCAAGGACCTTGTCGGCCAGGAGCATATCAGCCGGACTCTTGCCAATGCTATCACGAGCGGGCGTATTGGCCATGCCTATCTTTTTGCCGGCCCGCGCGGTACAGGCAAGACGAGTACGGCTAAAATCCTCGCGAAAGCGCTGAACTGCGAGCATGGTCCGACACCGGAGCCCTGCGGGACGTGTGAACAGTGCCGAAAAATTACCGATGGCTCGTCGATGGACGTCTTTGAAATCGATGCGGCCTCAAACCGCGGCATCGATGAAATCCGTGACCTGCGTGAGACGGTTAAATTTGCGCCGGTCGATGGACGGTATAAAGTTTATATCATCGATGAAGTTCATATGCTGACGACGGAAGCCTTTAACGCGCTCTTAAAGACGTTGGAGGAGCCGCCGGCACATGTCGTTTTCATCCTGGCGACGACGGAAGCCCATAAAGTGCCCGCCACGATACAGTCGCGCTGTCAGCGCTATGATTTCAAGCGCATCACCGTGGCAGAAATCGAAGGACGCCTCCGCTATATCATCCATGAAATGCATATGGAAGCTGAGGATGAAGCTTTGGCGATGATTGCCACGCAGGCCGATGGCGGCATGCGCGATGCCCTCTCTATCCTTGACCAGTGCGCGGCTCTGGCCGAGGGGAAGATTACGGCAGAGCGTGTGCGGCAGATTCTCGGTTTGGTCGGTCACGACTGGATTTACAAGATGACCGAAGCCCTGGCAGGACATAAGGTACAGACGGTGCTGCAGACTCTCGCCGAACTTCTGCGCGACGGCAGGGATCTCAAACAGATTCTTGCGGAACTCTCGCTGCATCTGCGCAGCCTTATGATATTTCAGGCTGCGGGAACAGTGGAGACCATGGACCTCTATGCAGAATCGCAGGATATCCTGCAGAAGCAGAGCACGCTTTTTGCTCCCGAGGAACTGCCGCGTATGATTGGCCGCCTGCATGAGGCCATGACGGAGATGAAATGGTCGCCGCAGCCGCGCATTACCGTGGAAGTCGCCCTGATGGCCCTCTGCCGTCCGGATGCGGCGGCCAGTGAAAAAAATCAAGAAGAAGCGGCGCCGACCGTACCTGCTGCGCATAATCCCGCGGATGAAGCGCGCATTGCAAGGCTTGAAGCGGCCCTTGCCAAGCTGACAGCCGCTGTTTCGGCGGGAAAAGCCGTCCCGGCGGTACAGCCACCGGCCGCGGCCGCAGCAGAAATAAAACAACGGCCGTCAGCGGCGGGGAAAACGGCTGTACAGCCTGCGGAAGCTCCTGCGGCTATGCCGGCGGAGGCAGCGGCCGTCAATGCGGATGGACTCAATGTCTGGAAGAAGCTTTTCCAGGCCCTGCGGCAGGAACACAAGGCTCCCGTCATTGCCTGCCTGCAGAATGCGCAGTTTACCGGGATGTCAGAGCATCAATTCCATATGAGCATGCAGAGCGCGCTGATGGCTTCGCTGGTCATGCGCAATTACCGGAAAATCATCGAACGCATCCTGATGGAAATCACGGGCAGGGAACTGCGCCTGGTCTGTCAGGGCGAAGATGCCCCGATGAAAACGCCGCCGCGTCCGCGACGGCAGCCTGTGACACGGCCGGCAGCACCTGCGGCGAAGCCGGAAGCTGCGCCTGAAAAAGTCCTCGGTGAAGTCGCTCCTGAGGAACAGGCCCCGCTCAAGAAGGCTTTTGATGTGTTCGGCGGGGGTGTTGTCGGTATGGAGCCAGCGGCACCGGCAGGGAAAGCACCGGAAAAGAAAGAACGCCTGAAAAAAACGGCCTCAGCTGAAAAATCTGCGGCGGACAGTCATGATATTTACAGCGATGGCGGTATCCCGCTGCCCGAAGATGGGGATATCCCCCTGCCGACCGATGAAGATGCTCCCGCACCGGAAGAGCAGGTTCCTTTCGAACCTGTTGACGATGACCGCTGAATTTGGTAGTCTAAAGGAAGAGTAAAACGCAGTCTCTGCGGTTTGAAAGGAGAAATAAAATGTTTGGTGGAATGGGCAACATGGGCAATATGGCCGGCATGATGAAAAAAGTCCAGAAAATGCAGAACGAAATGAAGAAGATGCAGGACGAGCTCAAGCGCAAGACCGTGGAAGTCACGGCTGGCGGCGGCGCTGTAAAGATTGTCATGAACGGCGAGAAGCAGGTTCAGGCGCTGACGATTGATCCGGCAGCAGTGGACCCTGAGGATGTCGAGATGCTGCAGGATATCATCTCGGCTGCTTTTAATGAAGCGACGAAAAAAGTCGACGACATGATGGCCTCGGAGATGGGCAAGCTGACGAGCGGACTCGGTCTGCCGCCGGGACTCCTCTAAGATGCAGTATATTGCACCGTTAGCAAATCTGATTGAGCATTTTCGCGCACTGCCGGGCATTGGCCAAAAGACGGCAGTGCGTCTTGCTTATCATGTGCTCGATATGGATCCTGCGCAGGCACGGTCACTGGCCTCTGCGATTATCGATGCTAAGGAGAAAATCGGATTTTGCAATACCTGCTTCAATCTCAGTGACCAGAATCCCTGTGCCATCTGTGCCTCTGAAGAACGCGACCACTCTGTCATCTGTGTTGTAGAACAGCCGCAGGACGTTGCTGCCATGGAGCGCATGCGCGACTATCATGGCGTCTATCATGTGCTGCACGGTGCCTTGTCGCCGCTGGAGGGCATTGGTCCTGGCGATATCCGCATCAAAGAGCTTTTGGGACGACTGCAGGATGATACGGTCAAGGAAGTCATCATGGCAACCAATCCCAATGTCGAAGGTGAGGCCACGGCCATGTACATCGCCAAAATCCTCAAACCGCTTGGCGTCAAGGTTACACGCATTGCCCATGGCCTGCCTATCGGCGGTGACCTGGAATATGCGGATGAAGTAACACTCTCGAAAGCCATGGAGAATCGGAGGGAAATCTGATGTTTGAATACATAACAGCCTTTGCCATCGGTCTCGTCGTACTCTGCCTTGTGGGCAAAGTCGTCTCTTTGCCGCTGCATCTTGTCTGGAAACTCATCACGAACAGCATTGTCGGTGCCATCCTGCTCTGGTTTGTCAAACTCTTTGCTGTTAAAGTGCAGATTACGTTCCTGAGCGCTTTGGTGGCTGGTTTCTTTGGCGTGCCGGGGGTTATCGCTGTACTGCTCTATACGTACCTCTAAACTGTATTAGGGGTTCTGCGAAGGGAAACAACAGCTTTTTACTTTTTTTCAAAAAAGCTGTTGACAATTCCTTTTGTATACTGTATTATAGTACAAGTCGCTGAGAGATATGGCAGACACAAAACACCAAAGCCTTGAATGGCAGGGAATTGTGAAAGCCAAAGCT
>OIYH01001693.1_pt1 | contig 12322 bp, 10 predicted proteins | sample 1587911 | NCBI WGS metagenome assembly OIYH01 (sample SAMN03283252) | human gut metagenome | biome: human-associated habitat; material: feces | host: Homo sapiens | place: USA | collected 2013
CTTTTTGGCAAATCAGGAAGCTGAGCATTATAATAGTTATTCATAAGTCTGTTATTTCCTGATTTTTATCCATCCTGCATGAAGCAGATATACGCCTGCCGGAATCAGGGAAAGCATGTGTATATTTGTGCAGCTGCCTGTTTCTGCATATGTCGGCAGAATGAGTGTATGAAATGCAAGATAAAGGTATGTGCCTGCAGCGATGAGATTACACAGAAAAAAACTCCAGCCGAAGATACCGGAAATAGAAGCTGTAAGAATGATGATCAGCGTCAGGGTATCAGGAACAAAGGGAAGATGAATAAAATCAAATTCAGGTTTCAGGGAGAGAAATGCGAGCACTGCGTAAAGAAAAAGCACTGCATTTAATAAACTCATGATTTTAAACGGTAAACTGTAAAAAGGTGTAACAGGGCAGTTGGGCCATAGTTCAACATCCAGTTTCTGTGCAAGCTGGGTTGCTGACTTTGTAAAGGTTATATTTGTCATTACAACAGCTTTATCGCAGTCGTAGAAGTTTGCACCTGCATAGGCTTCCTGAACGGCTTTATTTCCAACAGGATGGGTGTAATATTTACATTGTATCCCGTATTTTTTTCGATGTTTGAAAGCAATGATATCGATTCCCTGGTCTCCGGAGCTTTGGGTTACTTTTATTTTAGAAAAATGCTTTCGCTTTAGTATCTTTGCACATTGATATTCAAATTCATATCCATCCATGTGTTGAGTCTCCTGTATTATATAAAATTGTATAGCAGTCCTCGTAAATGATACATTTAAGAGGATTGCTATAGATGTAGTGCATATTTGCAATATATTATATCTGCAACATACCATTTATAGAAATTCAGGAAAATACTGTAAGTAATGAAATGGCTGGTGTTACGGTATTTTCCTGAATTACGATAACAGTCTGCAACAAAATAAGAATACCATGTTTGATGATAAAGAACAAGTGTTTTGCGAAGAAAAGAAGAATGGGTTATTGTTTACTGGCTGGTTTACTGGTCGCGTTACTGAGACGTTACCGAGAATGGAATAAACAGTAACGAGAATGGTTACTCTTTGCGGGAATTGTGTTATAATAGTCTTTGATTTATTGCTGCTGAAAAAAGTGGACAGTTTATAGCGAGCCTATTAAATGCATTATTTACGAGGACTGCTATAGTAATTATACAAAACCGTAAGAGGGGGAGGAACATTTGAAAAATTTTGAAGAAATTATGTCGGAACGAAAAAACCGTATAGAAGCCAGAAAGGACGAGCTGATCCGCAGGAGTCTGCTGTCTGAAGAATTTCTGGAAATGATCCAGAAAAATAAAAGGCCCTTTGATCTGCTGATGTCTTACTATCAGTGTGCTGTCATGGAGATTGAGACAAAATTCAGAGTGCTGAATCAGGAGTATTCCCTGGAATATGATAAAAATCCTATCGAAGGTATTAAAACCAGAATTAAATCTTATGACAGTATTGTGCGGAAAATACGCAGAAAAAATATTCCCATGTCTTTAACTGCTATAGAAGAAAATATCAAGGATATCGCAGGTGTCCGGGTAATCTGTTCTTTTCCGGAGGATATCTATGAGCTGGCAGACAGCTTTCTGCGTCAGGATGATATTGTACTGATCGAGAAAAAAGATTATATAAAAAATCCAAAACCCAGTGGTTACAGAAGCCTGCATCTGATCGTGCAGGTGCCTATCTTTCTGCAGAAAAACAAAAAAATGGTAAATGTGGAAGTCCAGTTTCGAACTATTGCCATGGATTTCTGGGCAAGTTTGGAACATAAGCTTCGCTATAAAAAAGATATCCCGGCAGATCAGGCACAGCAATTGCAGGAGGAGCTTCTGGCGTGTGCCACCCAGAGTGCTCAGTTGGATAACCGGATGCAGGAAATTCGTAATCAACTGGTCAGCAGAGCTGATAAGGGGAATCAATCCTGAGAAAGTTCCTTATTTCAGGAACTTCCTCAATAATTTTTCATAAATTTTTCTATATGGCTGGTATCTCATTGGCAGATCCAGCCATGTTTTTTTGTCTACAATACTCTTATAGTGGGAGAAGGTATGAAAACCGTCTTTGCCATGGTAGGAACCCATTCCGCTTTCACCAAAGCCGCCAAATCCCATCTCACTGGTTGCCAGGTGGATGATGGTGTCATTGACACATCCGCCTCCGAATCCACAGTGGGAAGTAACTTTTTCCGCAGCTTCTTTGTCGGAGGTGAAGATATATAGTGCCAGAGGATGTGCCATGGAGTTGACCTTTTCGATGGCCTCATCTAGGGAATCATAGGTCAGCACAGGAAGCACAGGACCGAAGATTTCCTCCTGCATTACTGCATCCCCGAAGGTTACATTATCCATAACAGTAGGAGCGATCTGAAGAGCTCCCGGATTGTTGTCACCGCCGCAGACTACCTTGCTGGGATCGATCAGATTGCAGATACGAGTAAAGTGCTTTTCATTAATAATTTTCCCATAATTCTTATTATTCAGAGGTGTGGAACCAAACTGTTTCCTGATCTGTTTCTGGATCTGTCGGATCAGTTCATCCTTGATTTCTCTGTCGCAGTAAATATAATCAGGTGCTACACAGGTCTGACCACAGTTGAGATATTTTCCAAATACAATTCTTCTGGCTGCAAGTTTCAGGTTGGCACTTTTCTCTACAATGCAGGGGCTTTTACCGCCCAGCTCCAGGGTAACCGGGGTCAGATGTACAGATGCTTTTGCCATTACTTCCCTGCCAACATGCTGGCTTCCTGTAAAGAAAATATAGTCAAAATGTTCATTGAGAAGAGTGTTATTTTCCGCACGTCCGCCGTTTACCACAGCCACATACTGGGGATCAAAACATTCGGTGATAATGGTTTCAATCACCCGGCTGGTGTGAGGAGAGTAGGCACTTGGTTTCAGTACAACTGTATTTCCGGCTGCAATCGCATCGATCAGCGGATCAATGGTGAGCAGGAAAGGATAATTCCATGGGCTCATAACCAGGACAACACCATAAGGAGATGGCTTCTTATAGCTTCTGGAAGCGAACTGGGCAAGGGGAGTCAGCACTGTTTTTTCTTTTGCATAGGAAGGTGTATGGCGGATCATGTAGCTGAGTTCTGAGAGCACAAGTCCCACTTCACACATATAGGATTCAAAGTTACTTTTTCCAAGGTCACGTTTCAGTGCTTCATTGATCAGTGGTTCATATTTCTGAATACAGGTCTTTAATTTTTTTAAGGCATCCAGCCTTTTTTCTACCGGTAAAGTGGCACCTGTGTAAAAATAGCTGCGTTGTTTCTGAACGATTTCTTTAATTTCTGTTTCTGTCATAATACATTATTTCCTTATATAATATAGATATCAGGTAACTATTGAGAGTCTGCAGGTTCCTGTATTTTGATATTTTTATAAAAAACGCTTTGCAGGATAGAAGAATATTAACAGTTACTTCTCAGCTTCTGAGGTATTTTCCTTGGAAGTCAGAGACATCAGCATGTAATAAAATTTCTCCAGTTCGGAGGCATCCATAAGCTTCGGCACAGGATACAGAGGATTGGTCTCTTTATCTGCATAATGGGAAAGCTTGGGGATATCTGTTTCCTGAATTTCTTTTACAATATTTACGATTCCAAATCGCTCTTTCATCTCTTCAATTGCCCGGATAAAAAGCTCTGCTGCTTCATGGTCCGGTGTATTTTTGTCTGCAAGTCCTGCTGCAATGGCAAGTCTGTGGAGCTTTTTGTCAATGCAGGAGCCATATTCCCGAAGTACCAGCGGCAGCAGAATGGCATTGGCAAGTCCATGGGGAACGTTGTACTGTCCGCCCAGGGAATGAGCCACTGCATGAACATATCCTACATAGGATTTGGTAAAAGCACAGCCTGCATAGAAGGAGGCGTGGAGCATATTTCGTCTTGCCTGAATATTATCGCCATGCTCATAGGCAATGTCTATATTTTCAAAAATCAGTTTTACCGCTTTTAATGCATCCCTGCGTGTATCAATGGTGGTGGAATTGCCGATATATGCCTCCACTGCGTGAGTCAGGGCATCCATACCTGTAGTTGCGGTGATAAATGGGGGCAGGCTTAAGGTAACCTTGGGATCCAGCACTGCATAGCGGGGAATCAGCGGGAAATCGTTGATTGCGTATTTATATCTGGTGTCTGCATCTGTGATCACAGCGGCGAGAGTGGTCTCACTTCCTGTTCCGGCAGTGGTTGGAACTGCCATGAGAAGGGGAAGCTTCTTATGTACCTTCAGGATTCCCTTCATCTGAGCCAGAGACTGATTGGGTTTGACCGCACAGGCACCGACTGCCTTGGCACAGTCCATGCTGGAACCGCCGCCGAAACCGATGATGGCATCACAGCCTTCCTTATGGTAAAGCTCCAGGGCTTCGCGGACATTGACAGTAGTTGGGTTGGCAACTGTTTTATCATAAATGGTATAGGGGATGCCTGCCTCCTTTAAAGCTTTTTCCAGTCTTCGGGTAAGTCCAAGCTTCATGATACCGCCATCTGTAATGATCAGTACATGAGTACATTTGTGGCGCATGATGATTTCAGGGAGTTCCTTGACGCTTCCTGCTATTTTAGGTTTTCTGTAAGGTAAAAAGGGAATTGCAATGTGAAAAGCTTTCTGAAAAGCCCTGCAATATATTTTTCTGAGAGTGTTCATGGATAATTCCTTTCCTGGGGGCAGCCTGCTACTTTGCAGACTGCCGGACAGCAGTTACTTCAGAAAAAATATAACAAGGTAAAAAAGAAAAGTCAATATATTTTGATGTTCAAAATTTATCTTTGGTAAAAGAGCTTATTCCGAGACATACGAGCCAAAATTCCATTGCCGCAGGCAATCTGGAATGAATTTTGGCTACGTTACTGTGAACGGAGTGAACAGTAACGAACATATCCATAAAATTTTACAAAACTACGAAAATCAGTTGACAATGGAGTAAGTTTATACTAACCTGAAGTTAGCGAAGTATAACAATATTGTAAAACAGCAGTGTTATTATATTAAAGAATTAAAGAAATTTGCTCCACAGGAAGTGGATATGAGGGAGGAATGAAAAAATGTTTCTGCAGATACAGGGAATTCAGAAGTCTTTTGGTGCAGGGGACAGCCGGGTGGATGTGCTGAAAGGGCTGGATCTTGACATTGAGAGAGGAGAGTTTTGTGTGCTTCTGGGGCCGTCTGGTTCCGGTAAGTCTACGCTTCTGAATATTATCGGTGGGATTGACAGTGCAGACGAGGGAAATCTGGTCATAGACGGGGAGCGTCTGGCAGATATGTCGGAGAAGAATCTGTCTTTGTACAGGCGTAAGCATCTGGGATATATTTTTCAGATGTATAATCTGATCCCCAATCTTACAGTGCGGGAGAATATAGAGGTGGGAGCCTATCTCAGTGATAAGCCTCTGGATGTAGATGAACTGCTCCATACGCTGGGAATCTATGAGCACCAGAGAAAGCTTCCCAATCAGCTTTCCGGCGGTCAGCAGCAAAGGACTGCCATTGGCAGAGCCATTGTAAAGAATCCGGATATTCTTCTTTGCGATGAGCCTACAGGAGCCCTGGATTATAATACCTCCAAGGAAATCCTGAAGCTGATCGAGACGGTAAACCAGAAATACGGCAACACCATCGTCATGGTAACGCATAACGATGCCATCAAAGATATGGCTGACCGGGTGGTGAAGCTTCGCGATGGGATGATCCGCAAAAATTACCTCAATGAGCATAAGATCCCGGTAGCAGAGCTTGACTGGTAAGGAGGCATATGATGAAAAATCCTTTACGCAAACGTCTGCCCAGAGAACTGAAGGGAGAACTGGGCAAGTATCTGGTTGTATTTATCCTGATGGTTGCATCCATTGGATTTGTGTCAGGCTTTCTGGTTGCAGATAACAGTATGCTTATTGCTTACAATGAAGGTTTTGAGAAGTACAACATAGAAGACGGAAACTTTCGCACAGCAGAGCAAGTCCACAAAACCCAGAGAGAAGAAATAGAGGCGCTGGGTGTGAAGCTGTATGATAATTATTATGTGGAGGAACCTCTGGATAATGGAAGCACCATGCGTTTTTTTAAAAACAGGCAGCAGGTGGACAAGGTCTGCCTGATGAAGGGAGAGCTGCCTGCCGGGACAGGAGAGATTGCCATTGACAGAATGTATGCAGACAACAACAATCTGTCTGTGGGAGATACGCTCCGGAGCGGAAAAAGAACCTGGAAGATTACCGGCCTGGTGGCACTTTCCGACTACAGCTGCCTGTTTCAGAATAACAACGATTCCATGTTTGATGCTGTGAAATTTGGGGTTTCTGTTGTGACTGAGGAGGAGTTTGATTCTTTGGATCAGGAAAAACTGCAATACAATTATTCCTGGATCTATGACGAAAAACCGAAGACAGAAAAGGAAGAGAAAGAAGTTTCCGAGGATCTGATGGAGGATATGGGAAAGATTGTCACACTGGAGGCTTTTGTACCCCGGTATCTGAATCAGGCCATTACTTTTACAGGGGATGATATGGGTGGAGACAAGGCTATGATGATCATGCTTCTTTATATTATTATGGTGATCATGGCCTTTGTATTCGGAATTACCATCAGCAATACGATACGGAAAGAAGCCGGTGTTATCGGTACCTTACGTGCGTCCGGATATACCAGACAGGAACTGATTCTTCACTATATGACACTTCCGGTGCTGGTTACTTTTGTGGGTGCACTGATCGGAAATATCCTTGGATACACTGTATTAAAGGATGTATGTGCAGATATGTATTATGGAAGCTATAGTCTTCCGACTTATGTGACCGTATGGAATGGGGAGGCATTTGGGCTTACAACTCTGGTTCCGGTAGTTATTATGCTGGTGGTAAATTACGGAGTGCTCAGACATAAGCTGAAGCTGTCACCGTTAAAATTCCTGCGCAGGGATCTGTCGGGAAGAAAGCAGAAGAGGGCAATTTATCTGAGTCCGAAGATGAAAATCTTTTCCAGATTCCGGCTTCGGGTGATTTTTCAGAATATGAGTAATTATATGGTTCTGTTTATCGGGATCCTGTTTGCAAATCTGCTGCTGATGTTCGGATTGCTGCTTCCTTCGGCACTGTCCCATTACCAGGTGGAAATCCAGAACAATATGCTGGCAAAATACCAGTATATGCTTCAGGTTCCGGTCAGCGCAGTAAGCGGAAATAAATTTGACGGTCTGATCTCTCTGCTGGAGTTTTATATGGATTCCAGAACAGACAATGAAGATGCAGAGAAATTTTCTGCTTATTCCCTGAATACACTGCCAGGAAAATATAAGAGTGAGGAAGTACTGCTTTACGGGATCGAACCGGACAGCAGGTATGTAACGATAGATTTTAATAATACAAAAGATAAAAAAGATGAAGCAGGGAATAAAGAAAAAGCAGATAACAAGAATACGGCAAATGCAGAAAAAGAAAGCGCAGCAGTTTATATTTCGAGCGCATATGCGGATAAATTCCTGCTTCATGTGGGGGATACCATCACTCTGAAAGAAAAATACGAAAAAGAGAAATATTCGTTTAAAATAGCAGGAGTTTATGATTATACGGCTGCCTTGTGTGTGTTTATGCCCCGCAGTGAACTGAATGATATTTTTGATCTGGGAGAGGATTATTACAGTGGGTATTTCTCAGATACAGAGCTTACAGATATCAAGAGCCAGTATATAGGATCTGTAGTTGACCTTGATGCACTGACAAAGATCTCCAGACAGCTGGATGTATCCATGGGAAGTATGATGGGTATGGTAAACGGATTTGCCATTATGATCTATATGGTACTGATCTATCTTCTTTCCAAGATCATTATCGAAAAAAATGCCCAGTCTATTTCAATGGTAAAAATCCTGGGCTATACAAATGGCGAGATCAGCAAGCTATATATTATGTCCACGTCTTTGGTGGTGGTGTTCTGTCTGCTTTTGAGTCTGCCGCTGGAAACAGTAATCATGAAAGTTCTGTTCCGGGAGATGATGCTGTCCAGTATTTCCGGATGGATCACGCTCTGGATCGACCCGATGATCTATGTGCAGATGTTTGCAGCAGGAATCATTACATACGGAATCGTTGCTTTGCTGGAATTTCGGAGAGTGAAGAAGGTTCCTATGGATGAAGCCTTAAAAAATGTCGAGTAGGACAAAATTTGATAAAAATTTGACATTGTCTGGAATTTGTGGTACGGTTACACAGGAAACTGTTAGAGCGACACGCTCTAGACCAATCAGTTGGAATAGGAGATTATTATGAGAAAAAGAACAACTTCAAGAGCAAAGGAAACTATTAAAGAAGCAACAACAAAGGCTACAGAAGCAGTCAAAGAGACAGTTGAGAAAACAACTGTAAAGGCTTCAGAAGTAATTGAAGAAGCAAAAGACGCTGCAGCTGATATTGCGAAGGCTCCGGTTGTAGAAGAAGCAAAAGAAACTGTAAAGAAAGCAGTAAAAGAAGTGGCTAAAAATATCGACATCAAAAAATTCGCAGAAACAACTATCGAATTACCTGGTTTTGCAGTTACAATGAGCTCCATCGAGGAAGCAATCAAAAAAGACATCAAAGACAAAGGCATCGAAGGAAAAGAAATCAGCGTTTATGTAAATGTTGAGCAGAAAGCCGCTTACTACACAGTAGACGGACAGGGCTCTGACGATTACAGAATCGACCTGAATACATTATAATCTGTAAGCATTTTTTATAAACCGAAAATGGATGTCTGCAGGGATCCGGAAAGAAAATCTGCAGACATAAAAACAGCAGGATTGTTCATAGAATGAACAGACCTGCTGTTTTGCTTATTTATGATAGAACCACACTGCGGCGGATATGGATGATATCTCAGGAAGCTTTCTGCTCAAACAGATCCTCCCTTGTAATATTCTGTGCCCATTTCCCCTGGCGGTAATGATGGAATACCCATGGCCATTTCACAAACTCATCTGTACAGAGCAGGAAGTAGACCCACAATACCGGAAGCTTCAGGACAAAGGCCGCAAAAAATCCCAGAGGTACCGCATATACCCACATATCAATGGTATCGCAGATCAGTCCGAACTTCGTATCACCGCCTGCGCGGAATACCCCGGCGATCAAGGCTGTGTTTACCGCAGAACCCATAATATAATAGGTATTGATAAGCAGCATGTACTTCAAATAATGCATTGCCCCGTCACTTAAGGATGCAAATCTCAGGACCAGAGGCGTGATGGCAAATACGATCACACCGCCAATGGCACCGGCTATAATGGTCATCTTCAGCATTCTGGAAGCATACACCTTCGATTTCTCCAGATCCCCTTTTCCCATTACATTTCCAAGAAGAATCGTTCCCGCACTGGCAATTGCAAAGCAGAACACAGAACCGATATTGCGGACAACCGTAACCAGAGAGTTGGCTGCAACGGCATCTGTTCCGAGATGTCCCAGGATCACAGAGTACATGGAGAAAGCAACACTCCAGGAAACGTCATTTCCAAGAGCGGGAAGTGACAGCCGGACGAAGTCGCCAAACAGCACCTTACTGCGGATAAACATAAAGGTCAGGTTCAATTTAACATCTTTGCTCAGGAAAGAAACGATCACGCATGCTACCAGTTCGATCAGTCTGGAAGCAGCAGTTGCAATGGCAACACCTGTAGCCCCCAGCTTCGGTGCGCCGAAAAGTCCGAAGATAAAAGTGGCATTCAGGATAATATTCAATATAAAAGCCAGCATATTCAATGCCATACTGATCGTTACACGTCCGATACTGCGCAAAATCGCCAGATAAATCTCTGTAATTCCCCAGCAGAGATATGTAATTCCCATAATCCTAAGATAAGAAGAACCGATAGAGATCAGTTTCTGATCAGAAGTAAAAATCTTCATCATAAGCTGAGGAGCAGTAAATGCGATCAGTGCTACGATTCCCGAGATTATGATGGAAAAGCGGAGAGCAATTCCCTCGATCGCATGAATAGCCTGCATATTATTTTTTCCGAAATACTGCGCACACAGAAGAGATGCGCCTGTACCAAGTCCATAATATACCATAAACAGGATATTGGAGTAATTGGCAGCCAGAGACACCGCAGAAATCGCAGACTGTCCCACATAATTAAGCATAATTACATCTGCGGAGTTAACCGCTGCACTGAGCAGATTCTGGATAATGATCGGAATCGTCAGTTTAAGCATCTGCCGGTAAAAATTATCCTTACCGGCCGATAATGTGTTTATCATATTTACCCCCGTAATAAGTATTTGCCCGATCAGGCAGTTTTATTAGTCTGTTTTCAGCATAATCCTTCCGGCAGAAAAACGCTATCGGTATTTTGACTGATTTCTACGTTATTTTGACTTTTGAGTCCTTAAACAAATCAACTTTGCTTATAATACCTTGCACAAAAGAAGTCGGACTGATATAATTCGTATGTATTTTGAGAGGAATACATACTGTGACTGATAAAAAATATAATGGGAGAAGTTTATGGCGACATTACAGCAATTAGATATGAATATTTTACTGTGGATCCAGGAACATTTAAGGGTGGATGCCCTGACTCCGTTCTGGAGAGCAGTCACCTTCCTTGGAAACGGAGGATGGTTCTGGATCGTATTATGTGTGCTTCTGATCTGTTTCGGGAAAACACGCAAAACAGGAGTGACAGCGGCACTCTCGCTGTTGTCAGGGTTTCTGATCACAAATCTGCTGATAAAAAATGCAGTAGCCCGTCCAAGACCTTTTGATACTTATACACAGATCATTCCGCTGATCACCAGGCCGAAAGACTATTCATTTCCATCCGGCCATACCTGCGCTTCCTTTGCCGTTGCACTGGTCTGTCTGCGGATGCTGCCCGGGAAATGGGGAATTTTACCTGTTGTTCTGGCCGGAATGATTGCTTTTTCCAGACTCTATCTGGGCGTACATTATCCGGGGGATGTTCTGGCAGGATTTCTGGTGGCATTGCTCACAAGTACAGTGGCATGCAGGCTGATGCGGAGAACATTTTCACCTCAGAAAAGCTGACCGGTTCTGAAGAAAACTTCCGGGGGGAAATACAAAAAAGATATGCAAAAATCAGCAGAAAAATATTCGAATGTAAAGTGTAAAGGATAATCTTGTAATGAACAAAAATGAAATCTATATAAAGAGCGGAACCAATTACAAAGAAATGACAAAGGAACTGCTGGCACAGTGTGGCCTGGCGTCTGTAATTTCAGATAAAAAGATGCAGATTGGTATCAAGCCTAATCTTGTATCACCTTCCGAGGCTTCATGGGGAGCTACCACACATCCGGAAATTGTGGCGGGAATTATTGAGTATCTGCAGGAAAACGGATATGGAAATATTGCCATTCTGGAAGGCTCCTGGGTGGGAGATAAGACCACAGAAGCATACGAAGTGTGCGGATATCGTGAACTAACGGAAAAATATCAGGTGCCTTTTTGGGATATGCAGAAAGACAAGGGGATTGAAAGAGATTGCAGGGGGATGAAACTGAATGTCTGTGAACGTGCGGCAAATATCGATTTTCTGATTAATGTTCCGGTATTGAAAGGCCATTGTCAGACAAAGATCACATGTGCATTGAAAAATATGAAAGGATTGATCCCCAATACAGAGAAGCGTCATTTTCATGCGATGGGACTGCATGAACCGATTGCACATCTGAATGCGGGGCTCCATCAGGATTTTGTCGTGGTTGATAACATTTGCGGGGATCTGGATTTCGAGGATGGTGGAAATCCGGTAGTGATGAACCGTATCTGGGCGGGGACGGATCCGGTACTGATCGATTCTTATGTATGTCAGATCATGCATTATACAACGAAAGATGTACCGTATATTGAACTGGCAGAGAAGCTTGGGGTTGGAAGTACTGATCTGAAAAATTCCCGCATCGTATACTGTGAGGAAAATGCCCGCAAAGAACTTCCGAAATCAAGAAAAGTGGTAGAACTTCAGGATGCAGTAGAAGAAGTAGAATCCTGCAGTGCCTGCTATGGTTATCTCATCCCGGCTCTGGAAATGCTTAAAAATGACGGCCTTTTCGAGAAACTGGACACGAAAATCTGCATCGGCCAGGGATACCGCGGAAAAACAGGAAAACTGGGTGTAGGTGCATGCACCTGTAAATTTGAATATAATGTAAAGGGATGTCCTCCAACAGAGAATCAGATTTATGATTTCCTGAAGCAGTATATTCTGGGAGAAAATAAATAATATGATATCAGGGTCCCAGAGCGTGTCTGAAAAAGGCTTTCTGCAAGATGTGCGTCACAATTTGTGGGAT